>Ga0307946_1000011_pt1 | contig 115069 bp, 110 predicted proteins | sample OrgLakmetagen230_FD_203153 | JGI IMG/M metagenome (GOLD analysis project Ga0307946, IMG submission 203153) | Saline water microbial communities from Organic Lake, Antarctica - #230 | ecosystem: Environmental > Aquatic > Non-marine Saline and Alkaline > Saline | place: Antarctica: Organic Lake...
TCAGTTCAAAATCGTACCAGTAGCGGCCACGTACCAGCGCACCTACGCGGGTGAGCACACTGCTGTCGACATCGTAACTGAGGAAGAGCTCGCTGTTGCCTTTGACAAGTTTGGAAACCGTATCGCCCTTGTCGAAGTTCAGGTTGCCGTCGTCGTAGTTGGTCGAGGAAGCTGTACCTCCGTTACCAAGGCCCACCAAACCCTTGTCACGATTCTCGGTACGCCAAGTAGCCCCGGCTGTAAGTGTGGTATTAAATTGGGCTTCTACGCCGCCCAATTTTTCGGAATCAAAAGAATAAGCTGAGGCATAACCGGAAAAGCCGGCCGCGATGGCAATCGCCAGCGGCAGTCGCTTCCAGATGCGCGGCGCGTGTTGGTTTTTTATCATTGGAAGACTACTCCGTTTATTTTTGTGTTCTTGCTGTGATAGAACTATCAGGATCACACTATACCAACGCCCTCTCCTGTTCTTATCAGTCAAAAGTATGATTTTCACTTTCATCCCCACTGCGTAGGCGTGGGTCTACTCAATCTGACTATAGTCAACTCGCCCGCAATGGGCGACATTATTATTTTTGCAGTTCATCCCAGGGGTGAACCGGCAATACCGCTTCGCTGACTTCCGATTCCATGCTGTCGCGGAAATAGTCCATGGCTTTTTCTGCTTCGCCGAGTTCGTCGAAACGGGCAATGTGATAAATCGCCTCGCCTTCGTTCACCAGCGGCAGGTTATTCACGCAAATCACAATGCCGGAACAGGGGGAGATGATGGCGGTTTCCGAGGCCCCGAAAGGGTCAGCAACCATCGCCAACTTTTGGCCTTTTCTGATTTTTTGCCCCAGTTTGGCCACCGGGCGCATGATGCCGTCTATATCGGCCCTTACCCACTGGGAACTGGCTGCAACCTCGGAGCGTTTGCGAGGCGGCTTTACACTCTTTTTGGCCGGTGTCATTTCCAGCTCCCGCATTACCCGCATCACGCCTTTAACACCGCTGGCGATGACCACTTCGTCAAAGCGCAAGGCTTCGCCGCCCTCATAGGTAATCACTGGAATATTCTGTGAATCGGCGTAGGCGCGCAGGCTGCCCTCGCGCAGGCCGGCGTCTATAATCACCGGCGCAGCAAATGCTTCGGCCATGCGGGCGGTTTCAGGGGTTTTCAGCTCGGCACGAATCTGCGGCAGGTTAAAGCGATGTATGGCGCCTGTGTGCAGGTCAATAATGTGGGTAACGTGTTCCATAATCTGGGTGCGTAGCAAATACGCAATACGCCCGCCCAAAGAGCCGCTTTCGCTGCCGGGAAAACAGCGGTTCAAATCACGGCGATCTGGCAGGTAGCGGGTGCGCTGCACAAAGCCGAAGATGTTAACAATGGGCACGGCTACCAATGTGCCGCGCACATTACGCAGTGCGGTGTTGGTGAGTACCCGGCGCACAATTTCTACGCCGTTGATTTCATCGCCGTGAATGGCGCCACACACCATCAGCACCGGGCCGTCACGGCGGCCGTGCACAATTTCCACCGGTATGTGCAGCGGGGTGTGGGTGTACAGCTTGGCGACCTGGACTTCTATGGTCTGGCGGGTGCCCGGCTGAACCTGAATGCCGGCAATTTCAAAGGGAGCTCGTGCCATCGGTTATCCTCTGCCCCGGGTTTTTGTGCGGCTGGGGGCCTGATTTTTTTCAATCCAACTCATGATCAAACCGGCGACGTTTTTGCCGGTGGCGTTTTCAATGCCCTCAAGCCCTGGCGAGGAGTTTACTTCCATCACCAGCGGCCCGCGGGATGAGCGCAGCAGATCTACACCGGCCACGTTCAGGCCCATGGCTTTGGCCGCGGAAATGGCGGTGCGGCGCTCTTCCGGAGTGATGCGGATCAGCGAAGCGGTACCGCCGCGGTGCAGGTTGGAACGGAATTCACCGTCGGCGCCCTGGCGTTTCATGGCGGCAATGACTTTGTCGCCTATCACGAAACAGCGAATGTCGGCACCGCCGGCTTCCTTGATGAATTCCTGCACCAATATGTCTGCTTTCAGGCCCATAAAGGCTTCAATCACGCTTTCCGCAGCGGTGCGTGTTTCCGCCAGCACCACGCCTATGCCCTGGGTGCCTTGCAGCAGTTTGATAACCACCGGGGCGCCGCCCACCATTTTCAACAGATCAGGAACGCTATCGGGCTTGTTGGCGAAACCGGTGACGGGCATGCCAACGCCTTTGCGGGCTAACAACTGCAGCGAGCGCAGTTTGTCGCGGGAGCGGGTAATGGCGACCGATTCGTTCACCGGAAAGGTGCCCATCATTTCAAACTGGCGCAGTACCGCGGTGCCGTAGAAGGTGACCGACGCACCGATACGCGGAATAACCACGTCAAAATCTTCCAGCACCTGCTGGTGGTAATGAATCGCCGGATTTGCCGAGGTAATGTTCATGGAGCAGTGCAGGCAGTCAATTACCCGCACCTCGTGGCCGCGGTTGACTCCTTCCTCCACCAGCCGGCGGGTGGAATACAATTTGCGGTTACGGGATAGCACGGCAATTTTCATCATTCGTTCCTCAATGCCGGTTGCCCGGCCAGATAAGATGCTTCCGGGAAAACGGTGGCCCGGCCCGCCATAGCGGTACGGCCAATCAACATACGAAAACGCATGGAGTCCCGGTTGGTCAGTGTCATTTCTATGGGCCAGCTTTGGTCGCCCACCACTAGGGTGGTTTCAACCACCAGCCGCGATTCTTTGTGGCCGCCGGAGTCGGACACGTTGCGTTCATCCAGCACCCGCGCGTCGCACTCAATCACCTCTTGCAGGTCATTCTGTGTCGGGTGCACCCAGAACTTTACCCGGCGCTCGCCGTTTTCAGTGTAGGGCTCGGTGCGGAATGTGTGCAGGCACGATGTGCGCGCACCGGTGTCTACCTTGGCTTTAATCAGGCCAATGCCCAAGTCGGGCAGAGCCACCCACTCGCGCCAACCCAGGCGCACTGCTGTAGAGCCTTTAGCTGGTGTTAAGCCTTCAGCTGTCTTTGCGGACATCTGGCTGTTCCTTGTCTGGCAAATTTTGCGGCGCCATCAGCTGCACACGGAAAGGTTCTGATTGGCTACCGGCGTAAATGCTGGTGTGGGGGAACGGGATTTCAATTTTTTCCCGGTCGAGCATTTTTTTAACCGCAATCATCATGCTACTTCTGCTGGCCAGAAGCTTTTCCCTAGGCACCCAGAACGAAAACTGCACGTCTACCGACGACTGGCCAAACCCGGTCACCAACACGAATGGCTTGGGCTCTTTCAAGCAAGTTGGGTGTTTTTCCGCCAGCGCCAGCAGTAATTTTTCTACCCGCTCTACATCCTCAGCGTAAGCAATGCCCACCGTCAGGTCGAGCCGGCGAATGGGGAAGCGGAAGCGGTTAACCACTTTGGTTTTGATCAGGGTTTCATTGGGAATGCGCACATACAGGTTGTCTGGCGTGCGCAGTTTTACACTCAGCATGTCAATACTGACCACCTCGCCAATGGTGGCGTCAGCTTCAATTACGTCGCCAATTTCAAACGGCTTTTCCACCAGCAGAAACAAGCCGCTGATCATGTTGGAGGCCGATGTTTGCGAGGCAAAACCGATGGCTACGGTTAAAATACCGGCTGCACCCAGCACCACATCCAGCGAAAACCCGGCCTCGCGCAGAGCGGCCACCGCAAAAATCACGGTAATCGCATAAAACACCAAGCGCTTTAGCATCACCGTGTGATGGCGCGAGGCGCGTTTGGCCATAAAGCGGCCGACACTGCGGGCTGCAAACGTAGCCAATAGCAGGCCTAAGCCAAACAGGAACAGCGAACTGAACCATTGGCCCCAGGCAATGCCATCAACCACGCTGGCAGCCATGTGTTTTAGTTGTTCCAACACAGTACGTTTACTCCCGGCTCGTAACACTCGAATAGAAGGTCAATCAAATAAAAGGTCACTCGGATAGAAAGTCGCTCAAATAGAAGGTCACTCAAATAAAAAACTAATCAAATAGAAAGGCAGCCAAATAGAAGATCAACACAAAAAAAGGTCAACCGAATATCCGGTCCAGAGTGCGCACAAAGCGCCCGCGGCTGACTTGCTCCCGGGCCGGGCCCAGGGGCTCGCAGGGGCAGCCGGCGGGGGCGATGGGTCTACCCGCATGCTGGCGGCGGTCACATCGGTGTCTACTTCCACATTCACCCCTGGTGTCCACAGCTGGCCAAGGTGATTGCGGTGAATCGATAGCAGCTGGGTAGGCAGGTTGAAGCGCTCGACTAACAAAGGCTGCGGCCGCCGGTTGTGGATGTTAACCGGGGTAACCGCGCGCCAGGGGCGCTTGGGCACCGCGTCTAACGCCAGGCGGGCGTAGCTTTGGGCGGAATAACACAGCTCGCCTTCCATGGTGTTGCTACCGACCCATGTCAACGACGGTTCCGACAGCGGTATGCTTGCAACCAACACCTGTTTGGGGCCGATGCACACGTTCATCCAAAGGGCTGTGCCTACATAGATAACGCAATGCCCATCGGCCGCTATGGTGAGCGGTTGGTAAGGCCGAATAACCGTTGGGCGGTCCGCCATGGCGGGAACATAGGTCACCATTTCGGCATCGCCGTTGCGGATGAAACGCTGCACTGGAATGTCTGACGATGGCAATGAGTGGCCGGTCACCAGCTTCCAGTCTTTCGGCACCTGCTGCTGTTCTTCCTGCTGGGAACGTATTTGCCATTCCATGTCCAGCAAGGTCACCCAGATTTGCGAGTGGCCCAGGCTGTGGTGCTGGGTTTCGCCAGATTTCAGGGTGTACGGGCTGGCCCACAGACCGTCATCGTTGCTGGACTTCCAGCGCTGGTCAGCGGCCAGAGCTCGCTCTGCGGGCTGTTTCATACGCCGTTATATTCCTGTTTTGTCAGTCGCCATGTTGCGCTCACTATAATCCAATACCACAATAGCAGCGAATAGATAAGCGCGTGATTTTATTGGCTGTGCGGGGTGTAATTACCCGTATGGTTAGCTTCGCATAACCCCTTTAGCCAACACTCAGGAGACACCATGACCCAGCTGGTCTGGTTCCGTAACGACCTTAGAGCCGCCGACAATCCGGCCCTGGCCGCCGCCTGCCAGAGCGCTGCGCAATCATCCGGCGAGCCGGTTGAAGCCTGCTTTATAGTCACTACAGAGCAGTGGCTTAGCCACGACTGGTCGGCGGCCAAAGTGCGCCTGATGTTAGACCACGCCGACGCGCTGGCACAGGAACTGGCCAGGCTGGGTATTGCCCTGAGTTTTTTGCGGGCCGCAGACTTTGAGCAGTCGCTGGATACACTGGAAACTTTTTGCCGCGAGCATAAGATCAGCCAGGTTCATTTCAACGAAGAATACGGCGTAAACGAGCGCCGCCGCGATAAAGCTCTGGAGCCGCGGCTGGACGCGCTTGGCGTTAAAGTCAGCAAGTACCGTGACCAGGCCGCCGTGCCGGTGGGCGAAGTGTTGACCCAACAGAGTGAGCCTTATTCGGTGTTCACGCCGTTTTCCCGGCGCTGGCGCAGTTGGCAGGAAGAACAGCAACCGGCGCTGCTTGCCGTGCCAAAAAAAGTGGGCGAAGCGTTAGCAGGCGCCGACGTTAAAAACAGCAGCAGCGTGATCCTGAAAAAAGAAGTAGACGCGCTGTTTGGCGAGGCACCGCCGGCGCTGGTAGCTACCGGCGAAAACGCCGCCCACGATGCTCTACAGGATTTTTTGCAGGAGCGGGCGGGTGATTATAAGAAAGACCGCGACTTTCCCGCGATTGAGGGCACCAGCAAATTGTCGCCTTACCTGGCTGTAGGCGCGCTGTCTGGCCGCCAGTGTGTGCAGGCGGCGTGGCAACTAAAACAGTCCATGGACAGCTCTTTTGGCAAGTCGGCCAGCGCCGAGGAAGGGTTTTTTACCTGGGTGACCGAACTGGCCTGGCGCGACTTTTATATTCACATTCTTTACCACTGCCCGCGGGTGAGCATGCACCGGGCGTTCAAGCCCGAAACCGAAGCCCTACACTGGAACACCGCCGACGAGCATTTTGAGGCCTGGAAAAATGGTAGAACAGGCATACCGATGGTAGACGCCGCCATGCGCCAGCTCAACGCCACCGGCTGGATGCACAACCGGCTGCGGATGGTGGCTGCGATGTTTTTGACCAAGAATCTGTTTATTGACTGGCGCCGGGGCGAGGCCTATTTCATGTCAAAACTGGCGGATGGCTACCTGCCATCCAACAATGGCGGCTGGCAGTGGAGTGCGTCTACCGGCACCGATGCGTCGCCCTACTTCCGGGTTTTTAACCCCATGACCCAGGGCGAACGCTTTGATGCAGACGGCGAGTTTATTCGCCACTGGGTGCCGGAACTGGCGAAGCTGGACAGCAAGCGGGTTCATAATCCGGGCAAAGGCGGGGTGATACCTGGGGGGTATCCCAGGCCGATTGTGGATTTGAAGGAGAGTCGGAAAGAGGCGATAGCGCGGTTTCAGGCGTTGCGGGACTAGCGAGAAATCTGAAACAGAAAAAGCGGGGACGGATTTGAAATCCGTCCCCTTATCGCAACCCCAAACCGGGGACAGACTTGAAGTCTGTCCCCTAATCGTTACACCCAAACCGGGGACGGATTTGAAATCCGTCCCCTATTTTTTGCACACCGGGCAAGCGGGATCTTTGGCCAGCTTCATTTCGCGCCATTCCATACGCCAGGCGTCGACAATCAGCAGGCGGCCGACCAGGGTCTTACCCACGCCGCTGATGACTTTTATCGCTTCCATCGCCTGGGCAGCGCCGATCATGCCGACCAACGGGGCTATTACACCGGCTTCAGAGCAGGTCAGGTCTTCATTACCTTGTTCAGGATACAGGCAATGGTAGCAAGGGGATTGTGGCTGACGGCTGTCGTACACGCTAATCTGACCTTCGCCACGAATGGCCGCACCAGACACCAGCGGTACGCCGGCTTTCACGCAGGCCCGGTTCAGGGCGAAGCGGGTGTTGAAGTTGTCACAGCAATCCAGCACCAGGCTTGCTTGTGTCACAGGCGCGTCAAAATCTTCGCCCTCCAGCCGCTGGCGAATCACGTCTACCGTTATTAACGGGTTTATACCGCGAATGCGATCGGCCAGCCGCTCGGCTTTGGACTCACCCAGCTGGGCAGTTTCAAAGGCGATTTGGCGTTGCAAGTTGGCTACTTCGATATGGTCGTCGTCTACCAGGGTCATGTGCCCTACCCCGGCTGCGCCAAGGTAAAGCGCTACGGGGCAGCCCAGGCCGCCGGAGCCAACTATTAATACGCGCGCGGATTTCAGCGCCTGCTGGCCGGCAATGTCAAAATTCGGCATTAGAATCTGGCGGCTGTAACGTAACAGCTCGTCGTCACTTAGCATGGTGGGCTCCGTTGACAGATCGGGGACAGATTTGAAATCTGTCCCCTTGAGTGGGGTGTCCGGGCAGACCGGGGGCGGATTTGAAATCCGTCTGCTGCCTTAGAACCGGGGACGGATTTGAAATCCGTCCCCTGGGGTGGGATGTCCGGGCAAAGCGGGGACAGAAAGCGGGGACGGATTTAAAATCCGTCCCCTACCTGGCCTGGCCTGACCAAGGGTCATTCGGTCGTTGCGGCCGTAATCCTGGCGGCTGTGGACCTGGTCAAAACCCTGTTTCTGAAGCAATGCCTGCACCGCCTGCGCCTGATCGTAGCCGTGCTCTAGCAGCAGCCAGCCGCCAGCGTTCAGCCAACTGGGCGCGGCGGCCACAATATGGCGGATATCATCCAGGCCATCGGCACCCGATACCAGCGCAGAAGCCGGTTCGAAACGAACATCGCCTTCACTCAGGTGATGGTCGGTGCTGGCAATATACGGCGGGTTAGACACGATTAAATCAAAGCCCTGACCACGACTTAAATCACGCCGTAAATCACGACGCGGATCGCCACGTCGGTTAAAACATTGATCAAAACGTTGATCAAAACAGACAGCCGCGAGCTGGTCGAACCAATGGCTTTTTACCACCTGAATTGACAGATTCAGCGCCGCTGCGTTGCTCTGCGCCAAGGCTACGGCGTCATCTATGAAGTCACTGGCGGTAATATTCCAATCAGGCCGCTCACTGGCCAGCGCGAGAGCAATGGCGCCGGTGCCTGTACCCAAATCCAGAATCCGCGCATGGGCTGGCAGATCCAGGGTCAACGCCTGCTCGACCACGCATTCGGTGTCGGGCCTTGGAATCAACGTGGCAGCGCTTACCTGCAACGGCAGTGACCAGAACTCCTGCTGCCCCAGCACATAAGCAACGGGCTCGCCGGCCGCGCGTTTGCTTACAAGCTGCTGAAACGCGGCCGCCTGCACCTGGCTGACCTGTTGTTCGGGAAAGGCGCGAAAGCGGGTTCGGGACCAGCCGGTTACCTGGGCCAGTAACAGCTCGGCGTCTAGCTGGGGCGAGTCACTGCCGATGCGGCTTGCGGCGGCGCGTAGCAAATCGTCACAGCGTAAAGTGGCTGGATCGAAAGTGGCGGGGCCGAAAGCGCCTGGATAAAAAGCGCCCGGGTCGTCAGCAGAATCAGCGGTCATCGGCCAGCGCGGCCAGCAGCTCGGCCTGGTGTTCTTGCAGTAATGGCTTGACCACCGAGTCCAGATCGCCCGCAATCACTTCATCCAGTTTGTACAGGGTCAGGTTGATGCGATGATCGGTCACCCGGCTCTGGGGGAAGTTGTAGGTGCGAATGCGCTCGGAGCGGTCGCCGCTGCCCACCAGGCTTTTGCGGGTTTCGGCCATGCTCTGATGGGCGCGCTCGGTTTCAATATTCTGCAAGCGCGAAGCCAGCAGGCTCATGGCCTTGGCACGGTTTTTATGCTGAGAGCGCTCTTCCTGGCATTCCACCACCATGCCACTTGGCAGGTGGGTAATGCGGATGGCAGAGTCGGTTTTGTTAACGTGCTGGCCGCCGGCACCAGAGGCGCGAAAGGTGTCTACCCGCAAGTCGCCCTTGTTGATTTCCACGGCCTCGGCTTCGTCGGCTTCAGGCATAACAGCCACAGTACAGGCCGAGGTGTGAATGCGGCCCTGGGATTCGGTTTCCGGCACCCTTTGTACGCGATGCACACCGGATTCAAATTTCAGCGTGCCATATACGCCGCTGCCGGCCACCCGGGCAATCACTTCTTTGTAACCGCCGTGTTCACCTTCGCTGGCGCTGAGAATTTCCACCTGCCAGCGCCGGCGTTCAGCAAAACGGCTGTACATGCGGAACAGGTCGCCGGCAAATATGGCGGCTTCGTCGCCGCCGGCGCCGGCGCGCACTTCCAAAAACACGTTTTTGCCGTCGTTCGGGTCTTTTGGCAGCATCAGGCCCTGCAGTTCTGCGTCCAGCTCTTCGCTGGCTTGCTGGGCGGTGTGCAGCTCTTCTTCCGCCATTTCACGCATGTCGGCGTCGCCGTCTTTAGACAGTTCGCGGGCTTCGTTGATGTCCACAAGAGAGTGCTGCCAGGCCTGGAAGCACTGCACCACCGGCTCTATTTCGGCGTATTCGCGGGACAGATCGCGAAATTTATTCTGATTGGCAATCACGCCGGCATCGCTGAGCAAGGCACTGACTTCTTCAAAACGTTCAACAAGCTGTTCAAGGCGAGACTGAATAGACGGCTTCATATTTTTCCAGCGGGGGTCTTATGGTCGGTTTCTTCTGCATCAAGCTGGTGCAATTCCCGCAACCATTCGGTGACCTCGGTGCGCCCGGCAGTGGTGGCCTTGCGTACCTGAATTGACGGTTGGTGTAGCAACTTGTTGGTAATACCACGAGCCAGGCTGCGCATCACGGTTTCCGGATCGGCGCCGTTGCGTAAGGAGCGAAACGCTTTTTCAGTTTCCACATCGCGCAGATCTTCGGCTCGCTGGCGGAACTGCTTCAGGGTGAATACGGCGTCCAGTGCGCGCAGCTGGTTCAGAAATTCCTGCACACCCAGGTCAATCAGGTTTTCGGCTTCCCGGGCGGCGCCCTCGCGGGAGCGAATGTTCTCTTCAATCACCTGGCGCAGGTCGTCAACGGTGTAAAGATACACGTCGTCGAGCTCGGCCACTTCCGGTTCTATGTCGCGCGGAACGGCAATATCCACCATGAAAAAGGGCTGGTGCTTGCGCTTTTTCAGAGCCCGCTCCACGGTGCCTTTGCCCAGAACGGGCAACGGGCTGGCGGTGGACGAAATGATAATGTCCACTTCGTGCAGATGTTCGGCGATATCAGACAGCAATATGCCTTTACCTCCGTGGACCTGCGCCAACGTTTGCGCCCGCTCCAGGGTACGGTTGGCTACCAGGAAATCTTTCACGCCGGCGTCTGCCAGGTGGCGGGCAACCAGTTCGATGGTTTTGCCGGCGCCGATCAGCAGCGCTTTGTTGCGCGACATATCGGCAAAAATGCGGTTAGCCATGCTGACCGCCGCGTAGGCGACAGAAACCGGATTTTCGCCAATAGCGGTTTGGGTGCGAACCCGTTTGGCTACCGAGAAAGTGTGTTCGAACAGGCGTGCCAGAAACGAGCCGCAGGCCTTGTGCTCCCGCGCCAGGGCATAGGCGTCTTTAAGCTGCCCCAGTATCTGCGGCTCCCCCAAAACCATGGAATCCAGCCCGGCCGCTACCCGCATCAGGTGGCGTACCGCCTCGCTATCGTGATGCACGTAAATCACGTCTTCCAGATCGCCAGCATCAACGTTGTGAAAACCGGCCAACCAGCGCAATATCAGCGGGGCACAATTTTCGTCAGCTGCGAGATAAATTTCGGTGCGGTTACAGGTCGAAAGTATGGCCGCCTCGGTTGCTCCGGCAGCCGCGCGCAGCTCTGCAAATGCCTCGGCCATGCGCTCAGGAGTGAACGCCACCCGCTCGCGGATTGCCACAGGCGCCGTGCGATGATTAATACCAAGCGTTACCAGTGCCATTTTGTGATTCAACAACCCTGCGCGCTTTGCGATTAATGAAATTTTGATATTACCCGTATTTTAACGGTCTGAAGGCCGCGCTGCCACCCATAAGCCTTGCGCTGCGGCAAGTGCGGCCACGTTAGGCAACATCTGGCGGTTATGCCATTATACGGTTTTGGCGCTCCACATCGGGTTTTACGCCTGCTCAACATACGGAATTTTGCATGCAAACATTCTTTTTCGGGCTCTTTTACCGCGCAGTTGATGGCAATCGTCATTCCTCTCGCCATCACAACCTTCATCGCGTTCTGGCCACCGGCCTGCTGGGCCTGGCGATTTCGGGCTGCAGCAGCCTTTCGGGCTTTGATAACGTCAATCCAGACGTGGATGGCGCCGAATCGAATGCCTCTGTACCCAACTCCATGCCTGCCTCTGTGGCACCCGATTCTACGCCGGTGTACGGGAATTTCGAGCCTGAAGTCCTGTACCTGCTGACCTCTGCGGAAATTGCCGCTCAGCGCGGTCGCTATGATATCACTTTGGGCCACTACGTGCGGGCTGCCCAGATGTCCCGTGATGTCGGCGTTATTGAGCGGGCGACCCGCATCGCCCAATCCCTGAACAGCGACAACGCCCAGCAGGAGCTGGTGACATTGTGGCTGGAAGTGGAACCTGACAGCATCGAAGCCCACCGCTCCGCCGCCATTCAGGCGGTAAAAAGTAATGACCTGGCACTCGCACTGGTGCACATGGAACGAATTATGGAACTCGGCGGTGACGCCGACTTTGATAGTCTGGCAGCCATGACAGCCAGCCTCTCGGCTGAGCGCCAGCAGCAGTTGTTGTCGCTGTACCTGAATTTGGCCGAGCGCCATAGCGACAATCCAGAGCTGGAATACAGCATTGCCTTATTGATGAAAATACGCGACATGCCGCAGCCGGCGCTGGCGCGACTGCAAACGCTGCTGGAAAAACACCCCACTTTCCAACCGGCCATCATTCTGAAAGGTGACTTGCTTTACGTAAGCGACCAAAAACGCGCCGCGCTTGACCACCTGATGACCAACACCCGGCGCTTCCCCGGCAACCGTCAAATGGGCGCTCTGTACGGCCGTATGCTGGTTAATGAGGGCGAACTGCAAGCTGCGCAAGACGAATTCGAGCGACTGGTGAACCGCTACCCGGACATGTCTGAATTGCGTCTATCCCACGCGCTTGTGGCGATTGAAAACCAGCAGGGAGACATCGCCCGCAAAGAGCTGACCCTTCTGCTGAACCGCGGCCAGCAAGCTGCTGAAGCCAATTATTATTTGGGCCGACTGGCAGACAATGAAAACCGCCCTGTACAGGCGATTAATTACTACCAGGCTGTGGGCGAGGGCGTCTATTACCTGCCCGCCCAAGCCAGAGCCGGCACCTTGTTGGCTGAAACCGGCGAGCTCGAGCAAGCGGTTGATGCCATTCAGCGATTACGCCAAACCAACCCTGGCCGCTCCGAAGCGCTGTGGATGATTGAAATCAACTTACTGCAGGAGCAGGGCCAGCAGCAGCAGGCCGCAGAGGCCATTGACCAGGCGCTACTGCAACACCCGGACAATATTCAGATTCGTTACGCTCGCGCCATGATGATGGACAGCCAGGGCAATACCGCCGAAGCAGTGCAAGACTTGGAGCAGATTGTGCGCGACGACGCCAACAACGCGGTGGCTTTGAACGCTCTCGGGTACATTCTGATCATTCGCACCGAGCGTCTTTTTGAGGCCAGGCAGCTGATTGGGCGAGCGCTGGAGCTGGAGCCCGAAAACCCGGCCATTCTCGACAGCATGGGCTGGCTACTGTACCGCGAAGGCAAATTGCAACAGGCTCTGGATTACCTGTCCCGCGCCTGGGCAGCCTTCCCAGACCCTGAAGTAGCCGCCCATTACGGCGAAGTCTTGTGGATGACCGGCGCCGACGAGCAGGCGCGCATTATCTGGGAGCAGGGGTTAAAACAGGACCCCCAGCACGAAGTGTTGCTGGAAACCATTGAGCGGTTAGGCTCGCAGCCGGTACCAGATACCGACGCTGTTGATGCTACGGCTGGCGAATAACCGTGTTTTTTTTAACCTTGACCAAAGCGTGGCTGCGCCACGCTGTTTTAATGCTTGTACTGGCTACACTGAGCGCCTGTAGCACGTTTATTCTGGAACCCTTACCGGAAGGTCTGACCGACCAGCCGCCCGCATCGTGGGCAGACACAGTGCGCCAGCGGCAAAATCTTGACCACTGGCAACTGACCGGCAAGCTCGCCGTTAAGCAACCTTCTGACAGCGGCAGCGCACTGATTAACCAATGGGTCCAACACAACGAAGACTATGATCTGACCCTGTCTTCGGCCTTTCTGGGCATGGGCCGCACCCGACTGAAAGGCTCACCCGACTTTATTGAACTGACACTGGCCGACGGCGAGCGTTACCAATCCTCTGAGCCAGACGAACTGGTACTGGCGGCGACGGGCTGGCGCTTGCCATTGAACCAGCTGGCCTGGTGGGTGCGGGGCTTAACCGCGCCCGATGGCGACTACCGCCTGCTGTTCGACAGCACCGGGGAACTGGTGGCTATTCGCCAGAACGGCTGGCATATCCAATACGACCGCTGGTACAGCGCCAGCGCCGAACTGCCGGCACTGCCCGCCCGCATCACTGCCACCAAGGGCGAGAAGCGCGTGCGCATGGCCATCACTGACTGGCAGCCCCTCTAGCGCTGACGGTAACTCTTGATGCAGCTCTCAAGACAACTCTGACAAAAACTATGACGGCAACAATAGCGGCCATCACTATGACGACAATCACCCTGCCGGCGCCGGCAAAGATTAATCTGTTCTTGCACATCAATGGCCGCCGCGCTGACGGTTACCACCTGCTTCAAACCCTGTTCCAGTTTTTGGACTACGGCGATGAACTGACCTTCGAGCTGATTCCCGATAAGCCCGGCATACGCTTGACGCAATCGATGCCCGGGGTAGCCGATGCCGACAACCTGATCATTAAGGCTGCTCGCGCATTGGCCGGGGACGCGCTGGCGCAGTTGCCCGGTGTAACCATCAGTATCTGCAAAAAACTGCCTATGGGCGGTGGCTTGGGTGGTGGTAGTTCTAACGCCGCAACCACCCTGCTGGCGCTGAATTACCTGTGGCAGCTTGGCCATGACGAAGACGCTCTGGCACAGCTGGGCCTGAACTTGGGCGCCGATGTACCGGTTTTTGTACGCGGCCGCGCCGCTATAGGCGAAGGCGTCGGTGAACAGCTGACGCCCGCAAACCCGCCACAAGACTGGTTCGTGGTGCTCAAGCCCGAATGTGACATTCAGACCGCCAAGATTTTTTCAGCAATAGGGTTGACAAGGAACACTCCAAAAATGACAATAGCGCCCGCTTTTGAGGGAGACGCCTCGAGGTACAATAACGACTGTGAAGCAACGGTTCGGAAACTGTATCCTGATGTCGCTAAAAGCCTGGATTGGCTTTCGCAATTCGGACCTGCAAGATTAACTGGAACAGGGGCTTGCATTTTCGGACGTTTCCCGACAGAATCCGCAGCCCGGATCATCTGGGAAAGCAGACCCTCCGGCATCAAGGGGTTCGTAGCTAGAGGGGTGAATCACTCACCTCTACACCAGAAACTAGCAGAGCTAAAATGATGCCAAATAAGCACGACACTGGGGTGTCGCCAAGTGGTAAGGCAACGGGTTTTGATCCCGTCATGCGTAGGTTCGAATCCTGCCACCCCAGCCATCTTTCTCCTGCTTCTTCTGAATCACACGCCGATACCGAGAAGGATGCTATCGTGTCCAAGTTAATGATTTTTGCCGGCAACGCCAATCCTGACCTTGCCCACGCAATTTCCAAGCAACTCCATATTCCAGTTGGCAACGCGACAGTCGGATGTTTTAGCGATGGTGAAACCACCGTTGAAATTAACGAAAATGTGCGCGGCCACGATGTTTTTATCATCCAGCCTACGTGCCACCCCACCAACGATAATCTAATGGAACTGATTGTGATGGCCGACGCCCTGCGCCGGGCTTCTGCATCACGCATCACCGCGGTTATCCCCTATTACGGCTACGCCCGTCAGGATCGTCGGGTTCGTTCCAGCCGAGTTGCCATCAGCGCCAAAGTGGTTGCTGACATGATTTCCAGCATTGGTGTAGACCGGGTACTGACCGTAGACTTACACGCCGATCAGATTCAAGGCTTCTTTGATATTCCGGTAGACAATATTTACGCCACACCGGTACTGATTGAAGACATTGAAAAGCAGCGTTTTGAAAATTTTGTAGTGGTATCGCCCGACGTTGGCGGTGTTGTGCGGGCCCGCGCCGTGGCCAAGCGCCTGGACGACGCAGACCTTGCGATCATCGACAAGCGCCGCCCCAAGGCGAATGTGTCCCAGGTTATGCACATTATTGGTGATGTGCGTGGCAAAGTTTGCATTCTGGTTGACGACATTGTTGATACCGCCGGCACGCTGTGCAAAGCCGCCGAAGCCTTGAAAAAGCACGGAGCATCGCGGGTTGTGGCCTACATTACCCACCCGGTTCTCTCTGGCAAAGCCATCGACAACATCAACAACTCCGAACTGGACGAACTGGTGGTGTGCGACACCATTCCCCTGGGTGACAAAGCCCGGCAGTGTGATAGAATCCGCCCCCTCAGTATGGCCGGTTTGCTTGCGGAATCTATTCGCCGCGTTAGCAACGAAGAATCTATCAGCGCCATGTTCGAGAATGTCTAAGCCGATCTGATTTTGAACCGTTCCGAATAATTGGAACCGTTTCAAATAGACCGCAAAAGCAAATACCGGTACGGGAGCCACAACGGCTCCCGTACCTTTTCACAGCTGGCACCGCCGGCTTTTTAAAACCTCATCTGTAAAGAGCCTGGTCGCGGGCCGTGCAGATGACGATAAGGATACTTACCATGTCTCAGGACTTTGTAATTGAAGCATTTCCTCGTGACGACCAGGGGAGAGGTGCGAGCCGCCGCCTGCGTCGCGAAGAGCGTAAAATCCCGGCCATCATCTACGGTGGTCATAAAGACGCTACGGCCATCTCGATCTGGCACAACGAGCTGAAAAAAGCGTTGGAAAACGAAGCTTTTTACTCCCGCGTTGTGACCATTGAACTGAATGGCGAAAAAGAAAACGTTATCCTGAAGGATCTGCAGCGTCACCCGTACAAGCCGCTGCTGAGCCACGCTGACTTCCAGCGCGTTAACAAAGACGAAGAAATCTTCGTTCACGTACCGCTGCACCTGGTGAACGAAGAAACTGCTCCGGCCATCAAGACCTTTGGCGGCGTTGCTTTCCGTCTGATGACCCAGGTAGAAGTAGCTTGCTTGCCGCAGAACCTGCCAGAGTTCATCGAAATCGACCTGTTTGACGTCGAGATGGATGGCATTGTGCACATGAGCGACCTTAAGCTTCCAGAAGGTGTTCGTATTCCTGCACTGCAGCACGGCGCTGAGCACGACCAGGCTATTGTTACCATCAACAAGCCTAAAGGTGTTAAGACTGACGCCGCTGAAGATGAAGAAGAAGGCGAAGACAAGGAGTAATGACTCCGGAGGCGACGGCAGATGGCACAGGATATTGTCATGGTTGTTGGACTGGGTAACCCCGGTGCCGATTACGAGAATACCCGCCATAATGCCGGCGCCCTCTTCGTTGAGGCACTGGCCCGCGATGCGGGCCAGGCGCTTCGCCTCGAAAAGAAATACCATGGCCTGTATGCCCGTATTCAATGGCAAGGTCTGGAGCTGCATTTGCTGAACCCCTTAACGTTCATGAATCGCAGCGGTCTGTCGGTAAAAGCGCTGGCAGATTTTTTTAAGATTTCCCCCGAACACATTCTGATCGCCCACGACGAACTTGATTTGCCCCCGGGTACCGCGAAACTGAAAAAAGGCGGCGGCCATGGCGGTCACAATGGTTTGCGCGACAGCATTGCACACCTTGGCACCAACAATTTTCAGCGTCTGCGACTTGGCATTGGCCACCCTGGTGAAGCCCGCCAAGTGACCGGCTATGTATTGGGGCGCCTGGGCAAACAGGAAGCCGAAGCGCTAACGGCGGTATTCGATGAAACCATGCGCGTATTGCCAGATGCCGCCAACGGCAACATGGCTGCGGCCATGAATCGCCTGCACGGCTTTGACGCCAACGCCTGACACACGCTCAAACCAGGGACAGATTTGAAATCTGTCCCTAAGCAAGCAGTACACAGCAGGGACAGATTTAAAATCTGTCCCTCGGCAAGCAGCACACAGCAGGGACAGATTTGAAATCTGTCCCTAAGCAAGCAGCACACAGCGGGGACAGATTTTAAATCTGTCCCCTAGGCACATTTTTCAGCAGCATCAGAGGCACTCCATGGGATTTAACTGCGGCATCGTCGGCCTTCCCAACGTCGGCAAATCTACCTTGTTCAACGCACTGACCAAAGCAGGCATTGGCGCAGAAAACTTTCCGTTCTGCACCATCGAGCCCAACGCCGGCGTAGTGGCTATGCCCGACCCGCGCCTGACCAAGCTGGCTGACATTGTTAAGCCCCAGCGTGTAGTGCCAACCACCATGGAGTTTGTGGACATTGCCGGGCTGGTAGCCGGCGCCTCCAAGGGCGAAGGCCTGGGCAACCAGTTTCTGGCCAACATCCGCCAGACCGAAGCCATTGCCCACGTAGTGCGTTGTTTTGACGACAGCAATGTGATTCACGTGTCGAACAAGGTAGACCCAGCAGACGACATAGAGGTGATCAACACCGAACTGGCGCTGGCCGACATGGACACCGTGGAAAAAGCCATCAGGCGGGTACAACGAATCGCCAAAGGCGGTGACAAAGAAGCCAAGGCCCAGCTGGAAATTTTTGAACGCTTGCTGCCGGTTCTGAACGAAGGCCAACCTGTGCGCGGTATGGGCCTGAATAAAGACGAGTTGCTGTTGATTCGCGAATTGTGCCTGCTGACCATCAAGCCCACCATGTACATCGCCAACGTGGCCGAAGACGGCTTCGAGAACAATCCGTACCTGGACACTGTGCGCGAGATTGCCGCTGCCGAAAACGCCGTGGTGGTGCCCATCTGTAACAAAATTGAAGCAGAAATCTCCCAACTGGAAGACGACGAAAAAAGCATGTTCCTGGACGAAATGGGCATGGAAGAACCCGGCTTGGACCGCGTGATTCGCGCCGGCTACGGCTTGCTTGGCCTGCAGACCTACTTTACCGCCGGAGTGAAAGAAGTGCGCGCCTGGACCGTAAAAATTGGCGCCACTGCGCCCCAGGCCGCCGCCGTGATTCACACCGATTTCGAGCGTGGCTTCATTCGTGCCGAAGTGATTGGCTACGAAGACTTCATTCAGTTCAAAGGTGAAGCGGGCGCAAAAGACGCCGGGAAGTGGCGCCTTGAAGGCAAAGAATACATCGTGAAAAACGGCGACGTGGTGCACTTCCGCTTTAATGTCTGATTAAAATAACGGAAACACTCAGCGCTTTTCGAAGAGTCTGAAACGGTCGCTATTATAATGGGCAGCCAGGTTGTCAGGAAAATAGCGACTGATCGATTGGCATATTGCACGACAAGGCGCACATAAGCCGCAGCCGGGCCTTTCTGGCATTAAGGTGGCTGGCCTTGATCACGCCTATCGCGACCTGTTCAGCCAGCGATCCCCGGTACTCATAGACCTCTGCGAGCCTGCCCCATTGGGTAGAAGACACGACCACCACGGGAACGCCCGCAGCTCTCAGGGCGCCAAGCGGCACCATCCAGTCCGGCGGAACATGGCCACGGCCAACTGCGTCTATCACCAGCCCTTTGGCACCACTGGCTACCGCCGCTTCAAGCAGGGCGGGCGATGCGCCAATTGCCACCGGAAGAATATCCACTCGCGGCAGCTGCCCGCCTGGCGCAATTGCGCTTAAGCGTTGTAATTGCTTGGTGAGCCTGACTTCATCACCATCAACAAAACCCAAAGGCCCGATTCCCGGCGAACCAAAGCCATTAAGCTGATAGCTGCTGAGTTTACGCACAGAACTTGCTGCATGAATTTCCTCATTGAACACCACCAATACGCCGGCGCCCCGTGCCTGCGGTGCATTCGCTACCTTCAACGCATCGCGAAGATTGGGGCCGGCATCCGAGCCGGGGGCATAAGGCACGCGTTGAGCGCCAGTGACCACAAGCGCCGTGTCTTCAAGCGCCAGGCTTGTGTCGAGGAAGTAGGCGGTATCCTCCAGGGTGTCGGTACCTTGGGACACCACCAACCCGGCGACATCTTTACGCTGGGACAACTCAAGACACAACACTCTGAGCTGCAACAGGTCGTCGGTGGTGATGGCATTGCTGGGCTTCTGGTAAAGAGTGATAACTTCCACCGGACCGTCGCTATCAATCTGCAACGTATCCATCAACTCTTTGCCTGAAAGGGCACCCGCAATCGCCCGCCCCGAACTGCCCGGAAGACTGGCGATGGTGCCGCCCAGTGAAATAAGTACGACAGTATTTTTCATATTCGTATCTTCAGGAAAAAATGGTCAGGATGTTTGATCGTACAATATAGAATAAATACTTTACTGCAACAATGAGTTCGAGGCCGTCAGCGGTTTCACCAGGGAAGAGCTGATTGGCAGTCCGCACAACATTCAGCTGACGGCTGAAAAGGCTCAAAGCGCTACCTCCCTGGTTGCACGGGGCAGTGATGTCGCCCAGACCACGCTGACGGTGATTGAAGCGCTGTCCGTTACGGTTGATCAGGTGCGCACTGCTGTGGAAAGCCTGGCGACTGAAACTGACCCCGATCAATACAGCAGCCAGCTTAATTCAATCCATTGCAGACCAAACCAACCTGCTGGCCCTCAATGCTGCCATTGAGGCCGCCCGAGCGAGCGAGCACGGCCGCGGGTTTGCGGTTGTAGCAGACGAAGTTCGCTCACTGGCGCAAAAAACCCGTGGGTCTACCGAATTCATTCAGAAGATCATCAGCACCCTTCGATCCAGTGCCAAGGATGAAAGCTTGGAAAGCGCTTCTAAAACAAGCGATAGTGGCCAGGCTTTGGAAAAAATAGCGGCCGACCTCCATAGCCTGACGGAGCGTTTTAATGCCTAAAGGCACCTTACCAGGCTCTGACGCAGTTGAAGACCTAGACATTGAACAGCTGCGTACGGCCTTTGGCCTCCAAAGTGCCATTTTGGAGGCAACCTTGCTGGACGCTCTGTGCAGCAAGTCTTTCATCCGGCGATGACGCTTGTTGGTCACAGCGCGAACGCCCGGCTGATCCGTTGCGAGTGCGATAAGGTTGTTGATGCCTAAATCGATCCCGGCCTTGCGGGATTTGTCGAGAAGACGGCAGAAACGGCCCGCCTCCACGATTTTTGATTCGTCGTAGATGAGTTCGATTATAAAGCAGTTGCCTTTGGGTACGATACGCACCTCAAGAGCAACGGTGTCACCCACCAAAGCGTTCCAGTTCTGCGAAAAACGAAACTGTGTTTTGACTGGGGGAAGCTTGGTGTACAGCTCTCGGTTGTTTTTCTTGAGCCATTTATCAGCGTCGCGATGCGACAGCGTTTGATCTTTGCCTTGAGGGTGGTGCTGCATCAAATAGCAGGTGGCGTTTTTGATTCTGCGAACAATCTGAGTGCAAACGCCGGCCCCGCGAAACGCCTCATGCGGCTTCCGAATAACAATTTTTTGGGTGCGGATATGCGTTGATTTCTCTTTGCTCATGCTGATAATATTACAGCCAGCCAAAATTGGTGTCAATATTTATACAGTGGTCTTTTAGTATGAAAAGAAGCCATAATTCCTGCATCTACAAACTCCAATATCATTTGGTCCTGGTGACCAAGTACCGAAAAAAATGCCTGGATGATGAGATGCTGCTCTGGCTTGAGGATGAGTTTATCCGACTGTTAAGCGCCGATGATTGCGGCCTGGACGAGTTCAATGGCGAGGCGGATCATATTCACGCGCTCATCACGCTTCACCCGATGATCACGCCGGCAAAGCTGATCAACACGCTGAAAACCGTCAGCAGCCGGATGATTAAGAAAGAGTATGGCGCCAAGCTCAAGCAGTACTACTGGGGCACAAACGCGCTTTGGAGCCGATCGTACTGTTTATTGTCGGTGGGTGGCGCACCGATCAGCGTTCTTCGTGCGTACATCGAAAACCAAGACCGACCAAAATAGGCGCTATCCATCCAACACTAAATCAGAGATTTTGAATTGGAATTCCGCGCAGTTCGTTAAAAATAAGGGTTGCGATATCGCTCAGGGATTCTGGTACTCGAGGCCGCTGAGCGCTAAGCAAATGAGGTCGACCCTACGGCCTGACTGATTTTTTGTTACATTCAAACATTGGCGCTGGACATAAAGCGGCCTTCTGCATGATCAGGCCAAGTGCGGTTGCAAGCAACAACAGCCACATACGACAATCAACTCACGCAAAATGTTGCCCCTGGTATGAATACGATTGCTGACCACACCGATCCGAACGTCATTGCTTTTGCTTTTGAACAGTCTTACAACGCTGTTTTACTGACAGATGCAAACTCTGGCGAAGACGGGCACCGTATTGTCTTCGCCAATCAGGCCTTTCTGCGGATGACGGGCTACAACGAAGAAGAGTTACTCGGACGAAACCCGCGCCTTCTTCAGGGGCCAGCAACCAATCCTGATGTGATTGACAGACTGCGCCATTGCCTTCATGACGGCACCCATTTTCAAGGTTCGACGATTAACTACCGCAAAGATGGCCGCCCGTACACGGTCGAATGGAACATTTCTCCTGTACGTAATGAGGCAGGTGAGATTACGCATTTCATTTCGTTACAGCGGGACATCAGCAGCCTGATAGCCGCGCAGAAAACAACTCAGCTTTTTGCCCACGTAATCAACGCTACCGATGATGGCGTGCTTATCACCGATAGCCATGGAACCATCGAATTTGCTAACAAGGCCTTCGAGACAATCACCGGGTACGGACTCACGGAGGTACTGGGTCGAAATCCGAGCATGCTCAATTCCGAAGAGCAGAATTTTGAATTCTATAAGGACATGTGGGACACCCTGAAGAAGGGGCGTTCTTACAAGGGCACTTTTGTTAACCGCGGCAAGAATAACGAGCTGATTTACTGTGACGAGACAATAACGCCGCTGACCGATGAAGCGAATAATGTCAGTCATTACGTGAGTATATTTCGCGACCTGACGACTCGAGTATTGGAAGAACAGACGTTCCGTGAAATGGTGCGCTTTGACGGGCTAACGGGAGCCCTGACCCGAGCAGCCGGAGAGCTAGCGCTGGAAAAGGCCTATATGCAGCACCGCGGGTCCAAACTGCCTATGTCGATCGTGATGGCTGACATCGACCATTTCAAACAAGTTAACGACAGTTGGGGGCATGCCGCCGGCGATATAGTTCTCAAAGCTGTTGCGAGCACGATGATTGCTACACTGAGGGCTAATGATACCGTGATACGCTGGGGCGGCGAAGAGTTCCTGCTTATTTTCGGTGGCTGCGATTTAGACCAGGGACTGCTGCTGGCCGAACGTTGCCGGCAAGCCGTGCAGAACAAACATCACGAAAACGTGGGCCCCGTCACCGTGTCGATCGGTTTGGGCGAATTGCAGCCCGAGGAAGCATTAGCGGATTTGATTGAGCGCGTTGATAAAGCCCTTTATAGCGCTAAGACATCAGGCCGTAACCAGACACAGGTATCGGTCATTCAGAAAGGAGCTTTCAACCCATAATGGACAGCCTTCCTTTGCGTCTGCGTTACCAAACCATCGAAGTTGGTAATACTGATATCCATCTGTGTACCCTGCGCGACAATCAACAGTTTAACGACCCCGAAGGCGCGGCCGATGCCCTTGGCATTTCCTCTGCGGCCTGGCCGATTTTTGGCGTGTTGTGGCCGTCTAGCATAGTGCTGGCAAACCATATGCTGGACTACCCGATTGAGGGCAAACGCATCTTGGAAATCGGCTGCGGCATGGCGCTATCAAGCCTGTTACTGAACGGGCGCCAAGCCGACATCACGGCGACCGACTATCACCCCGAAGTTGAACACTTCCTGGTTCGCAACACTCTGCTGAATCAGGGCAGAAGCATTGCGTTTGAGCGGGCAGACTGGGCCGATGACCGCAGTGAACTGGGGTTTTTTGACCTGATTATTGGCAGTGATCTATTGTACGAAGACGAGCACGTTCAGTTGCTTGCCGAGTTTATTAACAATCACGCCAAACCCCGCTGCGACGTAATTCTGGTAGATCCGGGCCGTGGTCGAAAAACCAAAATCAGCGTGAAACTGGCCGCGCACGGTTTCAGCAACAGCCATACAAAACCCGTTCACACCGACTACCTTGAGAAGCCGTTTAAAGGCCATATCCTCGAGTTTTCTCGAAATATCTAACGCCCAACCCTTGACATATTCGGCAGCGAAATTTACTATACGCGCCGCTTCCATCGTTGATGGCGCGCTGGCAAGGTAGCTCAGTTGGTTAGAGCACAGCACTCATAATGCTGGGGTCACTGGTTCGATTCCAGTCCTTGCTACCAGATTTCAAAGACTTACAGCTAACGCTGTAAGTCTTTTTTTTAGCTCGCTGCAACGGAGTTTTGTTGATGCGCACCACACCAGACCGTATTCGCCAAGCGGTCAGTTTTGAAGTGATTGGCCTGATTGTTGTTATCAGCTTTGGCACCCTGGTACTGGGCTACTCCATGGTGGACTTCGGCTTGCTAGGCGCTATCGGTGCCACCATCGCTACCGTTTGGAACTACCTTTACAACCTGCTGTTTGATCACGCCCTGCTGAAGTACACCGGCACGCCCAAGAAATCCGTTAAGCTGAGAGTTGTTCACGCCTTTGGTTTTGAGCTGGGCCTGCTGATCGTCTTCCTGCCGATTGTGTCTCGCATATTGAATGTAAGCCTGATGGAAGCTCTGGTCATAGACTTGGGCTTTATGGCGTTTTATCTGGTGTACGCCTTTGCCTTTACCTGGGCCTACGACACCCTCTTCCCCATCGGCCAGCCTTTTCACAAATCGGGGACCGAGTTCAAGTAGGGGACAGATTTCGAGTAGGGGACAGATTTGAAATCTGTCCCCGCAAACTGAGGGCCGAGTAAGGGACAGATTTTAAATCTGTCCCTGTCGCCATGCCAGCGCTTGTATAATGGCGCGCCTCGCAGCATAGGAATTGTGTGTGCTCATCTCGATTTATCTGATTGCGATCACCGCCGAAGCTATGTCTGGCGCGCTTGCCGCTGGCCGGCGCAACATGGATATGTTTGGCGTGGCGCTGATTGCCTTTGTTACGGCACTGGGTGGCGGTACGGTGCGAGACATGGTGCTGGGCAACTACCCGATTAACTGGACCCAGCACCCCGGCTACATCTACATCACCGTCAGCGCCGGTTTGTTTACCATGGTGATCGCCCGTTATATGCGGCGCCTGCATCAACTGTTTCTGGTTCTGGACTCCCTGGGTCTGATCGCCTTCACCATTATCGGCTGCCAGGTGGCTGTAAAGCTGGATTACGAGATTCCGGTTGTAATTATGGCAGGCCTGATCACCGGGATTTTTGGCGGCATACTGCGGGACATTCTTTGCAACCGAACGCCCCAGGTTTTGCGCCACGAGCTTTACGCCAGTGTGTCGTTAGTTGTGGCCCTGCTCTATCTTTATCTGCAACACAAACAGGTGCACGACGACATCAGTTTGCTGGCGGCGTTCAGCGTTGGCCTGGCCCTGCGCATGTCAGCTATTCGCTGGCGGTGGTCACTTCCGGTGTTCTCCTACGACCCCGCGCGCTGGAACGACTGATCGCGCATTAGCTTAGAATTTCTAATTCGAAAGGCGGCTCTTTTAACCGGTTGTGACTGTGGCATACTGCATGATTGCGCATGTCCACTTTCTATAACCAAAAGGAATGAGCCGTTATGAAGCGGGAAACCATAGCGTTGCACGCCGGGTTCAAAAGCGACCCCACCACCAGAGCAGCAACCACGCCAATTTATCAAACCACCTCTTATACCTTTGATGACACCCAGCACGGCGCTGACCTGTTTGATCTGAAAGTGCAGGGCAATATTTATACCCGCATTATGAACCCCACCAACGCTGTGCTGGAAGAGCGCATGGCGCAGCTGGAAGGCGGCATTGGTGCGCTGGCAGTTGCTTCGGGTATGTCTGCCATCACCTATGCCCTGCAAACCATCTGTACCGTGGGCAATAACATTGTTAGCACCAGCCAGCTTTACGGCGGTACCTACAACTTGTTTGCCCACAGCCTGCCGAACCAGGGCATTACCTGCAAAATGCTCACCCACGATGACTTTGACGGCGTAGAAAAAGCCATTGATGAAAACACTCGTGCCCTGTTTTGTGAGTCCATCGGCAACCCGGCCGGCAACGTTGTGGACATTCAGCGCTGGGCTGAAATAGCCCACAAACATGGGCTGCCGCTGATCGTGGATAATACTGTTGGCACACCTTTTCTATGCCGCCCTATCGAACACGGTGCAGACATCGTGGTTCACTCGCTGACCAAATATCTGGGCGGCCATGGCACCACCGTTGCCGGTGTTGTGGTGGATTCTGGCAAATTTGACTGGAAAGCCAACGCCGACAAGTTCCCGATGATGAACGAGCCAGATCCGTCGTATCACGGCGTGGTATACACCGAGGCCTTAGGGGCGGCTGCGTTTATTGGCCGCTGCCGCGTAATTCCACTGCGCAACACTGGCGCCGCACTGTCGCCGTTTAACGCGTTCCTGATCATGCAGGGCATTGAAACCGCCGCTCTGCGGATGGAACGCCACTGCGAGAACGCCCAGAAAGTCGCTCAGTTCCTGCAGGATCACCCGTCTGTAGAATGGGTTAACTACGCCGGCCTGGCCAACAGCCCGTTCCGCGCCACCTGCGAAAAAATTTGCGGCGGCAAAGCCTCCGGTATTCTCGGCTTCGGTATTAAAGGCGGCCGAGACGCCGGCGCACGTTTCATCGACGCGCTGGACATGGTGCTGCGCCTGGTCAACATTGGCGACGCCAAATCACTGGCCTGCCACCCGGCAACCACCACTCACCGCCAGCTAAACCCGGACGAGCTCAAATCTGCAGGTGTGAGTGAAGACCTGGTGCGCCTGTCGATTGGTATTGAGCACATTGACGACATAATTGCTGATGTCGCTCAGGCTCTGGACGCCGCCGTTCGCTGAGAACTCCAGCCATCTGCGCTGCCGGCTTGTTTTGGTAGCGCAGATGTTGAGTACCAGTACCGTGCCCGTGTTTATCCCTACTGTTCTTGTATCTGGCGCGCCTCGGCTTTACCCTTTACGCCTAACCAAAGTCTTTTGTACAGAACGAGAGCTCCGCATCCATGACCGCAAACACCAAGCCCCGTGTGGCCAGTGGCGCCAAGTTCCGCAGTGAACATGGCTTTTCTGCTATTAAGGACGGCGTTAAGCAAAGCCGCAATGTTTCCAACGAAGGCGTCAGCAACGACCCAAAACCCAAGTGGTTGCGTGCACGTATGCCCGGTGGTGAGCGCTACGAGGCGGTCAAACAGAATGTGAAAAGCCACAAGGTTGCCACCGTGTGCCAGGAATCCCACTGCCCCAATATTGGTGAGTGCTGGACCAACGGCACTGCAACGATCATGGTGATGGGTTCGGTGTGTACACGTGCCTGCAAATTCTGCGCGGTAGACACCGGCAACCCCAACGGCTGGCTAGATAAAGACGAACCCGAGAATACTGCAAAGTCGGTAGAACTGATGGGCTTACAGTACATTGTGCTGACATCGGTTGACCGCGACGACTTGCCCGACGGCGGTGCCGGCCATTATGCGGCCTGTGTGTCGGCCATCAAGCACCGCACGCCGGACGTCAGAGTGGAAGCACTCACGCCGGACTTTGATGCGGTAATGCAGCACGTAGAGCAGGTTGTAGACTCCGGGCTGGATGTATTCGCCCAGAACGTCGAAACCGTTCGCCGCCTGACTCACCCGGTACGCGACCCGCGAGCCGGCTATGAGAAGACTCTAAGCGTACTGAAGCATGCCAAGCAATACCGCCCGGACGTACTGACAAAAACCAGTTTAATGCTAGGCCTGGGCGAAACCGACGAAGAAATTCAGCAAACCATGGATGACTTGCTGGCGGTGGGCGTGGACATTCTGACGCTGGGCCAGTATCTGCGCCCTACTCCGAACCATTTGCCGGTGATGCGCTACGTCACCCCGGAAGAATTCAACCGTTACCGGGAAATTGGCCTGGCCAAGGGCTTTATGGAAGTGCCATCAGGCCCCTTGGTGCGGTCAAGCTACCGTGCAGATCGAGTGTTTGACAAGAACAACTTGGGATTGGCGGTGCCAGCAGTTCCTGCATCAATGGAAACGATATCGGCAGAATCCGAGCCAGTCAACGCCCTGCAGATACCGGTCAAATTCGTAAGCTGACCGAGCACCTGCATTGGCATCTCACCACTGTTGGCGGGGCTGTATTTACTGGCCGCCCTGCTGACGCTGCTGTTGCATCTGCTGCATTTTCTGCATTTGCATCTTCAGCTCGTTGCGTTGCTCATCTGTAAAAATACTCTCTACCTTCGCCTGCATCAGGGTAGACAGTGCCGCCATCTCACCGGTTACATCACCCAGCTCTTCCGCCTGTTCGCGGATGGCATCTTCGCTGAAATCTGCTTTTACCTCGGCTTGCAACTGCTGCTGCAGCGTTTGCGCCTGCTGGCGCAGATCTACAATCTGACCCTGCAACTCGTCAAACACGCCGCGGATCTGTTCTTGTTGCTCGTCGTTCAAGCCAACCATTTGCGCCAGCTGATCTATACGGTCGGGCTGGCCATTCGCCTGTTGCGCCAATGCCGGCGCCGACAGACTTACCGCAATCAGTGCTGTCCCCAGTGCTTTTACCAATTTCATACTGCTCTCCGTTTTGAATAATTTCACACACCCTAAAGCATCATGTGGGTAAGCTGCACCCCATAATGACTGTTTATTTCGAATAATAGCCGCCAAAGTGGCTGCCAGCCCACCATTACGGCGATTTTCAGGCAAATATGAAAGTTTGGTCATCGACTTTCGGTATTGCGCTGAAATTGCTGCATAATGGCCGCTCTTTTTATTCATACACACTGGCCAGCGCGTTTTGAATTCAGGGCTTTCGAATTCAGCGCGCTAACGGGCAGCGGGAGTAGCACAATGGCGATTAACTGGTTTCCCGGGCACATGCACAAGGCCCGCAAGGAGATCAAAGAAGTCATGCCACAGATGGACCTGATTATCGAGGTGGTGGACGCCCGCATTCCCTTTAGCAGCGAAAACCCGCTGGTGCCTGCGCTGCGCGGTGATACGCCGTTAATCAAAGTGCTTAACAAGCGCGACCTGGCCGACCCCGATGTGACGGGGCAGTGGCAAAGCTGGCTAGAACGGGAGCGCGGTGTAAAAACCATCACCCTGACCCATAACCAGCGCAGCGAAGCCCTGGACATTCTTACCCTGGCCGAACAGCTGACGCCGAATCACGATCGCCAAAAAAGCGCGCTACGGGTGATGATTCTGGGCATTCCAAACGTCGGCAAATCTACCCTGATCAATACCCTGGCCGGACGCCCTGCCGCAAAAACCGGTAACGAGCCGGCAGTCACCCGAGCTCAGCAAGCGATCAAACTGCCAAATAACATTTTGCTGTACGATACCCCCGGTTTCTTGTGGCCCAAGCTTTCACCGGCGGCCTGTGGTTATCGCCTGGCGGTCACCGGCGCTATTCGCAGCGCTGTGCTGGATTTTGAAGACGTTGCGCTGTTTGCCGCCGAGTATTTGCTGGCTCATTACCCGGAATTCCTGACCAGCCGTTACGGACTGGACCCGCTGCCGGTTGACGGCCTGGCCGCAATGGACGCCATTGCGGCCAGGCGCCGGTTTTTTGGGCGCGGCGGCATACCGGATTTACACAAAGTGTCGGAGGTGTTACTGAACGAATTCCGCGCCGGCACGCTGGGGCGCATTTCTCTGGAAACACCGCGCCTGATCCAGCACGAAACCGAAATCGCTCTGGCTGAAGCCGAAGTTCAAGCTGTACTGGATGCAGAAAAGGCGATCGCAGACGGCAAAAAGAAAGCGAAAACCCGACGCAACCGCAAACGTTAGTGTCGCATTTGCATCTACGCCTGAACCAAGGTCATATACCGTATACTGATGAAAAGCTTTACCATCACACCTATATAACGCAACACAAGCGCCTGTTCCTGGCGCCGGTAAGGAGAGCTTTATGAGACGAGTCGTGGTCACCGGAATGGGAATTATTTCCTGCCTGGGCAATAGCCTGGACGAAGTTACCAACAGCCTGAAAACTGGAAAATCCGGCATCCGCTTCAGTGAAACCTACAAAGAACTGGGGTTCCGCAGCCAGATTTGCGGCGCACCGGATGTCGACACCTCGGTCATTGACCGAAAAGTACGTCGTTTTATGGCTGACTCGGCCATGTACAGCTACTTGTCTATGCAGCAGGCCATTGCCCAAGCCGGCTTGACCGACGACATGGTGTCAAACGATCGCACCGGGCTGATTGCAGGCTCTGGCGGCGCGTCTTGCTCAAGCCAGGCGGAAGCCGTTGATATTCTGCGTGCCAAAGGCGTGAAGCGCATTGGGCCTTATATGGTACCGCGCATTATGGCCAGCACTGTCTCTGCGTGCCTGGCGACCGCCTTCAAGATTCGCGGCGTGAACTATTCCATATCGTCGGCCTGCGCCACCAGCGCACACTGTATTGGCCAGGCTATGGAACAAATCCAGATGGGCAAGCAAGACATTGTGTTTGCCGGCGGAGGTGAAGAAGAAGACTGGAGCCTGACCATGATGTTTGATGCCATGGGTGCCCTGTCGACCAAATACAACGATGCACCGGAAACCGCGTCGCGGCCGTTTGATATCAAGCGTGACGGTTTTGTGATTGCCGGTGGCGGCGGTATGCTGGTACTGGAAGAACTGGAGCACGCCCGCAAGCGCGGCGCCAACATTATTGCCGAGCTGACCGGCTACGGTGCCACTTCAGACGGCTATGACATGGTTGCGCCATCCGGTGAGGGCGCCCAGCGTTGCATGAAGCAGGCCATGGCGACCATGCATGGCAGAGTTGACTACATCAACGCCCACGGCACCAGCACCCCGGTTGGCGACGCTGCGGAGATGGGTGCTGTTCGCAACACCTTCGTTGACAAAGTACCGCCGATTTCCTCTACCAAGTCACTGTCTGGGCATTCGCTGGGCGCCGCCGGTGTACAGGAAGCCATTTACTCGTTGCTGATGATGCAAAACGGCTTTATCGCTGGAACCGCAAATCTGAACGAGCCGGATGCGGCCATTGCTGATCTGCCCATTGTGGGGCCGGCGGGCCAGGAAGCCACCCTTAACGCGGTGATGTCCAACAGCTTTGGCTTCGGCGGCACCAATGCATCGCTGATATTTGAGCGTCTGTAGGGAAGGCCGGCCAGAAACGCCATTGGCAAATGGGTTGATCCGTACTAAACTAAAGTTTGATATGGATCAAATTTGACGGGCCATCTGCTATGAACCAAGCAATTCGACTCTATCAGGTTGCGTCACAGCTCAAGGCTACATGTAACAAGTGTAGTCTGAGCAATCTTTGCCTGCCGTTTGCAGTGGAAGAGAATGATTTGGAGCGCCTTGAAAACATTGTTCTGCAGGGCAAAATCTTCAATCGGGGCGAACATATTTTTGACCAAAGTACGCCTTTTAAATCGTGCTTTGCGGTGCGTAGCGGGTCGGTAAAAACCTCGATTATTACCGAAGGCGGAGATGAACAGGTTACCGGTTTTTTCATGCCTGGCGAGCTGATTGGGCTCGACAGCATGGCAACCGACAACTACGCCTGCACCGCCAAGGTACTTGAGCGCACCAGCGTATGCGAATTTCCAGTGGACAAACTGGAGCAACTTACGCGTAAGTTGCCTGAGCTTCAGCACCACATGTACCACCTGATGAGCCAGGAGATACAAAACAGTCATCAGCTAGCCATGCTGCTGAGCAAGAACACCGCGGAGGAGCGTATTGCAGCTCTGTTGTTGTCGCTGTCCAGCCGCTTTCAGCGCAGGCGCATGTCGCCCACTAATTTCAGTCTGCCGATGGCGCGCAACGATATCGCGAACTTTTTGGGCCTTGCGGTAGAAACGGTTAGCCGGGTATTCACCCGCTTCCAGAATCAGGGCATCATCAAAGCTCGCGGTCGTGAAGTCGAACTGCTAGACGTAGAAGCCCTGCAACTGGTCACCCGCGATTTTGCTCGCCAGGGTTGTCGCTAAAAAAGCGCTTTTATGGGCTGGCTGGCTTGACCGGATCTGGCCCTTTTAGCAGAGTCAGCTCATCTGTCAGCCCAATACGCCACGGGACTTGTTTGATACCAAAGGTGTTACGAATTTTTGTACACACCAAGCGTGTGTTCACCGGTTCCAGCTGACCCCATCCGCTCACTTCATCCACCAGATGCAAATCCTCGGGAATACCCGGCAAGCCGGCGATGGCCAAGCCCAGCTCATACAGGCTGATGCCCTCAGAACCGGCGTACTGATAGGTGCCCCACACTTCAGCCCCGCAATCGAGCTGCTGGATAATAGCGCGCATGACCCGCGCCAAATCAGTGACTGCCAAGGGTTGACCAACGCAGCGGCCGGGCAACGACAAGCGGGTGCCAGCGGCTGTGCTGGCCTGAACCTTCCGTATAAAGCGCCCCAAGCTCCATCCTGTTCGCAAAATAATGTGGCGGGTTAACAAACCGCGCAGGCCCTGCTCGCACTCCCACTGCCAAGCACCCAGCTGGTTCACCGGCTGCCCGGGGTTAGAGGCAATATAAGCCGTCTGTTTGCGGCCATCAAAAATATAGCAGGTGGACAATTGCAGCATCGCGATATTGCGATCGCGGGCAAACTCGCCTAGCGCCAAAGGCAATGACAAAGCCGCGCGCTTGACGTCATCAGGGTGTTCTTGGGCGGAGTCCGGATCGGCTAGCCAAAGCGCATTGACAATCAAGTCCGTATCCGCCGGAATCCAGCTTTCCAGGGCCGCCAGATCCACGCTGGCCGTGTTACTCACCAGCAAAGGGCTGACCTGCAAAGAAGTGGCGCGCAGCTGCTCCAGCAATACTCTGCCCAAGGGGCCGTAATCGTGAACTACCAGAACATGCACGGGTCTTCTTTACCTCCAATCCTGTTAAGTAAGACTAGCACCAGCGCCGAGGTACCCGGGCTGTAACGCCCGTCAGCAACTCGTAACCAATCGTACCGGCGTGGCCGGCCACGTCATCCACCGGCACCGTGGTGCCCCACAGTTCTACCGGGTCGCCATTGCGGGCCGCGGGGGCAGTGCTCAGATCGACCGCCAGCATATCCATCGATACCCGGCCGATAAGCTGTATGCGCTGGCCATGGACAGCAGCAGGGGTACCCGTGCCCGCATGGCGAGGGTAACCGTCGCCGTAGCCCAAGGCGACAATGCCCATGCGCGTAGGCTTGTTCGCAACCCAACTTGCGCCGTAGCCCACGCTGTCGCCAGGCTGCAACAGACGGGTACTGATCAGCGGCGCCTGTAACGTCATTACCGGCTTTAACCCCAGCTCCGCAGCCGACGTGCCAACAATGGGCGACGCGCCATACAGCATGATGCCGGGGCGGCTCCAGCCAAACAGTTTTTGGCCCGACCTGAACAACGCCGCCGAGTTGGCAACGCTGCGCTGCAACCCAAGCCAAGGCGCGGTCGCCTTCTCGAAACGCTCGGTCTGCTGCTGCGTCATGGTGCTGCGTTCGTCATCAGCACAGGAAAAGTGGGTTACAAAACCAATCACCTTTGGCGTCAGCTGGTGATGCGCAAGCGTGGCCATCACCCGGGCCAGCTCCTCGGGGTAAAAACCCAGGCGGTTCATCCCGGTATTTACTTTCAGCCAGATGCGCGGCGCAGCTGGCGCTCGCACAAGCCACTGCAACTGGTCGTCGCAGTGCAGCACCGGTTCGAAGTTGTGCTCTATGCAAGTCGCCAGATCCTGCTCACTGTGAACCCCCTGCAGCAACGCCACAGGCTGCCGACCTACGCCAGCATTACGAATGGCGATGGCCTCTTCAATACACGCCACCGCAAATTTGGGCGCCACCGCAGCCAGGGCACCCGCAACTCCCGCAATGCCGTGGCCGTAGCCATCGGCTTTAATCACCGCCATGGCACTGGATTGCCCAGAACGCTGGCAGGCCACCTGGTAGTTATGCTGCAGCGCTTTTGAGTCTATCAGCGCAAAGGAACCCCTTGGCATCAGTAGTCGTCTCCATACTCGCCATAATTACCGTGGGCAAGATCTTCAAACTTGGTGTATTTGCCAATAAACGCCAAGCGTATCGTACCAATAGGGCCATTACGCTGCTTGCCGATGATAATTTCGGCCACACCTTTATCTGGAGTATCTTCGTTATAAACCTCATCACGATAGACAAACATAATAACGTCTGCATCTTGCTCGATAGCCCCGGATTCACGCAAATCCGAGTTGATGGGCCGCTTGTTGGGGCGCTGCTCCAGGCTTCGGTTGAGCTGCGACAGCGCAACCACCGGGCAGCTCAGCTCTTTGGCGATACCTTTGAGTGAGCGCGAAATTTCGGAAATTTCCGCGGTGCGGCCTTCGGTGTTACCAGGCACCCGCATCAGCTGCAGGTAATCCACCATGATCAGCCCGATTTTGCCGCCATTCTCCCGCGCAATGCGCCGGGCCCGCGAGCGCAGCTCGGTCGGGCTAAGGCCGGGGGTGTCGTCAATGTAGAGCGGTTTGTCTTTCAGCAGGCTCACCGCCGAGGTTAACCGGGGCCAGTCGTCTTCTTCGAGCTTGCCATTGCGTACTTTGGTTTGGTCTATGCGCCCAAGCGATGACAACATCCGCATGGCCAAGGCGTCTGCTGGCATCTCCATGCTGAACACCAACACGGGCAGGCCACTTGAAATCAAGGCGTTTTCAACGATGTTCATGGCGAGTGTGGTTTTACCCATGGACGGCCGCCCGGCAACAATGATCAGGTCTGAAGGCTGCATACCCGAGGTACGCTCATCCAAATCACGGAAACCCGTGGTCAAGCCGGTGGTCTGTTCGCCAGATTCGAACAGCTCTTCAATGCGGCTTAGGGTTTGCGTAAGAATCGGATTAATGCCCTTAGGGCCAGAACCTTCTTTAACCCGCGACTCGGCAATCTGGAACACCGTGCGCTCGGCTTCGTCCAGAATTTCACTGCTGTTGCGACCCAATGGGTTGAACGCCGAATCGGAAATTTTACCCGATGCCTCCACCAACTGGCGCAAAATAGAACGTTCGCGAACAATATCGGCGTAGGCGCGGATGTTCGCTGCGCCGGGGGTTTTTTCGGCCAGCTCGGCCAGATACGACAGGCCACCGGCGTGTTCGATATCCCCCGCTCGCTCCAGAAATTCGGCCAGAGTAACAACGTCTAGCGGCTCGTTTTCACTGGCCAGGCGTTCCACCGCGCCAAAAATCAGCCGATGGTCCTGGCGATAAAAATCCACCGCCGAAATCATCTCGGAGATTTCATCAAAGCGGCGGTTGTCCAGCATCAGCCCACCCAGCACGGCCTGCTCCGCTTCCAAGGAATGCGGCGGCACTTTAATTCGGCTGGTTTCTGGATCGCTGTTTGCGGGCTTTAGATTCGGCTTTGCCATGAACACGTCTTCAGTTGACCACTGCTCTGACGTACGGCTTACGAAGGCTCAGTGGCAATGGGAGAGGAAACAGGACTTTGAAGCATACCAGAAAGCAGCAGGCCCGAAACCGTATTGCTACCGTTCCGGGCCTGCTGTGCGGCAATAAAGATCAGAACTGACCACTATTGCCTGATGCTAAACTGCTGCCGATTACTCGGCAACAACCGCCAGCTTAACGGTTATGTACACATCGCTGTGCAGCTTGAGCTCAACTTCGTACTCGCCAACAGCCCGCAGCGGGCCTTCTGGCAGCAGAACTTCGCTCTTTTCTACATCGATGCCGGAAGCGGTGATGGCATCAGCCACATCGCGCGCACCAATAGAACCGAACAGCTTACCTTCATTACCAGCTTTAGAGCTGATGGTGAAAGATGCGCCCTCGAGCTTTTCGGCGCGGGCTTGCGCAACAGCCAGTTTTTCGGTTGCGGCTTTTTCAAGCTCGGCACGACGCTCTTCAAACGCGTTCAAGTTGGCTTCAGTGGCCGGAACCGCTTTGCCATAAGGCAGCAGGAAATTACGGCCGTAACCGGATTTCACATTAACCTTGTCACCCAGGGTACCCAGGTTTGCAACTTTTTCGAGCAGAATAACTTCCATCTCGTTAACCTCTTCGTGCTTTATTCGACCGGTCCGGGAGGATTGATTCGCCCCCGAATATTCAGCCAACTATCCACAAAAGCCAGAACTACTAACAGAATCATCAGGCTTGGACCCAGCAATACCAGCGCAACGTAAAACATCACCAACCATTGGCGGCTCAGCTTTTTACGCGCTACAACACCATGAACCAGCGCCAGCCCGGCCAGAAACAGCGGGGTTCCCGCAGCCCAGGCCAGCAGCACGGTGTTCAACCCCAGCACGGGGCCAATCACCATGGTGACGGCAAACACAACCGCAAATACCGGCGACAGGCGCAGCCCGTGAAACTCTGTGCGCAAACCGCCAGGGTTGTACAGTGCTGCCTGCCAACCACGGGCTAGCAGGGTCATACCTATGGCCAAAGCCAGATAGGTACCCGCCATACTGGCGCTCATGGTTTGCCGAATCACAGATTCCAGGTTGTTACCCAGCGACTGTGCTACGTCGGCGTTGTATTGCTGGTAAAACTGAACTCCGGTTTGCACCAGAATGTCCATCAAGCCAGGGTACAGCTGCGGCAGAACCAATCCGGTCACAATCGCCAGAAAAGTACCGCCACACAGAGTTTTGTCCCACGACGAAGTCACCCGCAACAGAGCTGTCATCAGCATCACTTCCAGCAACACGGCCAGAGCGGTGGGGTCTTGCCCGAACCAACTCCAGCCCAGTGCCGGCAGCAATGCCCAAAGGCCAACGTTCAGCCCCTGGCGAATGCCAAGCCGTAATATAACCAGCCCGACAACCGCTGTACCAACCCAGAAAAGCAGTGGTATAGCCGTAGTTAAAGCCGCTACCCCGCTGGCCTGCAGGGGACCGCGCATTACAAATTGTGCCAGTGCACGCATGGTCCCAAGTCCTGTTTATCTGTTCTTAGTTATCGTGGCTGTCCGAATACGGCAGCAGTGCCAGGAAGCGGGCGCGCTTGATAGCGGTGGCCAGCTGACGCTGATAACGTGCTTTGGTGCCGGTAATGCGGCTAGGCACGATTTTGCCTGTTTCAGTGACATAACCTTTCAGGGTGTCCAGATCCTTGTAATCGATCTCTTTAACACCTTCTGCCGTGAACCGGCAGAACTTGCGACGTCTGAAAAAACGAGCCATAACGTAACTCCTTAACTCCGGTTAATTACTCTTCTTCGTCTGTGTCGTCAGCTTTCTGGCTTTCGTCAGCTTTCTGGCTTTCGTCAGCTTTCTGGCTTTCGTCAGATTCGGCTGAGCGGCGCGGACGATCATCTCCACTTGGACGGCGGTCTTCGCGAGACTCTGCAGATTTCATCGGAGACATATCGGTAACAGCTTCATCACGACGCAGGATCAGCTCACGGATGATGGCATCGTTGAAGCGGAAGTTATGAGTCAGCTCGTCCATCGCGGTCTGTGAACATTGAATGTTCATCAGCACGTAATGAGCTTTGTGAATCTTGTTGATCGGGTATGCCAGGTGACGACGGCCCCAATCTTCCAAGCGATCTACCTGGCCACCATCTTCAGTGATGAGGCCGGTATAACGCTCGATCATAGCGGGCACTTGCTCGCTTTGATCCGGGTGTACCATAAATACAACTTCGTAGTGACGCATGAATTCTCCCTACGGATTGAACAGCCTCTAGATCTGCGGCGGGCGTAAACGCCATCAATGCCGCACAACATAAAAGCAAGGAGGCAGCAGCAGAACTGCCGTTTTTTTGCCAGGCCCGGAACACTTTATCGGAAAAACGTTTGCCGGCGCTGGCGAGGTAATGCATTGCCTTTGTTGAGGCAATAAAAAACCGCCCCGAAAAAGGAGTGAGGTATTCTAGGCGGGTGCCGCCAGGTATGCAAGGATTGATAAGCTACCGCGGCTAGCCCTTAGCAGAACGCTGGCGCAGGGCCTCATAAAGACACACACCACTGGCAACAGACACGTTCAAACTTTCAACGTCGCCCACCATCGGTATGTTGATCAATTGGTCACAATGCTCACGGGTCAACCGCCGCATACCCTTGCCTTCGGCGCCCATCACCAACGCCAGCGGGCCTGTCAGGTCGGCCTGATGCAAGGTAACAGTGGCTTCACCCGCGGTGCCGACCAGCCAAACGCCCTGCTCTTGCAAGGTGCGCAGCAGGCGTGCCAGATTGGTAACACGTACAAAAGGTACGGTTTCCGCCGCGCCGCAGGCAACCTTGCGGGCAACCGGCGTTAAAGTGGCGGATTTATCTTTCGGAACAATCACCGCCTGCACGCCGACTGCATCGGCGGTGCGCATGCACGCGCCCAGGTTATGGGGGTCGGTAACACCGTCCAGAATCAACAGAAACGGCGGCTTTTCAGAGTTTGCCAGCAGCGCCAGCAAGTCGTCTTCACTCCATTCCCGGCTTTCGCTGACCGACGCAACAATGCCTTGATGGACACCGGCAACGCGGCTATCCAGCAGCTTGCGATGCACAATCTCCCAAGATACACCCAGGGTATCCAGCAGTTCGGTGGTGCTTTTTACCCGTTTATCCTGGCGGCCGGTTTGAATCCACACTTGTAGCAGCCGCTCGGGTTCACGCTTTAAGACGGCTTCAACGGCATGCCAGCCAAATACAAATTGCTCTGCCACTGACGGTATTTCCTGCTAAAAAAATTTGGTAGATCTACCACCGCCTTGCGCGCACATTAAAGCCGGCAAGGTGGTGGTCAGCGAAAGACTATAGGTCAGCTCGGGTCGCTAGCTCTTGGGTCTGCGCTTGCGCAATTCGCCGCCACTGGCATCGCCGTCGCTTGCCGGGGCTTTGCCACCAGCAGCACGAGCCGCATCGGCAGCCAGTTGATCACGCGCGGAGCCGGCGGCCGGCTTGGCACGACCCGGTTTCGGGCCTGCGGATTTAGAACCGCGGCCTGCAGATGGCTTATCAGACTTGCTACCGCGCTTACTGCGCTCGCCTTTAGCTTTACCGTCTTTTTTGCCACCCTTGTCACTCTTAACTCCATCGCGACCGCCGCGGCGGTTCACTCCAAGCGCATCGCGGTCGGCCTGGCGACGCTTTGGCGTGCTTACCAGCTCCAGGTCAATTTTGCGATCTTCCATACCCACACGCATCACTTTGACACGCACTTCATCACCGAGGCGGAAGCTGATGGCCGTGCGCTCACCAATCAGCCGGTGCTTGGCGTGATCGTGCTGGAAGTAGTCGCCATTCAACGTCGACACGTGCACCAGGCCTTCGATATAGATGTCGGCAAGCTCTACAAAGAAGCCAAAACCGACAACAGCCGCAATGACGCCGTCGTATTCCTCACCTACGTGGTCACTAAGGAACTCGCACTTCAACCAAGCCATTACGTCGCGGGTGGCATCGTCAGCGCGGCGTTCGGCCATCGACGCATGTTCACCGAACTTCTCCATACGGGCGTAATCGTACGGATACTTCGCCAGTTCCGCGTCTACCTGGTCTGGCGCAATCACGTCTTTCGTTGGCTGATCTGCGTGAATGCAGGCTTTAATTGCCCGATGCACGATCAGGTCCGGATATCGCCGAATCGGCGAAGTAAAGTGTGCGTAGCTCGAATACCCCAGGCCAAAGTGGCCGGCTTCCTCAGGGCTGTAAACTGCTTGGCTCAGGGAGCGCAGCATGACAGTCTGAATCACTTGAGCATCAGGCCGCTCACCGATAGAGCCCAGCAGTTGCTGATAATCAGCCGACGTAGGCTTGTCGCCGCCGCCAAGCTGCAACCCTAGCTCGCCCAAAAACAGCCGCAGGGAACCAAGGCGTTCTTCCGATGGGCCATCATGCACCCGATACAGCGCCGGCATTTTGTGCTTTTTCAGGAAGCGCGCGGTAGCCACGTTGGTCGCCAGCATGCATTCTTCCACAATTTTGTGGGCGTCGTTGCGGTGCACTGGCACGATTTCTTCAATCTTGCGCGCGGCATCAAACACAATGCGGGTTTCGGTGGTTTCAAAATCAATGGCACCACGCTCGGTACGCGCTTTGCGCAGCAGCTTATATAGGCCATATAGATTGTGCAGCTCGGGCAACACGGCGGAATACTGGTTACTCAGCTCGATACCGCGAGGGGATTCGGGGTGTTCCAGAATATCGCTGACCTTGTTATAAGTCAGCCGCGCGTGGCTGTTCATTACCGCCTGATAGAAGGTGTAGCTACTGATGTTGCCGGCAGCGCTGATCGTCATATCCGCCACCATGCACAGGCGATCCACTTCCGGGTTCAGTGAGCACAAACCGTTGGACAGCTTTTCCGGCAGCATGGGCACTACGTGGTCTGGAAAATACACTGAGGTGCCGCGATTCAGCGCTTCGTCATCCAGCGGTGAGCCCGGGCGCACATAGTGCGACACATCGGCAATGGCTACCAGCAACCGGTAGCCACCGCGCGGGCGCGGCTCGCAATAAATAGCATCGTCGAAATCCCGCGCGTCTGCACCGTCAATGGTCACCAGCGCCAGTTCACGAATGCACACGCGGTTGCGCTTGTCAGCATCGGTGACCTGCTCGGAAATAGCCGCGGTTTGCTCACCTACCGCATCCGGCCAGGAATGGGGAATGTCGTAGGCACGAATCGCCACGTCAATTTCCATGCCCGGAGCCATATGCTCACCCAGCACTTCGGTGACGCGCCCGGTGGGCTGACTGCGCAGAGTGGGCTGACGAATGATGTCGACCACCACGTATTGCCCATGACGTGCCGCGCCAGCCATCTCATCCGGTATCAATACCTCGTGGTTGATGCGGGCGTTTTCAGGCACTACAAACGTAATGCCGCTTTCTTTAAAGAAGCGGCCGACAGTTTGCGTGGTGCGGTGCTCCAGCACCTCAACAATCACGCCCTCACGGCGGCCACGATCGTCTACTTTGTCAACGCGGGCAACCACACGGTCACCGTGAAACACCTGACGCATCTGGCGCGCGGTCAAAAACAGGTCCGTGCCATCACCATCGGGTGTTAAAAAACCGAAGCCATCTTTATGGCCAATCACCCGGCCGCTCACCAGGTCGGCTTCTTCAATCGGCAAAAAAGCGTTGCGGCGGTTGCAAATAAGCTGACCGTCACGGCACATCGCAATCAGGCGACGGCGCAGGGCTTCAATGCTCTCTTCGGACGACTGCCCCAGTTCTTCGCACAGGGTTTCGTGTGTGGCCGGCGCACCCCGGTCTTTCAGATGCGCAAGAATGAACTCGCGGCTCTGAATCGGGTTGTCGTAATTCTGGGCCTCACGTTTGGAGTGGGGGTCGTTGGATGTCTTCTTACTGGAAACCATTCGGATCCTTGTTTGCTATCTGTGCCTCAGCGGCACAACTGTATTGAGTCAATGGGCGTTAGCATAACAGTATAACGCCCGTTCGCCGAAACTGCCTGACACACAGGCTTTATAAAGCAGGTAGAAAGCGCATTAGTATTTACACTTGGACACACTCGTAACCCTTTCCTTTATAGCTCCAGAGAAGGCAATTGATAAACATATCAGCCTTTTAAAAAAAGTGTTTGACAGCTTTTCGGCGAATCATTAAAGTACGCGCCATTGGTTGAGGGCAACTTCAACTGGTTGCGGAATAACTTAATCTTTTAAGCATTAGATATTCTGCGAATCACCTGCCGAGGTGGTGAAATTGGTAGACACGCTAGCTTCAGGTGCTAGTGCTCGCAAGGGCGTGGAGGTTCAAGTCCTCTCCTCGGCACCACTTCTTTCCTCAAGAAATGGTTGTAGGCTCCAGACGGACCAGAAGAAATCTTATTCCTCTTAAAATTTATTCCTGCGCGGACATCCTGTGCACGAAGATTTTTGTGTGCAAATTTTATAGCTAACCACCCTCCTGAAAGCACGAACTGGCGCACAATTCTGTTTTTCCTAAGGCGACCTTGCATCGCTAAACAGGTAGTGTCTGTACTTTTAAAATCATACCTTCAAGGACTGAAGATATGCCTAAGGCAAATGGACTGCAGTTCACCGTGCAGGTGGGCGAACTCTCCCCCGATGCATTTTTAGTGGTCGGCTTCGAGCTGACAGAGCACCTTTCTACTGTTTTTCACGGTTGCCTCAGGCTGGCCAGTATTGACCCTGACATAACCGCTGCAGACACGCTGGAGCAACTCGTCGATTTGGTGCTGTGGCAGGATGGCGATCCAAAGCGCCATTTTAACGGCGTTGTCACCGAATTCGTCCGCGGCGAAACCGGCCATCACCGCACCCGATACGAAATTGTTATCCAGCCGGCCCTATGGCGCCTGGGGCTTATTCACAGCAGCCGCATATTCCAAGCCCAGACCACGCAAACGATTGTGCGCACCTTGGCTGAAGAGCGCGGCATTGTGAATACGGCGTTTGATCTGAAGCGTCCTTCACAAATACGTGAATATTGCGTTCAACACCGTGAAAGCGATCTTGCATTCATTGAACGCCTGGCTGCTGAAGAGGGCTGGCACTATGTTTATCGGCATGCGAGTTGCCCTCACGATGGCGACCGGCAGCAACCCGGGCTGATGTTCGCCGATCACCACGCAGACGCGTTGCCATTGCCGCCACTTGAATACAACGCTAAAGCCGGCGGCAGCGGTCGAAAGTCGGCAGCCCGGCGCTTTATTTATGAAGAGCGGGTGCGGGCTGTTTCGGTGGCGATGAAGGATTACACCTTCAAAAATCCCGCCTACGCCCTAATGCATGAACACGACGCACCGAACCCGAGCCATCGTCAGGACTATCAGCACGCTGATTACCCGGGCCGATTTAAAACCGATTCCAGCGGCCAGCCGTTTACCGAGGCACGATTAGACGCCCTTAGAAACGACGCCTGCACCGCCAGCGGCGACAGCAACCGCGCCGATTTAACTTGTGGTGCCCGGTTCACCCTCACCCACCACGATTGCGACTATTTGAACCGTGACTGGCTGCTAACCGCAGTGACCCATGCCGGTGAACAGCCCCAGGCACTGGAACAAGAAGCGGGTTCCGGAGCAACCACTTACCACAACCATTTTTGCGCCATACCGGCTGATAGAATCTGGAGGCCCCAATGCGCTCACCGTGCCCTAATGGACGGACCACAGATCGCAATCGTTACCGGCCCAGAAGGCGAAGAAATCCATTGCGACGACCACGGCCGCGTGAAAGTGCGCTTCCCTTGGGATAGGCGCCAGCGATCAGGCGAGGTAGAGGGTACTGGGAACGACGAATATAGCAGCGCCTGGCTGCGGGTTAGTCAGGGCTGGGCCGGCGGTCAGTATGGCTTTCTGGCGCTGCCCCGAATTGGTCATGAAGTCATTGTTTCATTTCTGGACGGCGACCCGGATCAGCCCATCATCACCGGGCGTACTTACCACGCCACCAACCCGCCGCCCTACGCGCTGCTCAAGCACAAAACCCGCACCACCCTCAAAACCCGCACCCACAAAGGCGACGGCAGTAACGAATTGCGCTTTGAGGACGAAGCGGGCAAAAAACAAATCTATGTCCATGCCCAGAAAGACCTGGATCTGCTGACGCTGAACAACCGCACCGAAGTTGTCAGGAACAGCAGCCACCTGACCGTTGAGCACGATCGCTTTACCCATGTAAAAGGCAACAGCCACACAACCGTCGATGGCGAAAAACGCGAATCCATCGGCGCTGATTACAGCCAGATCATGGCCGGCACCCTGCACCAGAAATCCGCCAGCGCCACCTTGTGCGAGGCCGGTACAGAAGCACACCACAAAGCCGGCGCCAAAGTGGTGCTGGAAGCCGGTGTGGAGCTGACCATTGCCGCCGGCGACAGCTTTATAAAGCTCGACCCAAGTGGAGTGACCCTGAGCGGGCCGGGGATTAAGATCAATTCTGGGGGGAGCCCGGGGAGCGGGTTGGGGCAAAGCGCTGCTGGTCCAGATTTGCCACACACCATATGAACAGCAAGACGAACAAGACAACACACTGCTTCGTTGATAAAGCAGTTTTCCTGCGTCACGCATAGAACATGTTCATGATCTTGAAGAGCCGGCAGGTAAAATCTGATCTTGGCACGGATCCCTTTAAATCTAGTCAATCCCCCTTGCGCTTACGCGCCACCCGCTCCTCCCCCCAGCGCGGCATCAGCTTCTGATCAATACCTAAATGATCCAGCAGCCGTGCCACCACAAAATCGACCAAGTCATTAATACTTTGGGGATTGTGATAAAACCCCGGACTTGCCGGCATGATGACGGCGCCCATGCGGGTCAGTTTCAGCATATTTTCCAGGTGCACTTCTGAATAGGGCGCCTCGCGCGGCACCAGTATCAACTGGCGGCGTTCTTTCAGAGCTACGTCCCCTGCTCTTTCTATCAGGTTGTTGCTGGCGCCCGTGGCCAGGGCCGACAGTGTGCCGGTGCTGCAGGGGCAAATCACCAGTGGGGCTTTTTCACCAGAACCGGAGGCCGGCGGTGAAAACCAGTCTTCGCGGCCAAATACCAATACCTGGCCGGGGGCTGCCTGGCTGTATTCGCTCAGGCACTGTTGCATAGCCGGCGGTGTACCGGGCAATTTCAGGTCGGTTTCGGTGGCAATCACAATCTGCGCGGCTTTGCTGACCATCACCTGAACCCGACAGCCTGCAGCTACCAGGCACTGCAGCAGACGCAGGCCGTAAGGCGCGCCAGAAGCACCGGTAAACGCCAGGTTGATTACTCGCGGGGCATCGTCTGTTGCTGCTGTATCACTCACTGCGGGCACCTCATTCATGCACGGCTTGCTCCAATTCTAAGGCGGCGTAATTTGGATTACCCGTTGATACGTTCGAGTTCAGCAATCAGTCGTTGATGAATGCCGCCAAAACCACCGTTGCTCATAATCACAATGTGGCAGGGGCTGGGTAAGTCTGCCATTACCCGCGCAATCAAATCGTCTACTGATGCTTCTACCCGGTGCAAGCTGCTGTCGGCGTTGGCCTGTTGCCAGCGTTCAACCAATTCCGGCAACCAGCTGGAATCGTTCAGGTTGGCCCAGAGCACGCAATCGGCGGCTGCCGCGCTGGGCAACAGGGTGTCGCTGTGTACACCCTGTTTCATAGTGTTGGACCGAGGCTCGATCAACGCCAGCACCGGCTCGTCGCCCACCTGCTTACGCAAGCCGTCCAGGGTAGTGGCGATGGCTGTGGGGTGATGGGCGAAGTCGTCATACACCTTTACGCCATTAATGTCCGCCAGCAACTCCATGCGCCTTTTTACTCCGGAAAAACGGCACAACGCGCTAATGGCGTGATCTGGGGTAACACCCACATGGCGCGCTGCGGCAATGGCCGACAGGGCGTTACGCACGTTGTGTAAGCCGCTGTGAGCCCACTTTACCGCAGCCACCGGCTGCTCGTGGCGCAACACCATGAAATGGCTGCCGTCGTCGCTCAACAGCTCGGCTCGCCAGTGGCTTGGACTGTCCGCTTCGCCACCAATAGAAAGCGTTTGCTGCGGGGTCCAGCAGCCCAGGGCAATGGCGTTGTCCAGGTGGCTGTCCAGCGTCGGGCGCAGAATCAAGCCTTGGGACGGCACGGTGCGAATCAGGTGATGGAACTGGCGCTCGATGGCTTCCACGTTGTCAAAAATATCGGCGTGGTCGAATTCCAGATTGTTCAAAATCAGCGTGCGCGGGCGGTAGTGAACAAACTTCGAACGCTTGTCAAAAAACGCGCTGTCGTATTCATCGGCCTCAATCACAAAAAAGTCACTGCTACCCAGGCGCGCAGACACCGGCAAATCTTTGGGTACGCCGCCCACCAGATAACCGGCGTCAAACCCGGCCTGCTCCAGTATCCACAGCAGCATGGCGGTGGTGGTGGTTTTGCCGTGGGTGCCGGCTACCGCCAGCACCCAACGCTGGTGTAACACTTCCCGCGCCAGCCATTCGGGGCCGGACATATAAGGAATATTGCGGTTAAGCACCTGTTCCACTTCGGCGTTGCCGCGGGACATGGCGTTGCCGATCAGCACCAGATCGGGCCGCGGTTTGAGGTTGTCAGGGTGGTAGCCTTCAATCAGCTCGATGCCCTGAGCTTGCAGCTGGGTACTCATGGGCGGGTAAACGCCTTGATCAGAGCCAGTCACCTTGTGCCCCAGTTCACGGGCCAATACAGCCAGGCTACCCATAAAGGTGCCGCAAATACCCAATATATGAATGTGCATGAAACCGACCGCCTCCTGATAAAAACGCTGCCAAGCGTCCCCCATACGCTGCGGTCCGTCAAGCATGCGCTGCTGACCGTTTCGGTTTTACCGGTCATGAAAATTGCCGGTAATTGGCGTATCATGCGCGCCATCGTCAAATCAGTGAGAGGCTTACCTGCCAGATGGCCATTAAAAACGCATTCTATGCACAATCCGGTGGTGTTACCGCCGTTATAAACGCCAGCGCCTGTGGCGTTATTCAGACCGCCCGCCGGCACCCGGATAAAATCGGCAAGGTGTATGCCGGGCGCAATGGTATTCTCGGTGCGCTGAAAGAAGAACTGATCGATACCAGTCTGGAGTCCGATGGCGCCATTGCCGCACTGATGCATACCCCCGGCGGTGCTTTTGGATCGTGTCGCCACAAGCTAAAAAATATTTCCGAAAACCGCCGCGAATACGAGCGTTTAATTGAAGTGTTCCGCGCCCACGACATCGGGTATTTCTTCTATAACGGCGGCGGCGATTCCCAAGACACCGCTTACAAGGTATCGCAGATCAGCGAAAAAATGGGCTATCCCATTACCTGCATCGGTATACCCAAAACCGTTGATAACGATCTGCCCTTCACCGATTGCTGCCCGGGCTTTGGCTCGGTTGCCAAGTACATTGCCATCTCCACGATGGAAGCCAGCCTTGACATCAAATCCATGTGCGAGACCTCCACCAAGGTGTTCATTCTGGAGGTGATGGGTCGCCACGCCGGCTGGATTGCTGCATCAGGCGGGCTTGCCGGTCAGGGCGAAGGTGAGCCGCCGCACATTATTTTGTTCCCGGAAATTCCGTTTGATCGCGAGGCCTTCCTGGCCCGGGTGGACTTTTGCGTGAAAGAATACGGTTATTGCGTGATTGTTGCGTCTGAAGGCGCCCAATATGAAGACGGCCGCTTTCTGGCAGAAGCCGGGGCCAGAGACGCCTTTGGCCACACCCAACTAGGCGGCGTTGCACCCGCGCTGGCAAATCTGATGAAGCAGGCTCTGGGCTACAAGTACCACTGGGCCGTAGCCGATTATCTGCAGCGCAGTGCGCGCCATATCGCCTCGGCCACCGACGTAGAACAGGCCTACACCGTCGGTAAGGCAGCGGTAGAAATGGCGATTACCGGCAAGCAGGCGCTGATGCCCATCATCGTTCGCGAGCAGGCCAAGCCTTATCGCTGGAGAGTGGGCGAGGCACCGCTGAGCGACGTGGCTAACCAGGAAAAGAAAATGCCGATTCACTACATCACCGATGACGGCTTCGGCATTACCCAAGACTGCCGCGACTACCTGAGCCCGCTGATTCAGGGCGAAAGTTTTCCACCTTTTGAAAATGGCTTGCCAAAAGTAGCCAAATTGAAAAACCAATTGGTGGAAAAACGCCTTAAAACCGCATTCGAGCTCTAAGACAACCCCGCCATACTCAATACGGCAGCCACTGGGGGCTGCCGTATTGCCAGCTTCGCAGCCAAATAAAATATCCTTTGTTTGAGCGGCAGCCTCTCTATTGTATGCTGCAGTCTCTCTTGGCCTTTGCCGCCAGTGTTATTCTTTGGGTGCTAATGATTCATGACGAACTCACAAAAACCCAACACCAGCTCTCCTTCAAGCGCGGGCGCAATCAGTCGGCACAACTTCGCTTTCTGGGCGAATTACAAAAACCCGAAGCAGACTACAGCGAACTGGAACAGTTACTGGTGCAGCTATGTGCGCGCGGCTGGCGGCACGAGAATGCAAGGAAAACAAAGAAACCGCCTTTATGGTGGGCCTGCTGTCGATGATTGCTGTGCTACTCGGTCAGGAGCCCGAGCTGTAATGTGACCAACTCCCTCGCTCCAAGTGTCAGGCAGGCCCTATTTGCTCACGAAGGCCCGCTTGGCAAGACCCTTCATTTAGTAAAAGCTTTTGAGAGGCCGCAGTTGGGCCAATCAGGTTCTGGATGGAATGGGCAATTAGCCGCGATTAATGCTCGGCTGTTTCTTGCTGACGGACAAAAGCGGAAAATTCATCATAGCCGCCAATGTGCTGCTCACCCACGAAGATCTGCGGCACGGTATGTACAGGCTTGCCGATTTTCTGTGCAATATCCGCTTTAGTAATGTCTTCCTCAATCATGTCTACCCATTTAAACTCGAAATCACTAGCTTCGCACAGACGAATGGCCCCTACGCAGAAACCGCAACTGGTACGACCAAAAATTGTCACTTTTTCCATAACTTGCTCCCGTTATTAATCCTTGCCTGTTAGCTTGATGGCTATTGGCTTGATCGATGTTTTTTCCATTGGCGTAGGCATGATGGCATGGCTGCCGGGGAATGAAAATTGACTGTTTGAATAGCCGCGATAGTCTAGTATTCCGATTGGCCAACTATGCTGAAAGCCAAAGCTGATCCAATAAATCCTCAAACGGAGAACCCGTGGTATACCTGACCCTGTTCGCCACCGCTTTTGCCGCTGCTACGCTGCTACCGGCGTATTCGGAAATCCTGCTGGGCACCCTGCTGGCCCAGGGCTATGGGCCATTCTGGTTGTGGTTTGCGGCCACAACCGGCAATACGCTGGGGTCTGTGGTGAACGGAATTATCGGGCGCCAGGTAGATCGATTCAAGCACAAGCGCTGGTTTCCGATGACCGAAGTGCAGCTGCACAATGCCCGCAACCGCTTTAACCGCTTTGGCCAATGGTCGTTACTGATGGGCTGGTTACCGATTGGCGGCGACGCGCTTACCCTGGTAGGCGGTATTATGCGCGTGCCTTGGCTGAACTTTGTGATTCTGGTTGGCATCGGCAAGGGCCTGCGCTATGCCATTGTGTTGTGGCTGGTACTCAGTGCCTACGGCCCCGAAACCGAGGCGCTGGTGTCGGGTTTAGTGTTCTCAGGGTAAAGATAGCGCCGTAGCATTGGCTCGCCGTTGAATTCCGCCTGCAAAACGGCAATAAACGTGTAAACCCCGATCAACTTGCGGTTCAGAAACACGAACTCTTTTGGTGGCACGCGAAAGTAGCGACTAATTGCAGAACGAGCGGCCTGCCGTGCTACCCGTGAAGGCAGGTCGCTTTGTTTCCAGCGATACTGGCCGGCGCTGTTCACAGCCTCGGGTGGCCATTCGCTAGGGTCGCCAATCAACGGCTCCAACACTGACATACATACCCGGCCAAAGGTTTCCAACACCTCAGTGGGCCAGTCACGGCTCATAAACCGGAGTTGCACGCCGCCATCGATCACAGCGCCCAGATCGTTCTCATAAGAGGCACGAATCATTTGGATAACCGGCTGGAGAAAGTCATCGCTGTAGCGCTGCACCGCGCCAAAATCCAGCAGTACGATACGATCGTGGTCTGCTTCTGCGCCCGGCTCCCCGGCCAAGCGAATGCGATAGTTTCCGAAGTTCGGGTCGGTCTGAATTTCCCCCCAATCAAACAACTCGCGAAAGAACAGCTCCAGCGCGGCCTTACCCAGTTCACTGCGGCGCTCCAAAGAAATTCCGGCAACCGTTGGCGAGTTAACAGAGTGCCCGCGCTCATAAGTGGAGGCAATCACTTGGGCACTGGAGTATTCCGGCAGTACCCGCGGCACAATGAAACGCGGATCGTCTAGCAGCATTTGACGAAAACGCTCGGTGGTGTGGGCTTCCAGGCGGTAATCCACCTCGCGGTGCATCATTACCCGCACTTCTTCCAGCCAGTCGTCGAATTCAGGGCCAAAATTGACCAAGCGGGCCATTTTTAGCAGCTTGGCAACGGCGTTTAGATCGCTGTCGACCGCATCGCCCACACCGGGGTACTGCACTTTCAGCACCAGCTCAAGGCCATCACTCAAGCGCCGGGCGCGGTGAACCTGGCCCAGTGAAGCGGCGCCAATAGGCTGTGGCTCAATGTCCAGCTGCGCCAGGCGCTCATTGCCCAATTCCGATTGCAACACGCGCTCGATAGCCGGCCACGCCAAAGACGTGGTCTGGTCTTCCAGAGTATGCAGGGCTTCGGTCACTTCATCGGGTAGAAAATGTTCGCCGTACAAAGCCATCACCTGACCAATCTTGACCACGCTGCCTTTTAGCTGGCCCAGCTCGTCTACCAGAAAGCGGGCCTGGGTAGACAGCATGGCTTTGTGACGTTGTTCGCGGCGTTCCTTACCACCCAGCCAATTGGTCGCCATGTGGGAGGCCATGCGGGTGCCGGCAAACAGGCCGGCACGGGTGAGGCTAAGCCTGCGTTCGAAGCTGCCGGTTTTTATGCGTGAGACAGAGTTGTCTGATCCCTTTTTTGCCATAAATACTCTCCAACTCTAAATACTCTCCAGCCCTAAATCTCTCCAGCTTAAATACTCTTTCACTTAGATATTCGCTCACTCAAGTGCTCTCTAACGTAACTATTTACTGATTCAAATGTTTTTTAGCCTACCGCTGTCTCATCTCGGCGCAGATTTACCAGCCCTGCTGCCAGCTTACCGAGCCCTCGCCTGTCAAGCTATGGCCCAAGGCGGCAACCAGTTGTTCGGCAAGCTGCTGTTCTGTTTGTGCAAATGTGGCGTGCTGCGCAAAGTCCTGAACCTGGCACATGGCCATACCGGCATAGCCACACGGGTTGATTCGCGCGAAGGGTTCCATATCCATGGCAACATTCAGCGCCAGGCCGTGGAATGAGCAACCGCGTCGTACACGCAAACCCAGCGACGCGATTTTCGCGCCATCCACATAAACCCCCGGCGCATCGGCCCGCGGCGCGGCGCTGATACCCAAAGGTGCAAGAGTGTTTACGATGGACTGTTCAATATGGCTGACCAGCGCGCGAATACCCAGAGCACTGCGAGTTAGATCAATCAGCAAATAAATAACCAGTTGGCCAGGGCCGTGGTATGTCACTTGGCCACCCCGGTCTACCTGAACCACGGGTATATCACCAGGCGCCAGAATATGCTCGGCCTTACCGGCCTGCCCTTGGGTATAAACCGCCGGGTGCTGTAAACACCAGAGCTCGTCAGCGCTGTTTTTGTCGCGGCTGGCGGTAAATGCCTGCATAGCATGCCAGGTTTCCAGGTAGGGCTGTTCGCCCAAAGAGCGCACAATCAGATGGCTCACGGTTACAACACCATGTGCACGCGGCCGCTGGCTTTGAGCTCGTTAAACAGCGCCTGCAGTTGTGGCTCGCCGGTTGCAACCATGGTCAGCCGCACCGAACAGAAACGGCCGTTACGGCTGTCGTTTACGGTCACAGTACTAACATCCAGCCTCGGTGCGTGGCGTTCAACCACTGCTAGCACAAACTCCCTGAAATCCGGAGCTGCTTTACCAATCACCTTGATCGCGTAATCGCAGGGAAATTCGATTTTTGGTGCTTTTTCGTCACTCATCTTACTGTCCGGCTATGGGGCTGTGGCTTACTGGAACAACTGCACAAAAAACAGTTTTACTGTGTCCCAGATACGCTTGAAAAACCCGCCCTCAGGCACATCTACCAGCGCCAGCACGGGCTGGTCTACCAGTACCTCGCCCTGATACGAAACCTTGATGCGGCCCAATTCATCGCCAGCGTTGACGGGCGCTTTCACCACGGAGTCCAGCTCTATAACAGACTCCAGCTGATTGCGGGCACCGCGGGAAATAGTCACATAGACATGCTCACGCACTCCAACCGACAATGTGTTGGCAGCACCACCCCAAACCGGTGACTGAATCAGCTCTTGGCCGGCGCTGAACAGGCGCTCGCTCTGATAGTAACGGAAGCCATAGTACAGCATTTTCTGCACTTCTTGTGAGCGCGACTCCACACTGCGAGCGCCCATTACCACCGCTATAAAACGGGTGTCATCGCGTTCTGCCGAAGCTACCAGACAATATCCGGCTTCTTCGGTATGGCCGGTTTTCAGCCCGTCTACGCTGTTGTCACGCCACAGCAAGCTGTTGCGATTTGGCTGGCGAATGTTGTTGAAGGTGAAGTGCTTTTCGGCGTAAATCGGATAGGTTTCGGGGTAATCGTTGATGGTGGCCTGGGCCAAAAGAGCCAAGTCATGAGCGGTAGAATAGTGGTTAGGTGACGGCAATCCGGTGACGTTCTCAAAATTGGTATTGGTCATGCCCAGGAGTTCAGCCTGCTGGTTCATGATGTCGACAAACGCGCCCTCGCTGCCGGCAACAAATTCCGCCAAGGCCACCGAGGCGTCGTTACCGGACTGAATCACTACCCCACGTAACAAATCTTCTACCGTTACGCGGGTGCCTTCACGCACAAAGGTGCGGGAACCTCCGGTTTGCCAGGCAGTCACGCTGATGGGCACCATGTCGCCCATGGCAATACGGCCCTCATCCAGCTCGCGCTCAACAATGTAAGCGGTCATCATTTTAGTCAGGCTCGCGGGCGGCAGGCGCTCACTGCTGTTGTTTTCCATAATGACGTGCCCGCTTTTGGGCTCCATCAACACGTAGGAACTGCCGGCAATCTGCGGCGGCGCCGGTATCAGTACGGTCTGGGCCAGAGCGTTGCCAGCGACGACCAGCAACAATGTGTACACAAACAAAGCGGAACGAAACAGAGATATAAAAGCCATGGTTTTTTTCATTTATCAGTCAGTGTATGGATAGGGTTTACCGGCGACTCTTCAGCGTGGCTCTTGTGCCTGGATCAGCCAGCGCGAACCAGTCAACGTGAGTCCGTCAGCAAAATGGTTTGATGAAAGCCGAAGGTCTGCAGCAACTGTTGGGCTTGCAGGGCGCTCTGTTCATTGTTGAAGGGGCCAGCCTGAACGCGGTGAAAACGCCCGCTACCGGTGTCGGCCACTTTAACCCGCATGGGTGTCTGCACCTGGTTTTGAACTTTTCGTATCAGATTTTCGGCCGCAACGTTGCTGGAAAATGACGCCAACTGCACGAATACGCCCTGCGCGGCAGGCGCAACCGCTGCTGCGCTATCCGGACGTTCTGCCGCGGACAGCTCCGCCGCCGCCACAGGCTCGCGCTTGGGTTCTGGCCTGGGTACTGAATAGCCCGTCGGCTTTTGCGCAGCTAATACGTGGGCCCCAGCGGCTCCACCAAACGGCTTATTGGCCACAAACATGGCTCCGTCCGGGCTCACCGTTATCGCCGCTACCTCTACCTGTGCAACACCCCGGCCCTGGTAACCCAGTCGTTTGGCTGCAGCGTAGGACAAATCAATCATCCGGTCGCCGTGAAAAGGCCCGCGGTCATTTACCCGCACAATCACTGAGCGGCCGTTGGCAAGGTTGGTCACCCGCGCGTAACTGGGAATGCGCAGTGATTTGTGGGCGGCGGTCATCTGGTACATATCGAACACTTCGCCGTTAGAGGTTTTGTGGCCGTGAAACTTTTCACCGTACCAGCTTGCCATGCCCTCAGCCACGTAACCGTTGTTATCGTCCATCACGCTGTATTTTTTGCCCCACACGGTGTAAGGAGACTTGTTGCCCGCCCGCCGCGGCTCTTCAAAGCGCGGTTGCGCATCTTTTAGCCCGGAGGCGTCAAAGTTGCCGTCAGGTGCGCGATCCTGGCGAATTGTATAACGGCCGGAATGGTCTTTTTCAGGGGGCGCAGAAGCGCAGCCGACCAGCATGGTCAGAGCCCCCGCCAAAACGATCCACAGGGCAGACTTGATGATCACAGTGGGATATCCCCCATAATTGGAAACCGCAAACGCGGATAAGGCCCATTCTAACGGCTACGGCTGGCACTGCGCCATTACCGGGCAGCCATGGTTGCCCTGCTGAACTGCTCACGAACAGATCATGCGGCGGTGGCTTTGAATCGACATCAACACCCCGAAGGCCGCCATAAGGGTAACCCCGGAGGTACCGCCGTAACTGACCAGGGGCAGCGGCACGCCCACCACAGGCAGCATACCGCTGACCATACCAATATTGACGAAAATATAAATGAAAAACGTCATGGTCAATGCGCCTGCCAGCAAGCGACTAAAGGAATCCTGAGCAGAAACTGCGATGTAAAGGCAGCGCAGAATAATCAGAAAATACACCGTTAGCAAAACCAGCATGCCAACAAAACCAAACTCTTCAGCCAGCACAGCCACGATGAAGTCGGTGTGGCTTTCGGGCAGAAATTCCAGATGCGACTGGGTGCCTTGCAGCCAGCCCTTACCATCGTAGCCACCGGAGCCAATGGCGGTTTTAGACTGGATGATATTCCAGCCTGCCCCCAGCGGGTCGCTTTGCGGATCCAGCATGGTCAGCACCCGCTGTTTTTGGTAATCGCGCATGCCATACATCCACATCACCGGCGCCGACACTGATACCAACGCAAAAAATGCCGCAATCAATTTCCAGCTGATACCGGCAAAAAACACCACAAAAATACCCGCCATTCCCACCAGCAGGGAGGTGCCCAAATCAGGCTGCTTGACGATCATCGCCATAGGCACCAGCACAATGGCCATTCCCACCGCCAGATGACGCAACCGTGGCGGCAAATAATGGCGCGACAAATACCAGGCCGCCATCATCGGCACCACCAGCTTCATGTATTCAGACGGTTGGAACCGGGGCAAACCGGGGACCGCCAGCCAGCGCTGGGCGCCCTTGGCGCCAACGCCCACCAGCAGCACAGCCAACAGCGCCACCAGGCCGAGTCCGTAAAACAAAGGTGCCCAGCGGCGAAACACGGCGGGGTCAAGCTGGGCCAACACCACCATGGCGACGAAGGCAATTCCCAGGCGAATACCCTGGGCCTTGATCATGTCTATATTGCGGTCGGCACCGCTGTAAAGCACAAAAAGGCCGCCACCCATCAGTATCAGCAGCAACACCAGAAGAATGGGGTCCAGATGCACCATAGCCCAGAAACCGCGGGGGTTTCCCAAGGAGCTGCTGTCGGTGCCGTGTAATATATCCCGATTGGCCATCAGCGAGGGCCCTCAACATTGGCGATGTCTGCAGCGGCGCTGCCCTCTCTATCACCCCCGCCTTCGCCGAATTCCAACAGCCAGGCATCAAACAGGGCGCGCGCCACCGGCGCAGCGGTACTGCTGCCGCCACCGCCGTTTTCCACAATCACCGACACAGCAATCTGCGGGTTATCTACCGGCGCAAAACCAACAAACATCGCGTGATCACGCAGCCGCTCTTTCACTTCCTCTGCATCGTACTCTTCATCTTCAGCTAAGGAGAAAACCTGGGCCGTGCCGGTTTTACCGGCCATTCGGTAGCTGGCGTTTGCGCCAGCGGCACGGGCGGTTCCGCGCGCGCCGTGCATCACATCGGCCATGGCCTCCACTACAAACTCCCAGTCGTCCGGATTTTTTAGGGTTAACGGCGCGTGATTTTGCTCCGGCAAAAAACTCGTGAGATCGTTGTTGCCGTCAATACTTTTTAGCAGCCGCGGCTCTATCCAAAACCCACGGTCGGCAATAAGCGCTGTGGCCGTTGCCAGCTGCAAGGGCGTGGCCAACATAAAACCTTGACCGATACCCAGATTAACCGTGTCACCGGGGTACCAGGGCTCCTGGCGGGCGCCCTGCTTCCATTCCCGCGACGGCAGCAGGCCACTCAGCGCCCCTGCCACGTCCAGCGCGGCGTCTTCACCGAATCCAAATCGAGAAAGGTAGTGGTGAATGGTATCAACCCCCATATCCACCGCGATTTCGTAAAAATACACATCGCAGGATTGAGCCAGGGCCAGGTTGAGATCTACCCACCCATGTCCCGAACGTTTCCAGTCCCGATAACGCCGCCCAGACGAGTTAAACTGGAAATAGCCTGGGTCCCAAATGCTGCGGTTGCGGGTGGTGGCACCGCTATCCAACGCTGCAATCGCCAACATTGGTTTCAGGGTAGAGCCAGGGGGGTACTGCCCACGAAGGGCGCGGTTGAACAAAGGTTTGTCGCGGCTTTCACTCAGTTCGCGATAGTCTTCTACGCTGATGCCGGTCACAAACTGGTTGGCGTCAAACCCCGGCACACTGGCCAACGCCAGAATGCCGCCTGTTGCCGGTTCAATCGCTACAATGGCTCCGCGCCGACCGTCAAGCAGCTTGTGAGCCAGCCTTTGTAAGCGCAAATCCAGGTGCAGCTGAATATTTTCACCAGGCACCGGATTTTGGCGTTCCAAAACCCTGAGGGTACGGCCGCGCGCGTTGGTTTCAACATGCTGATAACCAACCTTGCCGTGCAGCAGCTTCTCGTAAAACCGTTCAATTCCAGATTTTCCGATGTAATTAGTACCGGCGTAGTTAACCGGATCAATACGCTGCAACTCACTTTGATTAATGCGCCCCACGAAGCCCAGGGCATGGGCGGTCAATTCGCTGTGGGGATAGTAGCGCACCAGCTCGGCCTGCACTTCTACGCCCGGTAATTCATGGCGCAGCACCGCTAGCCGGGCGATTTCGTCTTCATTAAGATCATAACGCAGAGGCAATTCCTGAAACGGACGGCGGCGCTCTTTCAAGCGGCGCTGAAAACGCTCAAGGTCTTCATCGGAAATGGACAGAATGGTTTGCAGGCGCGCCAGGGTAGCGCTCATATCAGTAATGCGCTCGGGCACCAAAGTCACGCTGAACACCGGGCGATTTTCCGCCAGCAGCACGCGATTGCGATCGTATACCAACCCCCGGGGCGGTGGCACCGACTGCACCTGAACCCGATTTTTGTCTGACAGCGTGGTGTAGATCTCGTGTTCTACTATTTGCAACTGATACAGGCGCGCAATCAACGCTCCCGTTAGCAACATCACAAAAATCAGCATGACCAGAGTGCGGCGCTGGAACAAACGGCGCTCAGCGGCTATGTTCTTGAATTCACCCCAAGGCATGAAGCACTCCCATCGTGCACCTTACGCCCTGTGGTAAGGATGATTGCGGGTAATAGACCAGGCTCGGTACAGCTGCTCAGCTAACACAATGCGTACCAGCGGGTGAGGCAGCGTCAGAGTCGATAAAGACCATTGCTGGTCGGCGCGCTGGCGACAGGCGTCAGCAAGCCCGTCCGGCCCGCCCACCAGAAAGTTGACGTCGCGGCCATCCTGTTGCCAGCTTTCCAGTTGCGCAGCCAGTTTTTCTGTCGACCAGGGCCGCCCACTCACTTCCAGCGCCACCACCCGGTCTTTCGGTTGGGTAGCGGCAAGAATGGCATCGCTTTCGCGTTGCATGAGTCTGGGGATGTCCGGGTTTTTACCCCGGTGTGCCATGGCGATTTCGATCAGCTCCAGAGATAACTCCGGAGGCATGCGGCGAGCGTAATCCAGATAACCGGCACTGACCCAGTCGGGCATTTTTTGCCCCACGCAGATCAGACGTAAACGCATGGTTATTCGCCGCCCGCGAGACCAAAATCAGGTGCAGGGGCGTCACGCCAAAATCGTTCCAAATCGTAAAATTCGCGGGCCGCCGGCATCATTACATGCACCACAACGTCACCCAAATCCACCAGTATCCAGTCGCTACCGCCTGCGCCTTCTATATGATCAACCCGAACACCCTGCTCTTTAGCGTCAACGACGACTGAATTGGCCAACGCTTTCAAGTGTCGGTTGGACGTGCCAGACGCCAAAACCATGAAGTCGGTGACACCGGTGCGCTCGCGCACATCAATGACACTTAAATCCTGGGCTTTTACATCTTCCAGCGCGTTTATTACCAGATCTTTCAGTTGTTCGGCCTGCATAATCACCCTGTTGCCCGGGCTTTGGCCAGAATGGCCGCCCGAAAAGTCGCTATTAACGCGATTGTAGCACTAAAGTTCCGCCACAGGGCAGGCACCATAGAGCCCTTGCCGGTGAATTTCTGCCAGCACTTGCCAAGGCAGCAGGTAGCGCGCGGAATGACCCGCCGCCAGACACTGACGAATGGCGGTCGCGGAAATATCCAGCAAGGGCGGCGCAAACATTACAATTCGACCACAAGGCGAGTTTTTAAGCTCATTGCCGTGTTCGACGTAATGCTTCGACAGCAAAAAGGCGGGCACGCCCTGTGAGTCTAGCGCCGGCCCAGGGCGACTGACCACCACAATATGCGCCAGTGCCAGAATTTCCTGCCACTGGCGCCAGCGATCAAAACCGGCAAACGCATCGGTACCCACGGCCATCACCAGTGGGCAATCGGGGCCTAATTCGGCGCGCAGTTGGCGCAGGGTGTCGGCGGTAAAGGATTTGCCACCACGGTCCAACTCGCGCGGGTCAATCGACAACGCCGGCTCGCCCGCAATCGCCAGTTGCAAAAGCCGAAGTCGCTGGTCGGCGGTTGCGCCTGTCGCGCCACGGTGCGGGGGAGTATAGCTGGGCACCAGGTGCACCTGAGCCACTCCCAGATAATCCTTGAGCTCGAGGCCCAGCCGCAGGTGGCCGTGGTGCACTGGGTCAAAGGTACCACCATAAATTACGTGCATGCGCTAAACCCGGATATGACCGTCACCGAACACCACGTACTTTTGCGACGTCAGGCCCTCCAGGCCCACCGGCCCGCGGGCGTGGATCTTGTCAGTGGAAATTCCGATTTCCGCGCCCAGACCGTATTCAAAACCATCGGCAAAGCGGGTGGAGGCATTCACCATCACCGAGCTGGAATCCACTTCGGTAAGAAAGCGCCGGGCGCGAGTGTAATTTTCGGTGATAATGCTGTCGGTGTGCCGGGAGCTGAACTGACTGATATGAGCAATAGCGCCGTCCAGGCCATCCACCACCTTTACCGCAAGAATAGGGGCCAGGTATTCTGTTTCCCAGTCGGCTTCTGTCGCCGGCGTCATCTCGCTGACAATCTCCCGACTGCGCTCGCAGCCGCGCAGTTCTACACCTTTTCCTACGAACGCAGCGCTCAGCAGCGGTAGCATATCGGCGGCGATTTCCTCATCCACCAGCAGAGTTTCCATAGTATTACAGGTGCCGTAACGTTGGGTTTTGGCGTTCACGGCCACCGCCAGCGCCTTTTCAGGATCGGCGTGACTGTCGATATAAACGTGACATACGCCATCAAGGTGCTTGATCACCGGAACCCGGGCGTCACGGCTAACGCGCTCAATCAGGCCTTTGCCACCGCGCGGCACGATAACGTCAACGTACTGCGGCATAGTGATCAGCTCGCCCACTGCGGCACGATCGGCGGTGGCAATAACCTGAACAGCCGTTTCCGGCAGACCGGCTTGAGCCAACCCACTGGCAATACAGCGCGCAATCGCCTGATTGGAATGAATGGATTCAGAGCCGCCGCGCAATATGGCGGCGTTACCAGACTTCAGACAAAGGCTGGCCGCTTCAACAGTCACATTCGGGCGTGACTCATAGATAATCCCGATAACGCCCAGCGGCACACGCATTTTGCCGACCTGAATGCCCGAAGGCCTATAGGCCATGTCGGTTATTACGCCAATCGGATCTGCCAGGCCGGCCACCTGCAGTAGCCCTTCAATCATGGCGGCTACCCGCGCCGGCGTCAGTTCCAAGCGGTCTAGCATAGCGCTATCGAGGCCACTGGCCCTGGCAGCAGAAAGATCCTGTTGATTGGCTTCTGCCAGTTCGTCGCGGGCGGCGTCCAGGGCCTGAGCCATAGCCAGCAGCGCCTGATTACGTACCGCTGTGGTTGATCGGGCAACGTGTTTCGCTGCTGCACGGGCGTGGGCACCCACTTCGTTCATGTATGCTGCAATGTCCATCCGCTTGTTACCTTTGAATCCTGATGTCGCAAGAGCCATAACTTTACCTGTCTGCATTCAAGTACGCACCCCAAACAACTAGTATACTCGTGCCCTAAACTCCGAAAACCAGTTGCCACTAGAAGGAACACGAACATGGCCACGATGGCCGGCTCTGTGCTGTTAAAACCCCTTGCCCACAGCGCCTTCATTGGTACGGCAGTTATGGCTGCGCTCTGTGTGCTGGCAGGTGAGCCACTGTTAGCCGCCTGCGCTGCAACGGTTGGCGGCATTGTGGTGTGCAGCCCGACGTTCCGCAAACGCCATGGTTCCGCACCTTGGCCTGCCCTGCGCGCCGGATTTTTTGTTATTCTGGTGCTATTGGTCGCCACTGCTGCATTAACAGACCGGTGGTTTATGAGTTACTGGTTCTACGGCCTGCCACTATTGGCCTATGTTGCAGTGCCGCGGCGCGGGGCATGGATTGCCATTGTTGCGGTTGTCGCCATCGCCATGTTTATGGTGTATCAAGCCAGCGGCATTGCCCAACGCCATCAGATGATCGGCGCCTTTTTTCTGACCCTGCTCCTCAGCCTGATGCTGATATTTCTACTGGAGTTCAAACGCCGCCAGCTAATGCCCCTGCGACGCACCGACGAGCTGACCAACGCCGCCAGCCAGCAGCACCTGACCGCCGACTTGAATAAAGAAATCCAACGCAGCGAGCGTGAAGGCACAACCCTGTCAGTCATCATGCTGGCATTAAAACCCGGCAACGATGCAGAACCGGCGGGCGCCGATTTGCGTTCGATTCTGCCGCAAATCGGGCGCTATTTGCACAGCCACATCCGCGACTTTGACGCTTATTATCGCGTTGCAGATCTTCAGTTCCTGATCATTCTTCCCGGTATTACCAGCCCCCATGCCTCGCGGCAGGCCGAGGATCTGCAGCGCGGCGTGCAACAACTGTTTACCAGCCACCAACTGACCATGACACTCAGCACCGGCGCCGCCGGACTCAACATTGGCGATGACGCCAACAGCCTGCAACGCAGCGTCACAGGCGCGTTACGCAGGGCCCAGCAACACGCCAGTAATAACAGCCAGACCTTCAACGGGCGGAACCAGGAGCCAAAGGCATGACCGAAACCCGGCTGCGCACCCGCACCCATGGCATAGCGTATCTGCTAACCGCCCTATTCTTGCTGATGCTGGGCCTGCTAAATCTGCGTTACGGCTTTTACGGGCTGTTTTTTGTCGCTCTGGCCATGGCTGTGTTGGCCGGATCGGGCCTGGCCTACACCATTATGAACAGGCGCCAGCAATTGACCGCAAAAGGTCATTTTATTGTGCTGTGCACCCTCAATGGCGCCGTGCTGGCGACCAGCGCTGCCAGTCAGAGCCCGATTGCCAGCCACTGGGCAATGCCTTTGCTAGCGCTGAACTTACTTATTCTGCCGGCGCGCGAAGGACTGGGCCTGTCGCTGTTATTGGTGGCGCTGATGACACTGCTGTTGATGCTGAAAGCAGGCAACACGGAAGCCCTGGCGGCTTTCGGTGGCATGGCCATGCTACTTGGAACCGGCGCGCTGGCAGTGCGGCGCTACAGTACCATGGCGCAATCTGCGGATGATCTGACCATTATCGATCCGTTGACGGGAGCCCACCACGGCCGGTTTCTTGACGAAAACCTGCAACAGGAAATCAGCCGAGCCAAGGTAACCGGACATCCATTGTCGGTGATTGCTCTGGATATAGATCACGCTGATGAAGTGGCGACCCTGCATGGCAACGACACTCTGACTGCTTTGCAGCGACACATTATTCAGCAGCTGTTCGAAATCATTCGCGCCGGCGATACTCTTTATACCTTTAGCGAATCGACTCTATCCCTGATATTGCCATTCACCCCAGAGGAGGGGGCGCGAGTAATCGCCGAGCGCATTCGTCGCACGATCGCCGAACGGCAATGGCTGCCGGTCGAAAGCAGCAGCGTCAGTATAGGCTGCACCACACGCCTGTCCGCTGATAGCGAAAGCAACGCTTTGATAGAACGGGCCCATAACGGCGCCAGTCAAGCCCGTAAAACGGGCGGCAACAGTGTACGGTTTGCGCCCGGACCCGTAGCCCTATAATGCCGGGCTGGCTAGGTGAGCTTAGCGCTTTAGTGGCTGCAAATCCGGGCTGGCTGAGCGCCGCGCTGTTTGCCACTGCTCTGGTGGAGTCGCTGGCGATTGCCGGTCTAATGGTGCCCGGCGTGGCCATTCTGTTTGCGTTGACTGCCTTGGCCGGACAGACCGGTATGGCACTGGGCGAGGCTCTGTTCTGGGTGTTTTTTGGCGCCATTGTCGGCGATACCCTGAGCTTTGCCCTGGGGCGCCTGCTGACCGGAAGGCTTAATAACGTTTGGCCCATGAGCCGCTACCCGGCCATCGTGGCCCGCGGAGAGGCCTTTTTTTACCGGCACGGCGCCTTTAGTATTGTGGCGGGACGCTTTATTGGCCCGATCAGGCCCATCATTCCCCTTATTGCTGGCGCGTTTTGGATGCCCTGGCACCGCTTTGTTGTCTTCAATATCAGCTCGGCTGTTGCATGGGCACCCGTTTATGTATTGCCGGGATTTCTAGTAGGCAGCGCCCTTACGTCGGAGTTACGGGCACCGCCTCACGTCTATGCCGTTAGTTTGGTCAGTGTGGGTGTTCTGCTGCTGGTGTATCTGGTGTTATTTCGCGCCCACCTGGGTCTGACGGGCCGCGGCCGTGTGTACCAGTATTTGAAGCAGGTGATGCAAAACTACCGTGCCAGCCATCGATTCTGGCACCTGTACAGCAAGCAACGCCCTACTAACCAAGGCGAGTTTCCGCTGGCATCTCTTATGCTGGGTCTGGGTAGCGCCAGTCTGTTTGTGTTGTGGGGCCAGCTGGCGGTATTTACCGATGTTCTGCGGCCTTTTGATCAAGCAGTACTGGAATGGTTTACGGCCTGGCGCCAACCGCTGCTGGACATACCCGCTGTTGCGATTACCTCGTTAGGCGACCCGGCGATTTTACTGATAGCCACCGCACTTGCCTGCCTGGCCTTGACGTTTCGCGGTTTTTACGCCGGCGCGTTGCATTGCCTGGCCGCCGGCGTGCTGACCACCGTCCTGGTGTGGGCCCTGAAAAGCGGTTTTGCTGCAGCCCGGCCAGAGATGGTATTTGCACCACCGCAATCCGGCTCGTTTCCGAGCGGCCATACCGCCGGCATTACGGTGTTGGTAACCCTGGCAGCGGGCTTTATTGCGGCCGAAGCCAGCGCCCGCAAACGCTGGCAAATATATATGCTGGCATCGCTGCCGCTGCTTCCGGTGGCGTTAAGTCGGCTTTACCTGGGCGTGCACTGGTTTAGCGATATTGTGGGTGGTTTGTTGCTGGGGCTCGCGGTCACTGGTGCGGTACGCGCAAGCTACAGTCGTTATGACCGTATCGCGCTCTATCCAGACAGCACAACCGCTGCGACTTTCTCGGCCTGGTTAGTATTTTGCGGAGGCTATCTTTACTTGCGCTGGCCCCAGGCGCTGGCCGACTACGCGCCGGCCATCAGCTGAGTTTCGACCAACCCTGAAACCTCAAGCATTGCCTTAGCGGTTAGCTGGGCTTGGTGTTATCTGCTTCTGCGGACGTATCGGCCTTGCCGGAATCTTTAACCTCACCGCCGCGTAACCACGCCACGGTAATCGGCGATTCGTGGCTGAACTCGCGAATAAAAATACCCCAAAAAGCGTTAAACAGCGCCGCCACCAGGGGGCCCATAACAAAGCCGTTAATGCCGAACATGGCAAGGCCGCCAAGGGTAGACAGCAACACAATGTAATCTGGCAGCTTGGTGTCGCGCCCAACCAGTATCGGGCGTAATACGTTATCGGCCAGACCAATCACCACAACACCGAAAGCGGTCAATACCAGTGCCTGAACCACATCGCCTACCGCGGCCAGGTAAATAGCGGCAGGCACCCACACCAGCGCCGCACCCACCGCAGGTAACAACGACACCATGGCCATCACCACACCCCAAAGAAGCGCGCCCTGAATACCCAGAATCCAAAAAATCAGGCCGCCCATGGCACCCTGGATAATAGCAATCAGCAGATTTCCTTTTACCGTCGCCCGGGTAACTTCGGCAAACTTGGCAAACAGCAGGCGCTCACGTTCGTCTCCCAGCGGCAGGGCGCGGATCAGAAGCTCCACCAGGCTTACGCCATCGCGCAGTAGAAAGAACGCCAGATACACCATCAATGCCAGGCCAAGAAAAAACTGGAAAGTATTCTGACCCAGACCTAACGCCTGCTTACCCAGGAACTGACTACCGCTAACCACCAGATTAACGGTGCGATCACGCAGCTCAGCGAAACTAACGTCAAATTGCGCCAGAAAAGACTGAATGGCCGGGAACGACTGATTCACCTGATCGATATATTCGCCGGGGCGCACGTCGCCGTTCTGGATTTTCTGATACAGACCGACGCCCTCTGCCACGAGGGAAGTCACCAACAACAGCACGGGAATGACCACAATCACCATGCACAGAAAGAGGGTGATCAATGCGTTGGTGTTGGGCCGGTTACCAAAGCGCCGGGCCAGTTTCAACTGAACCGGATGAAAAATCAGAGCAATGGCCACCGCCCAGAATATCGGCCCGAAAAAAGGCTTCATCAACAATATAAAGGCGACTGAGACCCCGACCAGCATGGCCAGAAAGGCGCGTGTTTCAAGTTTTGCGTACATAGTGATCCTAACTCTCCTTGTTGCGGACCTAAGCCTACCACGGCACCATAGGAGCGGGGATAGCTAGCAGTTTGTCGTGGTTTATTAAAAAATTGTCATTATTGCGAGCCAAATCAGTGCAAGTGGACACATTTACCGAAGACACAGCGCTAGACGCCGCCGTTGAATTGCAGCGAGTGCTGGCAGCGCGCACCCATCGCCGCACAGTGCTGGGGCAAGAAGTTACAGTGCCCGGCCAACTGGGTGCCGCGCTGAACCTGCCTCACACCGTTAGCCGACTGCAAAGTAGGCAGGCCCGCCTGCGTGAGCAGGGCCTGGAAGATTTCCAGCAGCTCTGGGTTACCCTGTCAATACAAACACGCGAGAAAGTATTACGGGCCATCGGCTGGTACAAACCACAGGAATTGAGCTGGGACGACAAACGTTCAAATCGTCACCCTGGGCCTGATAAGGGTGCCTAACGCCCCTTTTTTTGACATCCGCGGACAAGTACCTACGGGCCAGCACTCATTTTTGCATATTAAAGCAGCAACAAAACCGGTATAATCCGTTCACATCACGCATTGCACGTCAATGCTTTACCTTTCGAATTCCGAGTACATCAATGTCTGAATTGTCTTTTGCCGAACTGGGGCTTGATCCTGCCGTTCTTGAAGCGGTGACCGCCGTTGGCTATGAAACCCCCACACCAATACAGGCGCAATCTATTCCTGCGCTATTGTCCGGCCGCCATTTACTGGGTGTAGCCCAGACCGGCACCGGTAAAACCGCCGCCTTTGCTTTGCCACTGCTGAGCCGAGTGGACCCAAGCGTCAACGCGCCGCAGATTCTGGTTCTGGCGCCTACCCGCGAACTGGCCATTCAGGTGGCCGAGGCATTTTCCACCTATGCCAGCAAGCTCCCTAATTTTCATGTGCTGCCGATTTATGGCGGTCAAGACTTTTTTCCGCAGATCAAAGGCCTGCGCCGCGGAGCCCACGTTATTGTAGGCACCCCTGGCCGGATGCTGGACCACCTGCGCAAAGGCACTCTGAAGCTGGATAACCTGAAAGCTCTGGTGCTGGACGAAGCCGACGAAATGCTGCGCATGGGCTTTATTGACGACGTTGAAGCGATTCTGTCGAAAACCCCGGACAACTGCCAGCGCGCCCTGTTCTCGGCCACCATGCCGCCGCAAATCAAGAAGGTTGCTCAGACCTATCTGAAAGATGCGGTTGAAGTACGTATCGAAAGCGCAAGCCGCACGGTTGATGCTATCTCCCAGTACGTACTGCCGGTGTACGCTGAGCGCAAGCTTGATGCCCTGACCCGCATTCTGGAAGTAGAGCCGCTTGATGCGTCGATTATTTTTGTGCGCACCAAGGCCGAAACCATCGTGTTGGCGGAAAAGCTGGCTGCTCGCGGTCACGCTGCGGCGCCCTTGAACGGCGACCTGAACCAACGTCAACGCGAGCAGACGGTTGAAGACCTGAAGCGTGGCAAGAAAGACATCGTGGTAGCCACCGACGTTGCTGCCCGTGGTCTCGACGTGCCGCGCATCACACACGTAATCAACTACGACGTGCCCTACGACACCGAAGCCTATATTCACCGCATCGGTCGTACGGGCCGTGCCGGTCGTGAGGGTAAAGCCATTTTGCTGGTTACGCCCCGTGAACGCAGCTGGCTGCGCACTCTGGAACGCGCTACCAATTCGACCATGGAAGCCTACGAGCTGCCCTCGCCAGCGGCGCTGCAGAAAATGCGCGTAGATCAGTTTGAAAGCCAGCTGATCGGTTTTGCAGAAGATCGCAAGCTGAGCAAAGCAATGGCGATGCTGGACGATATTGCCGAGCGCAACGAGATGGACGTTTCCATGATTGCAGGCGCTCTGGCGTGCATGCTGGAAGCCACCCAACCGGGTTCGTTGCCGCTGGAACAGCCTGAAGCGTTGCCAACGGTATCAACCACGCAGCCAAATCGTGACCGCAAAGCCGGTCGCCCTGGTGAGTTCCGCAAGGGCCCGAAGCCTGGTAGCTACAATAAGCGTCCAGGTGGCGGCGCGCCAGGCGGCAAAGGCAAGTTTGCCGGCAAGCCCGCTGGCAAGCGCCCGCCGCGTCAGTCTGACGCCAAGCGCTGATACACTACGAAGCTGTAGTTGTAAGGATTGTTGTCGGATGCGGAGAAATCTTCGCGTCCGATTTCGTTCCACTCTTCCCAGTTCACTTCTGGAAAGTAAGCATCGCCCTCCACGTTTGCGTGCACTAGGGTAATGTAAATACGGTCCACCAGCGGTAGCGCCTCGGCGTAGATTTGCCCGCCGCCAATCACCATAACTTCTTCAATACCATCCAGTTCGGCCTGTGCTTCGGCTTTTTTTAGTGCTGCCTGCAAACTTGTGGCTGCGGTGGTGCCTGCCGGTGCCTGCCATTTTTCATTGCGTGTGATAACCACGTTCATACGTCCTGGCAAGGGGCGACCGATAGAGTCCCAGGTTTTGCGGCCCATGATGATGGGCTTACCCATGGTGGCCTGTTTGAAGTATTTCAGGTCGCCGGGTAGGTACCATGGCAGATTGTTGTTACGGCCAATGACGCGATTTTGAGCCATGGCGACGATAAGTGCCTTTTGCATGGTGGTTTCCTTTTCTTATGCGGAAAGCTGAATATTAGATTTGGGGGGCTGCAAGGGCACGGGGTAGAGCGGCTAAAAAACGCCTCAAGGCATCCGTGCGCGGCTTGGGCTCCGCCATCCATGGCTCCGCACATTTTTAGACGCTCTACCCCGCACCCTTGCGACCAGCATTCTTTGTTTTCCGCTGTAATTACAAAACCAAAGCTACACATCCAACTGTTTATTCACCTTTTAAATAGCAATCGGTGCTTTTATTCCGGGATATGGCTCGTAGCCTTCGAACGCAAAATCGTCCAGATCGTATTCGAAGATGGAGTTAGGCTTCCGCTTGATCACCAACTTTGGCAGCGCCCTTGGTTCACGTTTGAGTTGTTCGAATACGATGTCGTCAGTCAGGTGATTGCTGTACAGGTGGCAATCGCCAAAGGTGTGTACGAACTCGCCAACGTCGAGATCGCACTGCTGGGCAATCATGTGGGTGAGCAAGGCATAGGAGGCGATGTTGAAGGGTACGCCCAGGAACAGATCGGCGCTGCGCTGGTAGAGCTGGCAGGAGAGTTTGCCGTCGTTGACGTAAAACTGGAACAGGCAGTGGCATGGGGCCAGTGCCATGCGGCCCTGGCGCACGTTGTCTTGCGGGCCGATGGATTCGTCGGGCAGTTCGGCCGGATTCCAGGCGGAGACAATCAGGCGGCGGGAATTGGGTTTTTGGCGAACCTGGTCGATCAGGTCGCTGATCTGGTCAATCACGCGGCCGTCGTGGCACTGCCAGCTGCGCCATTGTTTGCCGTAGATGGGGCCCAAATCGCCGTTATCCAGAGCCCATTCATTCCAGATGTTGACTTTGCGTTCGGTCAGCCAGTTGTTGTCGGTGGAGCCCTGCAGGAACCACAGCAGTTCCTGGATGATGCTGCGCAGGTGGATCTTTTTGGTGGTGACCAGGGGGAAACCTTGCTGCAGATTGAAGCGAACCTGGCGGCCGAATACCGAGCGGGTGCCTACACCGGTGCGGTCACCGCGGTCGCTGCCGTTGTCGACTATGTCTTGCATCAGGTCCAGGTAGGCTTTCATACGGCGTTTCTCCGGTAGGCTATGGTCATCAGAATCAGGCCAGCTATCACCATGGGCAATGACAGCACTTGCCCCATGGTGAGCCAGTCGAAAGCCAGGTAGCCCAGTTGAGCGTCGGGCTCACGCACGAATTCCACCGCGAAGCGGAACACGCCGTAGCAGATCAGGAACAGGCCAGATACGGCCATACGCGGCCGGGGTTTGGCCGAGAACCACCACAGGATGATGAAGAACAGCACGCCTTCGAGGGCGAACTGATAGAGCTGGGAGGGGTGTCGGGCCAGGGCGTCTGGTGCTTGCGGAAATACCATGCCCCAGGACACATCCGTGGGTTTACCCCAGAGTTCGCCGTTGATAAAATTGCCGATGCGCCCTGCTCCCAGGCCTACGGGCACCAGTGGCGCAACAAAATCGGTCATGCGCCAGAAGCCTGCGCCTATTTTACGGCCGTACCACCACATGCCCAGCATGACACCCAGCAGGCCGCCGTGGAACGACATGCCGCCTTCCCACACCCGCAGCAGCCACAAAGGGTCCGCCAGGAACACGTCAAAGTTGTAAAAGATGACATAGCCAAAGCGGCCACCCAGAATAACTCCCAGCGCCAGGTAGAACAGCAGATCGCCCACTTGCTCTTCGTTAACCGGCGACCAGGGTTTGCGGCTGCGTAAGCGCCCCAGCCACCAGCCGGCGGCAAAGCCGACCAGGTAGGTCAGGCCATACCAGTGTATTTTCAGCGGCCCAATGGCAATCGCCACCGGGTCGATTTGCGGGTGTTGCAACATTGTAATCCCTTAACTCAGTAGAAAGCGGAGGCCGATCAGCACCAGCATAATGGCGAAGATGCGTTTCAATAGGACGGCGTTGAGGCGGTGCGCCAGATTGGCACCCACACGGGCGAATAGCACGCTGGTTAGTATGACCCCGAACAGCGCCGGCAAATAAATAAAGCCAAGGCTGTGCGGTGGTAGTTCCGGGTCACCCCAGCCAGTCCACAGGTTGCCCAAAGCTCCGGCTAGCGCGATGGGCAGGCCGCAGGCTGCGGAGATACCGACGGCATGCTGCATTTTAATGTTACAGCGGCTTAGGTAGGGCACGGTTAATGTACCGCCACCAATTCCAAAGATGGCTGAGGCCCAGCCAATCACGGCGCCCGCCACACCCAGCCCTTTATTACCTGGCACTGATCGGCCTGGTTTGGGATCGAAGCCAAGCAACATTTTTATCGCCACCACGATCACAAATACGCCAATAATCAGTTCCAGCGCTGGCCCGCTAAGCAGTGATGCGGTCCAGGCGCCGATTAAAGCGCCAAATACGATGCCTACGGTCATTGCCCGGAAGATGTCCCAACGAATTGCGCCGTGAACATGATGTGAGCGTATCGAACTTAACGAAGTAAACACGATGGTAGCCAGCGAGGTCCCCACCGCCATGTGGGCGGCGATATCGGGGCTGAAGCCCTGGGCACCGAAGCTGAAGATCAGTACCGGCACAATAACCAAGCCACCACCAATGCCAAAAAGGCCAGCTAGGGTGCCCGCCAGCGCTCCCAAGGCGAGGTACAGCGAAAAAAGCATGATGAAAGACATTGCAGCGCACACCGCCGTTACATTTATGGACGGGTATGATACACCTTGTGAAAACAAGGCTCCATTGCACCCACCTTCTGTATACACATCGTTAAGGAAATAACGCGGATATGTGTTTGATTGCGTTTACTCTGGGCCAGAACCGGCACTATCCGCTGGTGGTTGCCGCTAACCGGGATGAGTTCTTCAACCGGCCTACGGCCGCTATGGACTGGTGGACTGGTGCAAGTCATGCGCTGGTTTCAGAGCAGGTTCTGGCAGGCCGGGACTTACAGGCCGGCGGTACCTGGCTGGCTATCAGCGCCAGCGGTGTTGTCAGCGCGGTCACCAATGTGCGCGAAGGCAGCCCAGAGCCCGGCGTTATCAGCCGCGGTGATTTGCCTCTGCGCGCCTTACAACAATCGCCCCAGGCCTTGCGCAAGCACTTGGCCGACAACGCCAGCCGCTATTCCGGTTTTAATCTGGTGACACTCGATGCCGGCCAAGACCGCGCGGTCGGCCCCGGCGGCTGGTATTTCAGCAACCGCGACGCTCACCCGGGGCGCAGCCTGCACCGCGGCAGCTACGGCGTTAGCAATCATCTGCTGCAAACGCCCTGGCCCAAACTGTTGCGTCTGCGCCAACATGTCACCAGCACCGTCGTCGCAGCCGGTGAAGACAGTAAGCCTTTGCACCAGGCGCTAATCAATCACTTAATAGACTCTACTCCGGCCCCGGATCATTTGTTGCCCCGCACCGGTGTGAGCCTTGATACCGAGCGAGTGTTGTCACCGGCGTTCATTATGGGCGAGCATTACGGCACCCGCGTAACCACGGTGGTGACCGTGGCCGCCAGTGGCGAAATACGGGTTACCGAGCAAACCTGGCAACCCGGCGGCAAACCCGGTGAATGTCGGCAAATGTGCTGGCAGCAGTAGCCCGTAAGCTCTGTTATAATTCGCCGGGAAATGCATCTAGTGCCCCGTCTGGCGGCATTATTTGATTCGATCAAAGCGGAGGCTTTTATGGCTGGCAAAAAAGACACCGCGGCTGCCGCGACAAAAGCACCCTCGTTGGGTGGCTTTGAAAAGTCCCTGGAGGAGCTGGAACAGCTGGTGCGTGATCTGGAGCACGGCGAGTTAACACTGGAGCAATCTCTGGCTACCTTCGAACGTGGCGTCGGCCTTACCCGTGATTGCCAACAAGCCCTGAAAAGTGCCGAGCAGCGGGTAGAAATGCTGGTACAAAACGGCGATGGCAGTCTGGAAACCCGACCGTTCCTTGATCAGAGTAATGAACAAAGTGGACAGAGCGATCAGAGCAGCGATTCGTGAATACCGCCACCCGCTTGCCCGCCAGTGAGTTTTTGCAACATTGCCGCGCCGAGATTGACCAGCAGCTAGCCGATTATATGGATCAAGCCAGCGCATCCCAGCGCCTGCAGGACACCATGCGCTATGGCTTGCTAGGCGGTGGCAAGCGCATTCGCCCGGCGCTTTGCCTGGCCGCTGCCGAAGCCGTTGGCGGTCAGCGCCAAATCGCTCTGGCACCGGCCTGTGCTCTGGAGATGATTCACGCGTACTCGCTGATGCACGACGACTTACCGGCCATGGACAACGATGATCTGCGCCGCGGCCGCGCCACCGCACACATCGCATTCGACGAATCTTCGGCCATACTTGCTGGCGACGCTCTGCAGGCAGAAGCGTTTCGGGTACTGGCCAAGGCGCCGCGGTTAAGCGCCGAGGTCAAACTGGCTATGGTAAAGGCCTTGGCGAACGCCTGCGGGGCACGCGGTATGGTGGGCGGGCAGGCTATTGATCTGGAGTCTGTGGCAAGAACCCTGACTCTGGAACAGCTAGAGAATATGCACCGCCATAAGACCGGCGCTCTGATTGAAGCCAGCGTATACCTTGGCGCCCTGGCCGGTGGCGTAACAGACGCCGCGTTGCTAGACGCTCTGGCTCGTTACGCCCGCGCGCTGGGACTGGCGTTTCAGGTGCAGGACGATTTGCTGGACATAGAAGGCGATACCGAGGTGATGGGCAAAACCCAAGGCTCTGATATCGCCCGCGGAAAACCCACCTACCCCGCACTATTGGGGCCGAAAGGCGCGCGCGAACATTTGGCAAGGTTGCTAGCCGAGGCTCACGACAGCCTGAAAGGGCTTGGCATTCAGGCCGACGCCCTGCACGCCATGGCAGATTACGTAGTGGCCCGTAGCTACTAATAGCCACTAAGCAAACGCCCGCGTAACATTCCGGGCATTGAGTCGCTCCCGCTACGAGGCGCACACTGCGGGATAAACACTTGGTAAACGACAAGGCTCGGCGCTGATACAACCAGACGATACAGCGTATACAGCTACAACCCTTGCCGATTACGCAAAAAAGAACCGAGCAGATGCAGGACACAATGATTTTCAGGGAAATCCCCTTACAGCGACCCAACACCCCCATGCTGGACCGTATTGGCTCGCCGGCAGACATGCGCCAGTTACCCGCCGATCAATTAACTCAGCTAGCACGGGAGCTGCGGTCGTTTCTATTGTGGTCGGTGGGCACGACAGGCGGCCACTTTGGCGCCGGCCTGGGCGTACTGGAGCTAACGGTTGCCCTGCACTATGTGTTCAACACGCCGGAAGACCGCCTGGTTTGGGACGTGGGCCATCAGGCCTACCCTCATAAAATCCTGACAGGACGCCGCGAACAGATGGGCAGCATTCGCCGCAAAAACGGCCTGGCAGGGTTTCCCAACCGCACTGAGAGCCCTTACGACACCTTTGGTGTGGGCCATTCCAGCACCTCTATCAGCGCCGCCCTGGGCATGGCCATTGCCGCCAATCAACAAGGGCTGACGCGCAAGAGCATCGCGGTGATTGGTGATGGCGCCATGACCGCCGGTATGGCATTTGAGGCACTGAATCACGCCGGCCATTTGAAGGCCGATATGTTGGTGATTCTGAACGACAACGACATGTCGATTTCCCGCAACGTAGGTGGCCTGTCCAATTATTTTGCCAAGCTGTTGTCCAGTCGCACTTATCATCAAATGCGCGACAGCAGCAAAAAAGTGCTTGAGATAGCCCCGGGCCTGCGCGAACTGGCAAAAAAAACCGAAGAACACTTCAAAGGCATGATTGCTCCAGGCACCCTGTTTGAAGAATTGGGTTTCAATTACATCGGCCCCATTGACGGCCACGACCTGCCATTACTGGTAGAAACCCTGGAGAACGTCCGCGAGCTCAGCGGCCCGCAGTTTTTGCACATTGTCACCACCAAAGGCAAAGGTTTTGCTCCCGCAGAAGCCGACCCGATTGGCTACCACGCCATCAACAAGATAGAACCCCTGGCAGCCACCACTGTTGCCAGCGGCAACCCGGCGCCGGTTAAATCTGGCCCGGCCGCGCCCAAATACGCCAACGTGTTTGGCCAATGGCTGTGTGATGCCGCAGCCGCGGATGAGCGGGTGATGGGCATAACCCCCGCCATGTGCGAGGGCTCTGATCTTTTGGCCTTTGCCGAGCGTTTTCCCGCGCGTTATTTTGACGTTGCCATTGCCGAGCAGCACGCTGTTACCTTGGCCGCCGGCATGGCCTGTGATGGCGCCAAACCGGTGGTGGCCATCTACTCCACCTTCTTACAGCGTGGTTACGATCAGCTTATCCACGATGTAGCCATTCAGAATCTGGACGTACTGTTTGCCATTGACCGCGCCGGCCTGGTGGGCGAAGACGGCCCAACTCATGCCGGGGCCTTCGACATCAGTTATCTGCGTTGCATCCCCAATATGGTGTTGATGACACCGTCTGACGAAAACGAAACCCGACAGTTACTGCACACCGGGCTGGTGCATGAAGGCCCGGCGGCGGTGCGCTATCCCCGCGGTAGCGGCAGCGGAGTCGAGATTGACCCGCTGTTGCACACACTGCCCCTGGGTAAAGGCAGAATTGTGCGCGAACGCGAGCGCAAGAGCGCAAGCGGCCGTATCGCCATCCTGAATTTTGGCACCCTTTTGCCGCGAGCCCTGGAAGCCGCACAGGCGCTGGACGCCACAGTGGCCGATATGCGCTTTGTAAAACCGCTGGATGAAGACCTGATACGCCAGTTGGCAGAGCAGCACGATTTGCTGGTGACTCTGGAAGAAAATGCCATCGCCGGGGGCGCCGGCAGTGCGGTTTGCGAATGGTTGAATCAGGAAGAAATTACCATGCCGGTGCTGCAGCTGGGACTGCCCGACAAGTTCGTTAACCACGGCAGCCGCAATCAGCTATTAGAGGAATGCGGTCTGGATGCCGCGGCTATCGAGCGCAGCATAACTGGCCGCGTGCAACGATTGGTCAGCCAGTCGGGCAAAGCCGCGCAGTCTTCCTGATAATTGTCTGACTCTGGCAAGAGGTGAGACCGAGCAGGCGAGGCATGAAAGCCGCCTGCTGCGCTCAGAGGCTCAGAGCAGGGGGTCGTCGTCCTGATGAATCGCCAGAAAATGGCCGAGCTTGCTCTGTTTAGTGTCCAGATAGTGCTCGTTATGAGGGTTCCTTCCTACGTGCAGCTCTACCCTTTCCACAACATCAATGCCGTATGACGACAACGCCTTTACTTTGCGCGGGTTGTTCGTCATCAACCGCAAGCGCTTTATACCCAAGTGCTCCAACATATCTTTGCACATGCTGTAGTCACGAAGATCCGCTGCAAAACCCAGGCGTTCGTTGGCTTCGACTGTGTCGGCACCTTGGTCCTGCAGGTTGTAGGCGCGAATCTTGTTGAGCAGGCCGATGCCGCGGCCTTCCTGGCGCAGATACATCAAAATACCGCGACCTTCACGAGCGATGCTGCGCAAGGCTTCTTCCAGTTGATAACCACAGTCACAGCGCATGCTGTAAAGAGCGTCACCGGTCAGGCACTCAGAGTGGGTGCGGGCTAACATGGGCTCGCCGCCAGCCAGATCACCCAGCGTCAGCGCGACGTGCTCTTTGCCGGTGTCCGGCTCTTCAAAACCGTGCATGTCAAAAACCCCAAACGGGGTCGGCAGCCGGCAAGTCTCAATGTAACGAACAGCCACTGTAATTCCTCGTGGTTCGATCTTATGATCTTAGATGGGAGCAGCCTGCCTGCGGCAGGTACATTGTTTCTAATGGATCAGGTGCTGGGTTTCTATAGATCAGGTGCTGGCCTGCCAGTGGCCACTGCGGCCGCCTTTCTTTTCCACCAAGCGCAGATTGCTTACAACCATGGCCTTGTCGACTGCTTTGCACATGTCGTAAACGGTCAACGCGGCGATACTGGCCGCCGTTAGCGCTTCCATTTCTACGCCGGTCTGACCAGACAGCTTGCACAAGGTGCGAATGTGGACCGACATGCCGTCTGCACCGGGTTCTAGCTCTACCTTCACCGAGGTCAGGTTTAAGGCGTGGCACAGGGGGATCAGATCGTGGGTGCGCTTGGCCGCCATAATGCCGGCAATACGTGCCACCGCCAAAACGTCACCCTTCGGGTGTTGGCCATCCACGATCATCGCCAGAGTTTGGGCCGACATACTGATCGTGGCCTCGGCGCGGGCTTCGCGCTCGGTTACCGCTTTGGCGGTAACGTCGACCATGCGCGCTTCGCCTTTGTCATTCAGGTGCGTTAGTTTGCTCACAGCCTCTCCCGTTGGCGTAATCGCCGAATAAACACCCTCGACGGTATTGGTTCAATACACATCCACGCTGTAAAAACATGTTACATCATAACAAATGTGGCGCTGCGCTGCGCTGTTAAACGCCGACTTATGACCACCAGAAACCAATGCCAGCGATGCCTTGTGCACCGCACTGGCGGGCCTGTGGCAGATCGGCTGGCGATAAGCCGCCAATGCCATACACCGGTAGTCGTGCCGCGGACACCAGTTGGCTGAACGCGTGCCAGCCCAGAGGCGCCTCATTGGGGTGACTAGGCGTATTCAACACGTGCCCCAGGGTTGCATAGTCGGCACCCATGGCCGCAGCGTGGGCCAGTTGCTCTGCGTTATGGCAGGAAACCCCCAGCCTGAAGCATTCAGCCACCGGCCGCTGCTGACATTGCCTGGCGTGGCGCCAGGGCAAATGCACGCCAGCAGCTTGGGGATGGCGGTCCATCAACTCGGGCACGCCGTGTAACATAAGCTCGCTGCCATTACTCTGACACAGCGCCAACGCACTCTGCGCCAAGCGATTGTAAGCTATCGCCTGTTCGGCCAAAGCCGGGGCCCGCAACACGATCAGCGGCGGCTGGCTAACCTGTAGCGCTGTTTGCAAGCGTTTCAGGCCACTTTCACCATCTGCCACGTCGCGGCCCGTTAGCGCCAACTGCGAAGGCAGTTGAAGAGCGCGGATAATTGGGCGATTCGCTGCGGGGAAATCCGCATCGCGTAAATCCTGCGGCAATAACCACTGAATCGGCTGACCTTCGCGACCGTGAGCCTCGCCTGATGCTGCGTCGGTCGACCAAACATCCAGAAAAACACGCTTGTCGCCATAGTTGTGTCGGATACCAATTACGGGCTGTAAAGCGGATTCGATCAACTTTAATCCGGTTTCTTCGGCAATCTCACGCACCAACGCCTGCTGCACGGTTTCACCTGGCTCCACTTTACCCCCCGGAAACTCCAGTAGTCCGCCCTGATGGGCGTGTTCGGGCCTGCGGGCAATCAGTACCCGCCCATCGCGAATGATCACGCCGACGGCGACGTGCACTTCACGTAATACGCTTGGCGCTCTCTCCGGCACTTCATCAGGCATTTTATCAGGTACTTCCCCAAGTGCGGTCGCAGGCGGTTGCTCAGGCATATTCTCAATCACAGGCATCAGCTGCGGTAATCGGCGTTGATGGTGACATAGTCGTGGGAGAAGTCGCAGGTCCAAACGGTCTCATGCACTGCGCCTCGTTTGAGGTCGATGCGAATGGTGATTTCTTCCTGGTTCATCACCGCCTGGCCGCGTTCCTCCGAGTAATCGTCTGCCCGACCGCCATTGCGTACCAGACACACGTCTCCCAGGTAAATTTCCAAGGCGTTCAAGTCCAGGCCTTCGACACCAGCGCGGCCAACGGCGGCCAGAATGCGACCCCAGTTGGGGTCTGACGCGAACAGCGCAGTTTTAACAAGCGGCGAATGCGCGACCGTGTAGGCTACATCCAGAGCTTCATTGACTGTCGCTGCGTGGTTAACCTCAATGGTTACAAACTTGGTTGCCCCCTCACCGTCGCGCACAATGGCGTGGGCCAAATCCATATACACCTGGCGCAGAGCGTCTTTTAACGGCGCCAATAGCGGGCTGTCAGCGGTTATTTCCGGGCCGCCGTAACATCCGCTGGCGATCAGCAGGCAGGCATCGTTGGTGGAGGTGTCACCGTCGATAGTAATGCGATTGAAGGACTGCTCACCCAGCTCCGAGGCCAGGGATTGCAAAACATCCGGTGCGATACGGGCGTCGGTGGCAATGAACCCCAGCATGGTGGCCATGTTGGGGCGAATCATGCCCGCGCCCTTGCTGATGCCGGAAATACTCACCGTATGGCCGCCCAAATCCACGTGCACCGATGCCCCTTTGGGGCGGGTGTCGGTGGTCATAATGCCATTTGCCGCTTCGGCCCAGCGATCTACGCGGGTATCCGCCAGTGCATCGGGCAGCGCTGCGACAATTTTGGCCACCGGCAGAGGCTCACCGATCACGCCGGTGGAGAATGGCAACACCTGATGTTCAACAACGCCGGCGGCTGCTGCAAGAGCCTCGCAGCAGGCTGCTGCGTCGGCCAGGCCGCGTTCGCCAGTGCCCGCGTTGGCGTTACCGGTATTAATGAGCAGATAGCGCGGCGCGCCTGCAGCAAGGTGCTTGCGGCTAAGCGTAACCGGTGCCGCACAGAACTGGTTGCGGGTGAAAATTCCGGCTACCTGCGCGCCCTCAGCCAAGGAAAATAATACGATATCTTTGCGGCCCTGCTTTTTAATACCGGCACTGGCAATACCCAGTTCTACGCCTGTGATGGGAAAAAACTCGGGTAAGGTTCCGGGACCGACCGCCATGGTAATTCTCCTGACAAATAATGAATAAAGACTGCCCGCGGGCATTCAAAACGTAAAAACCCGCAGCCTGAATGAACCAGATTGCGGGTTGAAAATAGCTTTCAATAACAGTGCTGTTTAACTAATTTTGCCACAGCACTGCTTGAACTTCTTACCAGACCCGCAAGGACAAGGCTCATTACGGCCCACTTTTCGCTCTTTACGCACAAAGGTTTCCGGCATGGCCTGGCGTGAACTGTCGTCGCCACCGGCCTCTCCCCCGGCGCCAGCCTGAGCTGTTGCGCTGGTTTCGTCGTGGCGCAGACGAGCACGTGCCAGTTCATTCGCCAATGCTTCTTTACGCTGGCGCTCAATTTCTTCCAGCTCTTCCTGGCTTTGCACTTTCACGTGACACAGTACCCGGATAACATCGCCCTTCATGGCTTCCAGCATGCTTTCAAAAAGATTGAAGGCTTCGCGCTTGAACTCCTGCTTCGGGTTTTTCTGAGCGTAACCACGCAGGTGAATACCGCGACGCAGGTGATCCATATTCGACAGATGCTCTTTCCACAGGGTATCCAGTACCTGCAAAAACACCTGTTTTTCAAACTTACGCATGGGTTCCGCGCCGACCACGGCCTCTTTGGCGTCGTAAGCAATCACAATCAGCTCCAGAATTTTCTGGCGTAGATGGCCTTCATAGAGTTTGCTGTCTTCATCCAGCCACTGCTGGACCGGAAGATCAATGCCCATTTCCGACTGCAACTGGACCTCCAAACCGGCAACATCCCATTGCTCCGGCATGCTCTGCGGTGGAATGTGAGAACTCACCAGGGTGTCTACTACGTCAGCGCGAATGGTTTTCACCATCTCCGACACATCGTCCGAGCCCATTACCTCGTTACGCTGATCGTAAATGACCGAACGCTGGTCGTTGGCAACGTCGTCGTATTCCAGCAACGTTTTGCGCATGTCAAAGTTTCGGCCTTCGACCTTGCGCTGGGATTTCTCAATGGCGTTAGTGACCATACGGTGTTCAATGGCCTCGCCATTTTCCATCCCCATGGCCTGCATCAGACTCTTGACCTTGTCCGGCGCAAATATCCGCATAAGGTTGTCTTCCAACGACAGGAAGAACCGAGATGAGCCCGGATCGCCCTGGCGGCCGGCACGGCCCCGCAGTTGGTTGTCAATGCGTCGGCTTTCATGGCGCTCGGTGCCAATGATGTGCAAACCACCGGCTTCCAACACACTATTGTGGCGCTCAGTCCACGCGTCTTTCAGTACCGCGCTCTGTTCATCGGAGGGGTTATCATGCCCTGCCAGTTCATATTCCCAGTTACCACCAAGCACAATATCGGTTCCCCGACCAGCCATGTTGGTGGCAATGGTAACGGCACCGGGGCGACCGGCCTGTGCAATAATCTGGGCTTCGAATTCGTGCTGCTTGGCGTTCAGAATTTTATAATCAATCTGGGTTTTCTTCAGCAGGCTCGCCAAACGCTCAGACGCCTCAATGGACGCAGTACCCACCAGAATGGGCCGACCTTCGCCTGTAGCGTCTTTAATTTCGTCGATAATGGCGTGGAATTTTTCTTCTTCCGTCAAGTAAACCAAGTCGTTGTAATCGGTTCGCATGATCGGTTTGTTGGGCGGAATGACCACCACATCCAAGCCGTAAATCTGACGGAATTCGAACGCTTCGGTGTCTGCAGTACCGGTCATGCCTGACAACTTTTCGTACAGCCGGAAGTAGTTCTGGAAAGTGGTAGACGCCAGGGTCTGGCTTTCCGCGTGAATATTCACGCCTTCTTTGGCTTCAATCGCCTGATGCAGACCTTCACTCCAGCGCCGGCCAGGCATGGTACGACCCGTGTGCTCGTCAACAATCACGACCTGCTCGTCTTGCACGATATAATCCACGTTTTTCTGGAACAGGTTATGGGCTCGCAATCCGGAGTGCACGTGATGCAGTAGGCTGAGATTGGCAGCAGAATACAGGTTCTCGCCTGCCTTGAGCAGTTCACGCTCCAGCAGCAACTGCTCCACTTTTTCATGGCCCCGTTCGGTCAGTTCGACCTGACGGGTCTTTTCATCGATGGTGAAATGGCCGGTGGGATCGCCCTCCTCTGGCACTTCGCCTTTTTCCAGAATCGGGATCAGAATGTTAATGGCCTGATACATCTTCGAGCTGTCTTCGGCGGCGCCAGAAATAATCAGCGGTGTGCGGGCTTCGTCGATCAGAATGGAGTCGACTTCGTCAACGATAGCGAAATGAAGACCGCGCTGAACTTTGTCCGCGGTACTGAACGCCATGTTGTCGCGCAGGTAGTCAAAACCGAATTCGTTGTTGGTGCCGTAGGTGATATCAGCCTGATAAGCGGCGCGCTTTTCTTCGCCCGGCTGACCGGAGCTTACAACGCCCACTTGCAGGCCCATAAAGTTATACAGCTTACCCATCCAGTCCGCATCGCGGCGGGCCAGATAATCGTTCACGGTGATCACGTGAACGCCCCTGCCAGACAAAGCGTTCAGATAGGCCGACGCGGTGGACATCAGGGTTTTACCCTCACCGGTTTTCATTTCGGCTATGCGGCCTTCATGCAGGGTGACAGCACCGACAAACTGCACGTCGTAATGGCGCATGCCCATGACTCTGCCACTGGCTTCGCGCACGCAGGCAAACGCCTCGGGCATCAGCTCGTCTAGAGCTTCGCCTTTTTGCAGGCGCTCACGGAATTCTGTGGTTTTTCCCTGCAACTCGCTGTCGGTCAGGCTGCCAAATTGCTCTTCAAGTTCATTAATACGCGCGGCAATCTTGCGCATTCGCTTGATTTCCCTGGCGTTCTTACTACCGAATACTTTCGTTGCAAGCTTTGTGAACATAGACCAATGCTTCTTTGATTAAACGGAGGAAGCCGGCATTCTACCTTTATTTAGCGGCGGGGCAAAAGCCACAGCCGGTGACAACAACGCCAGCCGACAATTCGGCGCTGCCAATCACATTTGCGTTACAGGATTTTCTAATGGCTGGCCCGCGCCATGTACTTCACCGGATCCGTCGTGCGGCCATGTTTCAGTACTTCAAAATGCACGTGGGGCCCGGTAGACCGGCCGGTACTGCCCATCAGTGCCACCACTTGGGCTTTCTGGACCAAGTCACCGACTTTTACACTCACAGCTTTGGCATGGGCGTAGCGGGTAACCAGACCATCGCCATGGGCGATTTCCACCAGGTTGCCATAGCCGCGACGCTTGCCAGCCCAAGTAACAACGCCCGCGGCCACCGCAACAATGTCACTGCCGTCTTTGCCTGCCAGCGTACAACTAACTCGGCGCTAGCGGGGGTTTCAGCTCCAATTTTCGCCACCGCCAGCGTGTAGCCAGCCCAACTAGCAATGGCTGTCAGCACCAGAGCAAAAATCAGCAAGGCGAGTAAAAAACGGCGATTCAGTATAATGGCCGGAGGCGGGAGCGGACCAGAAACAATGTTTGTCGTCATAATGTGTCGCTGTTGCAGTGGATCGCAAACCGATGTTTAAAGCACCCTCCAGCGGTTACACTGGTTATGAATAGTCGAGGTACTCACCTAAAAAAGAAGCAAAAGTGTACCCAATGGTTTACAGCTCAGTCGAGTACCCAGGCCGCAATGACGCCAAAAAATGAACAGAAGATGACTTTCGACCCATTCTCCGGGCCGGCCGGCTTGCGCAAACTGGTGGCGCGGGCCGAGCAGCACCGGCTTGCTGAACAGGTGCTGCTGGCTGAATTGCCGCCGTCGTTGCAGTCAGGTACGCGTTTTGTGAGCTGTCATGAGGGCGAACTTGTTCTGGCAGCAGACAGCGGGCCCAAAGCCAGCCAGATTCGCTTTCGCCAGCATGACATTATGGCTGCTGCGCGCAATCTGGAGTTATTTCGCTTTGTCTGGAAGCTGAAAGTAAAGGTGGTACCGCCGCGCTTTCAGGACAAGGCGATGGCCAAAAAACTGCCACTGAGTAAGGAAAACGCCCAGCTCCTCAAGGAGGAAGCCGGGCACACAAAGGACAAAGCGTTGCGCGAGATTCTGGAAAAGCTCGCCAGTCACGTTCGCGACTGACGATGGCGCTTCAGGCGCTGGCTAATAGAGGTTTGACGTAAGAAATCGGAGCATTGGCTTCGTCATCAAAGGTGACTACTTCCCACGCATCCTGCTCTGCAATAAGAAGGCGCAGCAAGCGATTGTTCAGATCGTGGCCGGATTTCACACCACGGAACTCACCGATCAGGCTGTTGCCCAACAGGTACAGGTCGCCAATAGCGTCCAGAACCTTGTGTTTGACGAACTCGTCGTCATAACGCAAACCGTCTTCATTAAGAATTTTGTAATCGTCAACAACGATGGCGTTATCAACACTGCCACCAAGAGCCAGGTTCATGGAGCGAAGTTTTTCAATATCGCGCATAAAACCGAAGGTGCGGGCCCGACTGACTTCTTTCACAAACGAAGTGCTGGAGAAATCAACAGTGGCGCTCTGGGCGCGGCCCTTGAAAGCAGGGTGATCAAAGTCGATGCCAAAGCTGACCTTGAAGCCTTCAAATGGCAAAAAGGTGGCGCTTTTATCACCGTCTGTGATCGATACTTCACGCTTGATGCGGATAAATTTCTTGGCTGCGTCTTGTTCGGCAATGCCGGCAGACTGCAGCAGAAACACGAAAGGCCCTGCCGAGCCATCCATGATCGGCACTTCAGAAGCGCTCAGTTCAACAAAGCAGTTATCGATACCCAAGCCAGCCATAGCAGACAATAAGTGCTCTACCGTTGACACCCGTACGCCCTCTTTCATCAACGTTGTTGACAGCATGGTCTCGCCGACATTTTCTGCACGAGCCCGAATTTCGACCACAGGGTCCAGGTCGGTACGGCAAAAAATAATGCCAGCGTCAATGGGTGCGGGTTTCAGGGTCAGATACACCTTTTCACCCGAATGCAGGCCAATGCCGGTGGCGCGAATGGTGTTTTTCAGAGTCCGTTGTTTGATCATCGGTACATAGTTCCGTCGAGAAGGCGATACGCTAAGCAAAAAAACTGCTCGCACAATATCAGAAAATACAACTGGCCACCATGAAAACGCCCTTTTCTGCTCAAAAAACAGCCAAAACGGGCCATAGGTAACCAGTGCACACTTTCCCGACTGAAGGTTTCAAACACCTGCCCCAGCCGGCTCCGGGTCAAATTTGTACCAGTTTATCAATCGGCCTGACGGCGAAGGAATGCGGGAATATCGAGATAGTCCACATTCTGCTCTTCGCTGTCGCGACCCTGATCAAGCGCCGTATTGCCGGAAGCCACTGCGCGACGGCGCAGGATGGCCGGCCGATCCAGTTGGTTGTAGTCGGTTTTGCCATCCAGAGTGCGGCTATTGTCGACCACCTTGGCCGGTTTTTCGCGACTGCAACCCAGGCCGGTAGCCACTACAGTCACCTTGAGCTCGTCAGTCAGGTCCTGATCAATCACCGTACCCACAACCACTGTGGCCGTATCTGAGGCAAATTCGCGAATGATGTCGCCTACTTCGGCAAACTCGCCCAGGTTCAGGTTAATACCGGCGGTAATGTTAACCAGAATGCCCTTGGCCCCGTGCAAGTTAACGTCTTCCAGCAGCGGGCTGCGAATAGCGGCTTCGGCGGCTTCACGGGCACGGTTTTCACCGGTTGCGCGTGCAGTACCCATCATCGCCATGCCCATTTCGGACATCACTGTTTTCACGTCGGCGAAATCGACGTTGATCATGCCATTGCGGGTAATCAGATCGGCAATACCCTGAACCGCGCCCAGCAGTACGTCGTTAGCAGACGCAAAGGCATCCAGCAGGCTGGTGTTCTTGCCCATCACCGACAACAGTTTTTCGTTAGGGATGGTAATCAAAGAATCTACGCACTCTTCCAGCTCGCGCAGCCCGGCTTCCGCCACACTCATACGCTTGCCGCCTTCAAACAGAAACGGCTTGGTGACTACGGCGACGGTCAGAACCCCCAGCTCGCAGGCCACTTGAGCCACTACCGGTGCCGCGCCAGTGCCGGTACCGCCACCCATGCCAGCAGTAATGAACACCATATCCGCCCCGCTGAGTGCGTCAGCAATACGGTCGCGGTCTTCCAACGCCGACTGGCGTCCTATTTCCGGGTTAGCACCGGCACCCAGGCCTTTGGTGATGGCACCACCGAGCTGGATGATTTGGCGTGCGTCCAGGTCTTTCAAGGCCTGGACATCCGTGTTGGCGCAAATAAAATCAACACCTTCAATATCACTGTTAAGCATATGGCGCACGGCGTTACCGCCACCGCCACCCACACCGACCACTTTTATAACGGCGTTTTGCTGCACACTATCGACAAGTTCAAACATATCCCCACTCCTTCGTGCTTTAGTCAGCCTGTTTTCCGGCTGTTCTTTTTTAAGATTTGATGGTTCAAAACGGTTGCTGTTGTGCTTGTCTGGCGGCTCAGAAATGGCCGGTAAACCAGGCTTTCATTCGCTCAAACAGCGTGGGAGCATGCTCCCCCTTGAGCACCGGTGTCCGCCCCAGATCCATTTGGCGGAAACCGTGTATCAACAACCCAACACCCGTGGCGTAAATCGGATTGTTAACCACTTCCGTCATGCCCGACACGGCCTGCGGACAGGCCAGCCTGACCGGCATGTGGAAAATCTCTTCTGCTAGCTCAATCACGCCTTCCATGGTGGATGCGCCTCCCGTAATCACGATGCCCGCCGGGATCATGTCTTCAAATCCCGAACGTCGCAGCTCCGACTGCACCAGCATGAACAGTTCTTCGTAGCGCGGCTCAACCACTTCGGCTAAAGCCTGACGTGACAAATCTCGCGGAGCGCGATCGCCGACGCTGGGCACTTTGATGGTTTCATCCGCGCCCGCCAGCTGAGTCAGCGCGCACGCGTATTTGATTTTGATTTCTTCGGCGTTCTGGGTTGGCGTACGCAACGCCATGGCGATGTCGTTGGTGACCTGATCACCGGCGATCGGAATTACAGCGGTGTGTCGAATAGCGCCGCCGGTAAACACTGCGATGTCGGTGGTACCACCGCCCATATCCACCACGCACACGCCCAACTCTTTTTCATCTTCAGTGAGAATGGCGTGGCTGGAAGCTAGCTGCTCAAGAATGATGTCGTCGACTTCAAGGCCACAGCGGCGAATGCATTTTTCAATATTCTGGGCGGCGTTCACCGCGCAGGTCACCAAGTGCACCTTGGCTTCCAGGCGCACGCCAGACATGCCCAGCGGCTCTTTAATGCCTTCCTGGTTATCAATCACGAATTCCTGCGGCAGTATGTGCAGAATTTTCTGATCGGCCGGAATGGCCACGGCCTGGGCTGCGTCAATTACCCGATCGATATCCGCCTGGGTCACCTCGCGATCACGAATGGCCACGATACCGTGGGAATTCAGGCTTTTGATGTGACTGCCGGCAATGCCTGCATACACCGAGTGAATGCGGCAGCCGGCCATCAGTTCGGCTTCTTCTACCGCGCGCTGAATAGCCTGAACCGTGACTTCAATATTGACCACGACACCGCGCTTCAGCCCTTTTGAGGGATTAGAGCCAACGCCCACTACCTCAATAGAGCCGTCCATTTTGCGCTTGCCGACAATGGCCACCACTTTCGAGGTGCCAATATCCAGGCCGACAATCATGTTTTCCGTTTCAACCGATGACATGTATTCCACCAAACCCCAGGTCTGAATAAACCGTTGTTATGTTTTCGGAGTTGAGGCAGCCGTAACTGCCTTCCACTGCACCGCAACACCATTTGTATAGCGCGCATCCACCCTGCTAACTTCATCTGCCCGGGACGCAAGCCGGGCCTGATACACGGTCATAAACCGCTCAAAACGCTGCTCGACCTGATCACGGCCCAGCACCACATCTATGCCGTTACCCAGGCGCAAGGTCCACGCCCCGCGCTGCTCCAAATTCAGGCCACTGAAACCAAGACCGTGGCCAACCAGCTGATCACTCAGCGTGCGCGCCATGGTTATCACATCTCGCACCCGCTCATCAGGGCCGGACAGCAGCGGCAAAGCACCCGCTACTTGTGGGTTAGGTGGGCTGAACAACTCGCCCGTACGGCTAACCAGGCGGCCGTCGCTCCAGTAGGCCAGTGGCTTTTTCTCGCGGATGTTGACCGTCAGACGGTCTGGCCATTCGCGCTTCACGGCCGCCGATTCAACCCACGGGCGCTGCTCCAGGCTCGCCTTGATCTCTTCCAGGTCGGTTGCGAAATAGCTGCCTCCAACCCAGGCCCCAAGGTGGCGCTCGAGGCCCACCTGGTTTTCGCCCACCAGCGTGCCATTTACATCAATGGCCAGAATTTGCTGGTCCATCGCCGCCAGTACTTTACTGGCGCCCCAGGGCACCAGTGCTGCCGTCAGAATCACCACAATACCCAAACCAAACTGCGCCCAAGGCACGGCGCTAAAGACAGCCTTTAACACTGCAAACCGGTCTTGCTGCGGGCCAAGGGTTGTTGCCCCCCGGCGCTGTGGCGGCTCGGACGGCAGGGCCCGAGTCCGGATTAGCAGGTTTTCAAGCATCACTTGGCACTCCTTCCTGTTCCGCGCCGCTTTGCTCCAGAGTGTCAGCCAGAATGCGCACCACCAGTTCCTCAAAACTAATGCCCGCTGCCCGTGCAGACATTGGCACCAAGCTGTGGTCGGTCATTCCCGGCACGGTATTCACCTCCAGCAACCAGAACTTGCCATCGGTGTCCTGCATTATGTCTACCCGGCCCCAGGTACGGCAGCCCACAACCCGGAAGGCTTCCAGCGCCAACTGTTGCAGGCACAGTTCTTCGTCTGCTGACAGCCCACAGGGAATGCAGTAGCAGGTATCGTCGGCCAGATACTTGGCGTCGTAATCGTAAAACACGTGATCGGTACTCAGGCCGATAGCCGGTAGCGCGCGGTCTTGCAACAAACTGACGGTAAATTCCGGGCCTTCAATCCACTCTTCCACCAACACCGAGGTATCCAGTGCAGCCGCCGCCTGCCATGCCTGCACTAACTCGCCTGCACTGGTGACTTTACAGATGCCAATACTGGATCCTTCACGCGACGGCTTCACGCTCAGCGGCATGCGCAACTCAGCGGCGATACTGATGGCGTCTTCCGCAGACGCCATGGTGCGGAACTTGGGCGTGGCCAAACCGCAACCGGCAAACACGTATTTGGTGCGCAGCTTGTCCATGGCCAGGGCCGAAGCCATCACGTCACTGCCAGTGAACGGAATACCGGCTTGGGACAGAATCGCCTGCAGCGTACCGTCTTCACCACCGCGACCGTGCAACGCAATAAATACCCGGTCGAACTCTGGCTGTTCCACGGTTTTCAACAGACAACCCTGCACGTCTACGCCAAAGGCATTTACACCCGCTGACAGCAGCGCCGAAAGCACTGCCTGTCCGCTTTTCAGCGACACATCGCGCTCGGCGGAATCACCGCCCATAAACACGGCCACCCGGCCAAAGGCCTTCAGCATGGCAGGCTCGGCCAGAAACGGCTGTATTTGGTGCAATATTGGATAGTGTTGCTGGTCACTCACCGCTTATCCCTCCTGTTGCTGTCACTCCTGTTGCTGTCACTCCTGTTGTTGCCAGGCGGGCTGCCACCGCACCGATATCACCGGCCCCTTGAGTTATCAACAAGTCACCATCGCGCAACACGCTGGCCAACAGGCTTTCGATGTCTTTATTGTGCTCGACAAACACCGGTTCTACTTTGCCTCGCTGGCGCAGGCTGCGGCACAGGGCACGGCCGTCACATCCGGGGATAGCTGCTTCGCCGGCGGAGTAAACGTCCATCAACAGCAAACCATCCACCGTAGACAGCACTTTGACAAAATCTTCGTAAAGGTCGCGGGTGCGGCTGAACCGGTGCGGCTGGTACAGCATGACCACACGTCGGCCGGGCCAAGCGTCACGAGCGGCGCGAATGACCGCGGCGACTTCGGTGGGGTGGTGGCCATAATCGTCAACCAGGGTTATGGAACCCTTGGCGATCGGATAATCGCCGTACACCTGAAAGCGCCGGCCAACACCGGCGAAACCCGCCAAACCGCGGCCGATTGAGGCGTCATCAACACCGTCATCGGTGGCCACGGCAATCACCGCCAGGGCGTTGAGCACGTTGTGGCGGCCAGGCATTTTCAGCTCTACCTGCAAATCGGCCCGCGGCCCCGGTCGCTTTACCAGAAAGCGCGTGCGCAGGCCGTCAGACACAATATTCTCGGCGCGGTAGTCGGCCTCCGGATTATCAATACCGTAAGTAATAATGGTGCGCGAGATGCGCGGCAGTATTTCACGCACGTAGGGATCGTCTATGCACATCACGGCCACGCCGTAAAACGGTAAGTTGTGGAGGAAATCAACAAAGGTCTGCTTCAGCTTTTCCACATCGCCGCCGTAGGTGTCCATGTGGTCGGCTTCGATGTTGGTGACCACGGAAATCAGCGGTGTCAGGTGCAGAAACGATGCGTCGCTTTCGTCGGCTTCCGCGATCAGGTAGCGCGATCCGCCCAGCTTGGCATTGGTGCCGGCGCTGTTCAGCTTGCCACCAATCACAAAGGTCGGGTCCAGGCCCGCCTCAGCAAACACCGAAGCAATCAGGCTGGTGGTGGTGGTCTTGCCGTGGGTTCCAGCAACCGCAATGCCGTGGCGATAACGCATGATTTCCGCCAGCATTTCCGCTCGCGGCACTATAGGAATGCGATTACTGCGCGCAGCAACCACTTCCGGGTTGTTGGCCGCCACCGCTGAAGACACCACGACCACATCGGCTTTTGCAGTATTTTCGGCGCGATGGCCAATCTGTACATCAATACCCATGGCCGTCAGGCGTTGGGTAACAGCACCGTGGCGCAAGTCAGAGCCGGACACGTCATAGCCCTGGTTTTTTAGCACCTCGGCAATACCGCTCATGCCGGCGCCGCCAATACCGACAAAGTGAATATGGCGGATGCGGCGCATTTCCGGCACCTGATATACCAGTGGCAGTGTGTTGGCATCAGCCATTGGTGGCCTCCAGACAATAATTCACGACTCTCTCCGTTGCATCGGTGCGGGCCAGCTTACGAGCTGCCTGCGACATCATTAGTACCCGCTCGCGATCATTTACCAGATCGCCCAGAGTTTCTGCCAACAGCGCGGGGGTCAGGCGCGGCTGGGGTATAAGTAGGGCCGCACCGGCGCTAACCATCTGTTCGCCGTTGCGTGTCTGGTGGTCATCCACCGCGTAGGGGAAAGGCACCAGAATGGCGGCGCAACCGGCGGCACAGAGTTCCGACACGGTTAACGCACCCGCGCGGCACAGCACCAGATCGGCCCAGGCAAAAGCCGCAGCCATATCGGTAATGAATGGCTCCACGCTGGCCTCAACGCCTACTGCCTGATAGCCATCGCGAGCGGCCTCGGCGTGGTTTTCACCGCACTGGTGGCGCACTTGCGGGCGACACTCGCCCGCCATTTGCGCCAGCGCCTGGGGCACCTGCTGGTTGAACACCTGTGCGCCCAGACTGCCACCAACGACAAGTAACCGCAGCGGACCTGTGCGCCCCGCCAGACGTTCAATTGGTGCTGCCAGCGCGGCAAAATCCGTGCGTACCGGATTGCCGGTGCAGCGGGTGACAGTTTTTGCATCAAAGCTACCGGGGAATGCTTCCAGCACGGTGTCGGCAAAGCGCACCAGCAGTCTATTGGTCATGCCGGCAACGGCGTTCTGTTCGTGAATAACCAAGGGTGTGCCGGTCAATCTGGCCGCTAACCCACCGGGGCCGGTCACAAAGCCGCCCATGCCGACCACGCAGTGCGGGCGAATGCGCCGCATAATGGTGAACGCTTCACCCAGGGCACGCATCAGTTTGAACGGTGCTTTTATCAGCGCCAGCTTGCCCTTGCCGCGCAAACCAGAAATATGGATCAACGACATTTCAATATCGGTATCGGCAACCAGCCGCTGTTCCATGCCGCCAACGGCACCCAGCCAGAACACCTGATGGCCGCGGGCCTGCAAGGCGCGGGCGGTAGCCAGCGCCGGGAACACGTGGCCACCAGTGCCGCCGGCCATCATCAGAAAACGCCGGGGTTCAGTCATAAGCAGCCCCTCCCCGGTGTTTTTTGCCGGCAGGCTCGGCTGCTGCCGTTGCGGCATCCAAGCGTTCCATCTCTATGCGTGCCAATATGCCCAGGCACACGCAGGTCATCATCAAACTGGAACCGCCGTAACTGACCAACGGCAACGTTAGCCCTTTGGTCGGCAGCAAACCGGTGGCTACCGCCATATTAATGGCCGCCTGCAGGCCAATCAGCAGGCTGATGCCATAGGCGAAACAGGCGGCAAATGGCTGCTTGGCCTGTTCTGCGCGGCGGGCAATCACAAAACCGCTGATCACCAGAATGGTAAACAGCGCCACCACTAACAAAGCCCCAATCAGGCCGAATTCTTCGGCAATAATGGCGAATATAAAGTCGGTATGGGCCTCGGGCAGAAAGAACAGCTTCTGAATGGAGTTACCCAAGCCGACTCCGGTCCAGTCTCCACGGCCGAACGCAATCAGCGACTGGGTCAGCTGATAACCGCTGTTAAACTGGTCTTGCCACGGATCCAGATAGCTCACCACGCGTTTCATTCGGTAGGGCTCGGCAATGACCGCCAGGGCGCCCAATGCAGCCAGTGCCACTACCAAGGGTGCAAAGCGCATAAGGCTGACACCGCTAAGGAAAATCATGCCGGCGGCTACGCCCACCAGCACCACGGTGGCGCCAAAGTCCGGCTGCACCATCAGCAGGCCAGAGGCCACGCCCATCACCGCCAGCGGCTTGATAAAACCGGGCCAGGTATTCAACAGTTCGTCGCGGCGGCGCACCACGTAGCTGGCCAGATAGCCCACCAGGCAAAGCTTGGCGATTTCGGACACCTGAACGTTGAAAATGCCAAACGGAATCCAGCGAGTAGAGCCGTTTACCGTGCGCCCCAGCGGCGTTAGCACCAGCACCAAAACCAACAACCCCACGCCCAGCAGCAACCAGCCGCTATTCTCCCACCAGGAAACCGGCACATTAACCGCGATCAGAGCCAACATGCAGCCAAGCGCCACAAACACAAGCTGGCGAAATATAAAGTGGTAACTATTACCAAAGGTCGCACTGGCAATGTCCATAGACGCCGACGAAATCATCACCAGCCCCAACACCATCAACGCGGCGGCGCTAACAATCAGCAATGGTAAGGGTTGCAGCGCTGAATGGCGATTGCTGTACACGGGCATTGCCGACTGGGTCTGAATCATAGCGCCTCCACCAACGTGCGGAAGCGCTCACCGCGATCGATATAATCACGGAACATATCCAAGCTGGCGCAGGCCGGCGACAACAATACCCGGTCACCCGGTTGCGCCAGCCGCGCAGCACTTGCCACCGCGTCGGCCAAGCTGTTTTCAATATGGGTTGCGGTGCCCTGCGCCAGAACGTCTTGCAGCTGCGCCGCATCACGGCCAATCAGCACCACCGCACGGCAGTGTAGGCGCGCAGGTTCTGCCAGCGGGCTGAAATCGGCGCCTTTGCCATCACCACCAGCAATCAGCACAATCTTGCCCGCCGCCGGTGCCAGGCTGTCGAGCGCGGCAACTGTAGCCCCCACGTTGGTGCCTTTGGAATCGTTGATGTACTCAACGCCGTTGACCTGGCGAATGGGCTCGCAACGGTGGGGCAAACCGTGAAATGCCCGCGCGGTCTTCAACATGCTGTCCATCGGCAAACCGGCCGCCTTGCCCAGACCAAGCGCCGCCATTACGTTGCTGAGGTTATGGCGGCCGATCAGTCCAAGTTCGTCGGCGCGAATCAGGTTATCCAGCCCCCAGGTTACCCAGGGGTGGCCACTGACGCTGTCGTCACGGGTGCTAAAGGTCTCCGGGTTGACCCGGTTCATGCCAAAGCAGATAAAGCGCAGCGTGTTCCGCGCCATGGGCGTACTCAGAGCGTCATCCAGATTCACAATGGCGTACTGGCAGCCGCGGAATATCCGCTGTTTGGCTTGGTAATAGGCCATTTTGTCTGGGTAACGGTCCATATGGTCGTCGCTGACATTGAGCACCGTGGCCGCCAGCGCATTCAGTTCATCCGTGGTCTCCAGTTGAAAACTGGACAGCTCCAACACGTATAAGCGCGCACCGGTATTCAACAAATCCAGCGCCGGAGTACCAATATTGCCACCCACTGCAACCTGGTAACCGGCATCACGAGCCATGTCAGCGACCAGCGTGGTCACCGTGGTTTTGCCATTGGAGCCGGTGATAGCAATAATCGGCGCATCGGCGGCTTCTGCAAACAGGTCAATATCACCGCGAATACGCGCGCCACTGGCGGCTGCAGCAGCGATAGCGGGCTCGGCCACACTGATACCCGGGCTTACAATCAGTTCACTGAAAGCGCTGAAAAAGTCGCTGTCAAACGCGCCCAGATGCACTTCGACGTCAGGCCAACCGGCTTGCAGCTCAGCAAGGCCCGGCGGCGTCTCACGGGTATCAGCCACGGCCAGCTTGCGGCCTTGTGCTGCCAGATAGCGCACGCAGGAAAGCCCGGTTTTACCGAGCCCTACGATTAACGTGCGACGATCCGACACAATGACACCCATATTCGACAACACTCCTTATCTCAGTTTCAAACTGGCTAAACCAATCAACACCAGAACCACGGTAATCACCCAAAAGCGCACGATAACCCGTGGCTCGGGCCAGCCTTTCAATTCAAAGTGGTGATGCAAAGGCGCCATACGAAAAATCCGCCTTCCGGTCAGGCGGAATGACGCCACCTGCAAAATCACCGATACGGTTTCCATCACAAACACGCCGCCCATGATGAACAGCACAATTTCCTGGCGCACAATCACCGCCACTATGCCAAGAGCTGCACCCAGGGCAAGAGCACCAACATCGCCCATAAACACCTGAGCGGGATAGGTGTTGAACCACAAAAATCCCAGACCGGCGCCTACAATGGCGCCGCAAAACACAATCAGTTCGCCGGTGCCAGGCAAGCGCGGAATCAACAGATAATTGGCAAACTCAACGTGGCCCGACAGGTAGGCAAAGATGCCCAACGCCGCGGCCACCATCACCGTGGGCATAATCGCCAGGCCGTCCAGTCCGTCGGTGAGGTTGACCGCGTTACTGGTGCCAACAATCACGAAGTAGGTCAGCAGAATAAACAGCACCGGCCCCATGGTGAGCGACACCTGCTTGAAAAACGGCAGATACAGTGAGGTTTCCTGGGGCAAAGACGCTGTCATAAACAACGCGATTGCCGCACCGGCGCCTACCACCGACTGCCAGAAATACTTCCACCGAGCCGGCAGGCCACGGGGGTTGCGTTCGACCACTTTGCGGTAATCATCGACCCAACCAATAGCGCCAAATAGCAGGGTAACCAGCAGGGTAATCCAAACGTAGCGGTTGCTTAAATCTGCCCACAACAGGGTACTGACAGCGATGGCCACCAGAATCAGCGCGCCACCCATAGTGGGCGTACCGGCTTTGCTCAGGTGGGTTTGCGGGCCGTCATCGCGCACCGCCTGGCCAATTTGGTATTGCGCCAGCTTGCGAATCATCACCGGGCCCACCAGCAGCGAAATCAGCAGCGCCGTCAGCGTGCCCAGAATGCCGCGCAAGGTGAGGTACTGAAACACCGTCAGCGATGTGAAGTACTGTGAGAGTATCTCTGTTAGCCAGAGCAGCATGTGCCATTCACCTTATTTTTTATTCCCTCCGCCACAATCTCCATGGCGGAACTGCGAGAACCTTTCACCAGCACGGTGGCCGGTGCCTGTGTGTTTTTTAAAACGGCATTAATCGCCTGGTCGTGACTGGTGCAGATTTCGACCGTGGCACCAAACCCCTGGCCGTAGCCTTCACAGCCCGGGCCTACCGCCAGCAGCCGCTCAATGCCCAGATCACGAGCGTATTGCGCGACTTCCTGGTGCAGCTGGGCAGCCCGCTCGCCCAGTTCAGCCATGGCGCCCAGCACCGCAATGCGCGGTGACGGGCGTTTTGCCAGCACCGCCAGCGCGGCTTTGACCGACGCCGGATTGGCGTTGTAACTGTCATCAATGAGGGTCCAACCCTGCGCCAGTGGCTGTATGTGCAGGCGGCCCTTTACCGCTAGCACCTGCTCCAGCCCGGCCTTGATATGTTCATTGGTAGCGCCCAGTTCACGCGCTGCAGCGGCCGCCATAGCGGCGTTGCTGAGATTGTGCTCACCTTCAAGGCCAAGCCGTACCTCGCAAAACCAACCCTCTGGCCCGCTGACCTGCAGCAGACCGCCGGCCCCGGCTGTGGCCTTATAATCAGCTGCAACATGGCCTGCGCGACTTACGCTTGCCACACGGCGGCGGCCGGCGCGGGCCAGCCACTGATCAAACGCCGGATCGTCCCGATTAAGCACAACCAGGCCGTCATCAGCCACGCCGTCAATGATTTCGCCCTTGGTAAGCACGATGTTCTGGTAGCTGCCAAAGCCTTCAAGATGGGCCTGGCCCGCGTTAGTCAGAATCACCACCTGCGGTTTCACCATAGCCACGGTATAAGCAATTTCATCAAGGCCACTGGCGCCCAACTCGATCGCACCAAAGCGGTGCTCAGGCGCCAGGCCAAACAGGGTCAGCGGCACACCAATGTGATTGTTCAGATTGCCATGGGTTATCAAAGCCGGGCCCATTTGCTGCAAAATCGCCCCGGTCATTTCACGCACCGTGGTTTTGCCGCTGCTGCCGGTAATGGCAACCAGGACCGCGTTGCTGGTTGCACGGTGCGCCGTTGCCAGCTGGCCCAGCGCGATCAAGGTGTCGCTGACCAGCAACTGGGGCAGGTCCACAGCGGCATCAATACGATCCACAACGGCGGCGCTTGCGCCCTGCTCCTGCGCTTGCTGCAAAAACCGGTGGCCGTCAAAATTCTCACCGCGCAACGCCACGAACAACTGCCCCGGTAGCAAGCTACGGGTGTCGGTGTTGACCGCGTTAAACGTTAAATTGTCCGGCCCGTCAAAACGACAGTCAGGCTGCAACCACTGCACGGCTTCCGCTAGCGAAAAGGCCCGCATCATGCCACTTCCTCCCGCTGTTTCAGAGCCTGTGCTACCTGCTCGCTGTCACTGAACGGGTGCTTGTAACCGGCGATATCCTGATAATCTTCGTGGCCTTTGCCCGCCACCAGCACCAGATCGTCCGGGCCGGCCAGAGCAAGGGCAGCGGCGATGGCCTGGGCACGACTGTGAATCAGCTGCACTTTTTCCGGGGCAATAAATCCGGCCATAATATTGGCTGTAATAGCGGATGGGGTTTCCGTACGCGGGTTATCGTCGGTGACAATCACCAGATCAGCGCCGTTTTCAGCCTGTTGCGCCATTTCGGGCCGTTTGCCACTGTCACGGTCGCCGCCACAGCCAAAAACGCAAATCAGCCGCCCGCTTACGTGGGGGCGCAACGCCGCCAACGCGTTGTTCAAAGCATCAGGGGTGTGGGCATAATCCACCACCGCCCGGGCACCGTCGCCGGCGGTAAATACCTGCAAACGTCCGGCCGGCGGCACTAGCCGGCAAACGCCTTGCTGCACTTGGGTTACATCAACCCCCAACGCCATCACTGTGGCAACCGCAGCCAGTACATTGCTGGCGTTAAACCGGCCCATCAGCGGCGCTTCAATGGTGAATTCGCCCCAACGGCCATCCAGCACGGCGCGAAAGCCGTTGTCCAAAGCACAAAAATCTTTTACCCACAACTCCATTTTCGATTCGTGCAGGCTGAAGCCCAGGCGCTCGCACTTGCCTTCAAGCTGCTGGTAAAGCGTGCGACCAAAAGGATCGTCGACATTAATCACCACAAAGCGCAGCCCTTCATGGCTGAAAAGCTTGGCCTTAGCCTCACCGTAGGCGGCCATGGAGCCGTGATAATCAAGGTGATCACGGGTCAGATTGGTAAACACCGCTGCCGTTAAAGTAAGGCGATCAATACGGCCCTGATCCAAAGCGTGGGAAGACACTTCCATCGCCGCAGCGCGGCCGCCGTTGGCCACGATGCCTGCCAGCACCCGATTGGTCTGCACCACGTCTGGGGTTGTGTGGGTCGCTGGCTGTAAAGCCTCGGGCATGCCGCAACCTAATGTGCCCATTAAGCCACAGGGCGTGCCCGCCGCTTGAAGTAGCTGGGCAATATACTGGGTTACTGAGGTTTTACCGTTGGTGCCAGTTACGCCAATCAGCTGCAGGCGCTGTGACGGGTATTCAAAGAAACGGTCTGCAAGCTTACCCAGCCGGGCTTTTAATTCGGGCACCGGCACAATTAAAGCGCCGCTACGCTCGCTGCACTCACCAGCCTGTTCAGATTCCAGCAAAACCACCGATGCGCCAGCGCGAATAGCGTCGTCTATATAATGTTCGGGCCCTGTACTAGTGCCTGCCAGCGCTACAAACGCATCACCGATCCGCACTTTGCGGCTGTCGGTTTGCAAACCGTGGATGGTCACATCAAATACCGACGGCACCACCACCACGCCTTGCAACAGTGTATTTAGCGACGTTATCTGCATGGTTAGCTCCTCTCCCCGCTGGCGGATGAAGGTGCTGGCGGCCGCGGCGCACTGCTGTGCACTATATCCAACTCCGGTTTGACATTAAGCAACCGCAAGGCATCGCTCATCACTCGTGCAAACACCGGCGCAGCCACTTCACCGCCGTAATACTCGCCAGACTGAGGCGCATCCACCGCCACGATTGTGACGATTCGCGGGTTATCAATGGGTGCCATGCCGGCAAAAATGGCCTTGTACTGGCCGTCTTCGTAACCTTGGGCACCCACCAAGTGAACCGTGCTGGTTTTACCTCCGGCAGAATAGAACCCCGGTTGCGCGCGCTTGCCGGTACCGCGAGTGACAACGTCACTGAGCATGCTGCGAATCTTTGCTGTTACCTCCTCTGACACCACGCGCTGGCCGGTCGGCGCATGATCCAACTTCAACAAGCTCAACGGATAGCGCACGCCACCGTTGGCAATGACCATATAAGCTTGGGCCAACTGCAGCGCATTTACGCTAAGCCCGTAACCGTAAGACAGCGTGGCCTCTGCCGCCGGGCGCCATTTAACAGGCGATGGCAGAACCCCGACAGCTTCACCCGGAAAGCCAATGCCAGTCGGCTGACCCAGGCCGACCCGGGCGTAAAAATCGCGAATCACCTGGCCGCCAATCTCGGTGGCAATCTTGCTCATGCCTACGTTGCTGGACTTCACAACGATATCCGTCAGACTCAAAACGCCGTAGTTACCGCTGTCACGAATGGTAAAACGGCCAAAACGGCGAAAACCCGGGGACGTATCAATCTGGTTGCCGATCGTGTATTGACCCGTTTCCAGCGCCGCGGCCATAGCCAGTGGTTTCATCGCAGAACCAGGTTCAAACAGGTCGGTAATGGCTTTGTTGCGAAGATTTTCCGCCGCCAGTTGGCTGCGGTCATTAGGGTTATAGGAGCCCTGGTTCACCATCGCCAGCACTTCGCCACTGTTCGCATCCAGCATCACCAGGGTGCCACCGCGGGCATTGTGTGCGCTAACGACCGCTTTCAATTCGCGGTAAGCCAAATACTGCAGTCGCAAATCGAGGCTTAATGTCAGTTCGCCACCCGGACGGGCATCACGAATCAGTGTCAAATCTTTGATCAGCCGACCACGGTTGTCTTTCAACACCCGCTTACGCCCGGACTCTCCGGACAAAACCCGGTTGTAAGCCAGCTCAATACCTTCCTGACCGCTCTCGTCTATGTTGGTAAAGCCAACAACGTGCGCGGTGACTTCTCCGGCAGGGTAGTAGCGCCGATATTCCTGGCGAGAGTAAACTCCGCCGATACCCAGAGCCATAGCGTTACGCGCCAGTTCAGGCTGGATTTTTCGGCGAAGATAAATAAATTCCCGAGCGGCATAGTCAGTCAATCGCTGACGCAGAGTCGCTTCGTTAAGCTGAAGCAAGCGAGCAAGATTGGCGATGCGCGGATCTTTTGCGTCCATCTCCGATGGATTCATCCAAAGCGTCTGTACCGGCGTACTAACTGCCAGTGGTTCGCCATAACGATCGGAAATAACGCCGCGATGGGCGTCTATACTTTCTACGCGAATTGTCCGAACGTCGCCCTGCTGGCGCAAAAAGTCGTTGTCGATAACGTGCAAATCCACCAAGCGCACGGAAATAGCACCAATCACCAGTATAAATGCGCCCAATACAAAGCCATAACGCCAGTTAGCGGCGATGCGCTGACTCCATGTAGCTGTGGCTTGCGGGTCGGACACGTTAGCGATTCCTGCTCAAGATTCTGTTCATTATCAAGCGGCCTAATGACAAGCTTTGGCAGCTGCGTGAAATTCAGTAGGATCGTTTTGCTGGCACCAGAAGCGGCACCAACACAATGTCCTGGCGCCCGGGCACAACCATACCGAAACGCGTGGACGCCAAGCTTTCAACACGCCCGTAAGCACTCAACGCACTTTGCTCTAACAGCAACTGACTCCACTCTCTCTGGAAATCGTCACGCTCTTCATGCAGTTGTGACAGCCCATTGAACAGAACACGATTTTTATGGGCACTCACCACCACACCAATGGCAGAAGCCAGCAACATAATCACCAGCACCAGCGAGACCAAAACGTTGCTTTGCCGTGTTGCAACGAACACCTGGCCGGAAATGCGCAGCGCAGACGCTACGCCACTCCTCACCACCTTGGTGTTCAAGCGGCGGGTTTGCACCCGCTCTTCAATAGCCACAGCGCCCATCAGATTTTCTCCTGTGCAATGTCTGCGCGACGTTCCAACACCCGCATTACCGCGCTGCGGGCCCTTACGTTATCGCTCACCTCGTCAGACGCCGCCTTGCTGGGTTTACCAATAAGACGATACGCCGATGACTCTTCGGCTGCGGTGACCGGAATACCCTTTGGCATCTGCGGGCCGCGCGCCAGATCACGCATAAAACGCTTCACTAACCGATCTTCCAACGAGTGAAAACTGATCACTACCAAACGGCCACCGGGGGCCAGTTTTTCGGCAGCGGCCTTCAATCCCAGCTCCAGATCTTCCAGTTCGCGGTTGATAAAAATGCGAATAGCCTGGAATGTCCGGGTTGCCGGGTGTTTGTGTTTTTCCTTTTTTGGCACCGCCTTAGCCGCCAGTTCTGCTAACTCCAGAGTGGTGGTGATCGGCGCTTCCGCTCGACGCTCCACGATCAGCCGGGCAATACGGCGTGAGAATCGTTCTTCACCGTATTTGAAAATAACGTCAGCAATCACTTTTTCATCAGCGCTGGCCAGCCACTCTGCGGCACTGGGCGCTTGCTGAGGATTCATTCGCATGTCCAGGGGGCCCTGGCGCATAAAACTAAAACCACGAGAGGCATCGTCCAGCTGTGGCGAAGACACACCTAAATCCATCAATACGCCTTCAACCTGAGGCCAATGCGCCTGTTCCAGCGCCTGACCCAGGTCAGCAAACGAGCCATGAAAAGCATTAAAACGTGAATCTGCCGCCGCCAGAGTACGAGCTTCATCGATGGCCTGCGGGTCTTTATCGATACCCAGTAGCGCGCCATTTTCAGCCAGGCGCTCAAGAATCATGCGGCTGTGGCCGCCACGGCCAAACGTAGCGTCAACGTAGCGGCCGCCGCTATCGGTCAGCAATAAATCTACCGCGGAGTCCAGCAATACCGAGCGATGCGAGAACGAACCCGCAGCGCCATCCGTCGACGTCAGCGTCACAGCGACAAGTCCTTCATGGCGTCAGTCATCTCTTCGGCGTCAGGAGGTGTATCCAGCAAATGGTTCCAGCTTTCCTCGCTCCACAATTCCAGCTTTTTACCCTGGCCTATTAACATCAGTCTTTTCTCCAGCCGGGCATATTGTCTGAGCGTGGGTGGAATCAGAACCCGGCCTGCCGAATCCAGTTCCATTTGGGCGGCATTACCCAGCACCAGGCGCTGCAGGCGTAATGCTGCTCTGCTCATGTTGGGAAGCGCTTCAATGGCGGGACGCAATTCATCCCACACAGATTGCGGATACAACCGCAGACAACGGTCAGCGTCTGCAACCGTCAATATAAAACGGCCGCCACAGACCTGAATGAGCTCCTCGCGCACTTTGGCAGGGATCGCCAAGCGACCCTTAGCGTCCATATTGATCGCATGACTGCCAAAAAAATTACTCATTAGCCCTGTCTCTGGGGTTTGAAACCACTATAAACCACTAAAAACCACTTTTTCCCACTTGTGCACACTATAGAAACACGCACTCTACAATGCAAGCGTCGACTACGAGAGCCAATACTAAAAAGTTGCTTTTAAGACAAGGAGTTACAAACAAGGCTGAAGGGAAACTGCCAAATTAAACTTAAGAAAATAAACAAAATCAGATACCTGCATCGAACACCGCAGACTGTAGTTGAGGTGTAAGATTTTTTGGCAATAACTCTCGCAAAGGCGATTACACGGGGGGATTAAAAAAGAGGCGAAAAAATCGAGCTCGCCGGTAAGCCGGGTTCTGTCGTGGACAGTCATTCATCTAGAGCCTGCGTCACCACAGGCCTCAAGCAACCTACCCGAGTCCAGCGCGGGCCACGCCAACGGACTCCTATTTGGTCTTGCTCCAGGTGGGGTTTACCATGCCGTGAACTGTTGCCAGCCACGCGGTGCGCTCTTACCGCACCCTTTCACCCTTACCGGCCATCGGACGAATCCGCTGGCTTAGGCGGTCTACTCTCTGCTGCACTTTCCGTCGGCTCACGCCGCCCAGGCGTTACCTGGCACCTTGCCCTATGGAGCCCGGACTTTCCTCCCCCGGTAAAACGGCGGCGACTGTCTGGCGAGCTCGGCGCCGACAATAGCGCGGCGCCGCAGCCCATGCAAGCAAAAGCGCAGCGCTCAGCCACCACTTTTAAGATGCAAGGCGCGCTGGTAAAGCTCGTTCTTCTTGCGGCCGGTAATCTCCGCCACCATTTTCGCCGCAGTCTTAACTGGCAATTCGGTTAACAAAATCGCTAATAGGCGATCGGTGTCCAGCGTTGTCTGCTCACTATCCGGCTCTGGAGCTGCGCCGTGAATCATCACCACAAACTCACCGCGACTGCCGTAGGGATCCTGCTGCAACTCGGCCAGCACCTGCTCGGCTGTGCCGTTGTAAAAGGTTTCAAACGCCTTGGTCAGCTCCCGCCCCAGCACTAACTCCCGGTCTGCGCCCATTACCGCAATGACATCAGCAATTGTATCGGTGATCCGATGTGGCGACTCATATAGCACCAGAGTTGACGTTTCGGCCTGCAGCGATTCCAGCACCGAACGACGACCGGAACCTTTGGCCGGCAGAAAGCCGATAAACTGAAAACGATCGGTGGGCAGGCCACTGGCGCTCAAGGCTGCTACCAGAGCACAAGCACCGGGTATGGGGCTAACCTGAAAGCTTTGGACTCGGGCTTCGCGCACCAAAATAAAACCGGGATCTGAAATCAATGGCGTTCCGGCATCCGAAATCAAAGCCACGCTACGGCCAGCCCCTAGCTCGGCGAGTATCCGACTGTGTTGGTCACGCTCGTTGTGATCGTGTAGCGCCATCATTGGTTTGTGCAAGCCCAGGTGCTGCAACAGGCGCCCGCTGTGGCGCGTATCTTCAGCGGCAATCAGGTCTACCGTTGCCAGGGTTTTTACCGCACGCGTCGATAAGTCGTCCAGGTTACCAATGGGCGTTGCGACAATATAAAGCACCCCGGCGCTAGTGGCTTGAGCCTTGTCTGCGTGCTTTATCACCATCGTGTTAACCGCCTTGCCCGCAAAAGCGAGACTATGTGTATGAACCCGCGCTTACAGAAGCGCGGCATGACACTTACTTCATGTGAATTAATGCCGGAACTGCTAAACTTTGCGGGTTTTTCTCCTAAGCTTAACCACTCGGAGCACGCTGAGCCAGCTATGACTATCAAGCGCCTTGCCCACCCCGCCATTGCCGGCCTATTGGCCGCTATTCTGCTAACCGCCGGCTGCGCAGGGGTCGATCTGCAGTCCCAGGTCGTTAACACACCAGCGCAAGCTCTGGAACTGGCCAGCCAGGAGCGCAATCAAAATACAGCACAACGCTACCTGCTGCGCATCGCCAGCCGCTTTCAGCAGCAGGGTGATCATCAGGGAGCGCGCAAGCTACTGCAAAGCGGGCAATTGGCGCAACCCCTACCCGAACTGGCCAGCCAGAAACGATTGTTGGCCATGAACGGCGCGGTGACGCTGAAAGACCAAGCGTGGGCACAGCAGATTACCGCAAACCTTAGCATCAACAGCTTTATGGAGGTAACGCCAGAGCTGCTTAATCGCGCCGGTAGCCTGCAGGCGCAGACGCTCGCGCTGGCGGGCAATCCGCTGGAAGCCGCCAAAACCTTGATCGCCCTGGCCCAGGCTGACAGCAGCGCCAACGCACAACCGCTGCACGATCGCATCTGGCAATTGTTAAAAACCGTCAGCGACACGCAACTTAGTAGCGCCGACACTCGCGAAATAGGCTACGAGACCCAAGGCTGGCTGGAACTGGCAACGCAGGTGAGATCACCAGGCACGGGCTTCGACGAGCAGGGCCGGACTATCCGGCGCTGGCAATCAAACTGGCCAGGTCATCCTGCTGCCCAGCTACTGCCATCTGAGCTGAAGCTGATTGCCGGCCTTGCTGCCAGCCGGCCTGAGCAGATTGTTCTGGCACTGCCCCTGAACGGCCCACTGACCACCGCCGGTAAAGCCATACGAGACGGTTTTCTGGCTGCCTACTTCAGCGATACGTCCGTTGACCGCGAAGCCACGCGAATACGGGTTGTCGACAGCAAACAGAAGCCTTTTAGAGAATTGTATCAAGAACTGGCGAAGCAGCCAGTAGACCTGTTGGTAGGCCCGCTGGATAAAGACGCGCTGGCCGAACTGGGAAAATTGCCCAGTCTGCCCCTGCAAACATTGGCCCTTAACTATTTGCCCCCGGGCGTCAGTGCCCCCGCAGGACTGTACCAGTTTGGCTTGTCCGCTGAAGATGAAGCCCGGCAAATTGCGGATAGGCTGGGCGCCGAGGGGCTTAAACGCATACTGGTGATCATTCCCAGTGGCAAATGGGGCAACCGCGTAGAATCCGCCTTGATCGAACAGATGGCCAAACATGGCGGGCGCGTTATTGGCATCCAGAGGTTTTTGCGAGAGGACAACCTGCGCGCGGTTACTGCCGACCTGCTGGGCATCAACACTTCCCGCGACCGCGCTATTGATGTGGAACGCACCATAGGCCTCAATATTGAGTTCGAAGCGCGGCGTCGCCAGGATGCCCAAGCCATTGTGATGGTGGCCGAGCCTGATACCGCACGCCAACTGAACCCCCTGTTTGCGTTTTACTTCGCCGGTGATCTGCCTGTTTACGCTCCCTCTATTGTTTATGCCGGCACCCCTGCGCATGGCCGCGACCGCGACCTGAACGGGGTAATATTTACCGACATACCCTGGGTGTTAGATGAAAAAAACCCCCTCCGGGATGAAGCCGGCAGCCAGCTTCCGGACGCCACGCGCGGACAGCTAGGCCGCCTGTTTGCAATGGGCGCAGACGCTTGGCACCTAAGCAAGCGCCTGCCACTGCTCAGACAGGTTCCAGAAGCCACTATTGACGGCCAAACCGGTGTACTGGCAATGACGCCCTCCGGCAGCATTCGCCGTTATCAGCGCTGGGCCCGCTTTAGTTCCGGCAACGTCGAACTGCTGCCAGCAATACCTGCCAGCTTACCCAAGGCAGAAACCAACGCTAACCAGCCCCAAACCAAGCCGGCGATTACCGGGGGCGCACTCTGATCACCTGACAAAGGACAGACAAAGCCATGGATGGCAAACGCAAAATCGGCGATTACTACGAAGGCGTAGCTGCACGCTACCTGGGCAGTCATGGCGTAAGAATTCTGGCGCGAAATGTTTATAATCGCGGCGGAGAAATCGACCTGATTGGCCAGGATGGCACTACATTGGTCTTTTTTGAGGTTCGTTATCGCCGCGCCGGCAGCTTGGTCGGGGCGGCTGAATCTATTACCTGGCGTAAACAGCAACGTCTGATTCAAGCGGCGCGCTTTTATTTGCACCGCCACCAACTGAGCAATACCGACAGCCGTATTGACGTTATCGCTATTGGTCCGGGTAGCCTAAAAAAATACCGGGTACAATGGCTTAAAAACGCACTACAGGCAGGATGATTTCAACCCATGACCGATTCTGCACAAGAGATCAACCAGCGGTTTGCCAGCCATATGGAACATACCGCTATGGCAGCAAGTATGGCCACCGAAAATATTGAGGCCATGGCTGACGCTTTTGTAAATGTATTATTACAAGACGGAAAAATCGTGACCTGCGCCAACGGCAGCGCCAACGTGCTAGCGCAGTATTTTTGCACCGCATTTCTGAACCGCTTCGAACAAGACCGCCCCGCCTTGCCAGCTATCAATCTGGGCGCAGACGCCACTACCTACTCGGCTATTTGTCGGGACAACCGCTTTAACGACACTTTTTCGCGCCAGATCCGCGCCGTGGGCAAGCCCGGCGACCTTCTATTTCTAATTGTAGACGACGGCCACAAGGCGAATCTTATTCAAGCCATTCAAGCCGCACACGATCGTGACATGAGCGTTGCCGTATTGAGCGCCCGTGAAAAATCCGATATTACGTCCTTATTGGATCCGCAAGATCATGAAATTGCATTGAACAATCTCAGCCCAAGCGATGCCATGCCGATACTGATGCTGCTCATCAACGTTCTGTGTGCCAGAGTTGATAGTAAGCTGTTCGGTGGTTAATAACGGCTAATGTCCCGTCTGGCTAATTCGTAGACCTACTGAGCATCTGAGTGCTCAATAATTAGCCAGACGGGGCGCTAACGAATTTTAGCCAAAAAAACCGCTGTATCCTCACTGTCAGACGACAGGTTGGATACAGCGGTTCTTATTTGCCAGAACATCAGCTGGTCCGAGCGGACAACTCTATTTAACAACCTTTAGAGTCGGACGACCGCTCGGGCGATCCTCCTTGGGCTTGGAGCCACCGGCGTTACTGGTCTCACCTGTGCCATTCGGATCTGGCATGCCAGGTTCGGAACCAAACACCATACCTTCGCCATTTTCTTTGGCGTAAATAGCGATCACCGCCTGCAATGGCACAAATACTTGCATGGGCACACCACCAAAACGGGCGTTGAATTCCAAAGCACTATTGCCAATAACCAGAGACTTGACCGCACCAGGGCTGATGTTGAGCACGATCTGGCCATTCGCCACGTGCTCATTCGGAACCTGCACACCCTGGATCCCGGCGTCAACCACGATGTAAGGCGTGCAATCGTTGTCCAGAACCCACTCGTTCAACGCCCGCACCAGATATGGGCGACTGGAACTCATGGTAGTTTTTACATCGGCCACTGCGACTCTCCTGCTGCGACGACTGGCGTATTAATCACTGCTTAGCTACGAATGTCTTCTTCAAGGTCAGACAGACTGGCCTTGAAACCTTCGCGACTAAAAATACTCTTCATGTACTTATCCAGCGGCTTAGCCTGCTTGTTGTCCAGTTCAATACCCAGAGCCGGCAAACGCCACAGAATCGGCGCAATACAGCAATCCACGATGGTAAATTCTTCCGACAGAAAAAACGGCATCTGACCGAATACCGGCGCAGTGGCCAGCAGGCTTTCGCGCAATTCCTTACGCGCGACTTCCGAAGCCTTGGCATTGGGCTGGGCCACAATCTGATCGACCTTGACACACCAGTCGCGCTGAATCCGATGAATCATCAGGCGGCTGTTAGCACGGGCAACCGGGTAAACCGGCAGCAACGGCGGATGAGGGAAACGCTCATCCAGATATTCCATCATGATATTGGGCTCGTAAAGCACAAGATCCCTATCCACCAGTGTCGGCAACGCGTTGTACGGATTGAGGTCAGCAAGCTCGGCCGGAGGGTTATCCGGATCCACATCTACGATATCAACGGTAACGCCCTTCTCAGCCAACACAATGCGAACCCTGTGGCTATACTGGCTCGCGGGGTCTGAAAAAAACGTCATCGACGACCGCTTGGTCACAACGCCCATAGCACTACCTCATGATTGATCAAAAAAATTGGCCCTGAAAAACGAAAAAAACCCAGCGAACCAATTATGGCTCGCTGGAGCTCAGGGCTGGGGATTATACCCTACTTCTCAGTGTATATCCTTCCAGTACTCACGGTTGAGCAGATAGGCGAACACAAAGAAAATCGCGACGAAGATCAGCACAAAGACGCCAAGACGTTCACGCTCCACCTTGACCGGGTCCGCCATATAAGACATGAAGTTGGTCAAATCGTACATGGCACGGTCAAACTCGGCCGCTTCCATACTGCCTTCGATCGCATAGCTGGGGCAGATATCTGCATTATTGATGTTGCCACTGAGCGGCTCAACCGACGCTTCTACGCCAATATTAGGCTTGACCGCGCACAAACCCTGTAGCTCAACCAATACGTGGGGCATACCCACGGCTGCAAACACGACGTTGTTAACACCCAGCGGGCGACTGTCGTCCTTGTAGAAGCCTCGCAGGTATGAATACACCCAGCTTTCACCACGCAAACGGGTTTCCAGTGTCAGATCCGGAGGCGGCGCTCCAAACCAGTCGGCGGCCATATCCTTGTTCATGGCGTTTTTCATCAGTTCACCGATATTTGCACCGGTGAAAATCAGATTTTCCGTGTACAGATCAACCGGAATTTCCAGATCGTCCGCCACGCGCTTATAGCGGGCGTACTCCATGGAATGACAGCCCATGCAATAGTTAGTGAACATTGCCACACCGCGCTGCAATGACGCTTTATCGGTATGATCGGTATCGATGTGGTCCAGTGGAATACCACCACCCGCTGCCAGCCCGAGTGCCGGCAGGATGACCATGAAAAGACCAAGAATCAGCTTTTTCATTATCCTGTCACCCTCTCTGGAACTGGCTTGGTTTTCTCCATGCGCGTGTAGAACGGCATGAGTATGAAGTAAAGGAAGTACAACGCAGTCAGAATCTGAGCGGCTATGGTACGGCCTTCAGTCGTCGATACCAAGCCAAGATAGCCCAGAATAACGAAGCTGATGACAAAAACAGCCAACGCCACACGGCTCATCCAGCCTTTATAACGCATGGAACGAACCGGACTACGGTCCAGCCAAGGCACAACAAACAGTATGGCGATTGCACCACCCATCACCACTACGCCCCAGAATTTTGCAGGCAGCCCCAGCAAGTCAACGGTTACCGCTCGCAGCATCGCGTAAAATGGCGTGAAGTACCATACCGGAGCAATGTGCGCAGGCGTTTTCAGCGGATTGGCAGGCTCAAAGTTCGGTGCCTCGAGGAATAGACCTCCCATTTCCGGGAAGAAGAACACCACAATAAAGAAAATGAACAAAAATACGCCTACACCCATCAAATCATGCACGGTGTAGTACGGGTGGAACGGAATACCGTCTTTCGGAATGCCGTTTTCGTCTTTGTTCTTTTTGATGTCGATGCCGTCAGGATTGTTCGAACCCACTTCGTGCAGTGCCAGGATGTGCAGCACTACCAGCCCAAGCAAAACGATGGGTAAGGCCACAACGTGCAGAGCGAAGAAGCGGTTCAAGGTAATACCAGAGATCAGGTAATCGCCACGAATCCACAGCGACAGATCTTCGCCAATCACCGGAATAGCACCAAACAGATTCACAATAACCTGCGCACCCCAGTAGGACATCTGGCCCCATGGCAACAAGTATCCCATGAAGGCTTCAGCCATCAGCACCAGGTAAATCAGCATGCCAAACAGCCAGATCAGCTCACGGGGCTTCTGGTACGAGCCATACAAAAGACCGCGGAACATGTGCAGGTAAACAACAATAAAAAACGCAGAAGCGCCGGTAGAGTGCAGATAACGCAACAGCCAGCCCCACTGCACATCACGCATGATGTATTCCACCGAGGCAAAAGCGCCTTCACCGGAGGGGTTGTAACTCATGGTCAACCAAATACCGGTAACCAACTGGTTAACCAACACCAACATGGCCAGCGAACCGAAGAAATACCACATGTTGAAGTTCTTCGGCGCGTAATACTTCGCCAGGTGTTTGTTCCAGGCATCAACAACCGGGAGACGCTCGTCTACCCATTGTAAAAGTTTTGACATTACGCTGCCTCCGGATCAAGACCAAGGGTGATGACCATTTCATCATCATAGCGATAAGGCGGAACCTCAAGATTGAGAGGCGCAGGCTGGGAGATGTACACGCGCCCTGCCAAGTCGTAACGGGAACCATGACACGGGCAGAACAGACCACCAAGCCACTCTTCGCCCAAATCTGCGGGCGCCACGTCAGGCCGGTATGAAGGCACGCAACCCAAATGGGTGCACAAACCAACCAGCACAGCAAACTCTGGCTTGACTGAGCGATAGACATCGCTGGCATATTCCGGCTGTTGCGGCTCTAAAGACTGAGGATCTCTTACCTTATCGTTGAGCTGCTTAATATTGCTCAGCATCTCTTCTGTACGACGGATAATCCACACTGGTTTACCCCGCCACGCGACAGTGATCTGCTGACCCGGCTCAACTTTCTCAATATTGACGGTTACCGGTGCGCCCGCGGCTTCCGCTTTGGCACTGGGATTCCAGGACGCCACGAAAGGTACAGCTGCACCAACGACGCCAACTCCGCCGACCGCAGCCGTAGCACCGACTAAAAACCGGCGCCGACCATGGCTTACGTCGCCATTTTTCATTATGGTTTTCTCCCATCAGGCGATGGCACAGGCCGCAGAATATGTCGGCGATGCGCATCAAAAAGGACTTCACAACCCAAAATTATAAGCGCACAAATAGTAATGAAATTACCACTTCCTTACAAGTCGGAAAGCCGCTACAGCGGCTTCTTACCATGCGCCAAGTCAATTTGGTTGCGAGTTACACAGGCAAAAAAAACCCGACAATAAGCCGGGTTTTTGTGTCTGCTCCAGCAAAAAATTAACGCTTGGAGAACTGAGGACGCTTACGCGCCTTGCGCAGACCCACTTTCTTACGCTCAACTTCACGGGCGTCACGGGTTACATAACCCGCTTTGCGCATGGCTGGACGCAATGTTTCGTCGTATTCCATCAAAGCGCGTGTCAAACCGTGGCGAATAGCGCCGGCTTGACCACTGATACCACCGCCTTTTACCGTGACGTTGATATCAAAACGATCCACAGACTCGGCAACAACCAAAGGCTGACGCACGATCATACGCAAGGTTTCACGACCGAAGAATTCTTCGATGGTGCGACCGTTGATTGAAATACTACCGCTTCCAGGCTTGATAAATACACGAGCCGTTGAGGTTTTGCGGCGACCGGTACCGTAATTTTGTGCTACAGACATATCCGCCTTCCGTTAAATGTCGAGTTCTTTGGGCTGCTGGGCTGCATGAGGGTGCTCAGCGCCGGCATAGGTTTTCAGCTTCAGGAACATGGCGCGACCAAGCGGACCCTTCGGAAGCATGCCTTTGACAGACTTCTGGATGATTTGCTCAGGGGCCTTTTCGATCAACTTCTCAAAGCTGATGGATTTGATTCCACCCGGAAAGCCGGTATGGCTGTAGTACATCTTGTCAGATGCCTTCTTGCCGGTAACCCGCACCTGGCTGGCGTTGATAACAATAATATAATCGCCAGTGTCTACATGGGGGGTGTACTCAGGCTTATGCTTGCCCCGCAGACGAAGGGCGATTTCGGTTGAAAGACGACCCAGCGTCTTGCCGGCTGCGTCTACAACGTACCAGTCACGTTTTACAGTTTCTGGTTTCGCACTCAGAGTCTTCATTGATTCCGCCTTGAACGCTATAAAATAATCGTTAAAACCTGCTTTAAGCTGAAAAATAACAGCAGCAGATTTCTCTACCTGTTGGTTGCGCTGAACTGTTCGGGGCTGAGACAGTATCAACGCCTTGAAAAGCCAGGTCGCGAAGTATACTTTAGGCCGCAAAAAAATCCAACCCCGATATCGTCAGTTTCGGTAATCACCCAGTTGCGACCCACAAAGCTCGGCTTGTAGCGCAGAACCATAGAGTCGACAGCTATTTTCGAGCAGGACAGCTGCTAATTCGGGCTCGGCTACGCCACGCAGTAGAGCCAGTTCTCGCAGTATATCCGGCAAATACTGCGGAGAGTTCTGGCCTTGCCGAACACCGGCCGGTGCCATATCAGGTGCGTCTGTCTCTATAACCAACGCAGAGGCCGGGACACGCGTTAACGTATCGCGTGTTTTACCACCCTTGGCGTGAGTAATCACACCACCCACCCCTAACATACAGCCCAGATCTATCAATTTTACCGCTTGCTGATAGCTACCGGAAAAGCCGTGAACCAACGCATTACCCGTCCAATTCGCCGCCTTTAATACCTCGACCACTTCATCATGGGCTTTAACGGAGTGGATCACCAGCGCTCGCTGATACTCGGCGGCAACTCTTACCTGGGCTTCAAACCATGGCATCTGCTCGCTCAGGCTACCCCGTAGCCGATCTAGCCCGCATTCACCAACACCCACACACTGCTCGTTCGCGGTGGCCAAGTGGTCTCGCAACCGCTGCAGATCCTCAGGGCCATGTTCGTCAATATACCAAGGGTGGATGCCCAAACAGTAAAAAACACCAGAATGGGCCATAGCGACTTGCTGTACTTTCGGCCAATCGGCGCAGCGAACGCCGGGTATCACCAGCCCGCCAATGCCCTGCCCGCGCAATTCGCCCATCAATTGCTCGCGCCGCCCGTCAAACTGGGGAAAATCGAAATGACAATGGACGTCAACCAGCATCACGTCGACCTCTAAACCAAATGGCAACGGGTAAAATCAATGCTCCCGGGTTTTATGGAACTCTATGTCGGGATAACGCTCTTGGGCCAGGCTCAAATTCACCATGGTAGGCGCAATGTACGCTAGCTGATTAGCGCCATCGAGGGCCAGATTGTCGTTATTCTTGCGTTTAAACTCATCCAGCTTGCGCTCGTCACTGCAGGTTACCCAACGCGCCGTGGATACATTAATCGGCTCGTAAATGGCCTCTACCTTATATTCGGTTTTCAGACGACTGACCACTACGTCAAACTGCAGCACCCCAACAGCACCGACTATCAAATCGTTGTTGCGCAGCGGGCGGAATAGCTGAACAGCGCCCTCTTCTGACAGCTGAATCAGTCCTTTTTGCAGCTGCTTGGCCTTAAGCGGATCTTTCAAACGAATGCGACGGAACAGTTCAGGCGCAAAGTTGGGAATACCGGTAAATTTCATGTCGGCACCGGAGGTAAAGGTATCTCCCAGCTGGATAGTACCGTGGTTGTGCAAACCGATAATATCACCCGCAAACGCCTCTTCTGCGCGCTCCCGATCGCCGGCCATAAAGGTAAGCGCATCAGAAAAACGTACATCTTTGCCTAGTCGCACGTGGCGCGCTTTCATCCCTGGCGCATACTGGCCAGAGACAATCCGCAAAAAGGCAACGCGGTCGCGGTGCTGTGGATCCATATTGGCCTGTATTTTAAATACGAAACCAGAAAAATCTTCATCCACCGGCTGCACCAGGCATTGGTCAGCTTGCCGTGGTTGCGGCGCAGGCGCCCATTCCACCAGACCATCCAGCATGTGATCAACTCCGAAATTGCCCAGCGCAGTGCCAAAAAATACCGGCGTTAACTCTCCGGCCAGAAAAGCCTGCTGATCAAATTCGTGAGACGCACCCTTAACCAACTCTACCTCGTCACGCAGCTCTGCGGCATAGCCCCCCAGGGCGGCCTCAAGCTCTGGATTGTCGAGACCTTTTATAATTCGCTCATCCTGAATCATATGGCCCTGCCCGGTGTGATACAAAATCACTTCATCCCGCAGCAGGTGGTACACCCCTTTAAAGCTCTTTCCCATGCCGATAGGCCAGGTAATGGGCGCACAGGCAATATCCAGAACTCTTTCGACTTCGTCCATCAGATCTACCGGATCACGGGTCTCCCGATCCAGTTTGTTCATGAACGTGATGATGGGCGTATCGCGCAGGCGCGTCACTTCCATCAACTTGATGGTGCGCGCCTCAACACCTTTGGCGCTGTCTATGACCATCAGGCAGGAGTCTACGGCTGTCAGGGTGCGGTAGGTGTCTTCGGAAAAGTCTTCGTGGCCCGGTGTATCCAGCAGGTTGATCAAACTGCCGTGGTAGGGAAACTGCATCACCGAGGTGGTGACGGAAATACCCCGCTCCTTTTCCATTTCCATCCAGTCTGATTTGGCATGCTGGCCGGATTTTTTGCCTTTTACGGTGCCTGCCCTTTGAATAGCCTTACCGAACAGCAACACCTTTTCAGTAATAGTGGTTTTACCGGCGTCCGGGTGGGAAATAATCGCGAAAGTGCGACGGTTAGCCACTTCCGTTGAGAGCTGGGAAGGATTCAACATAGTAACAAGACAACCTGAATAGAAAGTGCTGAAAAGGGCATCATTATAGGGCTTAAGGCATTTATACGCGAACCCCGGTGCAGTGGCTTAGAGCAAACAGGGGCGCGTCATCACCCGAGCGTTTTCACGGCCATTGGTCGCAGGGTAATAATCCGGGCGCACACCAACCTGTTCAAAACCCTCAGAGCAATACAAGCGATAGGCGTGCCGGTTGCTATGGCGAACCTCCAGTAGCAACAGCTGCATACCGTCGTGGCCAGACCGTGCAATCAGATACTGTAACAGCCGCCGTGCGACACCCAGGCCGCGTGCCGCGGGTGCTACGCAAAGATTCAGCAGGTGAGCTTCATCGTACTGATAGGTTACCACCGCGTAGCCGGCAAGCTCACCATTACGGCGCGCCGCCCACAGTCTATAAGTGGACTTGAAGCAATCTTCAAAGATGCCTGCGGACCAGGGGTTGGAATGGCAACCGCGCTCTATTTCAAGGATTGCCGGCAACTCTTCCGGATTCAAAGTGTCTATGACCAAGTCGCCCTGAGCCACCTGCTGATACGCCTTAGTTCGGTCGCCCATGACTCAGCTCACCCATTCCCTGATTGCACTCCACAGATCCCTCTTGTACTGAGGCTGCGCTGCAAGTTCGGCAAGGCTGAACCTGAAAGCCTTCAGCGGCTGCTTTAGCGTCGGCAATGCTTCCGCTAGCCAAGACGGCACGGGGCCCCCGGCATGATCAGCGCTTACCCGGTCGTCTGCATTCACACCCAGCACGATCAGATGTTGGGCGTTCAAGCCGGATAAAATCGGTTTCAAAACGCCAACCAGATCCTGTGGCTGGTTGCCAGGCACCAGAAGGTTGTTAAACACCGGCCAGTGTACGGTTACGTTCTCACTCGGCTCCTTTTCGCCGAGGCTTCGCAAAATATTGTGCGCCAGCGCTTGTTGCAACTTGACGCTGGCGTCGTTCGAGAGTGCCACTACCAGGCTGACATTGCGGCCCTGCCACAACGCCAGGGTAACCTTTAGCGGATCGGCTGTTGGCACAACCGGGTCAGGATGGCGCATTGTTGGCGAGAGCGCCGCTGGCACAGGAGCAATTTCCACCGGCGGCGACGCGTCCATAACAGGGGCGGGCGTCGGGTCAGGAGCCCGACGGGTGCTGGCAGGAACATCTTCTACCGGGTCGGGGCGACGATTGAGCTGGGGAGCCTCGGTCTTTCCCGCTTTCATCAGCGACTGCAGATCGGCAATGCGGGCGGCAGCCGCAGGATCTGCCCGGCGCAACGGTTTGGCTTTCGGTAAGTGGGCCGAAGAAGGCGCGTGAACGGGCGCAGACGGGTTCCCGGCAGGCATTGGCAACACCGGAGTCGTTAAAGCTCGCTCTAACGGAAACACGAATTCAGGGCTAGGCGCTGCACCCGGCAGCGGCTCGCGAGCATACCAGAGCCGCACGCCAGCCATCGCCAAATAGAATTGCCGTTCCGCCTCGTGGGTGTGCATTAACATCCTGCCAAATTATTCAAACGTATTTTTATAACTGCTATACATCAGCTTCTTGCGGATGGTGCCGTATGCCGCCCGCACTGATCAAATTCAACGCAGCTATGTAAGCTTTAGCCGAAGCAATAATGATGTCAGTATCTGCCCCTACGCCATTAACAATGCGACCACCGCGCTCAAGGCGCACCGTAACCTCACCTTGTGAATCAGTACCACTGGTAATGTTGTTCACCGAGTAAAGTTGAAGCTTGCAACCGGAATCCACCAATGACTCAATGGCTTTGAATGTCGCATCTACCGGGCCACTGCCTTCCGCCTGCACACGGTGCTCTTTGTCATCCATGGTGATCGTCAGGTCGGCTTTCGGAATCACACCGGTTTCCGAGCACACTTTCATGCACACCAATCCGAAGCGGCCTAACTGATCTTTTTGACGGGTGTTGCTGGCAATAGCCTGCAAGTCTTCGTCAAAAATCTCGTGTTTCAGATCCGCAAGCGCTTTGAAGCGGGCAAAAGCCTCATTCAACTCGGTTTCGGTGCCAAACTGGATGCCCAGCTCTAGCAACCGCGTGCGGAATGCATTGCGGCCGGAATGCTTACCCATCACCAGGCTGTTGGTGTGCCAGCCAACGTCTTCAGCCCTCATGATTTCATAAGTTTCGCGATGCTTGAGTACGCCGTCCTGGTGAATACCGGACTCGTGGGCAAAGGCGTTGGCGCCTACAATCGCTTTGTTAGGCTGTACCGGGAAACCGGTAATAGTCGACACTAAACGGGAAGCCGGCACTATGTGGGTGGCGTCTATGCGGGTATCTAGATTGAAGTAGTCTTGGCGGGTTCGTACCGCCATTACAATCTCTTCCAGGGAGGCGTTACCGGCGCGCTCGCCCAAACCATTAATAGTGCATTCAACTTGGCGTGCACCCTGAGAAACAGCCGCCAAAGAGTTAGCAACGGCAAGCCCCAAGTCGTTGTGGCAATGAACCGAGAAAATAGCCTTGTCGGCGTTGGGAATGCGGTTCAGCAACTGAGCCATGGTGTTGCCAAACTGATGGGGTATAGCGTAACCCACGGTGTCCGGAATATTGATGGTTGTAGCACCGGCGTCAATCGCCGCCTCAATAATGCGGCACAGAAAATCCAACTCGGAACGACCCGCGTCTTCGCAGGAAAATTCCACATCGGCAACGTGATTGCGCGCGCGCTTAACTGCGCGCACGGCCTGCTCTACCACCTCGTCAGGCGCCATATCCAGCTTGTGCTTCATATGGATAGGAGATGTCGCAATGAAGGTGTGAATGCGGCTGCGATTTGCCGGGCGCACAGCCTCGGCAGCCCGATCAATGTCACCATCAATGGCCCGAGCCAGACTGCATATTGTGGCGTCTTTGATGGTTTCTGCAATCGCTTTGATCGCCTCGAAATCGCCCTGACTGGCTATGGCGAAGCCGGCCTCAATGACGTCAACACGCAGTTTTTCCAATACTTTGGCAATGCGCAGCTTTTCGGCCTTGTTCATGGTGGCGCCGGGGCTTTGCTCGCCATCGCGCAGAGTGGTGTCAAATATGACGAGGTGATCATTGGCAGACATGCAGCAACTCCATCAGGCTTATTGGGCTTTAGGCTGGCAGTATACCACCGGGACAGATTTCACGAATAGGGGACAGATTTCACTAGGGGACGGATTTGAAATCCGTCCCCCTTTTTTTCAGGCCAAAAAAAACCCCGACCGCGCAAGCGGAGGGGGCATTTAGCAATAAGAGTCTGACGATGACCTACTCTCACATGGGCGAACCACACTACCATCGGCGCAGGCCTGTTTCACTTCTGAGTTCGAGATGG
>Ga0307946_1000040_pt1 | contig 71174 bp, 62 predicted proteins | sample OrgLakmetagen230_FD_203153 | JGI IMG/M metagenome (GOLD analysis project Ga0307946, IMG submission 203153) | Saline water microbial communities from Organic Lake, Antarctica - #230 | ecosystem: Environmental > Aquatic > Non-marine Saline and Alkaline > Saline | place: Antarctica: Organic Lake...
ATGGACACCTATTTTGGTCTTCAATTACGTCGCATAGTTAACATTTATGGTAATACAGGGCAACGATAATCTTTATTCTAGGCACTGGTCAATCGTCTATCTTGCAATTATCGTATTGACTCTGTAGGTTTGTATTAATAAAATCTATCAACCACGATGATAAAATTTTAAGCACCGGATATTTTTATGGATCACGCGGTATATCTGGCAAATAAGTTTTGGCGTATGGCCGGAAGCCCAAAGCCCGTTCAAGCGCTACAGGTGCTTCAGCGGATGAAGTTCAGGATCGGCCGTCGCCACGGTGACGCGGCCGCAATTATCATCAAGCCGTGGGACGGCGAAACACTGGCGAAGCTTGATCCGCCAGCTGCAGCTATCCAGGTCTTTGATAATCCCGCCCGCATCGATTGTCGCTACGTTCCCCAAGAGCAGGAAGAGGACAACCGATACATTGAGGCTTTCCTGACCGGTTACGCGCTTCTGGCGATGGACGACAAAGCAACTAAAGTCCGGTTTGAAGAAATTCCGCGCCCAGGTGAGAACCACGATCTGGTTCACAAATTTGCCCGAAACCTTCTGGTGCCGGGTGACGCGCTTAAAGAAGACCTGATGCTTGAGAACGGATACTCAACTATCGAGTCTATTGCGGGCACTTTCAAAGTATCTCTTTGCACACTAAGCGATCGTTTGAAAGAGCTTAAAGATCTCTCGCCTCTGCACTGATAGCTCACCCATTCGGTGAGACATGGTTTGTTCGAGAACTGCTTAAAGCAGAAACCCCCGGAAATGGAGAACAGGCTTCGTGAGCGCACTCCGTCGCACTGGCGGGGCATAGTGATCCAGGAGCCCTCGCAAACAGCGCGGGTTGCACAATGCGACTGGCAAAGAATATCAGTGTTATGTAGAGCCGATGGCGAAAAGGTTGTGGTAAAAAACCAACCCAGGATCGCCCGCAAACTGCGGTTAATTGAAGATCGCTCAGGTGTTGATCGAAGACTTGCCGGGCGCAAACCCGCCACTAAAGCAGCGGGTTTGTAATGCGCTCTGTGAATCGCTTTAAGCGGGTCTGGCGCCGATGATCAGCCGACGGCTTGCAGGTGCCTTAAACGGCGTCAGGGGCGGTAAAATGATCGACAATGCGTTCTGAGCAGGGTGACCTGCCAGATGAGGGGTCTATCAAAAGCCCTCACTGAGCTGGCAGACGCACTGGACGAATGATCACTTTGATGATGGGAAGCGGGGAATTGTTTCTATGAGCACAAAAAATCAACTTCAAAAATGGCGCGAAGAATTCGGGAGCATATTCGTGGAGTTGCCTGATGGCACCCTTGCAGAAGTTCCGCTGAACAATGTCTTTCCAGGGCACAAGAACCTAAACACGTTGGGCAAGGATTTGAGCATCAAGGCATTTAGCTTCACAGCTCCAAACGCAAGCACTCCAGCTACCGTTATCCTTGCCAGTGGTTCGGATGAAGATGTAGCGATCAACGCCCACGAACTACGGAAACGGCTCAACGCATAAATAATGGGAAAGCGAGGCTCCGGAATACCATGCTAGATGGTCGAAGTATGCGCCGATCCCCAAAGGCCGAAGCGATAAAAATATGGCCGAGCGCAACATGCAAAAGGGTTGATGGGGCCGGTTATGTTGTTCTCAGTCGGGAGTCAGGTCAGCCGAAATTTCTGGGCGAGGGGCGAACCGCCTGGGCGGCATGGATGAGAGCCGAGATTCATCCACGAAACGACTATGGGAAGCCGGTCGAATGATTGAGAAGTTGAAAAGCGCTCTGGGATGGCCATCGAAAGTACACTCATATCTAAGCGAGGCTTTTTAACCAGAGCGGTAACAAAATCAGTGCGATCGGGCATTACTCACTCACGCACATTTACCAACAGCTTGTGAGAACGGTGATGATGGCCGTAGTCAAACGAAAACCAGAAATAGATGCGGGGCAGAAGGCTTGCAAGCCTGAAAGAGTCCCCACCCTTCATGACGAGTTAGTTCAGCGTGCAGTGCGCTGGCTCAAAGGCAGTTGTGGTTGTAGCACCGCGCTGTCAGAAATGAGAGCCCTTACTACTTCAGGAGAATGCCCGGATGCAGTCGGCTGGCGTTCAGATTACTCAATCTTAGTTGAGTGCAAGGCGTCGCGTAGCGACTTCCTTGCTGACAGGAAAAAGAATTTCAGAAGCAATCCTGAGCGCGGCATCGGCACCTATCGCTTTTATCTTTGCCCTCCGGGAATGATTACTATTGACGACCTTCCTGAATCGTGGGGCTTACTCTATGCAGAGGAAAGGACAATTAGCCGAGCAATTGGCCCGAAAGGGAACTCGTGGGGACATGGAGACAACAGAAAATACATTCATCAGCGAAATACTGAGGCGGAAATCGCGATGCTGGTGAGTGCCCTTCGTCGACGAGAGAATGCATAAGAATGGCGAAACAGCCATGATCGAGAAATTCATAGCCTTAGTGCTCCCGCTACTGGCTATGGTTGTGCTTCTGGCGACTGACAGCGATCCCGCAAAAAAATGATCGGGTGGATGTTGGTTTCTCTCTCTCTTGGTAGCTACTTGTTTGGAGAGAGCCCACCTCAGTTAAAACTAATCAGTTGGAATTTGAGTCTGAGAGATAGTGTGTATGGGCAGGGCATCTGAAATCTATAACCGGCACAAGGCAGAGATTCGGGAGATTGCCAGTCGTTATCCGGTAGCCAATATCCGGGTGTTTGGCTCGGTGATTCATGGGGATGACAGGGATGACAGTGACATTGACCTGCTGGTAGATGCATTGCCGGAGGCAACGCTTTTCGACCCTGGCGGACTCCAGGATGAACTACATAAGCTACTTGGCATCAAGGTGGACCTGCTGACACCTGGCGACCTCCCCTTTCAGTTCCGGGCGTCTGTGATCAGCGAGGCGCGAACAGTTTGACGCCCTAGTAAAGCAAATGAAGGGCAGCGGTGAGAGTTCCAGCAATAGAGCCGCCCGGAGGCACCTTTCTACCACACGGATTGCTACCGAGATTAATAGACCGTTCGCCAGCACTGCCTGGTGCTGGCGCTATAACGTCGCGTTAAGGCCTGCGAAGCCGCAGGCTGAGTCCGGACCGAATGACAGAAGGGCGCAGCCCGCCTGGAATACTCCGCAAAGGGGCAAAGCCCCGCCCGAGCCATACTCAGCGCAGTAAGACGAACACACGAGCGTCGTCTTGATCGAGGTTGAACACCCACGCCCTTTCCCAAGAAATTCTTTTCGTTACGTGTTGTTTTGAGCTTTCACTGGAGGTTTTAGGCATGGGTAACGGCATCATGTAGGGCAAGCTGTACAAAATATGGCGTCCTGCTGCAGTAATGAACCGTATTTTTGCAATACTATAGAAGAGACTAATCAATACGGTAATCGAGGCACCTATGTCTGCACAACAACCAAAGTTCTGGCCAAAGTTTAATGACGAAAGGTTCAGGTTTGCGCCTGTGTATAAAGGTCCGAGCTGGCTTGCAGTGTTAAAGGTGCATGATCTCGATGATGGCCTCAGTAGCTCCGAAGTCTCAGGACTCCTTGAGCTTGGGTTTATGCAAGGGTCACAGGGGCGCCTCATCTATCCGCAGTATCCAAATGAAAGGTTGGTGCAAGCGGTAAGCAAGCTGCTCAAGGGTGACATGGAGGTGTTGGTACCAGAGAACGTAGTGGTGCTTAACGAGTCAGCGACATTGAAGCAGGCGATCCCTGCTGAGATGGTCGATGCGATTGCCTGGTTCTATGCCAACCGGAAACAGATGCTTGGTGGGGAGGTTCGCAGGAGCCTCAGAGATAATGGGAGCGAAGAGGCGGAAGAATGGCTCAACAAGTTGGACGCAGAGCAATTCATTAACCCTGATCGGTTGCGGGGTTGGGTGGCCAGTGCGCTAAGTGGCGAAGTGACACCTGTTACCGAACCGATCCTTGGTCTTGCCGCCGCCAGAGTCTCTGGGGCATACAACGGCGAGGCGCCGGAAGAGATTGTTGAGTGGCTGGATGCTCTCGCTGAGTTTCGTGGTGAAGAGCCCACTCGCGCCGTCAGTGTGGATGATATATCCCTGATACGACCGAAATTAAAAGCCCCGCAGGTCGGTGAGTTGGTGCAATGGGGAAGTGTCGGCAATAAAGAAGCTGGCCGGGTGGTCGGTTTGTCAGTTGAGTACCCGGGGTCTGCCTGGGTTGCGCCATCCACCCCGAAACCGGTGGAGGGTCTTTTGATTCCCTCCAAGCAACGAATTCAGATTACCGAGCTTGATGGCTATCAGGCTGCCGATACTAATACAGCGCCAATAAGTGAAGATGCAGCTACTCAAGTGGTGGGTGATAGGGCTCCAAAGGCAAAGGTTGAATTGAAACGCGGGCTCCTGACACTGGACGATATCGCCAGCGAGGATATCAGAAACCTGACAGAGTTTGGTTTGCTCACCGATCGCGTCAAAGCGGTTATCCGTGGTGTTTATAAAACGGGTTTGATTCGGGGTAGAACGCCGTTTCTTGGTGAGGAAGGCTTGAAACCGAACGACATGGTGTCTCATTGGCATTTTGTTCGCAAAGACCTCGATGCTGAGCTTGGCGGCGAAACGCCACAGGTTCGCGACGCAACAGCCTACCTTCGTAATTTCATGATGCAGGAATTCAATGATGCGCAGCCGGAATTGCCGGGTGCGGCGTCTGATGTGTTTGCGGTTATCCCGGTTGAGACAACCCGGATGGGTGCGTCTGAAGAGCTTGAAAAAGATGCAATCCAAGAAAAAGTAATGCGCGAGACAGTGTATGCCGTTGGGTTCCATCCCCGGTTTATCAGGTCCCTGGACCGAGATGGTATTTTAGATCAGGTTGAAGCGGTGAACGATAACCGTATCAGGCGCGCGCTGGGCGAGGCGCTAAAGGCGCTTACTATCACCCCCCTTTACCCAAGCAGCTTCGTGCCGACCGCAACAGTGCTGGCTACCAAGCCGATTCAGCAGCAGTGGTCCAGTTTCGACCCGGCGCAAACATCGGACTCCGATTATGAGGCGATGGTTGCAAAGCACGGTCGCGGACAGCTGTTCTTTTCGTCAGAGAGTGCCGGTCAATTTTTAGTGGAGGCCCTGCAGGGTAAAGGTCACCCGGATCTGGTCAAGAATAATGAATCTGTTATCACATCGGTTAGTCAGTTAAGCGGTGAGTCACACCAGGCGATCGAGGCATTGCCGCACCCACTCTTCTTGCTCGCAGAGCAGGTCAGGAGGGCCGGTGTACTCGATAAAGGTTCAAATGCAGAAGTATTGGCAGCACTGAACATCGATTTGCGAAAGTCGCTGAAAGTGATGGGTGATCTTGCAACTCTCGCCGGGGTGTCGTTGCCAGTTGTTAACTCAGACATCATCCGTGAGGATTTGGCTGACGGTCAGTTGGGGCCAACCCGCAGTGAAATGTTGGCGGGCATCATTAACAGCCGCCAGCAAGGCCCAAGGCCATTCAGCATTGCCATTACGGCCATAACCGAACAGCTTCCCGATCCTTCTATGCTGGCAGGCACCTCTGAGGCAAAAATCCCCCTGCTTTATCATGCGGACGAAAACCCACGCACGACAGTGAACGTGAGTCTTGGCTATCTCGTGAATCTAAACACGATCTCACCGCTTCGTTTTGGAGACGATCTTGGCGACAAGATGCTTTTGACTGATGAGGCGCTTGGAAGTATCGAGCCAAACTGGTTTGAAGTGGATGATTTCAACTCGATGTACGCCAAGCGGTCATTGCGGAATGTTTTGGACGCGGGTGAGGTTCGCCGTGTGGACGATATGCCTGCCCTTGGTGGTGAGATTGAAACGCCGATTTCGGAGATTGCCAACCGGCTTGGTGTTATCGAGAAGGGCATGCAGGCGATTTTGGGAAGCTGGCGGTCTGATGAAAAAGCTCGCGAAGCTCTGCTTGATGGTGTTGAACACTGGCTAAACGATCACAGGCACTTTAAGAATTCCAGTGCCCAGCGCCGAATTGCCGAGAGTATGGTTGATGATCTTGAAAGCGTTCACAACGGAGAAATGATCGCGCTTCTGACCAAGAAAACGTCCCGGAACATTAAATATCAGAGCACCGTTGTTACAAGCGAAGATATCAGTGAGTCCCAGTTCAGTCGGGCCGAGGCGGCGGAATTTGCCACTTTGCGGTTCAAGAACCGATCGCCGCGATACGGCAAGTTTGCCACAGCAATTTTTGACGCTATGAGCGTCCTTCGTCCAGAAGCCCTTAAATATCTGAACGACCAGCGTATTAAAGCGGAGAAAGAAGCTGCAAAGGCCGAAAGTGGCCCAGCTCCAAAGGAAGCGGTGAAGCGCGGCGCCCGGCAGAACAAGGGCCTTGTTGCCGGCCTTTCGATGAAAGATTTGCGCGGCAAGACCGAAACCGTTTTGAATCACCTGTCTTCAAGCAGCGACCTTGATCAGGAAAAACTGTGTAAGAAGACGAAGCTCTGGGAAGCACCAGACTGGGTATCTTTGCGAGAGGGAAGTGGCGATACAACAGCTATGGAACCGGCCGTCGCGTCATTCTTCAACGAACTTCGCAAAGGATTACAGTCTGGATCGCCGGTGAACGCGAAGAAGATCAATTTGCTCTACGCGAAAGCGATACTTCAACTGCGTGATTTTTTCAATGAAACGCGCACCTATGCCGACCTTGAGGAAAAGGTTAACGGTTCGCTGGCTGAAGCATTCACGGCAATTGAGAAAGAGTCGACAGATCTTGGCGTTTCTCCAGACCTGATTCTTAGTAGCGGTCCTTCCGGATGGGTGGTTAATTCGAATTACCTCGGTTATATGCTCAGAAAAGCGAACAGCCGCACAAACGGCAATACCCAGTGGCCCAACGAGCTGATCCAGAAAAGGGCAGCTTTCCGGGGCGGGGCCAAGGACGACACCGGCGCAATGCCTGCTCTGACAAAACTTGTCCGCAAGGGAGCACCTGATTACCGTGCTGGCGAGGACATTGACGAGGAAACCCTGATTCGCACCTTTGGCTTCTCCGGAGTTGAGTACGGGGAATCCATGCCGCAGGCTGAGCGCACAACCTATCTGAATTATGCCTATGATGGATTTCGTGATCTTGCTGCAGCGCTAGAGGCGAACCCGAAGTCTCTTAGTCTTGGTGGCACCCTGGGCCTCGCGTTTGGTAGCCGGGGCCGCGGTGGGCGGCGCGCTGCGCTCGCGCATTACGAGCCCTCTAATAACGTGATCAACCTGACCAGGATGAAGGGCGCCGGCAGCATGGCGCATGAGTACGGTCATGCATTGGCAAACTATTTTTCCCGAATGGTGAGCAGTACGTCACGGGGCCCGGGTGACCTGGCGGAATCGGTATCGTCCGGTCTTAACTTTAAGCCGATGTCGAAAGAGGCGATCGGTGGTTTGCGCAAGGAAATCCATGATGCCTTCGCTGTCATCATGGCAAACACCCGTTATACGTTTGAAAGTGAGAGCGTGGCCTCTGATTTGAACGCTATAAGCGCCACTCGTTTCCCTGAGAGTGATTTCAAGAAGGGAGCAGGGCTGGCGGATGCTGGCCGTAAGAAAAAATACTGGTCAACGCCCGCCGAGATGTTTGCCCGGAGTTTTGAAACCTGGATTAACGAAAAATTGAAATCCACAGATGGCGGGTTCCAGAATGATTTTCTTGTGCGTCCGGACAAGCTCAACGTTTGGGGCACTTCTATTCGCCAGCAACGAGAGGAAGGCGTCAAAGAGGTCAGGCCCCAACTGTACCCAAGTGGCGATCAGCTTCAGATGCTCTCTAAAGCCTTTGGCTCACTGGTAAAGAGCATGAAAGAAGGCACTAAGCGCGTTGAACACGAGCACTTGGGTGAAATCGATATGCCCTACCTCTACAGCCGTGATACAGGCTCAATTCAGCGTCTCCATAAAGAAGATATGGGTCCGATTGCACAGTGCGTCATGGGTGACCTGGCAAGAATGTGCGGCCATGAAATTGAAGTTCAGTTTCATAAAGAATTGAAGGATGACCACGGCAACGCCGTTGCGGGTCGATTCTCATCGATCGAAGGGCCTGATTATGAGCCGTCAAATGGCCTGCGTGGCCTCGTAGAATTGGCATACGGGGCACCAATGGGTGTTGCTTGGCATGAAGGGTTCCATTATGCACAACGTGTTCTGTTTAACGAACAAGAACGTGAGTGTCTTGATTACTCTTTTACGGCTGGCAATGAACTTCACAACCGCCTGATTGACTCCCTGATAAGGGATGGCAAAGAAAACCTGGCTCAATATTGTGATAACCCGAAGGAAGCTCAGGCGTATGCCTACGAGCAATGGATGTCTGGCTCATTGGATATGAAGATCGAAGAGCAGCCGAGAACATTGTTTGGTGAGATGAAGGGGTTCTTTAAACGGGTGCTTGGTGTTTCCGAGAGCGCAGGGTTTTCGACACCAGAACAGTTATTCCAGTCTTTCTATGACGGACGACTGGCTGCAAGAGCTAACCTGCAACAATCTCTGTCTCAGGAGCCTGTTGGTAAAGATAATTTTAAATATCAAACACTTGAATTGAAGGAGGGGGATCTGGTGGTTGATGATATGGATGAGCCGGAGCACGGATCGCAGTTCTCACCAGTCTAGGAGTTTGGCAAACCGTACAAGCGGGGTGCGCGAGGTTTTCGCGCAAATCCTACTGTTAAGATAAGTCCAAATTTATTTCTAGTTGAGAAACCATGATCGCCGACCAGCTACAAGACCTACTCGGGATGCCCGCACCGCCAAGCCGAATAGTGTGGTGCATTTCGTTTCCGACACTACCTGATATTGAGGGCAATGTCGGAGCGGATATAGGTGGACAGCTCAAACGCCAGATATGCGAGAGAGTCCGTGCGACAGTTAAAGATAGCGTGCTTGCCTGGGAAGATCACCACCTGTATCTCTGGTCCACCAGTCTGATTGACGACAGGGGATCCGCCAGCGACGTAGCCGGGAACCTAATTGAGAGGTTTTCGTTCAATTTTGGAGCGGTTAGCAGTCAAAGAAACGAAATCACTATCGAACAAGACATTTTTATCACTCCATCGATCGGGCTCGCTGAGATTTTGAATTTTGGTGAAAAAGATGATGTGTCAAAAGGGTTTCTCAGGGCTCAATTTGCAGCCGATGCTGTATCAGCAGACAACGGCCAATTTGTGATGGATTACCGGGATTCGGTTTCTGCATCAAAGGCAGGACCGGAGTTGTTCTTGAAGCAGCAAGCGTTTATTAAGGCGCTCCGGGGCAACAAGTTACGGCTGGCGTACCAACCAAAAGTCGAAATTCACACCGGACTGCTTTACGGGTTTGAAGCGCTTATCAGGCCACCCGAAGAAAAGTTCGGGGCACTGTTCTTATTGTCTCCGGCAGAGCTTGTTCAGCTTTCTATTTCAACGAACACACTCACTGAGCTTACGGCCTGGGTTATAGAAACGGCGCTGTCGAATGTGGATTCGTGGCGTCTTACGAATCCGTATGTACCGTTCAGTATGTCCGTCAACGTTTTGCCACGAACCTTGATAGAGGGCTGGGAAGCTATTGTCGCTGCCATTCCAAAAAATAAGAATCATGGTTTAATAATTGAGATTACCGAGGAATTTGACGATTGCTCAGGTTTTTTTCCGCTCCTTACGGATCGGGTTTCCAAACTTCAGTTAATGGGGGTGGAAATTTCGGTTGATGATTTTGGCAAAGGCATGTCAAACATTGACCGGCTATCGTCTATGCCTTGCGATGAAATAAAGCTCGACGCACTGCTTATCAAAGGCGTTTTGGACAGCAAGGCAAACGCCGAGCTTGTTGGCAGCATGATCAACTATGCCGCCAACCTCGGGATTCGCGTGGTTGCTGAAGGCATTGAGACAAACGCGCAGTGGCATTTCTTGTCTGGAACGGATTGCCAGCTAGGCCAGGGGTTCTTTATTTCAAAGCCTCTCTTTGAGAGTGAAATCTATAAACTGATTAAGCGTCTTTCGGATAATCGGATGATTTCTTCTTTCTGACCGAAAACTCTAAGGTGGTAAGGCAAACTGGACTTTTGCTGTATTTCTTGCCGGTCAATTTTTTTAGAATGTAACCATCTATTCGAAATGCTCGAGGCTCGTCATGGCGTCAGAAAATAATTTTGCCAACCAACTCAGCTCAATCTTTGCCAGCTCCAATCAGGCAAACGATGAAATGCAGCAACAACTGGAAGCAGAAATGGAAGGCGAAGTGATCGACGCCTCTGCAACCAGTGCCGGCAACGACACAGATCCACGCAAGTTCTCTTATGTGGCCGATGGCCCCACTCTATATGGGGAGCATGCAGATCTACTGACCTGGGACCCGGATCAGAAACAATTCGTTGCAGTGAGCGAAGAGGCTCAGAAGGCGCTTGAGCAGATGGGCGAAAAAGCCAACATATTTCAGGCAATTCCAGGCTCCCACTTAGCGCAACAGCTTTCATGGAATAACGGCCGCGCGCGGACCAGCGCGTCGAGCATTGCAAAACTTGCCTCTGGCCCATCAAAGATAGAATCGGTAGGTAGCAGTCCTATTACAGCCTTCGTCAAGCCCGATGCTGTTAACTCTGAAGGTCAGAAACAGCCGGAGGCTGCCCTTGATGCTCCCGATACCCCCGATGCTCCTGAAAGCGCCGAAGAGAAGTTGGCTAAAAAGGAGCAAGAGAATGAAGAGCTCAAAAAACAGTTAAAGGGTAAACAACGGGAACCTAACGACCTGGCCGATACCCTCGGATCGCTAATTAACGCGGCTATCCTCGGAGGGGGCAAACTGGCTAAAGATAGCGTGACCGGTTGTAGCGAGCTTATTAAGAAGTGGAAATCTGACCGCGAAACGTTGGCAAAGTCTATCCATGACAATGCTGCCGAACAGGTACAGCAGCGCCAGGAAAAGAAGCCCGGGATGGGCCTTGAAGACCTGAAAGATAAAGGCGAAGTTGAAAGTTCAGTGAAGGGTATCGACCCGGCCGACCTGCAAAAAAACGCTGAGTCTATGCGCGAAGATACCAAACAGTTCAAGCAAGAATTCGATCAACAGCGTGACCAGTTCAAAGGCTCGCTTAACAAAAATCTTGAGACTATCTTTCAGGCCATGGGCTATGGCGATCCAACGAAGGATAAAGCCGCGTCGTTGGCGGACTTTGAAAGGGATCTGAAAGAGCTTCCAGAACTCAAGCAGAAAAAGGTTACTGCAGCGATTGAAGCCATCAAGGGTGACAGTGAGTCATTCCGCAGTTACATAGAAGAGAAATCGGAGTCGCCGGAAGCGGCAAAGGCAGACATCGAGGATCAGGAGGCGTTCGCTAAATCCGCGTCTGAGATTAAAGATGACCCGACGAAGGAAGCGAACAAGAAATACCAGGACATGATGGATAAGATTGGGCTCGGAGGTGTCAGCATAAAAGAGAGCTTAGGCGGCATCTTCAAGGCTCTTGGTAACGTAGTGGGTCGAGTTGTAGAGCGAGCAACCATGATCAAAGGCAATATCAGCAAAGCCGTTGATATGAACCAGGGTTCCTCGAATCAACAAAGCGAAAGGCTCGGCTGATGAATGACAATAAAAGTTCTTATGAAGGGTTGTCTAAAGCCGAAAAGATGACTATTAGACACCAGGAGCAATGGACCGGTCCGTTCAAAGAGAAAGCAGCCAAAGCGGAGGCTTCATTGTTGGTTCATCGCCTTACGAGCGCCGTAGCTCAAGTGTCTAGCGATGAGGATCAAGATGAATTTTCTCCGTTTAGTGGGTTAGCTGCTTCGATTTTGTGTTCGCCTCCGGAATCTGACGCGCTCTCGCATGGCAGCGGAGGTGACCTGGCCGCCCTTGATAGCGTTGGCACTCATGGGCTCCGCGCACTGAATACGGCGGCCCAGTCAGAGTTTGTCAGCGCCTCTGAAAACACAGCCCTTACCAGTTGGCAAAGCTCCCGGCATACGCTCCTTCAACGGACAGCCCCCTGGTCTGTTGTTACAGCTCCCTCCATTCAGTTGATCGGTGACACGGCTAATCCTTTGGCGCCCGAGGGTAGCAAGGAGAGGCTGCTACCGCACAGTACAGCGTTCTCTCAAACGGTGTATCTCGCGCTCCATTATAGGCTTGAGGCGATCCGGGCCTTTGTAAGCAAGGATCATCCTGAGTGGCTGGATGACGATGGTGAAATTTCGCCATTTTCGGTTCTCAAAAACGATGAAGAGCTGTCCGGTGACGAAACGCTTCAGCGCGAACGCATCATTGCGGAACTGGCTTTTCTCAGAGACTTGAGAGAACAGGGGATGCTGTATCTTGAACATTCCAAGCCCGGGGGAGCGTTTTTCGACTTTCGTGGGGTGGAGAAGCGTTTTTCTCACGTACCGAAGAACGGTTATGAGTGGAGTCGCGCAACACAAGAGCAGGCGCTGAGATGGCAAAGAGTTCAGGGTCGTTCTCCGAACCTCACGAGCGTCGGCGGCCGGTTCAACTCAAAGAACGCAACCGGTAAAGCTCAAATTTTGTGTTTGATGGCTTCGTATGCAGGTTTTCCCATGGAGGAAGGCGTGTACCAGGACCGGTCATCAGGCAAAAAAGAAGACAGGTCAGCCTTGCTAATGAACACCCGATGGGCCTCCCAAGAGCGGCTGATCTTGTTGGAGCAGGTGATCTCTCATTATCAGGCATCCGGCTTGAGCCACGATATGAAGGCTTACACAAAGGCGCTTTCAGATCAGGGCATGAGTCATGCTGAAGCGCTGAATAAAGCGACTCAGGACTTCGAAAAACCCGCTTTAGCGGGCATTGAGCAGAGCATGGCGATTCTTGAGTCGCTGGCAGAGCATCATTTAAGGCAGCCGAGTATTGATATTGGTGAAGCCTACATTAGCTTGCTGGACAGCTCATTAACCGATCCTCGGACACCGGTGGTCTCTTATCTTGGAATTCAACGTTTTGGCCTGAGCGTGGATCCTTCGAAAATCAACGAGGCGATCACAACCGATATCGGGGCCACCCTAAGCAGACATAGACCCTGGACCCTGAGCAGAGGTTTCCAGCCTCGGACGTTTGAGGTGATGGACAAGGTGATACATGACCAGGCTTATCTTGGCCTGACAATTCATAGTGATGCGCTTTTTCAGAAGGGAGCAAGCCTGTATTCCAAGGAAAAAGAAACCGAATACATGCTCCGGACTCTCAAGCAAAGCCTCAGCCAGTCAGGCAATCGCGGCGAGGATCAGCGCGAAAAGCAACTACTTGGCGCCATTGACGAAGCCAACGGTCGAATTGATACGCTGCGAGAAGCCCTATCTCAGATGCGAAAGCAGCTGAACGAAAGCCAGCATCGAGGGCAGGATTTAGAGCACGCGCTGGCGGTTTCAGAGGATCTTTACGTCGCAACGAATATCGGCGCATTAGAGTTAATGGCGGAACAGGAAAACATTCAGTTACCTCCGATCTGCCAGGAAAGCAAAGCTGCACTATGGATGGCGAGCAAAGGCTTTGAGGTTCCTGAGCATCATCGACTTATCAAGGGCAGGGGAGCTGAGGGAACGGCAGCGACGGTTACTTTAAAAGAAGCTTTCGAGCTAACCGATCAAATGGAGGCGTCAAACAGGCAATCTCTTGTGGACTACTTTGGCGATTTTGAAGATCAGTCGCGTCAACTGCAAGGCCCAACAATCATTTAACGCCGTTGTTCAGCGGCAGTTTTGGCAGAGCGAAGCGGCGACAAGGCTGTCCCGTGGAGTGCCGTCAGGCCCGGAACGAACTGGAACACTTGGTTAGGCATTTTTCAGTGCCTCGCACCACAAGGAGCTGCCGGTAACCTGCTTGCCAAAGTTTTCTGCCAATCCATAGCAACTTGCTGGGAGCTGAATGTCCCATGTAAGTTTCCATCGACTATTGGCACCCATATTGTTGCCCTCGTAAACTCGCGAGAGCTGACAACAATCCGGATCATTCTCCCACTATATGCTTCAGTGAATGCCTCGAAGTTCGTGGTACCAAGTTCCGTCAACTTGACGAAAACCGGCCAGCCGCTGTCCGTCTGTTCCCCAACGGCTGACTGCTGCACATAGGAAGGACACAGGTGAAACTTTAGCTCAGTCTCTGCCAGTGCAGTGGCAGGAGTAACCAGCAGAAAAATAGCCATCCATTTCATCATGACGATTGCCTAACACGGAATGACGGTTCAATGGAGGGGTTACGGAAGTGTGGTCGGGATAAAAAACCCAACCACACTCCAATATTACTAGCTCCCGGCTTTAACAAGATTCAGGTAACCTCCTTGGGGAATGCCTGCTTCTACCACCAGCCCGCCTTCAGTCCCTTCAAACACGATCAATGGCGTCTCTGCACGCGCCATCACCAAAGCCCCTGTATTAGTCACAACCTGGTCGAGATAACTCGCACTGGCGGCGTTGTCATTAAACGCCTGATCAACTTTTTCAATGAAACCCTGCTGATTCATCATGCTATGCAGCATGCCAAGCGCGGCGGCTTGCCCAAGTGCGCTTCGAGTTTCAAGTAGCTCGGCGCTTGCTGTAATACTGCTTCTGCGTTCCGGGAAAATGGTCACCGGAATCCAATTTACGGTGACCCGCCCTGCGTCTGCAGACATTTTCACCTCATTGTAGTAGCGGTGACATACAGGGCAGTTCGGATCAAACAGCACATATAACTGCTTTGGGCCGCTGCCTTGCTTAATTGACGGAAGATTGCGGACCAGGTTGAGATAGGCGCCTTGCTGGTCACCATCAGACGTCATTTTTTGCACACCAACCAGTTCGGCCTTTTCCGACAGGGCTTTTGATAAAGCAACTTTGAAGTTAGCTCGACCACTGATAGATGCAACTTTCAGGTAATCGCCACTGGATTGCCATGCCTCACTAGGTTGCGACGCTATCGTCGCTGGCGGCAACGGTTGCGGGGAGTCCATCTGGGGTACGGATGACTCATGCCCTGGGACAGGGACGGGAGCACTCGATTGGCTTACGCGGGGCTCCGGAACACTCTGGCGTGGTTGTGGCACCGGAATTTCAGTTTCACTGGCTTTCTGGGAGCGACCGTTATTTTGATCTGACGCAATCCTGTTAGCGGGCTCGGTGTTCGGGGCCGGAACCGGAACCGGAACGCTTACTGGTAGTGTTCTGGAGGAAGCTTGCTCGTTCGGCTTCTGGCCGGTCATCGACAATATCTTATTTCGGTTAGCGTTGGGCGCCCGGGGGTCAACTGTCGGTTGGCCTGATGGAAGCTCAAGTTGCCCGCCTGGCACACCACTTCCTGTCTGAGTTTCTGGCACCACAAAGCCTGAAATGACAGTCTCGTTATCACTCATAACATAAACACTTTGCATGTTCAGGATGCCCGGAACCTGGATAAAGATTTCCGTGGTACCTGCCGGTCCCGGCTTCTGCCCAATCACTGCGACCTGCGGCAATTTACCCATCACTGCTTGTACTGGCGTAGGGTCCGTTACCACCCCGAGTTCAGCAATAGCGACATCAAAATGATTGTATTTTATGTACATAATAGCAGCGGATGCCGCCAAGACCGTACCAATAGCCACGCCAGCAATCGTGGTTACCATTTGAGAGGAAGAATTGTTGGACACAGAAGCACTCCGCAATGATTAATGTATTATCGTATAGGCACTACTTTATCATATAAGAATGGCTTTAAATCTGACGAAACTGTGTTTTCCACAAATGGGGTTCAAGAGGTTCAGAACGCCAACTGGCCGGTAGAATGGTCTCAATTAATTTCTACGAACAAGGCCAGCTTTCCGTGGAGAACGCACAGCAATGAGCACTCAAGAACTTAGAAGACCGCCAGCGAAACGACCGGCCGGTGCGAATGGACCTCAAAAGCCAAGGCCGAATCAGCAAGCTGGCACTGGCAGACCGTCAGCAACGCCAGGCCCAGGAAAGCCTGCTGCAAAAAGCTCACAACAACAGAAAGCTCCTTCGACATCCGCTTCGTCATCCGCAATGGTGCCCGCGCACCATGGAGCTGAAGCCTTGGCGGCGCTTGTTGTATCCGCGCAAAAGTCCTCTCGGTTCAAGAATAAGGTGATCCTTATACTTCTCACGATCTGCGTGTTCTCGCTTAGCTGGAATGCTGTTCAGAATTGGACACGGCCCGAGCCGAGGTTGCTTGCAACAACTGCCGACGGCCGCTTTATGCCTTTGCCGCTGCTTGACGCCCCAATCGAGTCGCGTAGCACGCTTGCCAACTGGGCCAAAAGAAACATTCCCCCTCTTTACGAGTTCAACTATTCCAATTTTCGCGGTGAGCTCAACAAAAACCTGAGCATCATGCGGCCACAGACACTGCAGAGCTTCCAGGAGATGCTGAATACCAGCGGGATCTTGCCGAAAGTGCGTAATGAATTTTTGATTCTTCGCGCAAACATGGCTAACGAGCCTTTGGTGCTCGGTACTGAAGTTTACCAAGGTGTGCGCATTTGGATCATCGAGACGCCACTGAACCTTATCTATGAAAGCGGTAACGTGGAGAACGGTCAGCGAGAACGCATTGTCCAGCGAATTGTATTCAGATCATGGGTAGCGAGAGCCAACCCAATGGAGTACGACGGCGGCCTGATGCTTGCGAAGTTCTCCGTCCAGCCCAGAAAAGAGGATCGTTAATTATGCGGGCATCAAACAGCTTTATTGCTGTGTTACTGATAGGTATGGCGTCAACCTCAATGGCTCAGGACGAACAAGCCGAAGCTGGGCCGGCGCAAAAAAACGAGAGCGAGAAGAGTAGCAGGGGGTCTGTAGCAATGCTGCCCGACGACTTGAAAATCTTGTTCCCTCTAACCCCAGAAGAAAGAATCACCACACGGAAACGTCAGCTTGAAGATCAGAACGCTACTTACATGCCGCTGAGAGAAGTTAAGCCGATACGGGACATGCGCCGGATATCTGGCAACGGTGAGTATTTCCCAACCGTTTATGTGACTCCCGATTACCCAAGCACGATTGTGTTTACCGATATCACCGGAAAACCATGGCCTATCCGATTTATCGGACAAACAACCAGTCTTGCCACAATCGAGCAACCCACCGGTACCGATAACAGCCTCGTTCTGCAGGCAAAGAACGGCGCTGGACGTAAAAGCATCGCGGTATTCCTCCAAGACCTGACATTACCCGTAACCATTACTATTGATGGTGAGAACACCCGATATCACGCACTCAAGCACATTCAGATTACCGAGCGCGGACCGAACTCTGACGACACGACAATGGTCAGTCAGTCTTCAGGCCGATCCCTAACGCAAGGAAAAGAGACAGAGACATCTACCGGACGCTCAATGGACACCGTTTTAAACTATCTTGCTTACGATGTGACGCCGGAAGGGTTCAAAAAACTTAAAACGAGTGAGCGGGCTGTTGATGCCTGGATTGACATTGAAGATCCAAAGTCTCTTTACATTAAGACACGCTATACCGTTGTATCACCGCTGCCCCGCAATGGGAGTCGCAGCGTCACGCCACTGCAGGATGGACTGCAAATCTCGGTTTTACCGAGAATCAATCCGGTAATGGTGCTGAACGAAGCTGGCGAGAAAATTTACGTGCAATTTAAGGAAGCCCGATGAGCACTGAACAAGAAGATCTGACAATGGGCCAGTTTCTCAAGTCTAAAGAGGGCCGGGGAACGCTGGTGACTGTCATCGTGGTCTTAGTCTTGGTGTTGGTTGTTGGCTGGTATATCTGGGGGTCAATCTTTGGTGGCTCAGGGGATGGCCAGCCTACAGCGCAGGATTTGGCTGGGGGTGGGTCAAGCACTGTAAACACCAGGTCAGAACGGGAAATAACCGCTGACTTAACATCACAGAACATGACCGAAGAGGCAAAGGGAATTGCTCGAGAATTTAACGACCAAACCGCGACAGACGATCGGTTGCACCCTGTGCCCACGGTTGATGACATACAGAAGGTAGACGTCGCAGGCGTTCCAAAAGAAGGCTCTGAGTCCGAGCCAGGCCAGCCCAAAGGTATACCTCCGCTTAGGGACTTCCCCACGCCATCAGGAGTGCCAACGGAAAACTCTACCACCCAACGTCAGCGCCAAGTCAGCTCTCAAGGAAGAGATATGCAGCGTGCGCGTGAGCGCGCTGCAGAAGAGCTAAGGCGGCAACGTCGCGAGGCCGCCATGAATATGGTCAGAGTGTACGAAAGCGCCTCTGCCTCTGGGAGCATGTCGTTTAAGAGCACATCCCAAGACGGCGAAGGGGAAAGCTTGGCCCGGGTAGAAAGAAATGCAGATGGCTCGACACAGTTCCGGCGTGCCGGCGAAGGGGATTCTCAGTCGGGCGCAAATCAGTGTGAATACCCGGTTGTTAAAGGTGGCGATATCCGATACGCCATTAATTCGATCGCTCTGAACACCGATTTTAAAGGTCCAGTCAAAGTTGAGTTTCTGGAAGGAAATCTCAAAGGATGGATTGGCATGGGCTCGTTCGAACTGAACGAATTTGGCGCAAAAATGAAAGTAATGGTTGATCGTCTGATTGACCCCACCGGCAAATCGCACGAGGCAACCGGCTATGTCCTGGACCCAGAAACTACGCTCTGGGCAACAGCGTCCGATGTCGACTATCACATCATTTATCGCTACGGCGGGTATGGTCTTGGAACCGTACTGGAAGGTTTTACAGCGTTGGCCGAAGCCAGAGCCACCAGGTCGGAGCGGGTCGGAGTAAATGGAGATGTTCAAACCGAATATCGCGAACCTGATGGGAAGCAGGTTACCTGGACACTGCTCGGCGCATTTTCTGATCTCTGGACAGAGGCTTTCCGGGACAATTTCAACCGGCCGATTACCGTAACGCTTGACCCGAGTGCTGAGCTTGGCGTTCTGTTTGAAGATTCTGTTTGTATATCCAAATCTGACGCCGCTTATCAGCTAGTCGAAATCGAGCAGATCAGAAGGGCAGGGTTCAGCGACCCAGTTCAATAAGCGCATTTTCAATTTAAGAATTGGGGTTTGATGCGTTTCTGGTGTATCGCATCAAATATACTAAACGTAATAATTGAATTGAGATCAATTCTCGGGCGAACGGTACGTAATTATGGCAAATAAAGACGACGATCTGACAAACCACGAAGGCGATGAAACGTTTGAGTTTGAAGATTCAGACAATGAATTTTCCGTTCCGGATACGCCTTATGGGGATGATGACTCTAATGCGTTTTCCGAGTCAGACGATTTCCTTGGAAGCGACGATCTGGACGATAGTAGTGACGTCATAGGTGGTGATGAATTCAGCATAGGTGATGAAACCCTTGATGGAGATGATGACGCTGACTACCAAGAGGTGAGAGACGAGGAACATGAAAGCCAGAGTGAACACTACGACGATCATGATCCTGGGCCAACTGGTTTAGGCTGGAAAACCTACGCGGGCATCGCCGCTGCTATGGTGTTGACCGCTGGCGGAATGATGGTGTTTTTGTTCCCGGGTGATGCTAGTCAGGGCTCAAGCCAAGCGCAATCCATGGATCCGGCCCAACTTCAGCAGATCGCACAGCAGAGCAACGCACAGCCTGAACAGGTTGACAGGCAGGCACCTCAGAACCAAGCGCCACAGAACAATCAAGTACAGGGACAGCAAGCTGGCCAAGGCCCGGTTGAAGTTCAGGCGTTCCCTGGCGCCGGAGGCAGCAATACAAATGGCTTTAATAACGGTAATGGCGGTGGTTCCGGTAATGGCGGTGGCAACCAGATGAGCGCGGCTGAACCGCAGTCTTCGCCGATTACCGACCCAAGCGCCCAGCCGCGCGAAGAAGACCGTTCGTATGCAGGAGTCAGAGAGCAGCGGAACATGGCAATGCTGGATCAGCAAATTGAGGAAATAGGTTCTAACTACTTTGTTCGCAAAGACGAGTTTGCTGTTCTTGGGCGAGTCGTTGAGCGTAACGAGAACCAGTTGAAAGGTTTGACCCGGAACGTATCGGCTTCTGCGCGTGAGATTGAGGATCTTAAAAAGAGAATCGCAATGCTTGAGCAAGGCGACGCCAGCGGTGAATCTTCTTCAGAACCCAAGAAGGAAATGAAACCTGACCCTGAGATCAAGGATATTCAGGTCATCCTTGCCGCTTACGGTTATGCACCCGGCCCGCTTGACGGACTTCTTGGGGTTCGCACGAAGGCGGCGATCAGCAGGTTCCAGAAAGCTCACGGAATTGATGTTTCCGGGGAAGTGGATAGCGCCACAAAGTCAGTGCTTGAGGGTGATCCCAAGAGCAATCCCTCTCCAATCAAACGTGTTGCCACCGCACCGAAGAATGACAAATCAGGCCGGAATCAAAGGGCGGGCGGAAATCATAACAGTGAATGGTTTATCCGCGGCGTGACTGGAACTCGCGCAATCGTATTCAAAAAAGATGGGACCTCATACGCAGTTGAGCAGGGCACTGAAATCCCGGGTATGGGTCAGGTAATCGCGTTCTTCCCGCAAGAGCGTGAAGTGAAAACGTCCAAAGGCGTTATTAAGGAACAGTAGCGATGCAAGGCAGTCCGATCTGGCAGGCGATTCAGGATGGAACCGGAAATGTTATTGGTTATTTCATCAACTTTGGCCAAGAACTCGGAATCATCGAACTGGTTTTGCTCTACGCGATTGCCCCGGTTCTGGGCATCTCCATCGCGATATGGGGCATTTTTGATCTCATAAAGCTGAAGAATCCGAGAGTCCAGCCCCGCCCGAGCACCGGGGGCATCCTGGCAAAACTGATAGTTGCACCATTGTTGTTCCAAATTGCGCTAACGATGGGGAACTTCTCAGAGTCAATGTTTGGCACCGATATCATTACAGGCAACGAAGAGTTGGCAGCCTCCTATGTAACGCAGGCCGATGCTGCGTCAAACCCTGTTCAGCAGGCTCTTTTGGTAGGTATCGCGTTTCTTGTCGTTATCGGATGGGTCGGTGGCATCCGGGCAATGATCTCTTTCGCCCGTATTGGCTCACCAAATGAAAACGGATTTGATCTTATAAAAACAGGCTCGGTTCGACTCGCGGTGTCTACCATTCTCTGTGCAACACAGTTTGTCGCTGATGATATAGCGCAAAGCTTTACGGGAACATCAGGTGCTTTTACGAGCACCTTGGGCCTGTAAAAAGCTCATTAGAGCAAAATAATCAATTATTAAACCTGGAGAAGCAAAATGTCAGACCGGCTCACAAGAAATCTAGTCAAGTTTTACGCAGCGGTCTTGCTGCTGATGGCCCCCATGATGGCAAATGCCAAGATAAGTGATTGGTTCACGAATATCGGTACTGAGGCTGTTCTCATTATCGGTGTGGTGACCATCATCGTCGCCTGTGTTGGCGTTGGCCTTGCTGCGATGGGCTTGATTTCACTAATCACCGCCAAGCGAAACAAGCAGCCGACTGAGCACCAGCCCTGGTACATCGGTGGTGGCGTTCTGTGCATCCTGCTTGTACCCCTGCTTATCGGCATTGGAGATTCAATTACCGATGGAAACACCCAGGATTCGGTAGACGGATTTATGAGCGAACAGAACGCCTTCGAGCAAGCGCAATAGTGATGGATTTGTCCCCGAGACTGTTTTCAAGTCGAGCCGACTTGGCGATACAGCCTGAAGTTTTGGGCGAAGATGGGTACCACAAAGCTGTGGTATCCATCTTCAAAGCGCGTGGGCTGCAATGCGAAATGACAGGGCTAAAGCTGGCCTCGGATGCAGACGATCTGCCAAAGGGCGCACTTCGCCTCGAATGGCGAGACCCGAAAGCTGAGAAGAAGATACTCAACGCAAAAAGCGTGAGAGTGCTCGACGGTCAGGTTTACTGGACACGACACGTTGACCAGGCGCTTGAGCATGAAGCGGGCACGCTGATTTTTGCACCGTGGCTAACTCAACAGTGGGTCTTGTCGCTTTTTAGGGTGGCCATGATTGTGAAGTCAGACAAACACTGCAAAGAGCAGGGTTTTGCAGACGACATTCTCGGCAAATTCCAAAAGCTCAGCGAACCGGATGTCATGATGACTGCGCTCGGTTTGAGTGGTGAAGTCGATGGATGGGACCCTAAGTTGTGGCTGGAAGGCATCAAAGACCTCCCGGCCAAGCAACGTAAAGCCTACGTTATGCGATTCGGGCGGCATGTGAGGTATTTGCCTTCGGTCACCGCCTGCAAGCCTTTAGCGGTAACCTGGCGCCAAGCATGGGGCCTGCCTGAGTCCGGGCAAACCGAAAAGTGGCAGGCAGAAACAGTAAAATGGTATCAGAAGGTCGTAGAAACAACGTAAATCTTGCTTTCTCCCACGATGGCAACGAAGGCACACTCTCTCTTGCTTATCCCAGCGGCAAACGAATTCTTGCCAGCGGCGAAGGCAGTCGCTTTTTCGCAACGACGCTATCGGCTTTTGCAAAAGAGCTGGGGCACCAATCACGCCAGATTGAAAGTACACTCAATCAGGTTGTGAGGCTTGCTTCAGCCCTCTACCCGGGCCTCGATCTGTCAGCGGAGAACTCGACCCTGCTTTCAGCGATCGGCGAACACCTGGTGATGGAACCTTCCGCGCCGTTGACACCGGCTCGCCCCGGCCAGTATCAGAAGCTAGCGGTTGAAGGCCCGGATCATAACGAGCAAGTTGTTACGATTCAGGTGATTCGCCAGTCGAAATACCCCGAATGGCTTGCCCTGCCTTTTCCCACCGGTGATATGCCAGAAATACCCAATAGCCTGTACTCGGTCGCTGATGCGGCAGACCGGTTAGCGGAGGCTTTGAGCTGGGATATTCCGTTACTGGCAGCGATCTCCAAAGACAGTCTCAGTCAGACTGACTTCCAAAAAGACTGGTACACCGATTTAGAGCTTGAGCATTTTCGTGCACAGCAAGCACCCGTTCACCTGAGCGCCGCATATACGCTCAACGATATAAAGTCTCGCCCAACCCTGCCCAGGATAGACACACCGATGGCTGCGCTCTCAAACGCCTGGGGAATACTTCTTGAGACCATATTCGTTGCCCGATATCTAAAAAGCATTCATGGCGGCAGGGCCAGCTCTGAAGGCGCATGGCTTAAAGCACGGTCAGATAGCTGGGCCTTATCCGTCATTCGTGAAATCAGTGCGTCAAAAGCTGGCTACAGGGCGCTGGGCTTCGGAACAGGACGCATTCACCTGGCAGCACCTGCCGGCGCAAGCAGCTTGAACCTTGTTTCAAGCATTGCTATTGATCATTCGGCGTTTGCTTACACCCAAGACGGAAAGATTCAGGTGCCCTCTGACTTTGAGGCTGTGGGCGCCGAGAGGGTGTTTATTAGCTTGCTTCGGGAAAACAACGCTGAGAAACTGGCTATTGCGGATCGTGAAATACAAAATGTATTGACCAATACGATAATATAAGGTAGTATGAGTGCATAACCTAAAATTGTTATCGCTCCAACCGGAGTCACAAGGAGAAAACCAATGAAAACTACGCATCCCGACTATCCGTTTTGGCCCTTTCTGTATCCGTACTCTCTGCCTGTGGCGGCGGAGGTAGCGGCGGGGACGGCGACGATTCTTCCGTAATCGATTCAACACCCCCCGTAACTTCAGCGGCAAATCCGGCCCTGGACTTGATCAATAAAGACCCTGACAGCCCGTTTGACGGTACCGGTGTTCGCGTGGCGGTGTATGACACTGGGATTAACGCTGCTCACGATGAGTTTTCGGCCTTGAACCTGTCGCAGTTCAGCGGTTCCTTTTACAGCTTCACCACCTTCAGCGACTCTTCTGAGCTTGAAAGGAACCTTGCCGAAACCCCGAACGATGATTGGGATGAAGATTACAGCGATACCAACCCCAACCAGGGTAGCGCCGGTCACGGCACGGCTGTCGCGTCTGCCATTGCTGGCAACCCAAGGGGCGTATCTCCTGGCTCTCAACTGTACGTGTTCGACATTTATAATGCAGAAATCAAAGACAGTTCTGGCAACGTGATTGGTGCTGACCCAATTGCCGTTCGCCCGGACAGTATCGCTGCGCTTCTGCATACGGCCGAATATGCGAACTTGCTAAGTTTGAACTTTGCGAACTACTCCCTAACGGGCGTCGCAACGGTTGTTGTTGATCCAAGCTTCAGCAAAGAGCCTATTTGGGATGATATTGCGGCCACCGAGGTGGGCGCTATTGCTGGCGCTGGCAATACCGGCTACAGCTTCGCAGACATATTCGTTAATACCACGACCGTCCCTGAATGCACCGAGAATGAGTTCGACAACGCAACCGGCTACGACTACGATCGCTGCTTAGCGTTGCGCTATGATCGGGGCACCAAATTTCCGACCAGTCTGATTTCAGCGTATCGCGAGGTGCTGATTACGGTGGGCGCGGTGAACTCGAATCTGGAACTTGCAAGATATTCCAACTTTCCCGGCGATTCTTGCGAGCTTCAGGAGCGCTGGGTGGTGGCACCAGGGACAATCACTGCGGCTGACTACGACGACAACTCAAGCATCGTTAGAGTGTCCGGAACCTCTGTTGCCACGCCACTGGTTACTGGCGCCGCTGCTGCGGTTTCCGAGGCAACCAGTCTGGCCAATCGTGCGGTACTTCGCTTGCTTTTAAGCACCGCTGATCAGTCATTCGACGGATACAACGCAGAAGAACACGGACAAGGCATGCTTGATCTTGAAGCCGCCCTCGCTGCCGATCCGAACGATTACATTGCGTCAGGCACCACCCGAGCAATCTGCCCTTAATAATCCCTGCGATCGCAAGACGCATTTGCCCCGCTTCGGTGGTGTCGGCAGACACCCATGAAAGGAACGCAGTATGTTCACCCTAGACACCCCAAACTTCGTTGGCATCATTGCCCTGATCATGACGGTCACGGCACTGACACGACGCTCTAACGAGGGACTGCTGGTCATTCTCGGGCTGTCAGTATTCCTGTGGGCTGTCCACTATGGGCTGCTGGGGTCGATTTCCGGAGCGGCGGTTCATCTGGTCGCGGCGGTCAGCCTGTTCGTTGCCCACTGGATGCAGGCCACCGGAGTCGTAGCGCGAGGCGTGACCGGCGCTGTGTTCTCGGCAGTCGGGGTTGGTTGTACGGTGTACTTTGGCTCTGGCTGGGCGGACGTGCTGGCCGGGGTTGGGTGTGTCGTCATCACCATGAGCCAGTTTCTCGGAAAGGGGAACACAATGCGGGTTGGATTTATGTGCGGTGAAACGGCCTTTTTCGGATTCGCCTTTCTGGTCGCATCTGCGCCGGGGATGGCCGTGACAGCGGGCAATTTGATGGCAGGCGTGTTGGGCCTGATCCGCAGAAACCGCGCCGTGAAATTAGGGGTGGCGCTCAACTGAACATCCCTGCCAGCACCAGCGAGGCCGAAGGCTGAGTGGTGCCATGACAGAAGGGCGCAGCCCGCCTGGAGTAAGCTGCAAGGGGCAAAGCCCCGCCCGACTTCAACTCCATACTTCCAAGCTATCACAGGTCCAAGCTAAGGCTATGGGCATCAGACCCCTCACACTCCTAAGACTCTGCTTTGAAAGCTGGTTCACCTTCACGATCGTCAATGAAGTAATTGCCGCACTTTGGTTTTTTCTTTGAGTGAACCCAAAAGTGTTTGTCGTTCTTTGAGCTGTAACAGCGCTTAATGGTGTCACCACACTCCACACACAGACTTGTCTTCGGTGGTATGGGCATGACTGGCTTTCCAGCATTGTCATCGATGAAGGTGACACCACAGGGCTTCTGATCAGCTTTGTCCTCATGTACCCAAAAGGCATTCCTGTTTTTAGTAAGCTGCTTAATTGGCTTGTTGCAGTTTGGACATTGGGATGTGATCTTGGGAGCAGGTTTGGCAGGATAGCCGCTCTGATCGGGAATAAACAGTTCACACTGCTCTGAGTGGGCCTTGTCCCGATGCATCCAGTAGGCCCCCTTTTTATTGGTATGTTGCACAACGGGGTGGGTACACACCGGGCACTGAGATACCTTAGCCAGGGATTCACCCTGTATCTTGGTTTCAACGTCTTCCTGAATCTGTTTGAGTACAGGTCCGACCAGCCCCTTATAGCTCATCTTACCGTGGGCGATTTTGTCGAGCGATCGCTCGACCTCCCGGGTGTAACCGTAATTCATGAATGCCAAGTTAATAAGAGCGTCCACGATGTAAAAACCCCTATCCGTTGGCTTTAGCGGAGGACTTGTCTTGGTCTTGCCGGCGCTCTTAGTCGCTTCAAACTCGACATAGTTCCGAGTTTTTATGTTTTCGAGAATGGCTGCGTAGGTAGAGGGGCGCCCTATACCGGCAGCCTCAAGAGCTTTGGTGAGGGTATGCTCGTTAAAGCGTGCGGGGGGTTGAGTCTCTTTTTTTTCTGCTTTTACAGTCCCGTTAAAATCGGCACCTTTGTCCAGATTCGGCAAGTGCGTGTCTTTAGTGGTAAAGCGTTCGATTTTAGCTGCCATTCGCCAGCCTGGATCGAGGACTATGCGGCCTTTGGCGAGGTATTCGGCCTGCATTTTAGCGCCTTCGATGTTGGTGAATGCTTCGTGCGTCTTAAAGAGCATGTTGGCAACGGAATCCATACCAGCAGGCAGCGCAAGCAACAATGCCCGCTCACGGATAATTGAGTAGACCTGCTTTTGAGCTACCGAATCGCCAACCTCGGTGGCTGAAAAGTCCGTAGGTCGTATAGCCTCGTGAGCCTCTTGCGCATCAACACTCGTCTTGAATGCTGGTTTATCGAGTGAAGGCACCATGCCTTCAGCTTGAACCTGGGCCACCGCTTTCTGGAAGCCTTCGTCGGAAACGTTTGGGTTATCGGTTCGGTGATAGGTTATGTGGCCCTGCTCAAAGAGTGCCTGGGCTGCTTTCATTGTGTCCTTTGCAGACAGGCCAAAAAGTTTACCTGAAAGGCCCTGCATTGAGACGGTTGTAAGTGGCTCTCGCTGCTTTACTACAGTTTGTTTATTCTCAGAAGCAACGAGCCTTACTTTCCGGGGCCCTGTCAGCAGGGCGACAATCAACGGGTCAGTAACGTGTTTTTCATCTTCGGCCCACGGTTTTGCTCGCAGCTCTGCCTTGAGTTCGGGAGCTTCCGGTATGGTTAGAAAAATAGCCTTGTAAGGTAGCGGTTGGAAATTCTCGATGGCACGCTCCCGCTCAACGACCATGCGAACTGCAACAGACTGAACCCTTCCGGCGCTGAGCCTGACGCCTGCCTTTTGGGCAAGGGCAGGGGAGACCAGGTAACCAATAAGTCTGTCCAATACTCTTCGGCTTTCCTGGGCCGCGACGATCTTCATATCTATGTCGCGTGGATTGCTCAAAGCCTTAGCAATGCCAGCTTTGGTTACTTCCTGATAGACAACCCGTTCATAGGTGCCCTCCTTTAGATTCAGGGCTGCTTTTAAATGCCAAGCGATCGCCTCCCCCTCTCTATCCGGGTCAGTCGCCAGGATGATGCGCGTGTGGTCCTTGAGAAACCGGCGCAAGCCAGAGACAACCTGTTTTTTGTCATCAGTGACTTCGTAGGTGGGCTGTAAAGACTCAAGATCAACACCGAGCGATTTAACTGGCAAGTCTCTGATGTGACCGACCGATGCCTTAACCGTGTACTGCGACCCAAGCAAGGTAGAAAGTTTTTTCGCTTTTGCGGGTGACTCAACAATAAACAGAGTTTTTGACATAAAGATCCGCGAATAGGGTTTGAGGCGTTTAGCTTTTCTCGCTTGGGTTATCATATTCGAAATTGACCGAGAAAAACTGTTGAAAACCATTGGAGTTAAGCATGCGCCAGATTGGCCAACGACCCTGGGATAGATTCTCTAGGAGCAAAAGCATTCAAGTAGCGGCCGTCGCGCTATTGTTGTCCGTGAGCGTGACCAGCTTCGCTGCTTTTGAAATCAGGAATTCTCAGCCTGAAAAAGTAGAGACGCCTGCGCCTGCTTTTGATCAATCCGAGTACGAAGTCTGGGTAGACCATACATACACTGCTGTCGTTGAGTATGGGTATGGTAGAGATTTGGGCGCAGCGCCTTCCTATGGTGACCCCATGCCGCTGGAAGACGCCCTGAAGCTTCTGGCTCCAAATGACTGGAAAGTGATGAAGTCTCGCGATCTGTCCCGCCAGGGAAGAATTGAGGTTGAATGGGACGTAGAGAATGCGAACTGGGTCGGTGTTCTTGAAAATCTGGGTGAGCGAAAAGGCTTAAGGTTCCACGTTGACCATTCAAACCAAGAAATCTTCATTCAGAACGGCCGCAAACTATTGTTCGATCGCGCCTTCGCAAAGCGTGGTCAAACCGCTTCCATGCAATCAGATTACTCAGAGTCAGGCGCCACACAATCCAAACCGGATATGACTGACAGCACAGTGATTCAGTCTGGTGAGCGCCAAAAAAGCTCGGTGATCTTCTCCGTTAATAGGGGTGACGATGCACAGGCCATGATGGCAGATCTTGCCAACCTTCTTGGTTATCGAAAGCCGCACTGGATGCTTGGAAACCAAACGATTGATGAGCCAATGACCTGGGAAGGTGGGCCGATGGAAGTTCTTAGCTATGGTGCTCGCGCCGTTGGCGGCCGTGTTTGCCTTTATTCTGACAAAACGCTTGCCTTTGTTGGCCAGACGATGAGGTGCCCGAAATGAAGATGACTTTTAGTTCAGCAATTTTTATGGGGGCTGCCTTGCTTATCTCGTCGCATCTTGCTGCCTCTTCTCCGGAAATGGTGGTTGAAAAAGTTGATGCCCCGTTCCCAACAACTGCATCCGGGGGAAGCGCACCGTTAATTGAAGAAGTTCCCTCTTTCACGGACAGCCAGGTGGCCGACTTTGAAATTCGGCAGGGTGAGCGCATGCGCTATGCGCTGGAGCGCTGGACAAAGATGGTGGGCTACACCCTTATTTGGCTGCCTGAGCCCGAGGCAGGGGATATTACGTTTGCCACGAAAATTACTTACCGGGACACCTTTAACGGGGCATCCGAGGACTTCTTCAAGGTTGTCAGGACGCAAACTAAATTTGACGGACAGGTTCATGAAAACGGCGTTCTGCGCGTTTTCGTGGCATCTGATAACCAATAAAGGGATTGCTCATCATGAATTCTAAATTTTCAGCATGTCGCTTTATTGCGTTCGCGGTAGCAACCACATTGTTTTCTGGCTGTGCTGCGTGGCTCCCTAAAGGTGACGCCGATACCGACAAAGAAGCTCGCTACAACCAAATTATGAAACAGCTTCAGGACACCCAGGCAGAACAGAGGCAAGGCCGGGAATTCTTTGCTGCGACGCCATGGATAGTTGGCTCAGAGGTTGAGTACGTCGAACGATATCCCGAAATTAGAGAAATACCGCTGACGATGGCTGAATATGAGAAAACTCTTCCTACAATTATCAAGCGTTTAGGCGAGTTGACCGACATAAGCTACAGGTTTAACAGCGATCTTTATGTGAAGCCAAGCGCTGGGGATAACCTGATCGAATCTGGAAGCGAACAGGGCGCAGGTTCTACGGATTCTACCGGTGCCACAAATGACCTTCTCGGATCGGCTCTTCTGGGTGGCACCCCAAGGCAATCAGGTGACATCTTCGACGACCCCACTAAACTTCCAATCTCTGTTGTGGTGGATAACGGGAACCTCGCAGAGGGTTTGGATTATGTGGCCTCTCAACTTGGAATCAGCTGGAGGTATATCAAAGCCCGTAATCAGGTTGAATTTTTTCGCTTGGAGAAAAGGAATTTTCAGATTTACTTCCCGGGTGAAAGTGAAACAGAGATTGAAGTCGGAGGCATCGGTGAGGGCAACGATTCTGTTATCAGTCAGACCTCTTCGTTTAATTTTAACGGTGGAACGTGGGAGGAGGTTGGTCAAGGCGTAAAAGCTTTGCTGAGCCCATGGGGCACCGCAACAATTATTCGATCAACCGGTAACGTTATCGTCAAAGACACCCCGAGAGCAATCGAAGATGTCTCTGATTACGTCGAAGAAGTAAACAATATTTACGGTCGTCAGGTGTACCTTGAAATACGCACCGCTTCGGTAAAGATGGAGGACGCGAACAACTTCAACATTACCTGGAATGGCATTCTTAATGCTGTGAACGGTGGTGATTTTGATCTTGGCCTAAACAGTTCTGCTGTCTCAACAACCTCTTTGCCAAATGCGCTGAATGTAATTCGCCCCTCGAATGGTGCGTCATTGGCACTTGAGCTTTTGGCGACAAAGAGCAAAAGCATAGAGATGAACCAGCAGAGCGTAACCACGCTCTCGAATCAGCCTGCCTCATTGAAAGTTTTGACGGAAACCGGCTTTATTTCAAGCATCTCGCAGCAAGGTGATGGATCCGAACTTGAAAACATTGTGAGCGACGTTGAAACAGACACCATTGAGTCAGGCTTCGATGCGACTTTGATTCCACGGGTTGTGAACAAGAAAAGCCTTCAGCTTCAGGTTGCTCTTGAGCTTTCCGGAAATCTTGAACTTCAAACCTTCGATAGCACAATCGTGCAAACACCAACACAGGATCGAAACACAGTGGTCCAGCGCAGTTGGTTGAAGTCGGGAGAGACCTGGGTGATTGCAGCGTTCAAAGGCGACAAATCATCCGAAGATGAACAGGGGTCAGGGACTTCCGGTTTCTGGGGGCTTGGCGGTGGAACGTCGAAGACCAAGAGTGAGCAAGTGCTTCTGATCATGATCACTCCGCAAATCCAAGATGGGGCCTACGTAAAATGAGCGTGGTCTACCAGCTATCAAGCGGTCTCGCTTGTGTAACGGGGTTGTCCTGGGAATCTGCAAGCGCGTCGGACTTTGCTCGCATGAAAAAGGGGATAAAGTCTGACGACATTCAGGCCTGTTTCTTTGAAGCAGGTTCCTCTGAAGATGGCCAAATGGTTGTCTTTGGCACAATCAACGCTTCAGATATCCCCTTTGATGCCAAGCAGGCCAAAGGCGACTCAGTGTCGCTTGCCGGGCTTTTGGCTCTCTCGAATCCATCCGGTCGGATTATTGCAGTCCAGTCAGTCGTAAGCGATGAAGACACCCTGCTCTATTGGTTTTGTGCGATCAATGATGGCCAAGTCGTTGCGGAGTCTGATGTTGTTGGCTCTTGGGAAGAGGTGTCAGCTCAGGTGGAGCGATACCTGACGATCATGAATGACAACGCTGACATTTTGATTGGCGATTCGGTATCGAAACTTGATTCCAGTGTTGCCCCCCGCGACATTGAGGATTTCATCAAAGAGGATGAAGTCGCCGCAGCGTCAATAAAAGGCTTTGTCACAAAGACAAACCCCATAGTGATAATAGCAGCGGCTATTTTCTTTGTTGGCGCGATCGGGACAAGCGCTTATACCTTCGTATCTGATTCCGAAGAACAGCCCCAGCAAGCCCAGATTTCCAAGGTTCAGCGGGAAGCAGCTCAGCTCGCACAGGCAGAGCAGGCATTTGAGAAGGCAATATCGAGCATCTATGACACGTCTGATCTCGCTTCGTCGTTGACTGCCGTGTTTGATCAGTACGTGGTGAGTCTTCCAGTTCAAGCCCTGGGATGGCAGCTTACAGAGGTTGAATGTACTCAACTGCGCTGTGATGCGCTGTATTCAAATACTGACCTCTCGCCGATCAAAGTTCTTCGTGACCAGATAGGCAGGAAATGCGTGCTGGACATTGGTCGACAGGGCCAAGAGGCTAATTGTGCCAATGTCCTTGAGTTGACATCGATAAAGGAAAGTATGGCGAATCCAACGTTTACCTTTATGCAGGACTGGCAAATGGAAGTGTTCACCGAATCTTTGATGGAGGTAGGCCGGACTCTGCCTAATGGGGCTTTTACTATTCAGGAGACAGAGAAGCTGTCTTTTCCAGGAAGTGATCTGATTGAGTCATCGACCATACCCAAAGCAGGAAGCTTTGGGGTGAAATCGGATTTATCACGGATAGTAGAACTAAGAAAAATTTTGCAAAAATCATTGGCTCTTGGGTACACAGCAATGTCCATTAGTTTTTCTGACGGAACAATCGAAGTTTCCGGCAATTATTATGAGAAAGGAGCAACACAATGAATCGTTCCCTCGTCTTTTTCATCGCGGCACTTGTGAGCGTTCACGCCGGCGCTGAAACCATGGACAACTATATTGAAAAGAAAAAAACCATCGAAGCCAAAGAGCAAACCCGCTCGGAACTTGCGTTGGATGTTGCAATTGCTGAGCTGAAATATGAGCTCGAAAATGTTGGCAAGGAAGACAGTGCGAATAATGACAGCGATCAGCAACAGCAAAATATGAATTTCAATAACCGGACGTTTCTCTCAGGAGAGCAGAGATCTTCAGAGCCCACCTGGGAAGAACTCGCAGAGGCCCGAAAGAATCAAGTTCTCGACAATATGACTATTTCAAGTGTTTATCCCTCCAAGAGAGATGGCAAGCTTGTTGCTGATTTGGTCTCTCGCAACGATGGCGGGTCATTGAGCGTGTCTGTTGGTGATGTTGTTGGAAACTTTAAAGTGACTGAGGTGACTTTGATCTCTGTGAAAGCCAACCATATCTCTTTGGATGATTCTCGGGTCATCCAGTAAGGCTTCGGGTTCTCTAAGTAGCTTCGCGGCCATTTAACCAAGCAAGGCACGTTTATGAGTAAAAAGCACCTTGGGGCGCTCCTGGTCGAGAAGGGGTACATCTCAAAAACGACACTTCATAACGCCCTTTTGTTTCAGCAAAAAAAGCGAAACGAAGGGAAGAGTGCGGCGTTGGGTGAAATTCTTGTTTCCTCAAAAATGGTCACTCAAGAGCAGCTGAAAGCAGCCCTTGCCGAGCAAAGACAGAAGAACAGCAAAAGTGGCGGCGCACTTCGGTCCAAAACAGACCTTGAGAGTATGCATGGTCGCTTATATCCAAAGCTGGTGGATAAATCTGGAAACAAGCTCGTCGAGCAGACCGCAACAAACCACATTTTTGTAGTTGAAAACGATCATGGAAATCCGTTCATTTTACATACTGAGGCAGGAAAGAAGGTCCATATTAATGCGTTTTTGAAAACGCAAGAAAAACTCGAAAAGTCCTATAACGATGATCGGAGCAAGCCTACGCACGTTCTTGTCAGCCAGAACCTGATCGATATTTTTCTTGCAGTTGCGGAGAACCAGGACACTGATGAGGACCAAACCGATGCTGAACATCGGTTTGAGAAAGTTCTGAGAGACGGTTTCGAGGCAGGTGCATCAGACATCCATTTTTTCCGGGCAGAAGACGACTGTATTATCCGGTTCCGCATTTACGGAAACATGAGAACGTATGATGAAATGCCTGCCAAAGCGGCTGACACACTCATCAGTGTTGGATTTTCATCTTTCGGGCAGGGTGGGTCGAACATCTTCTGGAAGTCCACCATCAGACAACGAATCCGTATGCGCTTCACTTATAGCGAGCACATTACAGTGGCTGGCCGATATGAGCACAGCCCCGGTGATGACGGACAGTATCACTGCTGTATTCGACTGATGCCCGACGATCGCCGGGAGCGCAATAAAGAAATCGATTTTCTGAAACTGGGTTTCACCCAAGCTCAAACCAACCTACTTAAAGCGAGCGCCAGCAAATCATCTGGATTCGTTTGCTTTGCGGGTCCAACTGGCTCCGGTAAGTCAACAACAATGGCCGGTCTGGTAAAATGGCTGAACAGGGACGATGACACGAACATCTTAACAGTTGAGAGCCCCATAGAAAGACCTCTACCTGCCTTCCAGACAAGTGTTAGCGACGCCGACGATGCGAATCCGAGAGAGTTTGCAGACGCAATTAAATCAACTCTCAGGCGCGACCCGGACTCGCTCCTTATAGGGGAAATCCGGGATTCGTATTCGGCGGAAGCGGCGGTAAGCGGTGTCCAGACAGGCCACATGCTTTTGTCCAGCATCCACGCACAAAGTGCGATCGAAGTTGTGGAGCGGATGAGCAGCAGCGCGTTAAAAATACCAACTCAAACCATTGGCAGCCCGAATTTCATATCGGCGCTGGTCTTTCAGATGCTGTTGCCAAAACTTGACGACCAAACTCGGATTAGGCTGACAAACGCAAACATTCAAGAGCACCTGAATGAAGAGGTGGCAGCGCGTCTTCTGAGAGTGGTTCCGGATCTTGATACGTTCAATGTGTGTGTTCGCGGAAGCCGAGCGGAATATCCGGAGGGGATCTCCGGGATGACCATTTGTGCAGAGGTGTTAAGTCCGGATCAGACAATGCGCACTTACTTTCAGGAACTAAAGCTCAACGAAGCTGTGATGCGCTGGAAGCAGCTTGGGGAGAAAGATCGGGGCAAGCCACTCAATGAACGATGCACCGGTTTCTTCGCCATCGATCATGCTTTTGCAAAAATGAAGCTCGGCATAATTGATCCTCGTGATATGGAAGCCTATTTCGGCTTCTTGCTGCCTGAAGAGCTTGAAGTTGAGTCTGCACCCCCTTTATCCAGGGCTAAAAAATCCCACAATTCCGAGGCTGTGGTATCAAGATCAAGCGCGGAATCCAGTGCCTGAAAATCAGCGAACGTCAGGAGTTATAGGTGAGCAAAATCAGTAATATACCCGTTAAACGGAAGCTAATGGAAAATATTAGCGCAAAGCAGAACCGCTTTAGCTTTTTTGACAAACTCAAAAGCAGCTCAAAAGCCATGAGCGTGCAAGAGCGCCTTGATTTCTACGGTTTTATTGGGACGCTGGTGAGCAAGGGCAAGAAGTTGCAGGATGCCTGCAGCCAGGTTGCTGATACTCTCGATCGACAAATTGGCGAATTAAGGTTCGGCGGCGGCGATCTAAAAAAAGCTGCCAAACTATACCGAGACATCGGCTATGAACTGCGTCAGGGCCGAAGACTGAGTGCGATTATGGATAACCGTGCCCCGGTAGGTGAGGTTTTGATGATCCTCTCTGGAGAACGAGGCGATCTTGAGACGGGGTTGAAGGCGGCAGAGATGGAGGCAAAAGCAGCGCGACAAGTCCGCGAGACACTGACATCTGCAATCTTATATCCCTGCTTCCTGTTTTTAATGGTCATCGGGTCGCTAAAATTTGTGGGCACGTCGTTGCTGCCTGTTGTCGCACAGATTGTGGACCCCTCAGAGTGGGCCGAGTCGCAAAGAAACTTTTATTGGTTATCCCAGAACATAAGCGTCTGGCTTCCAATTTTTCTGGCTGTAGTGGCAGGCACTGGCTTTGCTATTTATATTACCAATAAGCAGTTGATCGGCAAAAAAAGAGAAATGATTCAATGGCTTCCGCCCTTTAACGTGATCAGGCACCTCACAGCATCAAGCTACTTGACGACCGTTTCCAGCCTTATCTATGCCGGCGAGTCGCTTAAAGGCGCACTTGATAGCATTCGTGAAAACTCGTCATCCAATTATTTGAACTATTACGTTGAGAACGCGCTATCCAGGACGCGAACAGGTGCTGTAACCCGTGGGCCGGGCGCCGTAATAGGGGATAGGATTTTCATTCCATGGGTCATGGTTAAATTGGAAGTCTTTGGTGATGGCGACCTAGAGTCGTTTACCGAGAGAATGATTGCGATTTCCGATGAAGCCCGCGCTAATGCTCTTAAGAGCGTAGGCGGGCTAAGCAAACTCCTGAACACCACAATGCTGATTACAGCCGGCCTCACTGTTGGCTTCGCGATCGTCACTATGTACTCAATTCTTGGCGAAATTCAAAACTCAGCCGGTTCATTCTAAATTTTGTCATCGATTAGGGTTAGGCGGCGTTCTAACGGTTTTTAAAATGTAGAATAGCCTCTACTATCCGGTAATTAACTGAAAAGGAAGTGTGTCAAATGAAATCAATGCGGACAATGAAGAAGATCTCAGGCTTTACCCTGACAGAGTTCCTGATTACGGCTGCCATCGTAGGTGGCATTCTGGCGATTGTAGTGCCTTTGGGCTTGAGCGCTCTTGAGAGTCAGAATTCTACGAATGAAAATCGCCGCGTCTCAACGATCAGCGAGAATATCTACGGCATTTATCAGCGTGCAAATAACTTCAACGGTTTGACGACTGCAGTAGCGCGTGATCTCTCAGTGTTTCCGGAAGGCATGGACGACGGTGCTGGCGTCTTTAACGTCTGGAACGAACCCGTTACGGTGGGCTCGGTATCGGATTTGGCGGGCAATGCTGATCGCGCTTTTGAGGTCACTGAGAGCAATGTTCCTGGGGATGGTTGTAGTGACTTTGCATCTAACACCGCCGGCGCTGATCGGGTGCAAATCAACGGGTCAACTGTCTATCAAAGAGACGTCACACCGCTCGACGTAGCGACTGTTGCTACTGAGTGTTCTGGCGGACCTGCTCAAGTTGTTTTCTTGTTTGAGAAACGCTGATCCTGTCTGGCTCAATATCTTCTCGGCTTAGGCCGGGGAGATTTTTTTATGGGTGACAGGTTTTTCACTGGATTACAAACAATGTCGAGAGGCCCAGGATGAACCGAATGCAAAAAATCCGTAGCAAAAAACAGGGAGGCTTTACGCTCGTTGAAACGCTGATTTCAGCCGTAATCGCAGTCTCAATAGGTGTTTATCTTGCCGGTCTTTTCAAGGACCAGGCAATAGACAGTACGGTGGATCGCTACGGCAAATGGATGGGCTCATACCTGAACGCTTTGACAGGGTATATGGTGCAGAATCCGGTGGCGCCTGCAGTTCTGGTGCGCAATGGTACCGATTGGCTCAAGCCAAACACTTGTGGCGGCGGTTTCCCGGAGATTGATTCATTCTTGTCCTGCAATGTGCCAACGAATTTCACCTCGCCCTTTGGCCTGGCATCACCAACGGTCACCTTCAGTTATGCGGCAGGCCTGAACCCAACGGCCAATGTGGTCTTCGGAGTTGTTCAGGATAATGGCGGCGCTGACTCCGTGCTGGCCAGTTTATTCGTCAAAAAAATCAATCAGCAAGTTACTATCAACCAAGGCTACCAAAACGTGGACGTGTTTGCGGCCACTGACAACACATTAGCAGAATTGCAGAGCGCGAATTTGCGGGCGGTCATAGACAACAATCTTGCGGCTGATATTCACTTAAGACTTGATGGCGCGAATTCGATGACTGCGCCAATACTGAGCGAGTCAACAACATGGGCCATGATTGCCAGAGATAATGCCGGAACTGAAAATATTCTAGCCGAGGACCCTCAAAGCTCTGTTAACGTCAACGACGTATTTAACCGGTCCTCGGACGCCTGGTTATCGGAAACCCATAATCTGGCAGAAGAAGCGTATGCTCTTGCTGTTCGGGCACCTCAATTTATGTCGGAAGTTGTCCACAATACGGTTATCCAGAAACCCAACTGTCCAGGCACACTGTCAGCTCAAATTTTCACAGACGCACCGATCTTTGTTGGTGGCCCAAACTCTGGTGATGCAAGGCTTATCAGTGGTGTGAGAACACCGGTGATAGATCAGGGGGCTTCATGGCGAGTGCAGCTGTTTACGCTTTACGAGGACACCCCGGCAACCTGGCAGCCGGTTCCTCCCGATATGGGGAGAGTTAAAGCAACGGTACGCTGTTCATAGCGCGATGGAGGCGGGTCGAACTGCCAGTCATTAGACCGCAGTTCGACACCAACCCTAATCGGGAAGTTCGACGCTGACCTTCACTGGGTAAATCGAGTTGGCCTCAACATCGTGAATGTGATCAAGCTTGAAAACCGTAACGAATTGAGCGATGCCCACTGAGGTTTCTACTTCATACGCGATCGCAGTAAGTTTGCTATAAGGATCCTGCATGACCAGCTCGTCAAGCAGGTGCATATGAGGACTCGTTCTGCGCGGAAAATCGTCTTCCAGGGCGTATTTTTCTAAAAGCTCCTGCCACCGTTTCCTCAAATCCTTCTTGGTTGCCGAATTAACCTGGTTTGGAAGGTTAATAAATCGGAACTCACCAAATGTCGACAAATCCTGCTTTTCAACGCTGTACTTACCGACAACTGCCTGGCCATTCACAAGACAAAGTTCTGTGCCGTTTTGCATGGACCGCTGAATAGCGTTGCCGAGCAAAAGCTGCGCACCCTTAAAACCATAAAGAAACGTTATTCCGGATCGTGGGAGTTTCACGCCAGTCCCTTCCAGAAAGAAATCCGCGTCTTTAATGGTGACTTTCTCAGGGGGAGAGCGGCCACCGAACTCGAAAAAAGTTTTTAAACCAATCGCTGACTCAGCCATATCCCCTCAAGTTTTTTGGATAAACCGACTGGATACACCAGAAAGACGGTCTAATTTACAGATTAAGCGTTTCAATAACAGTGGTCAATTAATAATCCAACAACCACAAATCAACAAGTTAGATTGGGTATGGATCTGTCAAATGTATCCAAAGTATTGTACTATACGACAATGAAAAAAGAGTTCATTGCGTTATTATCGGTAATATTAATTGCAATGCGCCTAGAATAATACAACTTTAGAGCGTCTATTCGGAGACCAATTTTGATCAACGACCCGATTAGCGGAAGCCACCTGGTCTATCTGCAGCAGCACCTTCACCAGATGAATAACATTCACGACCTTGATTTGGCGATGCTGATGAATGTCCCGCCTCTCAGAGTCGCAGAGCTCAAAAAGGCCATATCCGGCGGCAAAAAGTCTAAGGCCCAAGAGGTAGGCGACAGCAAGAAGCAACGAATCATAAAGCCTCATCAAGCCATCTTGATCCGATTATTGATCAAACACCCAGAGTTTGCACCGATGGTGCCAAGACCGACAAGTCATCAAACATGGAAAGCCATACAACCGTTCATGCCGAAGCCTCAAGGTAACGCCAGGAACGAAAAAGACGGAAACATTATTGGGTTCTCGCCACTGTTTGGCCGTAGTGCAACGTCCAGTTACAAAGTGCTTTCAAAGATTTCAGGCAAGCAGGAGCCAGGAACAAACGTTGTGCGCCTCTACATGCTGGTGCTCGGCAAGTTTGGTCAAATTTTCCGGGATACGCTCGCCGGCTACCTCGAAAAACACGTTGCAAAAGACCTTGCATCAGAGATCCGGAAAACCATTCCGTATGATTGGCGGGTGCTGAATGACACAGAGCACTGGACTCGACATTTGACTGTAAACGTCAAAAGACAGTTCTTTCAGGACGTTTATTATCAAAACAGTGGTTGGATGGACATTTACCTTAGCGTTTTGCACGACGAAGCAGTATCTCGGGACCTGGACCCGCAAGTCGTGCTTTTTAAGGGTAACTGGAAAAACTCAGAGGACGTTGACTCGAAAAAGCATCGATCCTATGGGGTACGCCAACGACCGATTCTAGGATCAGGCTCACAAGAACTCGAGCAGTTCAAAGACACGTTCGGCCTGACCGGATCGGAGTTCTATTGGGTTCTGGGAATGCAAGTGAAGAGCTACTTCAGAGCGAAAAGTGCTGAACGCAAGCACAAGCGAATCGACGCACCCACATCTATTCTTCTGCGCTACCTATGGCGACAGCCAAAGGACATCAACCTTTTCATCCCTGAAATTATATCCGGCCAAGAAATGCTTGATTATATTCAAGACATCGACCCGGCTTTCAAGAAAACGCATCTTGGCCCGCTGCTTGGGGGCGCTCACGTGGTCTCGTATCACCTGATTGAAAAAGGAATGCGACCCTTTGCCCGGAGGCTGTCTGCAATCTTCGCTGAACAGATAACCCGGAGGGATGACTTCTACCGGATTCTGAGAACCTGCGCAGAGGAAGAAGTTACTGCCAGAGGTGTGGATATCGAGACATTCTGGCGTGAAGGGAACTGGAACCAATAAATAAGGTGCCCCATGAATCGCGATGAACAACTACCACTTTTCGAGTCACCATTGAATGATGCTGAGCCTGTCAATATCCCCGATCAATGGAAAGCGCTGGGAAAACCCAGTCTCGATGAGCAGGCGGAAGACCAATACTGCGCATCCGTGCTTTCAGAAATCGTCGCGGCATACCAAGGGTTAAAAGATCAGGTTGCGACTGTCGCAGGCCGGATCTGGATTGATGGCAGGGAAGGGCTGCCTGCAAAAATGATGGATCGGCCGGAAGACGACTCGCTTCACGCCCGGGAACAGGCGATCGCTGCAATCTCGAACTGGGCCTTTGAAGAGGGTCAGGCTCCAAATGAGACGCCCGTGTACCTGGGCGCGATCAGTTCATCAGCGGAAACCCTGGAAGCCATCAAGGAAATCAACCGTCAAAAGGAGGCCTTTAAAAACCTCGTTTCGAAGCTGCGTGGCACCCTTGAGCCACAAACAACGGCTCGCGGTGAAATGGTCAAGCTGCTGAACATGGTCACAAATGCATCACCCCGAATCATGCGCAGCAAAGAAGTCGGCGCACTGGTCCGCGGACTGCTTCACCCAAAGCTTAATATTCGCCAGCTTCAACGAACAATTCCTATTTGTGAGCACCTGCCGCTACGGGTGCGCTGGCGCTGGCTGAACAGCCCTTCGAGTAAACAGATAAACCGCATCGACCTTCTGAAGCTGCTGGAGCGCAAGGGGGACCAGGGGTTCGCAAAAATGGATCTGGCAAAGATTTTCACGGTCGCGGATGACCGGTTCGTGCTAAGGCGCAAAAGTGTCAGAGATTTGCGGATTCATATTTTTCTGGCCGACAAATCAGCATCAGGCCCCGATCGCTTTCTGGACTTTAAAAGCCGGTTGCCAATGTTTTACCTGGCGGCCACGGAAGGGTATTGGAGAAAAGAACCTGAGCTGGTTGTCATCCCCGACAATGCGCCAGTTTTTGAGCGTAAAAAGCGCGTCGATCCAGAGCCATTTCTGACATCTATACCAGTGCATCGATACTTTCAGTCCACCAGCGAAGTCGCAGACTGAGCAGGGGGCATGACAGAAGGGCGCAGCCCGCCTGGAATACTCCGCAAAGGGGCAAAGCCCCGCCCGATGCCAACTCCCTGTCACGCGGCCCACACAGAGGCCGCAGTGCCCCCTTAACAAAAAACCCTACTCCCACACTAAGCCATCCTCAGTTGCGAAGTGACGTCACCAGACGTCTCGCCACGATACTCGTCCAGTAGGGAGCGTATACCAGAGGATTCGATATCCATGCGCTCCTGCCTGTCAGTATCCCAACGTTCAGCAAGGTTGGGGTTTGTTATGAGTGCCTGCTCGATAAGTCGCTCGTCTTCGCTGACTACAAGCCAGTCAAATGCATTAAGGTCTTCATTGGGGCAGGGTACTGACAGGTCATGGCCCGCAGCCATTGATGCCTCTATCAATGGGCGATAATCGTCGCCGGGGTAGCTGTGTAGGCGCGCACAGACCATCGCGATTGTGTCTCCGTCACTGTTCCGGCAGTTAGGGTTAGTGGCGCTGGCAATGAGCTTGGTGAGGTTTGCGAGGCGTTTCTGATCAATTTCCCCTACGGCATAGCGCAAGCTCATAATGTCGTCTTGGAGTTTTATATCAGGGGAGGACACTCGTGATAGCTGAGTCTGCCAGATACCATCCCGAGGATTAAAGTCTTTCACGCGGCCCTTTATTGAATACGTATCACCCTCCATGAACTTTCGAGCACCGCTATTAAACCAAGTGACTCTGGCATTGCTTTCGATATCCCGCATGATGTTTAGGCGCGTTGTACCGAATTGGGTATCGAGGGGAATGATTTTCTCGACTTTGACGGTCAGCTCTATTTTTTCACCAATCTTCCCAAGCCGGATATTGGCAATGGAGTCTCTTTCTTGTTGGCGCTTGTTATCTTTTTCGAGTTGTCGCTTATAGGCAATGAACGAAGACGCTCCCAGGCCAAGGTTTTTCGCATCAACGTAGCCACGAGCAGAGAGAGCCTTGAGGTTATTGAGGTAAACCTGTCCCTGGTGGTCGAAATCATCGTCGGACAGCCACTCGATGACGTTATCGGCAACTCGCTTATCTCCATCTGTTACGGATTTATCGAACACGCTCGGCTTTGTCAATAAATAGGCGACTGTATCAACAGTGGGTATCTGAGTGGCTTCTGCAGCGTCCCTGCCTATCCAGCGCCCCTCTGTTCGGACGGTAGCAACAGCGGCAGCGATAACGTCCTTGAATGCCCACGCGCGCGCTGAATCGCTGCCTGACTGGTAATCCGGGTCCGATATTTCGTTCACCATGTCTTGCCAGCTAGTGGCGGCAGATAAAAGCAGTGCCGGATCCCGGTGACCGGAAAAATCGGCAACGCAGCTTGAGCCAACTTGAATGGTCGATGTCGGATCTTCAGTCTCGGCGAAAAGATACGTCACGTTACGGTTTCTCTTTACGCTGCAATGATCACAGTCCGGTGGGCATGTGGTGAGTCGCTGAAAGAGCTTGGGTTGCTCGTTTATCAGAGGCTGGGCACCGAATCCCTTTACCATGTTCATCACCTCGTCATGCTCGATCTTCGCAACAAATCGCCACCCCGGAAGGATAGGCACACCTCCTGTCAAGGATACATCGCTGAACTTGGCGTACTGACCTGGCTGGCCGGGTATCTTGTCGATGATCGGCTGTGACACGTCAAAGGTGAACGCCGGCATGCCGAGTTTCACGGCCTTTTTGCTAAGCGCCTCGATTCGATCGCTGAGCCTTGATACCTTTTCCGTGGGTACGCGATAGCTATAGGTATCGTATTGAGTGTTTTGTTGCATGTGCGTGCCCTCGGGAATCATTCTTTAACCGTTAGGATAAGGGCTGTATCACCGGTTATGAATCAACAACAGGGTTGCTGTCAGGCAAACCGGATTCAAGGCGTGAAGGGGATGGTGGGCGTTTCTTTCATATATCCAACAGTGTTTTCAAAAGCCTGCAGCTCATATTGGTACCCATAGGCATAGGCCAGTGTTTTCATTGTGGCCGGGGTGGCTTGAGAGGGCAGCGTTGCATCTAAGATCCGGGCTTTAAGAAATTTATCTATGGTAGCCCCATGGCGGCGATGGTAGTCGGAGGTCATCGGATTCAAAAAAGTTAATACGCTATTAGCGTGATCTTGAATCTGTAGCGGAGAGTCAGAGGCTACGAAAACACTGTAGGGAATTAACCCATCGTCCGATATCTGATCGGGGTAAACGGTGTGTACTTTAACGTGTTTGAAAACACTCTTTAGCGCCACGATAATTTGACCACCCGTTGAGGCCAGCGGGCTCCGACCATCCAACCAGAATGAATAAATTCCCTGCTCATTGAGGCTACTTTTCGCCCGATCAAAAAACTCACGACTATAGAGAAGAGCAGAGAATGAATACCCCGCCCCGGTAGCAGTGCCAAAGATATAATCGTATTTTTGAGGCGAGGCTAAAAAAGAGAAGGCATCCTGCTGTGTAAGTCTGGCGTTTTCACTGACCGTCCAATTAAGAGATGAGAAATAGGAAAGCATGGACGGCGTATCAGGATTTATGTCGACAAGATCAACCTGGTCAAAAAAAGAAGTGACAGACCCTGCAGAAATGCCAGTACCGGCACCGATAACCAATGCCTTATTGGTATTTTTTGCGTAGATGGTGGGGATAACGGCTGCCGCAGATTCAGCGTATTGAAGATTCTGCAGATCATTGAGGCTGAGACTTGTGAAGCCACTGATAACGAGGTATTCCTTCTGGCTCAAGCCATCCTCAGAAGTTTCATAAAGGGCAACGTGATCAACTGGCGCCCCCCAGGTATTCCAGGATTGCTCAACCACGAAGTCGCGATCAACCGACTTTCCATTCAGTTGATCTTTGAGTGCCCACTCTGTCAGCAAGCGTTCACCAAGTATGGAGTGGTGGACCGAAGGCGTTATATGGACGCCGGCCAGCACAAAGCCAATTCCCACAACGGAAGCAGCAATTAAGGGTCGGAGGTTTCTGGATAGCAAAAGCAGAGCTGCGCCGGCAATGATCAGCCAACCCAGATCATAGTTCAGAGAAGCTGAACCGATATAAAGCCAATAGCCGACACAATTACCCAGGGCGCTCAGAAATAAAGCGTGGCTCGCGTTAAGCCCAAGCCTTACCGACACAGGTATTGAGATGCCTACCAGGGCATAGACTGGCACACACAACACAAGCGCAGACAGCGCGTAGCCCGCAAAAGCAGGCAAGCCGTAAAAAACACCGGTAAAAACGGTCGAAGGAATAATCAGTATCAGGATGCAAAAAAGTAAAATTCCAACACCCGATAGCGCAACCATTGTTCTCAAGGTGAACGAACGCCTGGACGACAGCCAACCGGACAAACCCAAGCCAACAAAGATACTTGCGGTGATAACGGTATAGTTTCGGATGTTTGGCCCGACGATGTAATCAAAGGCCTTATAGATCGCAATCCCCAGAATGCCGGTGACAATCGATATTCCGAACAGGACAAAGGCGACACCGGCCGCTGGCCGCATGGCAGTCCGATGGTGGCGGATGGATGGCTGGTTAGTCGACAGGGCTCCGTTGGCCAGTGACGCAAGAGAGAAAGCGACTCCTGCCCAGAGATAACCGAAAGTCGGGAAAAGGTAATTCTCCATTAGCAGCAAGCCTGCCGCCCCACCGAAATGGAAAAGCGCGTAAATCAGTGAAAAAGAGTTGCTGGCGGCCAGCGACCGGTTTCGCCGGTCATAGATCGGCATAAGTGCGCCGGAGAGAAAGGCGAGGGGGCCTTGAATCCCTAAAACAATGGTGAGCTTTGCATAAAACCCATAAGCGTCCAGAAACTCTATGTAGGGCACGAGCCCGTAGACTGATATTGCTCCAAATAAGGCAAGCGCATAGAGACCTAAAAGCATTTCGGCGATAACCAAAAACCGATCGCCAAACCAGTTGACTGCGATGGCGCCGAATCCCGACAGGGTGACAAAGGCAGTGAGACTTAATGCAATCGACAACCCATCACCCAGGCCCGCCGCCAGGATGAGCTTGTACGAGATTATTTGATAAGCAAGCCCTGCCAAACCTGCGAAAAATGCCGAACCACGCAAGGGTTTCGTGCGCGTATCTGACAAAGCAACTGTTTGTGTCGTCACAAAAGGTGTCCCGATTTCCCAAATGAAGTGGAAAAAAGGGTATCACTGGATCCTCCCGATTATTCGCTCCAAACCCAATCAACAATCGGGGTTCGGGCCGTTTGCAAGGCTTGTGCTCCGATACCATTGTTTTCAAATTGGTTAATTAAACAATGGTGTGCCATGAAAAAGCAGTTTCGTAATTCCCTTCTTATATCACTGTCGGCAACAACTATCTTGCTGAGCGGGTGTGGCGAAAATGATTCGCCAGAGATTACGGTTTCGGACCCACCCCCCGAACCCCCGTTTCAATTCACGAATGCAGACTCTGAAATTACTGTTGGCCTTAGCGACATTGTTACGCCGGGTGTTTATGCCTATCAGCCTGTGACTGCCAACCAGGGTGACGGGTTGTTTCCAAGTAGCGGCGTTGCCTTGATTAGCAACACCGGCCGCATTGTCTTTGCTGATGAGAATTCTTCTGGCTTTGCTCGCGTTCGAGCAACAGAGGGTTCACTCCTTGCTACTGATTTCATTTATGTCACCGATGCGCCTGACGGTGAGTCAATTTTGGGCCAGCCAACGGTTGATATTATCGATCAGGATTTGCGCGCGCGCCCTGATCCGTTGACACCGGCGCCGGAAATCCTGTCCGGTACCATCGAAAACGAAGCTGGCGAGCTGGTTGAGAGCTATCAGGTAACAGAAGGCCAGGCAAACTCCAGCGTGACGTTGGTCGAGATTGCCAACACCTACCGATTCAGCCGCCCCGATAATGGCACGACGACGTTTCAGATTGACACCGATGGCTCACTTACCGGATCAGATTCTTCTGGCTGCTCCTGGTCAGGCACTTTAGGAATTCCAAACCCCAATAGCCAGCTAATTGAGGCGTCTTTGAGTGCATCCAATTGCGGTAGCTCAACTACCGCTACCGGGCCCACCCGAGATGGAAGTTACGCGGCCCTCGGACATTACGACAGCGTTCAGGAGGCCCTGAGCCTTTATATGCTGAGCGATGACTATGCCACCCGGTTTGTGGCGCAGAGTGATACCTACGTGTCACCGCCGCCCCCCGTGGAGCCTGCTCCGTTTGCCTTTGTTAGTGAGAACAATGAAATTGAACCATCCGTTCAGTCGCGGCTCACCCCAGGTTTCTTCGATGTTCAAGTAGAGCAACTCGGCACAGGCGGCTCATTTGACGCACCAGTCTCCGCAGAAGCTTATTTAAGTGCCACCGGCAGAATCTTTGTTGATCACCCTGAGTTCCATGCCTTCGCAAGAATCTCTGTAAACAATACAAATAACTTCGCAGTGCCTATGGCAGTGGCCCCAAAGCCAAACACGTCATACGACCAGGTTGATGAGACGCTGCGAGGGATACCAGACATTCAGGGAAACATTGAAGATTCAGGCGGGGATCTTTTATACCGCTACTCAATGACTCCAAGCCCTGAAGCTGGCGGAACTGCAGTAAACCTTATCGACGTTGCGGGAATGTACTCACAAACCTCTGGCAACGGCATTACAACCAATTTTGTCATCACCGACGCCGGGGAACTGTCGGGATCTGACACCACTGGCTGCTCCTTTGATGGCGACCTATTCCTTCCCGATCCATCAGGTAATGCGTTGAGCATTATTGAAGTGGATTTTACCGCATCTGGTTGCGGTGCGACCCCTAACCTCAGTTCTGGTGATCGGGATGGAGATTACAACGGCGTGGGTTATTACCAGCCGGACCTTGAGACCCTGACGTTCGGATTAGTGAATCAGAACGTAACTGGATTGTTTGTTAGTGAGTAAATGGAGGAAGTGATTGTATGGTTTCTAAATTTTCAAAATTAGCTTTGGCTACAGGGCTCGCCCTGGGCTCCACAATGGTTTTTGCAGAAAGCACACCCTATGTTGGACTGATGGCAGGCTGGGATGATGTGGCCGCTGACATTGATACATCGACTTCTTTATTAATGGAGAGCGCGTCAGTTAGCGGCCTTAACGGAACAATCGTTGGAGGTTTTGAAATTCCAATGCCAGGGGGTTTCATAAACTTTGAGGCCAGCATCGGCGACAGCTCTGCCGAGTATGTTGAGGAATCTGCTACGAGCGCCCTCACGATTACAAAGAATATTGGTTACGGTGTTGATGCGCTGTTTGGTACAAATCTGAATCGCTCAACCATCCTGTTTGGAAGTCTCGGGTACAAAATGGTTGATATGGAGTTCGCTTCTAACAGTAGCGGTTCCGGGCGATCTGACACGGAAGAAACCTTCAGCGGCGCCAGTGCCGGCGTAGGTTTGCAAACCGAACTCACGGACATGGTTGATGTTCGATTGCATTGGACACGCACGTTTTATGCTGAAGAAGAGATCTCGCTGAGTAACAACTCTCTTCAGTTTGAAGTAAAGCCTACCGGTAACAGCTTTAGCATTGGCGTGATCGGGAAGTTCTAAGCCTTTTCGGAGTAATGGCGAGACAAAAAAAGGGGGAGAAACAAAAATTGTTCTCCCCCTTTTTTATATTAATGTTGGACTGCTGTTAACTAGGTCTGGTTGTACTGCATTCTTGAAGTCCAGAAAAAGCGCCGCGACCTAACTGACTACGAGATTGAAGAGCATGGTCGTATACCCAGTCTCCATTTCTAACGACAGTGGCACGTATAAATGTGCCATCGATGAATGTATCCGTTTGTGTGCACTTAGCGTAATTAGGCGTGGATCCGGTAACACGACACCCGTCTTTGGAATTAACCCGGCAATAGCTCATGCTTTTCGTCATGTAACCATTCATCGTTACAGTCTTGGTCATTTCGTCGGCTGGAGCGGCTGGAGTGTTAACCTTTTTACCAAGATCGATTATCCGATTTCTCAGATCAACAATCTGTTTGTTAGCAGCATCCAACTGCTGACCCACTTCCTCGGCACCTTGGTTCACGAGGTTTGTGACCGAGCCACCCGCATCTTGCACGCTGGTAGTTGCGCCGAAATTACCGTTTTCTACCACGGTTTGCGGTGAAGCGGCGGCAGCCCTCTGCATCGCCGTGACTCTGCCTTGCTCGCCTTCGACGTCGGTGTTGAAGTTTTGTTGTGCTGATACCTGAAAAGCAGTCGCAGCCAGCAGAACTGTCAATGTTCCTGACACTCCTGCGACCTTAATACGGTGAAGAAAACTGTTCATTGTAATGGCACTCCTATAGCGCTTGAGGATTATCGTATAGGGCAATATAAATCATTAGGTTGAAAATTTTTAGTGGATCGGAAAATGCAACCAGGAAACCGGCTGAAAAGGAAACAAAAACGTTAATTAAGGTTTTTAAAAAGAGGGCCTAAAGGAAAATTGGTTTAACGAATACAGCTCAAAAGAGGCAGCAGACAAGGCATTTCAGCGAATATTCTGAACTCAGAAGAGCGTAAAAGAGTACAAATAGAAGACCTCAATAATATAATTGTAACAATTTGTAACAAGTCGGTGCGGCGAGGATCTAAACCTTACGTTCACGACCAGATTGACGTCGTTTGAACTGGTCGGAGTTCAAGTATTCCTGCTCGGTGAATGACCGGCTGGCATGGCCCAGTTCTTCGCTGATGTGCCTGAGATCATCCTCATTTGCCTCGATCGCCTGACTAGCGCCGGTGTGCCGCAAATAATGGGTTTCTGATTTTATTGATTTGAAGCGCTCGACTTCTTCCTGCAACGACTCTCTCTCGTCCTGTTTTACCGCCGTGGCCAATAGCGCCTTCTTATTACTGATGACCATCAGCATGGCGTTCTCATAAATGGTGGCAACGGCCCGGGCTTTAAGATTCCCGCCGTGGGAGGAGGGCAGTATCGGCGTCTGTTCACCCGGTACCGGCAGCATGGTGTTGAGGCCCAGGAAGTTCCGCCACCGCTTGAGGTAGGGCAGATACGCATCGGAGAGGGTGACTTCCCTAAGCTTTCCGCCTTTTCCGTAGATGGTAAAAACCCAGTATTCCATATCCTTGTGATGACGCTTTTTGAAGTCGCCGAAGCTGGGTTCTCGGTGCATGCCATTACTGTCGATTCGTGCAGACAGCTCACTCACGCGCAGATACAGGGCTTTCATGGTGACAATCACGAATAGCGTGCGCTCGTGCCTGGATGGATTCTCGTTGGCCGCCCGGGTGACCGTTGCGAGTAGTTCGTCCCACTCTGATCCGGTCAGGCGCCGCGGATTGGCACTGGTTGTTACAGTTGGATCAGACGTTTTTATCGCATGAACGCGGGATCGGGTTGAGCGCCGGATACTTGAAAACGGGTCTTTATCGAGAATGCCCAAATCCATCAGGTGAGCAAAGTACAGTCGCAGGCTGCCGCGAATGGCTTTCAGGGTAGCCGGTGCCACCCGGTACGTAAGGGTTTTCGTTTCTCCGTTCTCGTCCCGCTCGACACGATAGCTGAACGGTCGCCATGGTGCCTGGGGTTGCCGGTGTCCCGACTCATTAGAGAAAGCGGGTGTCACATTTCGGGATATCCAGGCGGCTGGCGGGGTTTCAACAAAGTTCAGGTAGCTCTGCAGCGTTTCACCATCCACCTGATTCAGTGTGCGCCGTGAGACGAGCCAGAGATAGTTGAGGAACCGCTGAACCTCGGTACGGTAACGACCGAAGGTTCCGGGCACCTGATCATAGCTCACAAGAAATCGCCGTGACGCTTCGTAATCCCGGTGAACCAGGTCCGTCGGCAGGTCAATTTGATCAAGGAAGGCTTTTACTGACGGATAGTCAGAGAGGTCATTATCCATGAACTCAATGTGGCCGGCAGCGTCAAACAGGGGGTGACCGGGGAAACCGCTCATCGGGATAGACCTCATAAAATGCGTATATCCCTAAATATACGCAAATATAGGGGGGATGGGAATAACGACTCAAATTCTCACCTCACTGCGTGTTTACGACCCCGCAACCCAGCGCCTTTCAATCACACTGCACTTTGGGCATTGCGCTATGTTGCGCTTGGACCCGAAAAACTGGGTTACGCAGTTGCAATTGCCGCAAACCGGAGCAGCTTCACTGTTTACAATGCCGAATCCTTTGCCACTGATTAGACGTAACAAATTCTCGTTCTTTTCGGAATTCGATAAATCGACCTCCGAATCCAGCGGAATATCCCCGGGAGGCATGGCCTCATGCCACAGCCGCCTCCTTGTCCTCCAGCGTCAGTTCCACGCGGAAGTGCGCCGGACCGGTCAGGTTGACCAAGGCGTCGAGGCCAAACTTGTTGATGCGGCCGTTCAGCAGGTCGTTCAGGCGGGGTTGGGTGATACCCAGGCGCTGCGCCGCCTCTTTCTGAGTGACGCCCCACTCCTTCACGCGCCTGGTGATCTGAATCATCAGCTCGGAGCGCAGGCGCATGTTCAGGGCTTCTTCAGGGGTGTCTTCAATCGCATCCCACACACTTTCGAATCGTTCGTTTGCCATGTCTGTCACCTGGCTAGGTTCCATGTAGTTCTGTTGGGTCTTTCGTTGGTGCCTTGGTTCCTAGTCTGGGATCTCGCTGTAACGTTTCTTGCCGATCTCGATGTCTTGCTTGTCGGTCTTCTGGCTCTTCTTCTGGAAGCAATGAAGAACGTAGATCGCATTACTGCGGTTAGCGACGTAGAAGACCCGAAAAGCGCCATCGTCCTCGCGGATCTTGATCTCCACCACACCGCGCCCCACGGACGGCATAGGCCGGTAGTGGGTCGGGGCCTCACCAGTCTGGGTCCTGTCCAGCTAGCAGCCCGCTTCTCGGCGCGCCTCGCCAGGGAAGTCTCGCAGGCTAGCCAGCGCATCCCCGAGGAACTCCAGGGGCTTTTTTTCTCTCGACATCGGCAGCTCCTGAGATCGTCTACCTCGAATGATATATCAGTATTGATATAAAGCAAGAGCGTTGAAACATATTGGTGGCGGGAGGATGTCAACCCATATCTAAACAGGTTTTGGCGGTGTGGTGTGTGCGAAGCGAAAGCTAAGCGCACACAACCGTGGCGAGGGCGCAGCCCGACCCAAGGCAATGCCAAGGGGCAAAGCCCCGCCCTTCCCCCGCGTAGCGACTCCAAAGCCTGAGTTAAGCGAGAACACCGATGTTACAGGCGCGCTGCCAGCTTTGCGGTGCAGATTGGGTTCGAGTAATCGTCAATCACGAACGAAGGCACGATGCTGTAGGTTTTGTTGGGCTCAAGGAACCACTGGGATTGACCGGTAAAGATTCGGTTTTCAGTGGCGTCATACTTCACTGACTGAAGCTCACAGCGAAACGTCAGGTTGTGCACTCCGGACGGAATCACTACCGGATGGGACGTTTGAATAGCCTTGTCGTTAATCTTGATAACAGCAACGTCCAGATTCTTGTGCTCCGCGTTTGGAACGCTCAGTTGGGCGGTTGCTTCGGTGTGCAGTGTCGCTGAAGGAACCGACTCGTCCGGGTGGTGAACAACGTAGTTTGGGTAGGAGCTTGCGGTGTTGGTGTTGTAGTCAGGAGCTGTCATGCAGCCAGTAATGGCGGTTGCAGCCAGTGATGTCACAAAGATGGTGCGTTTCATGTGTAGTCCTCGTCGGGGTTTGCGGTATTTGATAGCTCGGTAATTGTCGTATGATACCTGTTATACCAATATCATGACGCTCGGAAACCCAAATGCCCGATCAAGCAATAAAGGTTCTCAGTTACTGGAGAGCGGCCCTGGCAGATAGTCAGTTAGGTCGCGGCGCTTTTTCTGCCTCACAAGTCCGAGGCCTGAACGGTCGGGGGCTGATGCTAGATCAATTACGCACTCAGGAGGTCGAAACGGACGAATCCTGGCTGTCCAGTGCCCATGAGCAGGCGGCAACCGTTTCTGAGGCTGACGTTGAGGGATGGTTTCAGGGTAGTGATGCGCCTTGGGTCAGATGCGTTGTGTACCCGTATGTGTATCTCAGAGCAAGCTCGCATCGCCACGGTGCCAAAGTTCGGTCGTTGGCGCCTGAGATGTTTGCTCCGGTCAGCTTCACGGTTCTTGTTAATCGCGAAGGCAAAATCATAAGTCATGGCAGGCCGGGGGTCGCACGGGAACTACTTGAGCCCTCACACGTAGGGCAACCTCTGATTCTTGGTTCCGTCAGGGAGCTTGATGAGTTCTTCGACCGCGAAGCGTTCCCCGACTGGCTTGATGAACAGCAACCTGATGTTGATGACCGGTGGCCCCTGGCCTGGGTTCTTGATTATTGCGAAAAGATACTGGATGAAGTGGTTAAGGTTTCCCTGAATGAGCCATTAATCGATGACACGGAGGCCCGCTACTCGCTGACCGAGCAAGGCCTGATCCATAAGGCGCAACAAATCAGTACAGCGGTCAGGCCGCTGATCGAGACCTACGACGCAGCATTGAATGCGAATAAGCTCAACTCAGTGTTTCGCACGGTTGCGCTTGGCAAGTCCGGGCCTGACACCAAGCCTTCAAACATTAAAAGGAAAGCCGCATTCGAACGCGGCCGGGTGCTTGGAGTTGATCAGAAGGCAGCGATTGAAAAAGCACTCTCGGCACCAGTGGGAAGTGCGACATCGATCAGCGGCCCGCCCGGTACCGGCAAGACGATTATCTTACAAGATCTGGTAGCGAACCTCCTGGTGGAAGCTGCGCTTGAAGGCCGCGATCCCTCGTTGGTGATGGTGGCCTCAACGAACAACCAGGCGGTTACAAACGTTCTGGACAGTTTCGGGAAAGTCGATCACAAGGAGTTAGGGATTCTTGGTGGACGATGGATAGACGTACCCGAATCGTTGGGCGTCTTTATTGCAAGCCACCACAGGTCCGACTCCGCTCGAAAAGAAGGTTACCTGATACCGGATGAGATCGAGAAATACGAATCTGCAATAGACGTCTCAGAGCAAGAACAGAAATATCTTGGGTATGCAGCTCAATGCATTCCCGGTGTCAGCTTGGATCAAGGTATCGATGTGGCGACAGAAGCGATCCGTGCAATGTTGAGAGATATTTCGGCAGTTGCTGGCCAGCTTTGCACGGTGACGAAAGATTTCAGGGGGCTTAAATCAAAGACAGCGTTTCGCCGCTTCAGAAAGCACCTGTCCAGGCTGAACCAGAAAGTCATTCGCTACGCTGGCACCCCTTTAACAACGGGTGTGCCGGAATTTAAGCGGTTGATTGAGTTGCTGGCGGAATACGATCGGGCAGCCGAGCGTCACAACAAAAGCATCACGAGTGCGAAGGCCGAGCATGACAGATACTTGAAAGCGGTAGCGCAGATGCCATCGTGGCTGAATAGGCTTCGGGGTTACCCAATTTTGAATACCGTTGTGGCGGCTCATGAAATCAAAACGGTAGGCGCAAATGCGGCAACCAAAGCGGTCACCAATAAACGCCTACATGAGATTAACGTTGAGTTCCATCAGGCTGTCGCGTCTATCCAGAAAGATCAATTTGTTGAGGCTCTGGGGCCAGCGATTGAGCGATTTGTTGACAGTATGATGCGCCCTACCCTGTTTATGCTGGCCGTGCGGTACTTCGAGGGTCGCTGGCTGTTAGAGGTAAAAGCTACCCTGAAAGCAGGCGATACCGACAAACGCTCTTACGTCAAAACCGAACGAAAGTGGCGCCGGCGCAGCAAGCTTCACCCATGCCTTGTGTCGACACTTCACTCGCTGCCGCGCCATCTGACCTACTGGGATCAGCTTGCAGGTCAGGAATTACCGGCGTTCGAGTTCCTGGACTGGTTGGTTGTGGATGAGGCTGGCCAAGTATCGGTAGATGTCGCGGGTCCGAGCCTGGTGCTTTCAAAGCGTTTGTTGGCAGTTGGTGATGAAACACAGATTGAGCCGGTATGGTCGATCTCCGAGCAGATTGATATTGGCAACCTTGCCAGCACAGGGATGATTGATACGAAATGTGACATAGACAGCCAGTTCAGCGCTCTGAACAAGCGTGGCATTACAGCTTCCCGGGGAAACCTTATATCAGCGGTAAAGGCGAGCGAAGAATCGCCCATCATGCTCACCGGTCACAGACGTTGCGTCCCGAGCATTATTCAGTTCTGCAACGATCTTTGTTATGACGGCAAGTTAGAGCCCCTTCGTCAGGAGAAAAACTGTTCCGTGCCTGCCGTTGGCTATTGGCATGTTCCCGGTGTTTGTGTGCGAGCTGGTGGAAGCAGAAAGAATGAAATTGAGGCTGCAGCCATTGCAAGTCTTGTCGGAGAGAAAAAAAATGTTTGGATGGCCGAATGCGATCAGGATCGACTTCAGGATACTGTGGCAATCGTAACGCCTTTTCGACAACAGGCGGTGGCAATAAGGAAAGCCCTGAAGTCGGTGCTTGGTAGTGAGGCCGATTCAGTGACCGTGGGGACCATTCACTCATTGCAGGGCGCGCAGCGTCCCGTGATCCTCTTTTCTCCAACCTATTCGGCGCATCGAATAAGCCAGATCTTCTTTGACGATACCCCCAACATGCTCAACGTCGCCGTGAGTCGAGCGCAGGATCATTTCTTCGTCGTAGGCGATCTTGATGTTCTGCGCTGCAGTACAGGCCCAGCGAACGCGTTGTTTAAGCACATTCACCAGGTAGGTAAACCTTATGTCGGCGCTGTCGACTCTGAAGCGATCCTGGCAGCTATGGAGGATCACTGGGGCGAGTGCCCGGGTAATAAGCTCACCGGGCTCGACGAGCATACGGATTTCTTGGCAGGGGTTCTGAAGCGAACGAACCTGTCGGAGTTAATGATCGTCACCCCTCTTTTAACGCCTGACGCGCTACGTATCCATGGAAACGAGCTGGCGCGTCGAGCGCAAAGCGGTACGCGAATAGAGATTATTACCTCGCGCCAGCTCAATTATGGTGGGGAGTGGTCTGAAATGTTTGCGAGAGGGTGCGAGTTACTTCAGAGCAAAGGGGTGATGATCAGGATCGTTGATTCACTGACTCATGGGGCATTGTTCATCGATCGCGATCGTGAGTGGCTTATCACTGACGGAAGCTGGCTAGGCATTGATGAATCAGGCGCGTTTGTGCGATTTAGTGAGTATTTTAAGCAGCCCGAGTCGGTCAGGTTGAGCACGGACAACCTGACAATAGAGCATCAGCGGTACCGGTCAGGTGTTGGCCTTGAATACACGCAAGAGCCGTCATCGAGTGTTGCTTAACCTGTTGTGTGGCAAACCGGACAAAAACCAATACAACATGCACTACACTATTCGCAAATAACGTTATCCCAAGGAGTGCCCAGGCATGAGCGTTCAACTGACTCGTCAAACTGTTACTGAAGAATGTATGGATTTAGAGCTGACCCCAGATCAACAAGGTCAGTTTGATAAATTGGAGTCTGTACAGGACAAGGCAGCATACCTCGACGCCCTACTCGGCGACGACAGCGTAACGGTGAGCAGCATCAGTTCAACGTCGACGGACGGTTACAAGGATTTGGCCGAGGATAACGGCAAACCTCAACCGTGTGCCGAGCAGGATTACCTTGATTATCTCGACAAAAACCGAAAGCAGGCAACGCCGATCAACGAGTACAAAGTACGGTTCGGTGAAGTCATGGAAGACAGCAATATTGAGATGGTAACAGAGAAGGTCAACGCTACCTCTTACCAGGAAGCGGTCGAATCAGTGTTCAAGGGAGCCATTGCGGATGGCCGAACCATTGATCGGCTATTTCCTGGCGCCGGGGAAACCCCGCCTGTTCTTATTCAGCTTGATAGAAATATTTTTGATCTCACGGCTTCGGCGGACAACGACACGGTACTGAAAGTTGGCGCAATGGAAGTGAACATCAACCGGAACAATCACAACCTGTCAGTCACAATGACGAACGCCCTCAATGGGGATGAAGTCGATGCCATGTCGATCAGTGACCAGGATTACCTGCAGGCGCTCGATGACGGCATGAAACAGAATTCCGGGCCCTCACTTGGTTAGAGGCCATATAATTCCAACGGTTTGTTGAATCTCGGCAAATTGCATTAGCGTTCTCCAGTAGGCCCTTGCGTCGTCCGTTGTTACGGATGGCGTTTTTTTTGCGTCTGTAATAAGCAGTAGCCCTCTCACCCAATCGTCGGGGTAACCGGACTGACGAAGATGGTCAATCAGCTCCCATCGATCAGCGAATTGCGAAAATGGCACGAGCTGGCGGGCACGTATCAGTAAATTCAATCCTTTCAACGAACGCTCAGGTAGCGACAGTCGTTGCGCCGCCCAGACGCCCTGTGGCTCATCTAAATTCATCAGAATGGACGGGTTTTCGAGTACAGCGCGCACAATCAGGGCGACAATGGGATGAATAGATTCTATGCCAGGCGCGGCGTGTGTGTGGCTGCGAAGTGGATGCGGCCCGACCGCATACCCTATGCGATGACGAAGCTCTTCTGCCAGCAGAGGCGCTGCCATATCCGGGGCTATCAGGTCGATGGCCGCATGGGCTTGAACCGTCGCTTCCGGGCTGGCAGATAGACCGTGACGCATGGTCAAGGCATTCTGATCAAGCCAGGAATCCCCAAGCGTTGCTGCCTGACATTCAAGAAACCCCTCAATTCCGACCTCTTCAATGAAGGTGTCCGGATCCTGCCCCTGGGGTAATTTAAGGAAAGAAACGGTTTGTTGATCTCTGACAAGAAGAATGAGTTGATCGACAGTGCGTGTTGTAGCCTTTCTCCCGGCCGCGTCACCGTCGAAACAAAACTGTAGGTCAGCAATGTCACGGCGCTGAATTGTTCGGTAATGGGATTCTGTAAACGAGGTGCCCATGGCGGCGACAGCGGTAAGTCCGTGTCTCGCCAGTGCCAATACATCGGTATAACCCTCGACTACGTAGAGGGTATCGGTCTGTTGCAGAGCGTACCATCGCTTCTTGCTGTCCAGGGAGATCTGATCAGGAGGTGTCAGGCCATATAGAACGTCCCGTTTTTGGAAAACCGGAGACTCGCTGGTGTTGACGTATTTCCCCGGGCCGGACTTGTCCGAGAGTGCGCGCCCGGCAAAAGCACAAACCTGCCCCTTTTCGTTAATGATCGGAAACATCAGTCGGTCAATAAACGTCATCCGACCATCGGATTTAATCAGTCCAGTGTCGTGTAGAACCGCTTTCACGTCACCTGTTGCGAATTTGCTGGCGGAGACAACATCATCAGTCAGATTGTAAGATTCAGGGGCATAGCCAAGCATGAAGTCAGCGACAAGATTTTCGTTTATATGTCTCTCTTGAAGGTATTCGGTCAGACGACCAGAACTTAAAAGAAGATCATGGAAAATCTTAGAGACAGTCGCTAAAACCTCATAATAAGGCTTATCTAACTGCCGCTTTTTCTTGAAAGAAGGTTTCGCGGATTTCTGAAAATCAATCCCAGCCCTTTCTGCAAGCCACTCTGTAGCTGCATCGTTTTCCGTTCCGCGAATATTTGCCGCAAACGTCACGGCATTCCCCTTGGCCCCGCAACCACGGCACAAATACACCTGTTTTGAGGGGTTTACATAGAACGATGGAGTTTTTTCATCATGAAATGGACAGAGCCCAACAAGCTCCCTTCCCTGACGCTTAAGCGCAATTCCAAATTCTTCAATCAAGGCCGCCAGGTCGTTGGCGGCGATGATGTCCTCAGTTGAATGAAAGCTATTTTTGGATTGCACGGTAAACCGGACTTTTATTAAATGGGGACGTTGTAGAATAGGTTATCACATTGGATAAAATGCGATTGCCGCAAACCCGATAAGGTATCTGCACTATGAGCGAATGGGACGACTGGCTCGATGAACCAGAACTGCCTGCGCCTGCCAAACCTAAGAGCAGCGTATCTCTGACTGTGGAGCAGGATAAGATTGCGAATCACCGATTCGGTCCAATGATTGTGTTGGCCGGCGCTGGTAGCGGCAAAACAGCAACGTTGTGTTCACGCACGGGTCGGTTGCTCGACAGTGGCGTGACACCCAGCTCTATCCTCTTTCTTACCTTTTCACGCAAAGCGGCCACCGAAATCAAAAACCGGCAAACCAATCTATTCGGTCAAGATGGCGCGGATGTCCGAGTGGATACTTTTCATGGTTTTGGTTATCGCTTCCTGGAGCTTTACAAAGACCTCTTTGGAATTCCAGAAGACTCGCGCTGGGGCATCCTGAATGAATCGGATCAGAAGCGGATGCTTTCAGAAATAGGTAAGGAACACTGCGATAAGCACGATGTTGAATTTAAAAAGTTTCGCAAATTCCTCTCGGACAAGTTTGGGTACTGGTCTGGGATGAAGCAGGAGGGCAAGTGCCCAAAAAACCGGTCTGACGCGATTAAATTTTTGGCCGAGTTTCAGCAGAAAAAGACCGGTGAAGCTCAGATAAAAGTAACCCAATGGGACCATCTTGCCGCCCAAACTCTTGTTGATTATGAAACCGATAAGCGAAAGGGTGGCTACCTCGACTACGATGATCTATTGCTGCTTCCCGCCCGGGCGTTGAGTAAATTCCCGAAAATCGCGGAGGCCATTGCGGCCGAGTACGAATACATCATGGTGGATGAGTCTCAGGATACAAACCTGATCCAGTATCTCTTGGTGAAAACTCTGGGAATGCATCACGGCAATGTAGTGATGGTTGGCGATGATGACCAGTCGATTTACGGTTGGCGGGGCGCCAAGGTCGCGAACCTGCGTCGGTTCATGAAGGATTTTAATGCGCCGGTTCAGCGGCTTGAAGAAAATTTTCGCAGTCATAGTGGGATTGTTGAATCGGCCAGAAAGCTGATAAATCACAACGAGGTTCGCCTGCCAAAGCAGCCCTTTTCCAAGCGCGAAGACGGTGTGCCACCCGCTCTTGATGTATCAGAAACGGATCGGGATATGGCCCGAAGTATTGTCAAGCACGTTCAGGGGTTACAAAGAGAAGGTGTTCCGCTGGCGGATATGGCGGTTCTGTATCGCACAAACCGCATGACCCAGATTCTCGAGCCAGCGTTAAAACAGGCTGGAGTTCCCTATTCGGTCGTGGGCGGGATGTCTTTTTATGAGCGAGCGGAGATTCAAGCGGTTGTTGCCTGCGTCCGCATGAGCACAAAGACGGATGATTTCCATGCACTGCGGATTCTACAACCGTACATCGATGGAGTCGGTAAAAAAGGTCTGAGTGAGGTCATTGAAAACCTAAAAAATGAAGATAAGAATCTGAGGGACATTGCGTTGGCACCCGGCGATTCGGCTCGAAGGTTCGGAAAATCCGGTCTTTCGGTGAAGAAATTCTGTGCCAGCGTGTTTGTGAAAACGATTATTGAAAATGCGGAAAAAGGCCGGGGCCCAGAAGAAAGCGTTAAGCACCTGGTGCAGTGGATGAAAGACGGCCCAATGAAAGTGCTTGATCGCGAGAAAGACGACGTTCTACGGATGAAGCGGGACAAAAATCTTGAACAACTGTGCTTTGAGATAGGAAATGCAGGAACCGATGACTGGGTTGAATATCTGATGGAGGCTCCGATCACGGATTACGTGGCAGAAAAAGCGGATAGCGACTACCTGACACTTTCAACGATTCACAGAAGCAAAGGTCTTGAGTGGCCCCATGTCATGATCTCCGGGTTTTCAGATGGCATTATGCCGATGGATCGTGCGGCTCTTAACCCTGCTGCAAAACCTGATAACAATCCGCTGGCTGAGGATGCGGATGATGGTGGCAAACCAGAGGAAGAGCGTAGAACAGCCTATGTTGCGATTACCCGCGCAGCTGAAACATGCTCGGTTTTTCACGCATGCGAGTATCGTTTTCCGGGTTCGGAGCCCGTAAGACTTAACCTTTCAAGCTATGCACTAGAAATGGGCCTATCTCCCAAGCCTGAGCAACGCCACCTTTTGAACGATGATGATGGTTTTGATCAGAGTTGCGGCGACTCGGATTCAGATAATGGGGTTGAGGCCGTTTTCAGGGGAGCTTCGATGGCATAATTGCCCTATTCAAATATGGAATAAGCCGGTCTATTCGACTGACTTAGGGGCGATTATGTTGTTCAAGAATCTTACTGCATACCGGTTCACAAAGCCGTGGAGGATCAGTCTCGGTGATCTTGAGGCGGGGGTTGCACAAAAACCGTCTCGGGACTGTCAATTTCAAGAGCTTGAGTTCATCGGTTTTGACTATGTTCACGAGCACACCCGCCTGCGCGTTTGGCCCATCCAAAATGAAAAAGCTTTCCTTCTTAAATTAACCCAGGCTAAGCGGTTACTTCCTCCGGCTGTCCTCAAAGAAGAGGCGCGAAAGATCATCTCGCAAAAGGAAAAAGCCACCGGTGAGCCGGTCAAAGGTCCCGAAAGAAAAGAGATTATCAGCCAGGTAAAAGATGATCTTCTCCAAAAAGCCTTCCATAAAAAGTCCGCTATCCAGATGGTTGTTCATTTGGAAAATCAGGAAATCTGGATTGATCAGGTATCTGAAAAAAAGTGTGAAATGGCGCTTGGACTTCTCAGGAAAGCGACTGGATCTTTGCCAGTTGAACCCATTTCCAATTCCGGAGAGATCGTTGAGCAGCTTAGTAGTTGGTTGCTGAATGAAGATAATTGCCCCGATGGAATTTCTGTCGGCGACGCGGCAAAGCTCGTCGACACTACCGATGCCAAGGCCCACATCAACATTAAACGCCAAGACTTGAATACCGATGAGATCAGGGCGTTGCTTGATGATCGCTGTGTCGTATCTTTGGGTATTGAAATCGGCGACCAGTTGGTCGCTGAATTGACGAATCTCAGGGGTTTGAAGTCCATTAAACCGAAAGAAGCGTTTGATCTGGGAAGTAATGAAGGCGATGACCCCAACTCTGCTTTTGATGCGCTTGTTTACTTAAGTGTCGAAGAAATCGCTGCTGCTCGGCACAAGCTTAAAGGCGGGCTTCTGGAAGCAACCCAATCGAATGAGGAAGCAGTGGCATGACACATTTCGTAGATAGAGTGGTCGATAATATTGATGCATTAATCGGCTATGCTCATGGTGCCCTGTTCAAAACAAACCCCCGTGAAATGATTGATATCGTCACCACCGATGATGATCACACCTTTGTCACCAAAGAAGGTGCTCTGGTGACCATTCTTAGACTTCGTGGAACGACCGCCAAACTGTTTGATCCTGAGCTTCTGAGCGTGATCAATGAAATTTCAGAGGTCGTCGGGCAGGACATAATTCGGGGCGGTAACCATGGGTTCAGCGTAAGTTTTGAGTTTGACCCGGATGAGGCTTATAACTACGCCAAGCGAACACTTAACGGAAGTCTGAACACGGCAAAAAGACTTGGGCTTGGCAAGTTAATGTCGATCATTATTGAGGAAAAAGCAGTAAAAATGGCGGAATATTGCCATGTAGAGAATACCTATATCGCGCTGTCCACTTATCCCAGATCGCTTCACAAAGACGATATGAAGAGCCAGGCGCTTGAGCGCGCGGAAGCCATGCAGACCTGGCCGGATACCGCAGAAGCACTGATGGGCGACATGGCGTACCCAGCATTGCGCACCCGGCACCAGACGATGATCTCATCATTCTTGTCGCGGATGGAGAGTTTGGAATCTCTGGATACGGTTGGCCTTCTAATGGATACCCTTTCGGTCAAGGCTTACCTGAAGGACGTAAAGAGATTGACCGACCATGGCTCATCGATTGCCTGGCAACCCCGGACAATGGAAGACGCCCTTACCCGAATTCGGGTACCTTCCTCCGCGAAGGAATCTAAGGGAAAGAAATTTGATTTCCTAATGCCTCCTACCTTTGGACAGCAATTATTTGGTTCAACCATTGAAACCATCGGATTGAAATATGCGGTTATGGGCAACCGACTTTACTATTCCTGTGCGGTTTCTGAAGGGCCAAGCAATCCGGAGACATTTGACCGGTTAATCACTCAAGCGGCCAACCTGGATCTCCCATTTCGCATTACGATCAGCATGAAAGGAAGCGGAATTGGCGTCGATGCGCTGGACAACGCATTGGCAGGAACTTTCCCCTGGATGAGCACGGCCAACGGGCAGCGCAAGGAAGCCGTTAAAAATCTGACACGCTATGAAACTGAAATGAATGGCGTGGTACCAGCGATGTATATCACCGCCTGCACTTGGGCCGATGCTAAGCCGCGATATTCCAAGAAAAACGGCGTGCAATACGATCTGGGGCAGATAAGCGAGAGAGCGACGAAGCTCAACCGGGTCATTCAATCGTGGGGCGGGATGCAGACACGGGACACATTCAATGCCCCGATCGAAGGATCGTTAAGCACACAGGCAGGGTTGTTCGATCACCCTTTGGGGTGCGTTATGGCCCCGACAATGCCTGACGCTATAGGTATGACGCCTATCTTTCGACCCACAACCAGTTGGTCTGAGGTTGACGGTAACGTGATGCTTCGAACTGAAGATGGAAAGTTCCTGCATTACCAGCAAACCAGCAAGCGACAAAATGCGTGGGTAACGCTTCTCGTTGGGCCTATGGGTTTTGCGAAAAGTACAACAATCAACACACTCAACTTCTATTACCTGGTCTCCCCGAGTGCTGAGTCAGAGATACCTTATCTGCGATGCATGGATATCGGCCCATCTTCTCGGTCAATCATTGATGCGGTTCGCCAGTCTCTGCCCGCAGATAGGCAGGAAGTGGCAAAGTACATCCGAATAGAAAATTCCCCCGAATATATGATTAACCCATGCGATACAGCATTTGGCCTTGAAGAGCCGCTGCCAAATCATCGGGCCTATCTGGTCAATCTGATTACAACACTGTGCGTTGGAATGTCCGGTGAGCTGGCAAATCTACTGCCAGGTCTGGTTACAACTATTGTGATAAAGACCTTTAAGGCTTACGCCTCCAAAGAACATGGAGGGGATCGGCCCCGGCAGTATTACCCGAAAGCAAATGCACTGGTGGATCAGAAAATTACCGATCATGGCATTGAGATTGACGAGCTTACAAGCTGGCATGAGCTGCGCGATGAGCTATTTGAAGCTGGTGAAACCCGCGCCGCCCTAATTTGTCACCGCAAGGCGATGCCCGTTCTTTCAGATATGATCGCAATAGCATCAATGGAAGAAATTCGGCAGGAGTACCCGGAGGCATATAACGGGGCACCGTTGCTTGATATATTTTCCCGGAATATTCGAGAAGCGGTAAACATCTTCCCTATTTTGCAGGGTGAGACCAAGTTTGAGCTTGGCGAATCTCGCGTCATTTCGCTGGACCTGGAAGACCTGGTTCCGAAGACGATGACCAAAGATGGTTTATGGCAAGCTTCCATTGCGTTCTTTATCGGGTACAACCTGCTTACGAGTGATTTCTTCTTCCACCGCAGTTACCTGAAGTATGTTCCTCAGCGCTACCTTCGCTACCACACGCGCCGGGTCCAGCACCTTGAGACGTCGCGCAAACGGTTTTCGATGGACGAGCGGCAACGATTCTCAAAGGTTCCGGCTGCGCAGGCGCAGGTGGACTCAATGATCGCAGAGGGTCGCAAGAATCTAGTTGATATAATGGTTGCCTCACAGATGTTCGAGCACCATACGGAGACATCAATAAACCTTGCGACAAGCATCATTATTTTGGGTGCCGGCAACATGACGCCCAAAGACGAAGAGGGTGTAAAGTCCCGATTCAGCCTTACCGACAGCCAAATGAAAAAAATCCGTAGCATTCGCAAGCCCACCAAAAAGGGAGCGGAAGTATTCACGATTTTTAAAACTGAAGATGGCTCGCAAGCGCATTACGGGTATCTGACTGATGGCAGCATCTACCTATGGCTGATTGCAACGGAAGCGGTTGATCGGTCGATGCGAAACCGAATGTATGAGCGATTTGATGAGACCGAAGCCTTGAAGCGATTGGCGATACGGTTCCCGGGGGGCTCTATCAAATCTGATATAGACGCTCGCCTGGCAGAGCTTAACGATGACGTTATTGATGAAGACAAGATCTCAGGAAACATTATTGAAGAGTTCATCGAGGAATGCGCATCAGTCACGATTGGGTAGTATTTTTGTAGCTCACATTAAATGCTGGTGCGGACTTGCAGTCTTAAAGAAAGTTAATCATTATCGATTATTTGGTAGCATGCACAGTTAGCGTGTAGAGGTGGACCCTTGCGGTTAAAGTTTTGAAAACACCATCCTTGAAAACACCACCGAATGGAGGAACAGATGTTTCTGGTGGACTATATTCTCATCAAAAAAAAGAACCATAAAAGCTCGAAAATTTGCGAATTGTCGGTTAATCTTGCTGAAAACCACGTAATACAGGTTGGGGAGATCACTCAAGGTTGGTTTATCGGTCGGTCTGACGGCGCCTCATTCAGCAAGATTATCCTCTGCGACCGAAGCGGTCATGAGTTCATGCTTGTTGTGAAGCTCGAGTCCTCGGCCGAGGAAGGGGAAGTTCAGGCATTGCTGACGGAACAGGGTTTCGTTCACGTGGGCTCGCTGAAAAGCGAGAAAAATCACCCAGATTTAGTGCGCATCCCTGTCAAAGTGTTTAATTCGGAGATCGAGAGCATTAGATCTCTTGTGTAAAATCAGGGTAAAGTTGAAAGCTCGCAGCCACCGCTGCCCGAAAAACCGATGCGCATGAGGAAAAGGGTGAAAAATGTCAGCCTCATTTTTTATAAAGCTTCGCGACGAAGGCTATGAAATGTCTATCCAGGGAAGCAAACAAGGATCGTTGGCCATGCACGATGGCAACCTAAAATTGTTTTCAGATCTGAGCCTTCCAAGTTCAATCATTGATGATGCAAAGGCGGCCGGCGCCACTGATAATCGCACCAGCATTACAGAGATAGCAGCGGACTTAAATCGTACTTACGGTGCTTCTGCAAAGCAGTTAAACCTAATCCGATCTCAGATTGACGATGCTGTTGACGCCACGAACTCATCACCCAAGTTGTCCTGATTTCGTTTCCCCGGACACTAACGGGGCTTCTGCCTCGTTGACTCCATCTTTCTCTCTCACTTCCATATATATTGCATATCCTTCAGCGTGCCTCTGTCCCGAGCTACTGCGACGGTCTTATCCCACGTCAGGTCTTGGCGTGAAATCCAGTCACCATCCTCAAGGGTTGTTTTTGCGATTTTTTCAATTAGCTGATTAAGCAGATCAAGCGTCTCGCTGCACAGTGGCGTTATTTTATGGATCGTTTGAGAAAATGATTTGTCGTTTAAATAGCGTCCGTACCAGAGTCGAACGGCACGCATGTGTCGTGGGTCAGTGATAAAATCGGCCTCTATAACGGAGGCGTTATTATCCAGGGCCTGACCCATTGAGAGACCTAGCTGTTCACACCAAGCGTCCAGAACGTAGATATTCCGCGGCATAGTGCTTGCGTCTGAACTCTCCCAGGAGGACAGGCTCTTCCGGTCGACGCCCAGAATCCCCGCAAGCCTCTCCGCTGTAATGCCTAGTTGCTTTCTACGTTGAGACATCCGTAGTGCAAAATTTGTTTTGTCGAAAATAGCTCACCCCGCATTCAAAAATGTTAAATAGACTATTGCATTTGTGTAACAAATAAACACACAACCAAAGAGTAATTTTATACGCAAAAAAAAGTTAAATAGATCATTTGGGTAAGATTATGGACAGTATGTATTTGCACCTATGCGTGTTATTTGGAATAGTTCGAACCGCTGATCTATGGCGCTATAGCGCCCCTATAGTGCACGGATTGGCATAAAAGGGTTTAGCCGGGAACGGCAAGTGGACCCAAGGCTCGCCAGCCTCAACAAGTGGAAAAAATCGAGGACAGAGCCCAGTCCTACCTAATACGCGGAGATGCCCATGTTTGTTTGCGAATACGTTCTGAGTTGGAAACTATTTTCTGAATCCGATGCTGTCGAGGACGTCATAATTAACCTTATTCCAGACGCAACATTGCCATTGGCCGATTTCAAATACGCATGGTATTTAGGATGTGCCGATGGCGCGCCTTGTAGTCGAATCGTACTTATTGATTCAGAGGGTATCGAATACATTTTGCCAATCCGGATGAGCACTGAAGCACAGCATCGCCTGGTTCACAATTTCTTTGTTGGTGCCAACTCTATCCGAATCTCTGAACTCCCAGAGACTGATGCCAAAGAACAGGCCGAGAAGGTATATCAGATGCCCCTGACAAGCTTTGCTTCTGAGCAGGCAATGATCCTCGCCCGGATGACAGACTAGACTCAACCACCCGGCACTCAAAATGACCAACCAATCGCAAAGGGCATTGCGCTGTGGCGTCCTGCCCGCTTCTTTTATGTCGATCCGCCTGAAACTGCACTTCAATAATCTGACAACATCTGTGTGCTTTGCGTGGCCCGTGTTTTCAGGGATGTTTATTTGTGACGAACCGCCAGCAGCAAAGGGGAAACGGATGATTTGCCCTGAGCGGGCCCTGGTCGATTCACTGAGCAACTAACTGCATTGGAAAATAAGGAAGGCCACTTGTGCGCCTGGTATCACCTATATATAATGATACCATTGATAGCAGTTAATCTGAGGGCTACCAAGTGGCAAACGTGAATGTAAGAAATCTGCCCGATGAGGTGCATCGGGCCATCCGAATCCAAGCCGCTCAGCGCGGCCGCAGCACCGAGGCCGAAATCCGCGACATCTTGGAGAGGGCAACGAGGCCCGAGGGCCGCGTGAAGCTTGGCTCGTTCCTGGCCTCCATCGCCCGCGAGGCTGGCGGCCTAACCGATGAAGAGCACGCCTTGTTTGAGAGCGCGCGCGACAAGTCTCCGGCTCGTGCGGCGAATTTCGAATGATCCTACTCGATACGAACGTAATTTCGGAGCCGCAGCGCCAGAAGCCCAATGCTCGCGTCATTGACTGGATCGACGCGCAAGCGCTGGAAACTCTCTATCTGTCCGCGATCACGGTAGCCGAGCTTCGTGCGGGTATCGCGCTGATGTCGGCCGGAAAGCGCCAGGCCCGCCTGCATGAGAACCTGGAAAAGCATCTGCTGCCGATGTTCGCCAATCGGGTGCTGTCGTTCGATATGACTTGCACGAAGGCTTATGCCGAGCTGCTGGCCAAGTCCCGTGCTGCCGGCTTGGCGGTCGAAACGGCCGATGCTTTCATTGCAGCCATCGCCCTCGCCAACGGCTTCACCGTCGCCACCCGCGACACCAGCCCTTTTGAGGCTGCCGGGCTGAGCGTCATTAATCCGTGGGAGGCGGCACTATCAAGATAGCGTTCGCCGTAATGCTTCGCAGCTACCACATTGGGATTCGGCGCAAAGTTACCAACTTTATTAATACCGAAAAGCCCTGAACAAATCGTAGATGAAGCTCTGAGCTGCAGCGCCATTGTTGTTGGGCAGGAGTTAATTTTAATCGTCGATGCCAGCCCAAAGGCAACAACGGAGACCCTTGCATGAGCAACCCTGATTCGTCACTTGACCTTTTTGAGCACTACGAACATCAATCGAAAGCATTGAAGGCGATCACTGAAAAGTTTTCTGCACAGATCGAGGAATCCGAGGGAGATAGCTACGAGGTATTGAAGCAGTTTCATTACGAGGTACAGCAACTTGGCTATACGTTTGATTACGGCCTTGATGCGGTGCCGTACAACTTCCGACAGGATGTAAGCCTTTTAGACGAAAGTGTGATGCATCGAGAAAGTTTGATTGAACACGTAAAAATGGTGTGTCCGCAAGGTGAATTAGACGAGATTATGAACACGGTCGAAGATATGAGCCTTGAGGATATTTCCGAGCTGGCTGAACGTTTCGAGTCCGGTGAACCGTCCGGCCCGCGGCCTGGCTAATAAAGCAAAAGCCACACCTGTCGAAGCTGGTGAACTGATTCAATTAACGACGAGTGTTCGATTCACGCGTCAGCGCTTGAAAATTCGCCTTGCCGTCCATAAGAGCTTCCAACTGAGTACGCATCCCATCTATATGGGGGCATGACTTGCCGGTTTTAAGATCCACCGTCACCTGCACAATGCTGGCCCGAGCAAACACGTTGCTGTGATCGCGAGCATCAACGACCTCAAGGCTCAGATTAACCCGCTTCTCGCCAATCTCGCTGACGCCCATGCTGACCGCAATCGGAATGCCGAACTTGGCTGGGCGCAAATACTCAATGACCGTTTTAACTGTCAGGCCGGAGTACCGGCTTAGATCAACTTTTAAAACCTCACTGAAGGCAGTCACTCTGGCGACTTCTAAAAAATTCACATACGAGACATTATTGACGTGACCGAGCACATCGTAATCGCTCATGCGGGTTTGGATTGGGGTGGTGATAACCGATTGCATCTAAGAATATCCTATAAAAAATTGAGCCTGTAGACACAGGGTTCTGGTTACATGCCCAGCTTGGCAAGCAACTCGTAATCGTTGTCTGATTCGCGATCGGCCCGGTAGTGGGCAACCTCATCGATGAAGCGATCGGATAGTCGGCACAGGTCCGCACGGTTTCCCGGAATAACGTGCTGGCGAAGCAGTCGCTTAATGTCGCGGACAGCCTTCTCTTTGTTCGAGAGCCTGCCGGTCATATCGAACATGAAGCCCTCACCGGTGGCCAACCACTTCTGATTCACCCCGCAGATTTCAGCAAACTCAAGGTTGTACCGTGACCGGCGCACTTTGCCATTGCAGGCGTCGTAGACGGTTGAGCGCGATACCGCGTGGCCATAGTCCCTGGTCAGACGCCGATGCAGACCGGCCGGAGTTAACCGCCCATGCCCAAGCGCAGCGGTAAGCCGGGCACCATACGCCTGAGACTCTGTGTAACTTGGGGTGCCCTCTGTGCGTGTTAATCGCGTTGCCATCTGCCCACCTTTGCTTTAGTGATTCCAGAGTAACCAAACGCAGCGCTGGTGAACGGCACAAACCCCAAAAAACCAAGTGCCGAAACTGCCCCTCCGGTTTCCACCAATCAAAACCGGGTGCAGACGAAATCCAGAGCCCGGGAAGGCCAGCGTCACGCCCTCAGTGGAATGGGCGTCCATTCTGCCCATATTTGAGGGTTGGCAGACAAACGTGAAAAAATCCCCAGAAACGCATTCAGCCTCATGAAATAAAACGGTTTACACGGCTATTTCTTGTGCGAGCCGATCGACACTGAACTCACCATGCTGCCGACAACGATTCTGATGAAATCCTCCAAAAAGTGATTTAAGCACCTGTATTTGCAATTGCTTCCTTTGTCGCTTATGCCTGGAACCTGCCAATCCTTGTTATCCTGATACAGCGATGCTTAGCGTACAATTTTTTCCGTTTCGTGAGTTGGCCCGAAATTAATTTCAGAGGAATATCGTACTGTATTACGTAATATGTAATTACGTACTGTTTCGTGGCTACTGAATGCTCGCTGACTTGCGATTCTCACATGGGATAATCCAGAATTATTCATTGTGATGCATTTCCGCGATTGTCGATCCTGTTCTGGCAGTACACCAATAGCCACTTGTAGAGAGCGTCCTGACCGAAAAATTCTGGCCAGATTGGCATGGCGCCCGACCCATCGTGTGGCGCGAGTCGTTGCCTATCTCGCAGGACATATATGAACTCCGTACTGAGTAAAATGCCGATGGGTAGAAAAACCCTCCATGAATTCATTACATTCAAATAGTTATATTAGATTCTAGGCTATTTTTCACGTTTGTCTGCCAGCCCTCTTGTATGCCTTACCATGCGGTCGAGTCCATCATTTTGACAAATTCACGAAAAGCATTTGATGCGGAAATACGGTTTGCTGTGGCAACATGCTTTTGAGTGATTTCCATAGCAAGGTAATTCTCGGAATCTTCACTCTGCTCTTCTGCTTGAGCCAATGTTAGCGGAGAGCATGTTCCTTCAATGAAGGTACCGTTGGCTAAATCCAGCTTGACCAAAAACACCTCTGATTCCGCTGCCTGCCTAATGACTTTTTCAGGGATAATAAAGGTCTTGTGTGAGAATGATGTGTTTAAGCTTTGCCCCATCGGAACGTTATCGTGTTCAGTTACGATGTCAGCAGATTCGTACGAATAGACCTCACCATCCAATTTAAAATGCAGGGATTTTTCGTCAGCAACATTTTCGACTGCTGTTGTGCCACCTTTCAGAAGCACAATCCCTCTTCCCACCTTTTGAGAGTCTTGGTAAAGCTCAAACATGACGGAGTTACAGACCACGTTGCTCATACGTATGTACTTCGTACCGTCAAATTTTGAGGAGCCAGACGACGGTACGTTGTACATATTCTGTAAAAGAGCCTCTGTATCCGTAAAGGCGCACCCAGTAATGCTGAGCAGAAGTGAACCTGCGAGAAGTAACCTATACATCAAAGTCTCCCTTTAACTGCCGAAAAGGCATAACGCCTAAGCATTTAAAGGTCGTGCTCAGCATGACCTTTAAATATCTGTTGGAGTAAGCCGCCAATTCCGCAGCTATCGAACGATGCTTAAGGATGAAGTAATTTGAAGGTGAAGCCTGAACAGTTCATCTAGGGCCGGGCGCGATGCAATGCCGGCAGGTTTTGGTCTCAGTCGATCCTTCATGAGGCGGTTCCTTGTTATGGCTCCCCTCAGACTAACTCTCACATACCCGTTTTTCCAGCGTTGGCCCGCATAAACGCCCAGCTCCTTTAGAATGGCTGTTTTCCAAACACCCAACCAGGCGGAGATGCGTTAGCTCGTTGGGATCACTGCTGGTCTAAATCGTGGAATCTGGCGAATCATGCGAACCAGACCGTTGTTACAGAGGAGACATGACCAGCATCGCTGAGACGCCGGGTTCTCCAGTGTCACTTCTGGTTTGGGCGGCTGCGCTAAACAGTGCCGGATAACCGCCAGTTTGCGGCGTCGAATGCAGCTGCTCAGGTAACCAAAATGGCGAATCCGCATGAAGCCTTTTGGCAGAATGTGCATTAGGAACCGCCGCACGAACTCCTGGCCATCCAGCCATTGGGTCTTCAATCGGGAATGATCCCGATAGTCCTTATAGCGGAAGGCGATCCGGTCATCCTCCATCGTCAACAAACGCCCATTACAATGAGATGTTGTGCTTGTCCATTGTGAATGTGAAGGCTTTCTATAGGATATGTTATGCCTGTCCATCAAGGTCATCCAAAGCGGCATCAGACCGTCAGCAATGTTGATCTGGCACTGATGGTGCCTTGAGATCCGCGTAATGCTCGAGCACCGCAGCGAGCTCCGCATCCACCGCCTTGCCAATCAGCTTGCGAGCTCCAGTGCGGATCAATCCGTGCAACGGATCGCATTCAGACTCTGGTTGTGAAAGAGCGTGCAGGGTAGACTTTGGCATGGCGTATCCTCTTCTGTTGGCCATGATCTGGC
>Ga0307946_1000041_pt1 | contig 71139 bp, 71 predicted proteins | sample OrgLakmetagen230_FD_203153 | JGI IMG/M metagenome (GOLD analysis project Ga0307946, IMG submission 203153) | Saline water microbial communities from Organic Lake, Antarctica - #230 | ecosystem: Environmental > Aquatic > Non-marine Saline and Alkaline > Saline | place: Antarctica: Organic Lake...
GGGATAGTTTTCCTCAAGGAGGGCAACCACCTCCGCGTTCATACTACGGTGGTTGGTTTCGGCTGCGAGCCGTATCCGATCACGCAGCCCATCGGGCAACCGTACGATGAATTTATCCTGATTTTGAGCGCTTTGTTCTGACATGCTGGCACAATGCCATGGAATTTGATTGACGCAATAGTGGCTAAGTGCCATTAATGAGTGAAATTTGAATCTGGAGGCGCTTCATGAACAGTCGTAAACCAATGCAGCTTCGACTGCCGCAAGAACTCAAAGAGTGGATAAGGGCGGAATCTGACCGGAACGGAAACTCCCAAAACTCTGAAGTGATCCGCGCCATACGGGCTGCAAAGGATAGGCGCTTAGCGCTTCGCCCCATTGGGAAAATCAACATAGATCAGAGTGATAATGCGCACTGTTAGTGAGGCGGGAAGGATTCAAGGCAATGACCAAAGCAAGTGTGCAGGCGAAAGCAAAGCAAGCGGCTTCGGCTTTCATCAGAGAAGCGCGGGAGGCGGGCTGGCAGCGCGCAAAATTCGAGATTAAGCCCGATGGGAGCGTCATCGTTGATGCTAACATGGTGGCTGCTGAAGTGGCCGACGACTTCCTCAACGGTGATTTGAGGATGGGCGAATGACCCGAAAGAGCCTGCCAAAATATGTCTATAACGACAGAGGGTATCTGCGTTTTATTCGGCGTTCGCGTGGCATCGCCGTCATGATGCAGGAGGAGGCGGGCTCGCCGGAGTTTTGGGATCACTACAATCGGTTGCTAAAGGGAAAGCCTGCACCCGCACCTGTCAAACGCAACTTTGAAGCGCTTATTCTTAGCTACTTCGAGAGCGACGCTTACACAAAGCTGAAGCCTCGGACGAAATCAGATTACCGGCGATATATCAGCCACATTCGTGATATCTGGGCAGAGAAAGATCCGGCTCGGATTGAAACGCACCACATTTATGAGTTGCATCGCGCCAATGCGGATCATTGGCGGCAAGCCAACTATCTTGTCCAAGTCATGGTCGTCTTGATGAACCACGCCCGATTGATTGGCTTCATCAAGAAAGAGCACGGCAATCCGGCCAAAGGCATTCCACTATTCAAGCAGCAAAGCGACGGGTGGGAGCCTTGGCCCGATGATGTGCGCGCCGAGTTCGAAGCCCTCGCTTCCGAACGCGCACGTTTGGTCTACGAGCTTTGCATTGGTACCGGGCAGCGCATTGGCGATGTCGTCAAAATGCAATGGGCACATTTTTCTGATGATGGATTCGATTTTACTCAGGGCAAAACCGACAAGCCGCTTTGGATCCCGCTTACAGATCGCCTCCAGGCGCACTTGAACGGGCTAGAGCGTCTTGAGGGAACCGTTGTTACCGACGCTAAAGGTAGATCAGTCAATTATCGTACTGTCGCTGAAGAAATGCGCACCGTCAAAAAGAAGATGAAGCACGAGAAGGCAGTTTACTACAAAACGCATGGCTTGAGGAAGAACGCGACGATCGAGCTTTATCTAGCTGGATGTGATGACGAGATGGTCAAAGCGGTTACGGGTCACTCCGGCGTGGAAATGTTAAAAAAATATGGCGGGCCGATCCGGCAAAGAGAGCTGGCTACCCGCGCTCAGGAGGCACGAAACAGCATGGAACGGAACAAGATCGAAACATGAAAGTTTCAACGGATGTTTCAAAAATTAAATGAAGGGAGACGGAAAATGATACAAGTCATTGATTTTATTGGAGGCGAGTATGAGAATCGAACTCATGTACACGGATTTGCAATCCGCTGCGTCACCACTCCGCCAACTCGCCGCCACGGGTGTGATAGACCAGTGTCACTGGGGCTGCAATACCGGGATGAGGCGTTGCCGCGCGCGGCGGGCTGTGGCATGAACAAGAGAGATTTCTGAACAGATGGGTTTAGTACCTTGACTGACTATGCTGCGCGCCGAAATGTTATGGTCGACACACAGGTCCGCCCGTCGGATGTGACAAAGTTTCCCATCATCGATGCGATGCTGAAGCTGCCGCGTGAAACCTTCGTGCCGGCCTCCAAGCGTGAAGCCGCCTATGTGGGCGAAAACCTCGATCTGGGCGGCGGTCGGGTGATCCTTGAGCCTCGGACACTGGCCAAGATGCTGGATGGGCTGGACATCGACCCCGACGACGTCGTGCTCGATATCGGGTGCGGGCTGGGCTACTCTACCGCAGTTGCCGCACGCTTGGCCGACTTTGTGGTCGGCGTCGAAGAGGACGAGGACCGTGCCGTCGAAGCACAGGCGATCTTGTCCGAAAGCGGCATCGACAACGCGGCGATCATGGCAGGCGCCCTGTCCGAAGGGGCCGCGAAATCGGGACCCTATGATGCGATCATGGTTCAGGGCGGCATACAGACATTCCCTCAGGCCCTGGCCGATCAGTTGAAGGACGGGGGGCGGGTGGCGGCTATCTTTCTGGAAGGGCAGTTGGGCGTCGTACGGATCGGCCATAAGGCGGGCGGTCACATCAGCTGGCGCTTTTCCTTCAACGCAGGGGCGCCGCTTCTGACCGGGTTCGGACATGAAACGGCTTTTGTACTTTGAGGCAGAGTCCGTAGGGACAAAGGATAAGGCATGACAGTCAGGACGACCATCACGGGTCTTTTCACGGCGACCTCACTTTTCATGGCCAGCGTCGCCAATGCCGAGACGATGGCTGACGCCTTGACCGCCGCCTACACCAATTCCGGCTTGCTCGAACAGAACCGTGCGCTGCTGAGGGCGGCTGACGAAGATGTGGCGCTGGCTATCGGATCGACCCTTCCGGTCATCGCATGGTCTGCAGGCGCGACCTCATCCACGCCGCGTCGCGGAGAGACCACGACGCAGACCGCCGGCGGGACAATCGTGACGCCTGCCGACGATCTCATCCAGTTCAATGCCAGCATCACGGGTGAACTGGTGCTTTATGATGGTGGCGCGTCGGCCTATGCGATCGATGCACAGAAAGAAATCGTGCTGGCCACTCGGCAGTCGCTGGTCGGGGTCGAGCAGCAGGTGCTTCTGGACGCCGTTACCGCCTATATGGATGTGCGGCGCCAAGGTGAGTTTCTGGCCCTTCGGCAGAACAACGTCCGACTGATCTCCGAAGAATTGCGCGCGACACGTGACCGGTTCGAGGTCGGCGAGGTGACCCGGACCGACGTCTCACTTGCCGAAGCGCGCCTTGCATCGGCACGCAGCCTTCTGGCCTCGGCAGAGGGCAATCTGGACCAGGCACGCTATGCCTATGAGGTCGCTGTCGGACGCGCGCCCGGTGCGCTGAGTGTGGTCTCGCCCGCGCCTGTGTCGCGGTCGGAAGCAGAGGCGCGGGCTTTCGCGTTGCGCAATCACCCCGCCATCCTCGAAACCCGCCACAACGTAAGTGCGGCAGAGCTGAACATCAGACGTGGTGAGGCTGGTTTCAATCCGACCGTGACCCTGAACGGGCAGGTGGCTGCGCGCACGAACAATGGCGTGACCAACAGCAGTTCCATCGGCGTGAACGTACGCGGTCCGATCTACAACGGCGGTCGTCTGTCGTCGCGGGTGCGCCAACTGATGGCACGCCGCGATGCCGCGCGTGCAGGGCTTCACATCACCAGCCAGCAGATCGAACAATCGGTCGGCAATGCCTATTCCTTCCTGCAAGTGACCCAGGCGTCGAGTCGCGCGCTGGATGAGCAGGTTCGCGCGGCCACCGTCGCCTTCAACGGGATCCGCGAAGAGACGGCGCTTGGCGCACGATCAACCCTTGATGTGCTGAATGCCGAGCAGGAACTTCTGGATGCCCGGGCCAATTCAATCTCGGCGCAGGCGGACGAAGTCGTGGCCTCCTACCAGCTTCTGGCGACGATGGGGCTGTTGACGGCAGAGCATCTGCGCCTTCCGGTGCAGCGGTATGATCCTGCTGCCTATTACAATCTGGTCAAGGATGCGCCCACCATCACGTCCGAACAGGGGCAGGCTTTGGACCGTGTATTGAAGGCCATCGGTCGGGATTGAAGAAAATGCGCCAGATCGGTGGGGGACTGGCCGGTTGCCTGATATGAGCGCTGGGGTTACACTTTTTCAGGGGCGCAGTGCAGGAACAATAAATGTCCGATCCGGTAACCAACGTCGAAATCGAGGACGTTCTGTCATCCATCCGTCGCCTCGTGGCAGAGGGTGGTCGCGGCAAGGCCATGCCGACGGCATCGGACACGCAAAAGGACGCGGTTCCCGACAAGTTCGTACTGACACCTGCGTTGCGTGTGGCCAGCGACAATACGAACGGCCCGGCGCAGGACGAAACACCCAAGACCGACGCACCGGCGGTTGATGCCGAAGGTCCGCTGACACTCGAAGATCCGGTTGTCGTGCCCGACAGGCCTCCTGCGCAGTCTGTGCATGCTGCGGACAGGGCAGACCGCCCGCCCTACAAGCCGACAGACCGGGCAAGCTTGGAAGAGACGATAGCCGAGCTGGAAGCGGCGGTCACGGCGCAGGATCAGGAGTGGGAACCCGACGGCAGCGAAGACCAGCCGGAGCCTGCGTTTTCGTTGACACGCTTTCCGCCCCTCGCCGACGTCGAGGACGCAGAAACGATCGATCCATCACAGACCCCTGATATCGCGCCAAAGGCGGAACCTGCAAAGGATGATGCCGACGATCACGCGCGTTATGACGAACCGGCGATGTTCGCAGAGCAGGACAAGGAAGACACCGACGAAGCCCCCCTGTTTCTACGTCATCCCACCAACAAGCCCGACCTGCTGGATGACGATCTGGCGCCCTACCTGTCGGACGATGCCGTCATCGACGAAGCGGCGCTGCGCGAGATCATCTCGGAGGTGTTGCGCGAGGAGTTGCAGGGAGCGCTGGGCGAACGGATCACGCGGAACGTCCGCAAGCTGGTGCGACGGGAAATACAGCGGGTGATGTCGGCGCAGGACCTCAGCTGATTTCGGCTGCGAGGCCGAAAATCCGGTCCACGTCCAGATGCGCTTCGATATGCGCGGCAAGGCTGTCGAGCGTCGTTTCGACCGTCGCGCCATAGGATGTGTCGTGATCTGCTGCACCAAGCGAGGCGAGATAGGCACCACGATAGGCATCATCTGCAAAGAGCCCGTGCAAATAGCTTCCCTTGATGCGCCCGTCACCGCTGAGAGTGCCGACGCTGCGACCGGCGACCGTGATCCATGGCGTGGCGGTGCCCGTCGTTTCGCCAAGGTGGATCTCGTAGCCTGACATGACCGCGCCGCTGAACTCCTCTTGGGCCCGGGTCAGAGCGAGTTGCTTGCGCGGAGACATCACGGTGTCGACGTCCAGCAACCCCAGTCCCGCAACCTTGTCCGGCGGTCCTTCGATCCCGTCAGGGTCCGCGATCGTTCGGCCCAGCATCTGGTAGCCGCCGCAAATTCCCAAGACGTGCCCGCCGCGCCGCACATGGGCGGCAAGGTCGATGTCCCAGCCTTGTGCGCGGAAATGTGCGAGGTCGGCAATGGTCGCCTTCGATCCGGGCAGGATCACGAGTGCGGCATCACCTGGAAGTGGTCGACCGGGCTCGATGATCTCGACCGAGACGCCGGGATGGGCCGAAAGTGGGTCGAGGTCGTCGAAATTGGCGATGCGATGCAGGCGTGGCACGGCAATTTTCAGGGCACCCCCGGGGCGTGACTTGAGGTCCATGATATCCTCGGCGGGCAGGCGCCAAGCATCTGCGAACCACGGCAGAATGCCCAGCGGGGCCCAACCGGTCCGGTCCGCGATCAAGGTCATGCCATCGGCGAAAAGTGACGGGTCGCCGCGGAACTTGTTGATCCCGAAGGCCCGGATCAACGCGCGGTCGCTGTCAGACAACACGGCGAATGTGCCCACAAGTTGTGCGATCACGCCGCCCCTGTCGATATCGCCGAACAGGGCCACCGGAACCCTTGCGACCTCTGCAAATCCCATGTTGGCGATGTCACCTGCGCGCAGGTTTACCTCGGCCGGACTGCCGGCCCCTTCGACCAGCACAAGGTCCGCCGTCGCCGCCAGTCTGTGAAAGCTTTCCAGTACGCGTGGCAAGAGGGTTGCCTTGTGTTTCCCGTAGTCCTTCGCCTTCAGCGTCCCCGTGCGCTGGCCTTGGACGATCACCTGTGCGCCCGTGTCCGTCTCTGGCTTCAGCAGGACGGGGTTCATGTCGATGATCGCGTCACGCCCGCTTGCCAGCGCCTGCAACGCCTGCGCGCGCCCGATTTCACCGCCATCAACCGTGACGGCGGCATTGTTGGACATGTTCTGTGGCTTGAAGGGGGCGACCGACAGTCCGCGGTTCACCGCAGCCCGGGCCAGTCCTGCCACCAGCATCGACTTGCCGACGTTGGACCCCGCGCCCTGAATCATGATGGCTTTGGTCATGGCATCCCCTTTTTGCCCGGTTTTACCGGCGCGGAGTGTGCGGGGGAAGTGCTGGACCAATCCGGGGCATCCGTTTTGCCCGGCTGTGTTGCGGGATGCGCAGCGCTGCTTGTGGACGCCTTTGATACCTGACTTTACCAAAGGAAAACGCGGCCCGAGCAGAGGGCCGCGTTTTCAATTTTGGCTGTCTGGCAGGGCAGCCTGATATTCTGTTGGATCAGGCGGCGCGTGCCTCTGCCTCTGCGGCGTGGCGGCGTTCACTTTCCTCGCGGGAGAGGGCAACAGAGGTGCGGACACCTTTGCCCACGAATTCCATCAGTCCATTCACCACACGCTCGTTCGGGTCGATACCGGCACAGGACAGCACTTCGCGGCCGTCGCGCGAACGCGCCCAGCGGGCGATCTGTTCGGGTCCATTGCCATACTTCTTGTCATCAGCAATTGCGTCATCGAGCGCAGCGAGTACGACGGCGGCAAAAAGCTTGCGTGAACGGTTCCCTTGCTCGTTGTTGAAGGCAGTTCCGTCGACGAAATCTCTCATCTTGCGTCCTTTGTTCATTTTGGTCTTGTAGCTCGGGCACGGCGTTCGTTATGCACCAACCGAACCGATTCGGGGACATTGTTTTGTCATGGCAGCCATGCGTCAGGCGCATGGCTCGGGCTGGTTTCGGACAATTCTCAGCGCCTTGTCAGCCTTGATCCTTCAAGATATAGGCCGCATCACGAAACCATCAAGTTTTTGCCTTATTTTCGTCACAAGGTCTGCCATGCCCAAAATCAACGGTAATGAAATCCGTCCCGGTAACATTCTGGAACACGATGGCGGCCTTTGGGCTGCGGTTAAAGTAGATCATGTTAAACCGGGCAAAGGCGGTGCGTTTGCTCAGGTCGAGATGAAAAACCTGCGCGACGGTCGCAAGTTGAACGAACGCTTCCGGTCCGCCGACAAGGTCGAGCGTGTCCGTCTTGAACAGAAAGACCAGCAGTTCCTGTTCGAAGCCGACGACATGCTGACCTTCATGGACAGTGACACCTTCGAGCAAATTGCACTTCCCTCGGAAATACTGGGTGAGCGCCGTCCGTTCCTTCAGGACGGCATGGTCGTGCATATCGAATACTACGGCGAGGAAGCCCTGAATGTGAGCCTGCCCCAAAAGGTGGTCTGCAAGGTCGTCGAGACAGAGCCGGTCGTCAAAGGACAGACTGCTGCAAACAGCTTCAAGCCTGCGATCCTGGACAACGGTGTTCGCGTGATGATTCCCCCCTTTGTCGGCACCGACGAAGATATCGTCGTGAACACCGAGTTGTTCGAGTATGTCGAGCGCGCGTAACCGCGCGCCCTGACCAAAGGCGTCTTGTTCCGCTAGCGGGGTCCGGCTTTGCCGGACGATCAGGCCTGTGCCGCGCATTCGGCGCGTCGATGACCCTTTCGTCGTCATTCTGACAAGATCACTCTCGCCCATGAACACTAAGATCAGGTGAACGGATCAGGGGTCTTTCAGAAAATTGCGGACCATCGTGATCTGCGCCGTGCCGCGTGTCATCGGACCCGCGGCACGGTCGAAACGGAGATGCGCCAACCCCAGGCCGCCAGCAACCGTCGTGAGTGCCCCGGCCTCGCGCCCGTCTTCGGTCAGGATCGGCCCGGGTGTCGCGTCACCGGTGACCGCCACCTGTGCAAGGCCTTTGCGCAGCGTCGTCTTGTGCTTCATGCGAGCCACGATTTCCTGCCCGACAAAACAGCCCTTGCGGAAGTCCACGCCGTTCAAACGTTCGAAACCGGCCTCCAGGATGAAGGTGTCTTCTTTCAGTTCCACTCCGCTTTGAGGGATGCCGTGTGCGACCCGCAAAGCTGTCCAGTCGACAGGGTTCGCTTCCGGGGCCTCTGCCTCCGTATAAAGACGCCACCCCAGTTCAGCGTGACGCGGATCGGGCAGTGCCCCGTCCGGGGCATCCCCCGTGCCGCAGGTCACCGACCACGGCAAGGTCTCGATCTGCACGTCGGCGCGCAGGCGGTACATCGACAGTCGCTGGGCCAGCCCGACTGCCAGATCGCTGTCGACGTCGATCAACAGCCGGTCGGCCTGCGGGATAACGAAGAAATCGGCCAGATACTTGCCCTGCGGCGTCAGCAAGGCTGTGTAGACGATGTCGCCGTTTGCGATGTCGTTGGTCGCGAGACTTTGCAGGAAGTCGTTCCGGTCCGTCCCGGTGAGGGACAAGAGGGTGCGTTCGGTCATGGGGCGCTTTCTTCCGAGGACTTGAATTGCATGTTGTAGAGATCGGCATAAATCCCGCCGCGTTCAAGAAGCGTGTCGTGGGTACCTTCGTCCACGACGCGTCCCTGATCCATCACCACGATCTTGTCGGCGTTGCGCACGGTGGACAGACGATGCGCGATGACCAGAGTGGTGCGTCCCTGCGACAGCTTCTCGAGAGCTGCCTGCACCACGGCTTCGGACTTGGTGTCGAGCGCGCTGGTCGCTTCGTCCAGAAGCAGGATCGGTGTATCGCGCAACAGCGCCCGCGCGATCGCGACACGCTGGCGTTGTCCGCCGGACAGGTTCGACCCGCGCGGACCGGCCGGCGCGTCCAGCCCACCGGCCAGTTGCGGCAGAAAGTCGGTGACATGGGCCGCGTCGAGGGCCGATTGCAGCCGGCCTTCGTCCACGTCGCCGGTGGCCAGCAGGATGTTGTCGCGCAGGGATTCGTCAAAGAGAGCCGCGTCCTGCGTGACGACTGAAAACAATCCGCGCAGGTCTTCGAGTCGCATGGCGTTCGCGGCCACGTCGTCGATCCGAACGGAGCCCCCAGCCGGGTCCACCAGACGGGTCAGGACGTTGAAGACGGTCGACTTGCCCGCGCCCGACGCCCCCACAAGTGCTGTGGTCTTGCCCGCCTCGGCCACGAAGGTGGCCCCCTTCAGAACCGGCAGGTCGCCATAGTGCAAACGCACGTCCTGCAGCGCAATCCGGGGTGCAGCGGTCGGTGCGGCAACCGCGTCGGCAGGCGACACCAGCGTCGGCCTTTCCCGCAGCACGCTTTGCAGCCGCGCGATGGAGGCGGCGGCAGTCTGCCACTGACCGCTCATCATGCCCAGACGGCGCAAGGGCTCGAAGGCAAGGCTGATCGCGGTGAAGAAGGACATGAACTGTCCCACGGTCTTGTCGCCCGCCATGATCTCGTTGCCGCCGTAGACCAGCACGCCCAGAAAGCCGATGCCCGTCATGATGTCGATAAGGGCGGGTACGGCGGCCTGTCCGCTTGCGGCTTTCACCTCGGCACTGACGCGGGCGGCGCTCAGCGCGTCGTAGCGTGCGGACTGGTAGGCCTCGAGCGCATTCAGCTTGATCGGATTGATCCCGTGAAACACCTCGTCCAGCCGGGTCGACATCTTGCCAGCCAGTTCGCGTGCACCTGCCGCACGGCGGCGCACGTAGGCCTGTGCGATCAGTGACGGCAGAACCAGGAAGGGCACACCGGCAAGGGCCACGGCGGTCCACTTCCAGTCGATGCTGAGCGCCACGCCGAACAGGACCAGAACCGCCACCAGGTCACGTCCGATCCCGACAAGGATCACCCCCCAGATCTGGTTGACGACCGTCACGTCGCTTTGCAGCCGTTCGATCAGCTGGCCCGGTGGATTGATCTGGTGATAGCCGCTGTCCAGCCGCATCAGGTGACGCAACAGGACGCTGCGCATGCTTGCCGCCGATTTTTCCACGATTCGTGTCATCAGCACGCGCTGGCCCGTCGAGCTGAGGGCGCGCACGAAAAAGATCGTCATGATCCCGAAGCCGACGGCCCACAGGGCCTGCTGGCTTTCGCCCAGAAAGACCGTGTCGAACATCGGCTGGATCAACCGGCTGAGCACGCCCAGCATGGCCCCTTCGATGGCCATCAGAAGCACAGCCAAGGCCAGTATCCAGCGGTGCGGGCGCAGATAGTCGCGCCAGAGCCAGCGGAAGAGGGCCTCTTTCTTCATATTGGCAGGATGCGCTTTCGGGCGAAGCTTTGGGTCAGGGCGATGGGATCGTATTCGGCCGCGATCCAGTCTCGGATACCGATCCCGGTTTCGGCGTGGCGTGCGGCGTACAGATCGAGCATGTGGTCCTGAATGCCGGTCTTGGTGAAGCGCAGGTGCAGGTAGCGCAACGACAGTTGCGCGCGCGCCTCGGGGATCGGGCGGTCCTGATCTATCAGATAAAGGGCTGCCGCCAGCCCCGCACGGTCCGCCCCCGATTTGCAGTGAATCACGAAAGGCCTCTCGATCCTGTCGAACACAGCAAAGAGGGTCATCATCTCTTGCCGGTCAGCCGCCGCCCGCGCACGCAAGGCGACGCTTTCCAACGTCATGCCAAGGGCCGCGCAACTGGCGGCCTCATAGACATAAGGGATGTTCGTGTTCGCGCCGCGCAGGTTCAGGACGGACGTGATACCCTTGGCCTTGTAGTCTGTCAGCCGCCGGTGGTCGGGATGGTTCGACCGGAACACGCCCGGTGCGATTTCGCCGAAGTTTGTCCAGAAGGTTCGCAACACCCCATGATCGCGCCACATGAAGAACCGCTGCGCGCGCCGGTCGGCGGCGGCATCAGGCCAGACATTGGTCGGAAATCGGGATGGAAGGGGGGCCATGGCGGCTCTTTGCGTCGGAAAGGGTCGGGACGTGTCTAAGGGCAAGTGGGCTATCGGGGCAAGAACGGCAAGGGGCGGTTGACCGCGCGTGTGCCGTGCGTAGTGTCTCCGGACGAAGATTTTTCAGGAAAGCGTCACTCATGTCGTCCAGCCACGGTCGGTCTTATCTTGCCATTCCCGGTCCGTCGGTCATTCCCGAAGCGGTGCTTCAGGCGATGCACCGCCCGTCCCCCAACATCTACGAAGGCGAATTGGTCGATCTGACCGCCAGCCTGATCCCCGATCTGCGGGCCGTGGCCCGGACACAGGGTCACGTGGCGATCTACATGGGCAACGGTCACGCGGCGTGGGAAGCATCATTGGCCAATGTCTGTTCGCGCGGGGATCGCGTTCTCGTACTGGCGACCGGCCGCTTCGGTCACGGTTGGGCAGAGATGGCGGAAGGTCTGGCGCTTGACGTGCAGATCCTTGAATTCGGGTTGGAACGGGCCGTCGACCCCGCGCAGGTCGAAGAGGTCCTGCGCGCCGATACCACGCACCGCATCAAGGCGGTTCTGGCCGTTCATGTGGATACCTCGACCTCGATCCTGAGCGACGTGCCCGCCATCCGGGCGGCCATCGATGCGGCGGGGCACCCCGCGCTGTTGATGGCCGATTGCGTCGCCTCTCTGGGCTGTGACCGCTTCGAGATGGACGCATGGGGCGTCGACGTGATGATTTCGGCAAGCCAGAAGGGGTTGATGACGCCTGCAGGTCTTGCCTTCGTCTTCTTCAATGACCGTGCCAAGGCACGGCGCGGTGATCTGGCCACGCGATACTGGGACTGGGGGCCGCGGGCGGCGCCGGAAGGCTTTTACCAATACTGGTGCGGCACGGCGGCGACGCACCATATCTACGGACTGCGAACCGCGCTTGACATGATGATGGACGAAGGCATGCCCGCAATCTGGGCGCGGCACGAACGGCTTGCGCAGGCTGTCTGGTCGGCGTGCGAAGCCTGGGGCGCCGAAGGCCCTCTGAAGCTGAATGTCGGCGACCGTGCCTTGCGGTCGCGTGCTGTGACGGCGATCGGCATCGGGCCGGGGCAGGGTGACGCACTGCGGCACTGGTGCGAGCACGAGGCTGGCCTGACGCTGGGCATCGGGCTGGGCCGCACGCCGCCGGACGCCTTTTTCCGGATCGGGCACATGGGATACGTCAACGCGCAGATGATCCTGGGCTGTCTTGCGACCATTCAGGCAGGGCTTGTCGCCCTGGATATTCCGCACGGCCAGGGGGCGATCGATGCCGCCGCTCAAGCCGTGACCGGCAGTTCAGTCGCGGCGCAGTCGGCGGATGCCGAGATCCAGCGCCGTTGCGGTTAGCCAGACCCAGATGTGACCGGCCAGAACCGCGATCATCCAGAAGGTCATGAAAAGCACGACACCGGCGCTCACCAGAAAGGCGTCGGTATAGTTCGGGGCGTGGCCAGGGTGCTGATCGCGCATGGGGCAAGGATAGCATGGCTTCCGGGCCACGCCAGTCCCGTGCAGGTCACGATGTTGCGTCGGCGGCCTTCAGCGCGGCGGGCAATGCTGCAGCAAAGGCCGCCATGTCATCGCTCGGACCGCAGCTGACGCGGATGCAGCGGTCCTGCGGGGCGACGAAGGGCATACGGACGAATATGCCGCGCGCCGACAGTTCAGCCAGCACGCGACGGGCGAAATCGCCGTCCTGCCCGCAGTCGATGGTGACGAAATTTGTAGCCGAGGGCAGGGCAGCAAGGCCGTTGGCTTCGGCGATGGCTGCCAGTTTCTCACGTGACCGCATCACGAGGACGCGCATCCTTTCGAGGTGTGGATGATCCTGCAGGGCGGCAAGTGCGCCGATCTGGCTGACCCGGTTCATGCCGAAATGATTGCGGACGCGCTGGAAGGCCGCAATCACCGGTTTGGCTGAAATGCCGTAGCCGACCCGCGCGCCCGCCATGCCATGAGCCTTGGAAAAGGTGCGCAGGCGGATCACGCGGGCATCTTCGGTCGCGATCTGCGCCGCCGTGCCGTTGGGGGCGAGTTCGACATAGGCCTCATCAAGGATCAGAAGCGCGCATTCGGGCACATTGGCGATCATCTTTTCGATGACTTCGCGCTTGTGATGGCTGCCCATCGGATTGTCGGGATTCGAGATGTAGATCAGTTTCGCTCCGACCTCGCGGGCCTTGGCGACCAGCCGTTCGGGGTCTTCGTAGTCGCCCGTGTAGGGGATTGGCTCCAGCCGCCCGCCGTAGCCTGCCACGTGGTAGCTGAAGGTCGGGTATGCTCCTGCGCTGGTCACGGCAATATCGCCCGGTGACAGGAACAGTCGGCAGAGCGTGCCGAGAAGGGTATCGATGCCCTCGCCCACGATGACGTTGTCGGGGGTGACGCCGAACAGCCGTGCGATCTCGGCCCGCAGGTCGTGGCTTTCGGCGTCGGGATATTTCCAGACCTCGGTGCAAGCGGCCTGCATCGCAGCCAGCGCCTTTGGAGAGGGGCCAAAGCCGTTCTCGTTCGCGCCCAGCCGGGCAATGAAAGGCGTGCCGCTGGACCGTTCCTGCGCTTCGGGACCGACGAAGGGAACGGTCGCAGGCAGCGACATGGCGAGCGGGGTGATGCGCGGGTCTGTTGTCATGTCCAGCGTTTTGCCCGGGTTCTTGCCCTGATGCAAAGGGGAAACGTGGGGCATGCCCGTCCGGGCGTCCCGCCGGAGGGCGCTGTCGGAGCCTCCGGCGGGGATACTTAAGGCAAGATGATGATCAGGCGATCTCGTCCAGGCGGGCGATGGCTGACTTGAGCTGAGCCTCTTCCTCTTCGCGCAGGCGCAGGTTTTCCTGCGCTTCGGCCACGACCTCTTGCGGGGCGGATGCCGCGAACTTGGGGTTGGCGAGGCGACCGCGCAATCCGCCCAGCTCTTTTTCCAGCTTGCCAAGGGTTTTGGTGAGGCGGGTCTTTTCGGCATCCACGTCGATCAGGTTGGCCAGCGGCAGGGCGAAGGTGGCCCCCGCAGTTCCGACGGTCAGCGACCCTTTGGGGGCCGCACCTTCGGTGACCGTGTCCACCCGTGCCAGTTTGCGGATCAGCGCCATGTTGTTGGCGAGGGCGGCGCGGGCGGCGGTATCGGCTTCGGTCTGGATGACCGGCACTTCAAGGCTGGCGGGCACGTTCATCTGGGCGCGGGCGGACCGGATGCCTTCGATGAAGGAGATGACCCAGCGCATTTCCGACAGGGCGGTGTCGTCCACCAGATCGGCGGCGGTGTAGTCGGGCCAGTCCTGATGCACGAGCATGTTTTGCCGGTCGGCCAGCGTGCCCCACAGCTCTTCGGTGATGAAGGGCATGATCGGGTGCAGCAGGATCAGGCATTGATCGAGCACCCAGGCCATCGTTTCCTGCGTCTCGGCCTTGGCCGTCTCATCGCCGTCCAGCAGCAGGGGTTTGGAAAATTCGACATACCAGTCGCAGACCACGCCCCAGACGAAGGCATAAAGTGCATTGGCCGCGTCGTTGAAGCGGTAGGCGTCAAGGGCTGCGTCCACATCCTCGCGCACACGGGCGGTTTCGCCGATGATCCATTTGTTGACCGTGTGGGTTGGCTGCGGAATGCTGGCGGGGGCCTTGCCGAAGACCTCGTTCATTTCGGCGAAACGGCAGGCGTTCCACAGCTTGGTGCCGAAGTTGCGGTAGCCCTTGATCCGGTCCTCGGAGATTTTCAGCACGCCACCCAAGGCCGCCATCGCGGCGTTCGACATCCGCAGGGCATCGGCGCCGTACTGGTCGATCATGTCCAGCGGGTCGATGACGTTGCCCTTGGTCTTGGACATCTTCTGCCCTTTTTCGTCGCGCAGAAGCTGGTGCAGGTAAACCGTATGGAAAGGTTTTTCGTCCATCACGGCGTAGGACATCATCATCATCCGGGCGACCCAGAAGAACAGGATGTCCTGCCCGGTGATCAACACGTCACCTGGGAAGTATTTCTTCATCTCGGCGGTGTCGTCGGGCCAGCCCAGCGTGCCGAAGGGCCAGAGACCGGAGGAGAACCATGTGTCGAGGACGTCGGGGTCGCGGCCTATCGATAGGGTCTTTGTTCCGTCGGACTGTCCCAATGAAAACATCGTCCGACTAGCGGGCGCAAGAAATTCGTCGATTTCGTAGTCGGCACCATAGTATGCCTTGGCCTTCGCTGCCGCCTCCTTGAAATCTGCGCCCGCGAAAAACTGCATTTGGTTTTGAATCTTGGGAAATCCAAGATGGCCGCTTTCTCTCACCTCGGCAAATTCTTGGAGGTATTCTTTTTCGGGCCCATACCAAACCGGGATCTGATGTCCCCACCACAACTGACGCGAGATGCACCACGGCTCGATGTTCTCCAACCAGTGATAGTAAATCTTTTCGCCGCTTTCGGGCAGAATTTTCGTCTCACCTGACTTTACCGCGTCCAGCGCGGGGCCGACGATCTTGGAGGTCTCGACGAACCACTGGTCCGTCAGCAGCGGTTCGATCACGACCTTGGACCGGTCGCCGAAGGGCTGCATGATGGTCTTGGCCTCGACCAGCGGGACCAGTTCGTCGGTTTCGGTGCGCGCCTCGCCGCCTTCTTCGGGGGCCGTGGGTGTGGTAACGGCGGCCTTGCCAAGGCGTGGGTCGGTCTTGACGGTCATGACGGCCAGACCTTCGGCGGTGATGTCTTCAACGATACGCTTCCGGGCTTCGAAGCGATCCATCGGTTTGCCGTCTTCAGTTTGCCGATATTTGTCAGGGACAAGGTTCATCGCGGCGATCTTGGCTTCGTCGAAGTCTTCGTCACCACTGGCGATCCGCTGGGCCGTCGCGGCTTCCTCGGCGTAGGGCCGGCCATCGGCGCGCATCGCGCCCTTGGTATCCATCAGGTTGTACATCGGGATGCCGTTGCGCTTGGCGACGTCGTAGTCGTTGAAATCATGCGCGCCGGTGATCTTCACGGCCCCCGACCCGAATGCCATGTCGGGGTAGGGGTCGGTGATGATCGGGATCAGGCGGCGCTGCTCTTTCGGGCCGACCGGTATCTCGCAAAGATGGCCCACAAGGGGGGCATAGCGGCTGTCGTCCTTGTGGACCGCGACCGCGCCGTCGCCCAGCATGGTTTCGGGGCGGGTGGTGGCGATGGAGATATAGTCGCGCTCTTCCTCGAACAGGACGGTCCCGTCCTCGTCCTTTTCGACGTAGGTATAGGTGGCCCCGCCGGCGAGCGGATACTTGAAGTGCCACATATGGCCGTCGGTTTCGATGTTCTCGACTTCCAGATCGGAAATCGCCGTCTCGAAATGTGGGTCCCAGTTGACCAGCCGCTTGCCGCGATAGATCAGCCCGTCCTCGTACATACGCACGAAGACCTGAATGACCGCGTCGTGGAAGTTGCCGTGGCTTTCGCTGGCAGGGGCGTTCGGCGCGCCCGACATGGTAAAGGCCGAGCGTGACCAGTCCATGCTGTCGCCCAGACGGCGGGCCTGCTGTTCGATGGTGCCGCCCTTGGCTGCTTTCCATTCCCACACCTTTTCAAGGAACGCCTCGCGGCCCAGATCGGTGCGCTTGGGCTGTCCCGTGGCGGCCAGCTCCTTTTCGACCATCAACTGCGTGGCGATGCCCGCGTGATCCAGCCCCGGCTGCCAAAGCGTATCGTAGCCCTGCATCCGCTTCCAGCGGGTCAGGATGTCCATCAGCGTGTGGTTGAAGGCGTGGCCGACGTGCAGCGAACCCGTCACGTTGGGCGGTGGCAGCATGATGGTGAAGGTTTCGTCGCGGGACGCATTGGCCCCCGCCTTGAAGCAGCCTCCGTCTTCCCACCGCGCATAGATGCGGGCCTCGGCTTCTTGCGCGTCGAATGTCTTTTCCATCGCCATGATTGTGCGGTCCTTCGTTGGTCAAGGCGGTCTTACCGAAACGGACCCAAGGCGAAAAGGGCGGAATGCGGTGGTGTCTGCGACGGGATCGGTGAATGGCCCGTTACTCGACGATAAATCGCCCCGCTCGGCACTGGACAGCAGGTCTTGGCTCGCTAGGGTCTGGACGAAACAGTTGCGGGAGCAGAGCATGGAAAAATTCGGAAAATCGCAGTCGGTCAAGCGGGTCGAGGATCAGCGGTTTCTGACAGGACAGGGGCGGTACATCGACGACATCGCCCCCGAAGGTGCGCTTTACGCCCTGTTCCTGCGGTCGCCAGTCGCGCACGGCACGATCACGACGCTGGATATGGAAGATGCGCGCGCGATGCCGGGCGTCCACGCCGTCTGGGGTGGCACGGACCTGCAAGCCGCTGGGGTCGAGATGGACTGCAGCGGAAGCGTCGTGCCGAACCGCGACGGGACGAAGGGTGCGCGTCCGCTGCGCCCCGTGCTTGCGCTGGACCGGGTCCGCTTTGTGGGCGAACAGATCGCTGTCGTCGTGGCCGAAACGCTGGATCAGGCACGTGACGCGATCGAGGCGATCATGCTCGATATCGACGATCTTCCAGTGCATATGGGGCTGGCTACCGGTGGCGAGCCGCTGCATGCCGAAGCGCCCGGAAATCTGGCGTTCGACTTTGGCCTGGGACACGAGGATGAAACCGCCGCCGCGCTGAAAGAGGCCGCGCATGTGGTCAGACTGCGCGTCGACGACAACCGGGTCATCTGCAACTCGATGGAGCCGCGCGGCTATTACGCCGAAATGAAGGACGGCCGCCTGCATGTGGCGCAGAACGGGCAGGGCGTCTGGGGGCCAAAAAGCGGTCTGGCCAAGATACTGGGGATGGACGCCGCGGATATCCGCGTGACCAATCCCGACACTGGTGGCGGCTTCGGCATGAAGGGGATGAACTACCCCGAGATGTATGTGGTGGCCTTTGCCGCACGGGAATTGAACGCGCCCGTCCGCTGGATGTCCGACCGGACCGAGGCGATGCTGACCGACAACGCGGGCCGCGATCTGGTGACGGATGTGACCATCGGCTTCGACGCGGATCACCGGATCGTCGGCTATCATCTCGATACGGTGGCCAACATGGGGGCGCATAACTCGCAATTCGCCCAGCACATCCAGACCGAGCTTTTCTCGAAGGTGCTGACCGGCACATACGATATCAAGACCGCCTATATGCGCTGTCAGGGCGTCTACACCAACACCACCCCCGTCGATGCCTATCGCGGGGCGGGCCGACCCGAAGCGATCTTCGTGCTGGAACGCACGATGGACGAGGCGGCGCGGCAGTTGGGGGTGTCGGGCTGGGACCTGCGGCGCAAGAACTTCATCACGCCAGAAGCATTCCCCTATACCACGGTTTCCGGTGTGACCTATGATGTCGGCAACTTTGCCGCAGTGCTGGACAGGGTCGAAACCACGGCCGAACTGGTGGGCTTTGCAGGTCGCAAGGCGGCGTCTGCCCGCGACGGCAAGCTGCGGGGCGTAGGGCTGTGTTTCTACATCGAATCGATCCTTGGATCGCCGGAAGAGACGACGCGCGTCGATTTTGCGGATGGCGGGGCCAAGATCTATGTCGGCACGCAATCCAACGGGCAGGGTCACGAGACGGTGTTCGGCAACTTCCTGTCCGATCACTCCGGTATCCCGCTGGACAGAATCACCTTTGTGCAAGGTGACAGCGACGAGATAGCCAAGGGGGGCGGAACTGGCGGATCACGCTCTGCGACCGTGCAGAACACTGCGACACTGAAGACGGTCGAGGTCATGGTCGAGGCGTTCAGTGCCTTTCTGGCGGATCATGAAGGTGTCGAGACAGCCGACGTGAGCTTTGACGACGAACGCTTCCGCGTGACCGGATCGAACCTCAGCCCCACGATGTTGGAAGTGGCCGATCTGGCGCGCGAGGCCGGACGCGAAGACCTGCTCAGCCATTCCGCGACGATCACGCTGGATGGCCGGTCATTCCCGAACGGGGCGCATCTGGCCGAGGTCGAGGTCGACCCCGAGACGGGCGTCGTCAGCCTTGAAAAATACACAGTGGTCGATGACTTCGGAAACCTGCTGAACCCGATGATCGTCGAAGGCCAGATCCACGGCGGCGTCGCGCAGGGTCTGGGGCAGGCGCTGAAAGAGCATGTGGTCTACGACGAGGACGGACAGCTTTTGACGGCGACCTTCATGGACTACGGGATGCCGCTGGCCGAAGAGATGCCGATGATCGGCTTCTCGACGCAACCCACGCCCAGCGTCTACAACCCGCTGGGCATGAAAGGCTGTGGCGAGGCAGGGACCGTCGGCGCGCTGGCCGCCGTCGCGAATGCGGTTCTCGATGCGGTCTGGGACACGGGCGTTCGCGAAATCCAGATGCCATTCACGCCGCACCGCGTCTGGCAGACCCTGCAATCGGTCAAGGATGACAGTGCAGCTGCGTGACTGGTTTTTCGGCCTCTTCGGGCGGTGCGCCCGTACTGAAGAGGTCAAGGGCGATACAGCGCGGGGTATCACGCATGTCATCATTCTCGATGGCACGGCATCCTCGCTCGAAGCGGGTGACGAGACGAACGCGGGGCTTTTGTTCAAACTGCTGCGCGAACAGGGGTGGCGCGAAAACCTGATGGTCCACTACGAGGCCGGCGTTCAATGGCGCGACTGGCGGTCAACCTGGGAGGTCGTGACAGGGCGCGGAATAGACCGTCTGATCCGCCGCGCCTATGGCGTGCTGGCGGGCCGCTGGAAGCCCGGCGACCGGATCGTGCTGGTGGGCTATTCCCGCGGTGCCTTTGCCGTGCGGTCACTGGCGGGGATGATCGGGCGCGTGGGCTTGCTCAAGTCGCATCACACCACCGTCAGCCATATCCGCACTGCATACCGGCACTATGAGGCGGGTGGCGAAAGCATGTCGGCCCGGGCCTTTCATGCCGAATACTGCCATGACACCTGCCGGATCGAAGCGGTCGCGGTCTGGGATACGGTCAAGGCGCTGGGCGTGCGCCTGCCACTGATCTGGAGGCTTTCCGAGGGCAAGACGGAATTTCATGACGCCCGTCTGGACGCCCATGTGAACCACGGATTTCATGCGCTGGCTCTCGACGAACGGCGGGCGGCCTACACGCCGGTCCTGTGGCAGTGTCCGCCGGATTGGGCGGGGCATCTGGAACAGGTCTGGTTTCGCGGCACGCATGGCGATGTCGGGGGTCACCTTGACGGCTTTCCCGCCGCGCGTCCCCTGGCGAACATTCCGTTGGTCTGGATGCTGGACCGGCTGGAAGCCTGCGGGGTCAGCTTGCCCGAAGGCTGGGCCGACCGCTTTCCCCAGGACGCGACCGCGCCCTCTGTCGGGCAGTGGCGCGGCTGGGCCAAGATTTTCTGGGTGCGACGGCGGCGGACCGTGGGCCGTGATCCGTCGGAACGGCTTCATGAAAGCGTCAGAGCAGCTTCATGATCAGGCACGTCGTCGATCCGGTGGCGTAAAGCTTGCTGTCATCCACGCCCCTGATCTCGCCCGAGGCCACACCGGTCGACCGACCCGCGTGGTCTATCGTGCCGGTGGCGTGGATTTCGGTGCCAACCGGGATGCCGCGCGTCAGGTTCACCTTGTATTCGAGGGTGGTATAGACGCTGCCCTTCGGCACCATCGTCATCACCGCGCAGGCCATGCAGCTGTCCAGCAGTGTGCCGTACCAGCCGCCGTGGACGCCGCCCATCGGGTTGCAGTGCTGGAATTTCGGCACGCTGGAAAATATGACCTTGCCCGCTTCGACGTGGTGCAGGTCGTAATCCATAACGGACGATATCGGAGGGCGCGGGATTTCCTTGCGGGCCATCGCCAGCATGAATTCCAGCCCCGACATCGACAACATCGTCTCGCGGCTGGGCAGTTCTTCGGGGGATTTGGCGTAGTACATCTGCAGCCCTTTCAATGGGTCGCAGGCTGCCCCGTCAGGCCACGTTCTGCAAGCGCGTGCGTGGCGTAATGCCAAGGGCATGGCAGACATCGCGGGTCAGTTCCGGCTTGTTGAGCGTATAGAAGTGAAGGTGCTCTACCCCTTCGCACAACAACCCGTCGCAAAGCTCGGTCGCGACGGCGGTGGCCAGCAGGTCGCTGCTGCCGTTTTCGGCGGCGTTGGCAAAGGCGTGGTCCAGAACCAGCGGGATCGCGGTGCCGCAGGACTGGGCAAAGCGCCGCGCGCCTTTCCAGTTCTCGATCGGCAGAATGCCCGGCAGGATCGGTTTGTCGATGCCAGCGTCGGCGCAGGCGTCGCGAAACCGCAGGAAGGTTTCGGCCTCGAAGAAGAACTGCGTGATCGCCTGATCCGCACCCGCATCGAACTTGCGCTTGAGATAGGCGATGTCGGCGGTGAAATCCGCAGCTTCGGGGTGCTTTTCGGGGTAGGCGCCAACCGACAGGAAGATGTCACCTCGCGCCTTGAGTGCTTCGATCAACTCGATCGAATGGGCGAAACCTTCGGGGTGGGCGGTGAACCTGTCCTGACCCTTGGGCGCATCGCCGCGCAGCGCCACGATATGCTTGACGCCCGACCTGACGTAGTCATCCGCGATCTGCAGCGTCTCTTCGCGGGATGAATCGACGCAGGTCAGATGTGCCGCAACGTTCAAGTCGCTGGTCTTTTCCAGTGCCGTCACCGCCTCGTGCGTCAGCTTGCGCGTTGTGCCGCCTGCGCCATAGGTGACAGACACGAAGGTCGGGTCGAGAGGGGCAAGCGTCTGCACGCAGTCCCACAATCGAAAAGAGGCTTCCAATGTCTTGGGTGGGAAGAATTCGAAGCTGAGGGCGGGCGTGGTCATGATGGGCTCACTGAATGACGGGTCTTGTCTGTTGTCGCGCGGCACGGCATATGAAGCAAATTCATAACACTCACAAAGATCATGAGGCGCGCGACGCAATGCACATCGAGTTCCGCCACCTGCGCACGATCAAGGCGATCCACGACACCGGCGGACTGTCCGCCGCCGCCGACAGTCTTGGCATCACTCAATCAGCCCTGTCGCATCAGATCAAGGGCATCGAGGATCAGGCCGGGGTCGAGCTTTTCGTGCGCCGCACCAAGCCGCTGCGCTTGTCGGCGGCGGGCATGAAACTGCTGCGGGCAGCGGAATCGATCCTGCCGCAGGTCGCGGCGCTGGAGTCGGAATTCGCGGGGCTGCAGCAGGGTCGCGCGGGTCGCCTGCACGTCGCCATCGAATGTCACGCCTGTTTCGAATGGCTGCTGCCCGTGCTGGAACAGTTCCGCAAGGGCTGGCCCGAGGTCGATATCGACGTGCGTCCCGGTCTGGCCTTTGACGCGATGCCCGCCCTGCGCCGCGAAGAGGTGGACCTTGTCATCTCGTCCGATCCCGAAGACCTGCCGGACACCGATTTCACGCCGATCTTCGACTACTCCCCCGTTTTCGTGGCCGCAGCCGATCATCCCCTCGCCCAAAAGGAGGTGATCGAGGCTGCCGATTTCCGCGACCAGACGCTGATTACCTATCCGGTTGAACGCCAGCGGCTGGATGTCTTTTCGCAACTGCTGATCCCCGCCAAGGTCGAACCCGCCGCTGTGCGGCAGGTGGAACTGACCGCCGTGATCCTGCTTCTGGTGGCGGCGGGGCGGGGGGTTGCGGTGCTGCCGGACTGGGTTGTGCGTCAGGTCACCACCTCGACCGACTATGTGACGCGCCCGCTGACAAAGGGCGGGCTGACCCGCAGGCTTTACGCCGCCACACGGGCCGAGCAGACGCAGCTTCCGTACATGGCGCATCTCATCCGGCTGGCACGGACCGAAGTGGTGCGCCGTCAGGGCTGACCCCTTGTGCCGATGCGGGTGCGGGCCTATACGCCGCCGGACCCCCGAGAATGGAGCCTTGTAATGGCCGGTAGTGCGAACCTCAACGTGATGATGAAGACCGCCCGCAAGGCGGGGCGCGGTCTGCTCAAGGACTTCGGCGAGGTCGAGAACCTGCAGGTCAGCACCAAGGGTCCGGGTGACTTCGTCAGCCGCGCCGACAAGCGCGCCGAAGAGGTGATCCGCGAGGACCTGATGGCCGCCCGTCCGTCCTACGGATTTCTGGGCGAGGAAGACGGAGAGATCGAGGGTGAAGACCCCACCCGCCGCTGGATCGTCGACCCGCTGGACGGAACCACGAACTTTCTGCACGGCCTGCCACACTGGGCGGTGTCGATCGCGTTGGAACACAAGGGGCAGATGGTCTCGGGCGTGGTCTATGATCCGGTCAAGGATGAGATGTTCTACGCGGAAAAGGGTTTTGGCGCCTTCGTCAATGAAAAGCGTCTGCGCGTTTCTGGCCGTAGCCGGATGATCGAAAGTGTGTTCGCGACCGGTCTGCCTTGGGCGGGTCGGCCTGATTTGCCCGATACCTTGCAGGAACTGGCGCGTATCCTGCCCGCCTGCGCCGGTGTGCGCCGCTTCGGTGCTGCGGCGCTGGACCTGACCTACGTAGCCGCTGGCCGCTACGAGGGGTTCTGGGAACGCCGGTTGAACGTCTGGGATATTGCCGCCGGTCTGGTGATCGCTCGCGAAGCGGGCGCGTTGGTGGATTCGCTGAAACCCGGTGGCGATATCGTTCGCGACCGGTCGCTGATCTGCGCGAATTCGGATATCTTCGACGACTTCGCAAAGATCATCCGCAAAAGCTGACCACCGGAAAGCGCCCCCGCCCCGCGCCTCACTTGGGCCCTATTTGCGCTTGACCGTCGGAATGCGCGTTCGCAGCACTGAATAGGCTGCTTCGGGGTGATCGGGGTGGCCGTCGGTGCGGGTCCAGAAGGTCGGCCCCCCCAGTCGCACCCAGATCGGCACCGTCAGGAGGACACCGGCCACGAAGCCGCCAGCGTGGGCCCAGTAGGCGACGCCGCCGCCGGACATATCGGCCCCGACAGAATTGAAGACCTGCAAGCCGAACCAGACGCCCAGCATGATCCAGGCCGGGATCGGAAGGATTCGGAAGAAGACGATGAAGAACAGGAACACGTCCACTCTCGCCTTGGGAAAGAGCAGCAGATAGCCGCCCATCACTCCAGCGATGGCACCTGACGCGCCCACCGTCGGCACGGGGCTGCGTGGCTCCATTGCGAACTGGGCAAGATCCGCGCCGACACCGCAGACAAGGTAGAAGACAAGAAAGGGAAGGTGGCCCATCTTGTCCTCCAGATTGTCACCGAAAATCCAGAGAAACAGCATGTTGCCAGCCAGATGCATGATGCCGGCATGCAGGAAGATTGCGGTGACCAGTGAAGCGTAATTCTCGCCCGCACTGATACGGGCCGGGATCATCGCGTAGTCATAGTAAAGCTGACCGATCTGGCGGTCGCTGGTCAGCACCAACGCACCATAGCCCCAGATCGCCACGTTCAGCGCGATCAGGGTGTAGGTGATATAAGGCACACGTTCGGACGGGTTGTGATCTCGGATCGGAAACATTTCCCCACCCTTCGCGGTCAAGGGTGGGGCGTCAAGCGTCAGAGAGTCACGGCGCGCTGATCTCCATGCCCGAGACCTCGGCCAGCAGGGCCGCGTTGCCGCCCGCCGCAGTCGTGTCGATGCAGACGTGCTTTTCCAACAGCACATGGGCTGCATCGGGCGTACCGGTGATCAACGACAGGATCGGGCCCTCGCGCTGGGCCAGAACGCCTGCGATCGCGCGCGCCGTGTCCTCGTCACCCCACCAGATCACGCCACCGATGTCGTCCGCTTTTGAAGCCTCGACCGGCTTGTCCTTGCTGGTTTTGGCGATGCCGCCGAAGGCTTCCACGGCCTTGATCTGTGCATCCGTGTCCGGGCCAAGGCACAGGATCGGCTTGCGCGGGTGCATGGAGTGGCGATTGCTTTCTCCCGTGGGGCCGGGCAGATCGCGCACGATGCCGACGGCGGGGGCCTTTTCGACCGACGCCGCAAAACGGGGCAGGTAGAACGGACCGCCCGCCTTGGGGCCGGTGCCGGACAGGCCCTCGCCACCGAAAGGCTGGCTGCCGACCACCGCGCCGATCTGGTCGCGGTTGACGTAGATGTTGCCCGCTTCGATCCCTGTCACGATACGCTCGACCCGGTCGTCTATCCGCGTGTGCAGGCCGAAGGTCAGGCCGTAGCCGGTGCCGTTGATCTGGTCGATCACCTTGCCCAGATCGCGCGCCTTGTAGCGGGCGACATGCAGCACGGGGCCGAAGATCTCTTGCTTCAGATCCGTGATATCCCCGATCTCGATGATCGTGGGGGCGATGAAGATACCGTGTGGTGGCGTCGATATCTGATGCAGCACCCGACCCTCGGCACGGGCTGCCTCGATGTGTTCGGCGATGGTCGTCTTGGCGGCCTCGTCGATGACGGGGCCGATGTCGGTTTCGAAGAACCACGGATCACCCAGCACCAGCGCGTCCATCGCGCCCTTGAGCATCTTCAGCACCTTGTCGGCCACGTCTTCCTGCACATAAAGGCAGCGCAGCGCCGAGCACCGTTGACCTGCGGACTGGAAGGCGCCGTTGATGATATCACCGACCGCCGCTTCCGGCAGGGCAGTGCTGTCCATGATCATTGCGTTCAGGCCACCCGTTTCCGCGATCAGCGGTGTGCCGGGGTCGCAGTTCTCGGCCATGGTCTTGGCGATCAGCTTGGCCGTCGCGGTCGAGCCGGTAAAGGCCACGCCGTTGACGCGGGCGTCCGAGGTCAGCGCGGCCCCGATGTCGCCACCGCCGGGCAGAAGCTGCAGCGCCGTTTCGGGCACGCCGGCCTGATGCATGAGCCGCACTGCAATCCCCGCGATCAGCGGCGTCTGCTCGGCGGGCTTGGCCAGCACCGCGTTGCCGGCGGCCAGGGCCGCAGCGATTTGGCCGGTAAAAATCGCCAGCGGAAAGTTCCACGGGCTGATGCAGGTCCAGACGCCACGCGGGGCCGGTGCGCGCGCTATGGCTTCGGCGGCGTAGTAGCGCAGGAAGTCCACCGCCTCGCGCAGTTCTGCCACGGCATCGGGCTGTCCCTTGCCGGCTTCGCGGGTCAGGCAGGCGAAGATTTCGCCGTAGGAATATTCGAACGAGTCCGCCACCTTGTTGAGAACGGCGGCGCGTTCCTCTGGCGTGGCGTCCCAGGGCTTGGCCGCACCAAGGGCCGCATCTGCCACGGCCTTTGTCGCAAGGGTCACGCGGCCGACGGTGTCCGTGGACATCGCGGGGTTGATGACCTCCCGCTGCTCTTCCTCGGATGAGATATCGGTGGCGACAAGGGGCCGCGTGTCCCAAGGATGCGTGCGATAAGACAGCCGTCCCGTCTGGATGTCGGTCAGTGTCGGGCGGTCGGTCAGATCGAAGCCGCGCGAGTTCACGCGACTGTCGCCGAACAGCTCCGGTCCTCGCGGAATGTTGGGCCGCTCACCGATGAGCGTGAAGGGGTCCGTCGCGATATGCTCGGGCGGCACGTTTTCGTCCACGATCTGGTTGACGAACGACGAATTTGCACCGTTCTCCAACAGGCGCCGCACCAGATAGGCCAGCAAATCTTCGTGCGCGCCGACGGGGGCGTAGATCCGGCAGCGGGTGCCAGAGTCCTTCATCACGTTCAGGTGCAATGCCTCGCCCATGCCATGCAGGCGCTGGAATTCGTAGTCGGCGGTCGACCGCTGCAGACGTTCCGCCAAGTGCAGAACGGCGGCGACGGTGTGCGCGTTATGGGTCGCGAACTGCGGGTAGATGCGGTCAGTCATGCTCAGCAGCTTGCGGGCATTGGCGATGTAGCTGACGTCGGTGTGCGCCTTGGCGGTGAAGACGGGGAAACCGTCGATGCCCTGAACCTGCGCGCGCTTGATCTCGGCGTCCCAGTAGGCGCCCTTGACCAGCCGCACCATCAGCTTGCGGTCCAGCCGTTCGGCCATCTGGTAAAGCGCGTCGATCACAAGTCCGGCGCGCTGGCCGTAGGCCTGCACGACGACACCGAATCCGTCCCAGCCGGACAGGGCCGGTTCGTCCAGCGTCGCCTCGATCACGTCAAGCGACAGGGACAGGCGGTCGGCCTCTTCGGCGTCGATGTTGAAGCCCATGCCTGCCGATTTCGCCATCATCGCGAGCGACCGCAGACGCGGTACCAGTTCGCGCATGACGGTATCTTCCTGCGCGATCTCGTAGCGCGGATGCAGGGCCGACAGCTTGACCGAGATGCCGGGGTTTTCCGCGACACTGTCGTGGGTGCAATGCTTGGCGATCGCACTGATCGCCCGGGAATAGGAAAGGTGATAGCTGCGCGCGTCGCCTTCGGTGCGGGCCGCTTCGCCCAGCATGTCGTAGGAATAGGTAAAGCCCTTTTCCTGCATGCCCTCGGCACGCTTCATCGCTTTTTCGATATCCTCGCCCAGAACGAACTGGCGACCCATTTCCTTCATCGCGCGCGCGACGGCGGTGCGGATCACGGGCTCGCCCAGCCGCTTGATGGCGCCGCGCAGGTGGCGGGTGATCCCCGGCTTGCGTTCGTCCAGCACGCGGCCCGTCAGCATCAACGCCCATGTCGAGGCATTGACCAGCGAAGACGCGGAATGGCCCAGATGCTTGCCCCAGTCGGACGGGGCGATCTTGTCTTCGATCAGGTCGTCCATCGTTTCGGCGTCGGGCACGCGCAGCAGGGCCTCGGCCAGACACATCAGCGCGATGCCTTCCTCGGTGGACAGGCCATATTCGGCAAGAAAGACCTCCATCATGCCGGGGTCCGATGCGTTGCGGATGCCCTTGACCAACGCGACCCCCTTGTCGGAAATCGCCTCGCGCTCGGCGGCAGACAGGTTGGCGTCCGACGCAAGACGGTTGACCGTCTCCATCTCGTCGGCATAGGTCGCATCGTCGAGGCGTGTGCGAAGTTTTTCGGGCAGGTCGCGGGGCATGGGAATCCTCCAGGCAAGAGGGTGGCAGATAGCGGTGCTTAGACCATTGCGGGTGGGGAAGCTTCCCGCTATTTCCTGCAGGAGTGGCCATATAGGCCGAGTTTGCTTGTCCCGGCAGGAGAAAAGACCGTGAAATTGGACAGTTTCGACCGAAAGATGATCGATATTCTTGCAGTCGAGGGACGCATCAGTGTTACCAGCTTAGCAGACCGTATCGGACTGTCAAAATCCCCAACGCAAACCCGCCTGAAACGGCTCGAGGAAGAAGGGGTCATTCGCGGCTACCGTGCCTCCTTCGACTCGATCCGTCTGGGGCGTGCCTATGTCTCGTTCGTCGAGGTCATGCTGCAGGACACGCGGGAACGTGCGCTTGCTGAATTCAACGCGGCCGTCCTGACCGTGCCCGAAATCGAGGAATGCCACATGATCGCGGGGCGGTTCGACTACCTGCTCAAGGTGCGCACCGACGGCATGCAGGGCTACCGCGGTATTCTGGCCGAACGGATATCGACCTTGCCCCACGTCTCCCACACGTCGACCTGGGTGGCGATGCAATCGATCAAGGAAAGCGGAGAAGCGACGCTGCCCACGACCTCGTGACTTGACCCTTGGTCATCGGAGGACACTTTCGGTGAATGAAACTGATCATTCCCTTATGCCTGATCGCAGGACCTGCGATTGCACAGGACTGCCCACCCGCACCGGATCATGCGGAGGCCCATGCCGCGATCATCTCTCAACTCAACCGGGCTGCCGATGCCGAGATGGCGGCAGGTCTGGGCGCAGAGCTTTGGGATCTTTGGCTGGATGCACCCGACGACAGGGCGCAGGACCTTCTTGATGAAGGCATGGCCCTTCGGAACCGTGGTGATCTGGACGGGTCGGTGACGGTGCTGGACGCCCTCGTCGCCTATTGCCCTGACTACGCCGAGGGTTTCAACCAGCGGGCGTTCAGCCATTTCCTTGCGCAGGATTATGAAGCTTCCCTGACCGATCTCGACCGGGCGCTGGCCCTGAATGGCACCCATGTCGCGGCCCTGTCCGGCAGGGGGCTGACCCTGATCGGGCTGGGCCGCGAGGAAGAGGCGCAAGAGGCACTTCGCGCCGCTGTCCGGCTCAACCCATGGCTGCGCGAACGGGCACTGATCGACGGTCCGCCCGAAACGACGCTTTGATCCCCGTTGCGAGAGCCGTCCCGTCGTGCTGTAACCACCGCGTGCCCCCGTGGTGGAATGGTAGACATCGGAGACTTAAAATCTCTTGGCCGCAAGGCCGTGCCGGTTCGAGTCCGGCCGGGGGCACCACTGCAATGTTTCGTGCCGGCTTTCAAAATCCAAGGTAAAGTGCCCGCATGAACATCCATGCGGGCACCTTTGTGGGCGTGCTGTCTGAGACAGGCGTTGTCAGGACTGGTCCTGGCTCAAAGACCGTCTCCGCCGGTGGTCCCACCCATGCCGGTCCCGGTATCCATGCCGGTATCCATCCCGGTCGGGGCCGGTTCGTATTCGCGGTTGCGATAAACATAATCGTCGGCGGCTTCGGCTTCTTCACGTGTCAGCTCCAGCATGATCTCGTTGGCGTCCCAGTTGATCTGAAGCTCGGACCAATCGATGGCGATCTGTTTTGCGCCGATGCCGAGAAAGCCACCCACCGAAACAACCGCAGCGATGATGCTGCCGTCATCCTGTTCGATGATCAGGTCTTCGATGGACCCGATCCTCTCTCCTTCTGTCGAGGTAACGCGGGAGCCGAGAACCCAGTCTCCGCGAAGTTCCGATGAGGCCTGCTCTTGCACGATGATATCGTCCTGAGCGAATGCCGGAGCAGCAGCAAGACTTGTGGTGATTGCGAGAGTTGTTAGCAAACGGGTCATGAAATGGTCTCCTCAACATTGGGCGCATTCAGCCATCGCCAGAGCGCGCAAGCGGTCATCGCGTGCAAGGAAATACGTAGCAGGCTCAGAAAATTGCCAAATTGTTCGGCAAAAAGCTGCGAATTGCACCAGTTTCGAAAGCGGAAATTCGCACATCGGGTGAAATGCAGGAGTCGTGCGACCCGAATTGCAGTGTTTTGCTAGCCGTCGATTGCTACTGCGGCGAGGGCGATGGCCTGCTGGTAGACTGTGGCTGCGTTCCATTCGTTCAGCACCCGGAAGTTCTGGGTGCCTTCGTTATAGGGTTGACCCGGCTGCCAGCCTTTCTGGCGCAGGAAATTGGCAGTCGAGGCAAGGCTGTCGGCCACCGAATAGAAGTCGACGCGACCGTTGTTATCGGCATCGACACCGTAGCGCAGGGCGTTGCCGGGGAGGAACTGGGTGTGACCCATCTCGCCATGTGCCGCACCACGCTGGTCGGGGGCCAGACCGCCGCGATCGACCAGCACGAGGGCAGCGATCGCGTGGGGTGTGAAAAAGTCCGACCGTCGGCAATCGTAGGCGATGGTCGTAATGCTGTCGACAACAGGGGTATTGCCCATGTTGCGGCCAAAGCCGGTTTCCATCCCGTGAATCGCGAGGATTATTCCAGCGGGCACGCCATAGGCTGATTCGAGGTTTGCGTAGAACTGGGGGTTCTGGTTCTTGATGCTTCGTGCCTGCGACGCGAAGTTGTCGATGGATCCCAGTCGGATGCGGATAAAGTCGTTCAAGGCATAGCGCACACCGGCCTGGTTGCGGTCCGCGTTGATCGTGGATTGCGAATATTGCGCATTTGCAAGGGCTTGCAATCCGCGTTGGCCAACGCCCTGAGCGGCGGCTTCCGTTGCGAACTGTTGCTTCCAAGCGGCAAAGCCGCTGGCATCATTCCCGCATTGGGCGGCCAGTGCAGAGGTGCTGCTGATTGCAGTGATGGCGATGGCGGTCAAAAATGACTTCATGGGAAACTCGTCTTCTATCTTTCAGGTTCCGAAGCAGGCTAGCACACCGCTGTCGTTATCCAATAACGCTTTGGCGAAAACCCTCAGAGCCCGCCATCAAGCACAGCTTATCCATGAAACCTTGCGGTCGCGCAGCTTTCCGCCGTCGGTGGCCGTCAGTCCCGCACACCTGCAAACCGTGACGCCCAGTCCGCCCGCTGGTCGTCGGTGATCTTGGTAAACAGGTTCTCGGGCACCGTGAAGCCATGGCCAGGCTGCAGGGCGGTCAAGGCCGCGGCCACGTCCGAAGGCCAATCTGCGTCGCTGGCGCCCATCGCATCCAGCATCGTGCGGGACATGGTCGGGATAAAGGGGGCCGACAGGATGCCGTAAAGCCGGATCAGGTTCAGACCCAGACGGACCTGCATTTCGGCCTTGGCCGGATCCTCCTTGATCGTCGTCCACGGGGCTTGCGCCTGCAGGTATTCGTTGCCCGCGACCCAGATCGCGCGCAGCGCCGCCGCCGCCTTGCGCACTTCGATCGCGCCCATATGCGCCTCGTAGGTTTTCACCTTTTCGGTCAGCTCTGCGATCAACGCGGTCTCTGCATCGCCGTAGTCACCCCCCTCGGGCACGGCTTCCGAAAACTTGGACCGGCAGAACTTGGTGACCCGGCTGACAAAGTTGCCCAGCACGTCCGCCAGATCCTTGTTCACGTCCTGCTGGAACGTGTCCCACGTGAATTCCGCGTCCGAGGTTTCCGGCGCATGGCTGAGCAGCCACCAGCGCCAGACATCTGCGGGCAGAATCTCGAGCGCCTGATCCATGAAAACGCCGCGCCCGCGCGAGGTCGAGAACTGGCCGCCGTCGTAGTTGAGGTAATTGAAGGATTTGATGTAATCGACCAGCTTCCAGTCCTGATCGGCCCCCATGATGGTGGCGGGAAAGCCGAGGGTGTGGAAGGGGACATTGTCCTTGCCCATGAACTGGGTGTAGCGCACGTCGTCCGCACCCTTGTCGGTGCGCCACCAGCGTTCCCAGTCCGTGCCCTTGTCCGCATCGACCCATTCCTGAGCCGATGCGATGTATTCGATGGGCGCGTCGAACCAGACGTAGAAGACCTTGCCTTCCATGCCGGGCCAGTCTTCGGTTCCCTTTCTGACCGGAATCCCCCAATCCAGATCCCGCGTGATCCCGCGATCCTGAAGCCCGTCGCCGTCGTTCAGCCATTTCTTGGCGATCGAGGTGGTCAGCACGGGCCAGTCGGTCTTGCTGTCGATCCAGTCCTGCAGCTTGCCGCGCATGTCGGACTGGCGCAGGTAGAGGTGCTTGGTCTCGCGCACTTCCAGGTCGGTCGCGCCCGAGATGGTCGAATGGGGCTCGATCAGGTCGGTGGGATCAAGCTGTTTTGTGCAGTTGTCGCACTGGTCGCCACGGGCGCTCTCGAAGCCGCAATTGGGGCAGGTGCCTTCGATGTACCGGTCTGGCAGGAAGCGGCCATCGGTCTTGGAGTAGACCTGCTCTTCGGTGACCTCGCGGATCAGACCCACGTCGTTCAAGCGCCCGGCAAAGGCTTGGGTCAGGTCGCGGTTCTGGGGCGAGGATGACCGCCCGAAATGGTCGAAGGACAACCCGAACCCATTGGCGATTTCGGCCTGCACCGCGTGCATTTCCGCGCAGTATTCAGCGACCGGCTTGCCCGCCTTGGCCGCCGCCAGTTCCGCCGGTGTGCCGTGTTCGTCGGTGGCGCAGAGAAACAGAACCTCGTGCCCGCGCCCCCGCAGGTAGCGGGCGTAGAGATCGGCGGGCAATTGGCTGCCCACGAGATTTCCAAGGTGCTTGATCCCGTTGATATAGGGAATGGCCGAGGTGATGAGGTGGCGGGCCATACGGGTATCCTGAGGCTGGGGTGCGGCAGGCTTACCCAGCCCATCGTCCGCTGGCAAGGCGGGGTCTGACAGCGCGATTGTGGTCTGTCGGGCATGGTCATCCGGTTTGCGCGGTCGAGACCGGTCTTGCAGCGACGCAAGGCGTGGTTAGGGTTCGCCGCAATGCAAATCGAAGGACGATGCAATGAAGATGATATCACTCGGACGCACCGACATTCAGGTTTCGGACCTGTGTCTGGGCACGATGACTTACGGCACGCATACGCCTGCAGCCGACGCGCACCGCCAGATCGACATGGCGCTGGAGTCGGGGATCAACTTTCTGGACACAGCCGAGATGTATCCTGTGAACCCGGTCGCCAGCGAAACGGCCGGGCAGTCAGAGGAGGTTGTCGGGGACTGGGTTGCCAGATCAGCCCGCCGCGACGAGGTCGTGATCGCCACCAAGGTCGCAGGCGACAATCCAGGCTTCGTGCGCGACGGCAAGGGCTATGACGGGCAGGTGGTGCAGGAGGCGATCGACGCCTCGCTCAAGCGGTTGAAGACCGACGTGATCGATCTCTACCAGATGCACTGGCCGATGCGCGGATCCTACATGTTCCGGCAGAACTGGACCTACCGCCCCACAGGCGACCGGCAGGCGACCATCGACCACATGCACGATGTGCTGGAGGGGCTGGAGACGGCGCGCAAGGCCGGCAAGATCCGCGCCATCGGCATGTCGAACGAAAGCGCATGGGGCATGACCAAGTGGTGTGACCTGGCCGAAGAGCATGGTTTCCCGCGCATGGCCTCGGTCCAGAACGAATATTCGCTGCTGTGCCGTCTCTATGACACCGATCTGGCAGAGACCGCCGTGATGGAGGACATCACACTTTTGTCCTTCTCGCCCCTGGCCTGCGGGATCCTGACGGGCAAGTATCAGGACGGAGCCATCCCGAAAGGGTCACGCCGCGAGAACGGCCCGGAACTGGGCGGTCGCATGACGCCGCGCACCCTGCCGGTGGCGCAGGTCTACCTTGATATCGCCGACCGGCACGGGCTTGACCCGGTGCACATGGCGCTGGCTTGGCAGCGCACACGGCCTTTTCCGATCTCGGCGATTTTCGGTGCCACGACGACGGCGCAGCTGGAGCGGATCTTGGCGGGCAAGGACGTGGTTCTGAGCGATGCGGTGCTGGGAGAAATCGATGCGGCGCACCGGGAGAATCCGATGCCCTTTTGACCGGGGCCGGTTCGAACGCTGACCCGGCGGCGGTGGCCACGTCGTGCTGCCTCCGGCGGGGATATTTCTGGCAAGATGATGGTATCGGAGCAGTGTCGGACTGCGGTGTGGGTTGCCGGATCGCCGACGATGCTGTTCGGTCAGAAGATTGAAAAGGAGTGCCGATGCCACTGCAAATGAACCGCGAGGTCTTTGTCACCTGTGCCGTTACCGGATCGGGAAGCACGCAAGACTGGAGTCCGCATGTGCCGCGGTCGCCCAAGGACATTGCCGAAAGCGCCATTGCTGCCGCCAGGGCCGGTGCGGCGGTCGTCCATTGCCATGTGCGCGATCCTCGGACGGGCGCTCCGTCACGGGAGTTGGGGCTTTATCGCGAACTGACCGAGAGGATCAGGGATGCCAAGGTCGATGTGGTTCTGAACCTCACGGCGGGCATGGGCGGTGATATCGTCTTTGGCGAGGCCGAGCGGCCTTTGCCGGTCGTGGATGGCACCGACATGATCGGCGCGACCGAAAGGGTCGCCCATATCGCCGATTGCCTGCCTGAGATCTGCACGCTGGACTGTGGCACGATGAATTTCGCCGAGGCCGACTATGTCATGACCAACACGCCGGGCATGCTGCAGGCGATGGGCCGGATGATGACCGGGCTTGGGGTCAAGCCGGAGATCGAGGCCTTCGATACGGGGCACTTGTGGTATGCCAAGCAGCTCGTAGCCGATGGTGTGTTACAGCCCGCGGCACTGGTGCAGCTTTGCATGGGTGTGCCATGGGGCGCGCCGGACGATCTGAATACCTTCATGGCGATGGTGAACAACGTGCCGCCCGATTGGACGTTCAGCGCCTTTGGTCTGGGGCGCAACCAGATGCCCTATGTTGCGGCCAGCGTGCTGGCGGGTGGCAACGTGCGGGTGGGTTTGGAGGACAACCTGATGCTGGGCAAAGGTGAACTGGCCACCAACGCGCAACTGGTCGAGCGCGCCGTGACCATCGTCGAGAACCTTGGCGCCCGGATAATCGGACCACAGGACGTGCGCGATCGTTTGAAGCTGACAAAGCAGGCACCGCGATGAGGCTGGGTGTGCTGGTTTCGTGTCTGGTGGCATTGGCTGCCTGCGCGACCCTGGCCGGCGAACGGGCGGGGGGCCTGTTCGAGGTCTATCGGGACACGGATGTGCCGATCACATCGCAGGCGGATTTCGATCCCTCACGCTATCTGGGCCGGTGGCACGAGGTCGCACGCTATCCGGTGCCCTTCGAGGCGGGCTGTGTCGGGGTCACGGCGGATTACGGGGCATTGCCGGACGGTGGAATTTCCGTGACGAACACCTGCCGGAACCCCGACGGCATGGTCCGGTCGGTGATTGCGGGGCGGGCTGAGATTGTGGCTCCGGGTCAGTTGAAGGTGACGTTCCCCTCGGTGCCACTTGGTGCGGCGGACTACTGGGTGCTTTGGGCGGATCCGGACTATCGCACCGCCGTCGTCGGTGCGCCCAATGGCCGGTCGGGCTGGATTTTGAACCGCACACCGGTGATTTCCGACGACAGGCGCGATCAGGCGCGGGCCGTGCTGGCGCGCAACGGCTATGATCTGGCGCGGCTGATGGATGTGCCTGCGACAGGAGGGTTTGCGAATGATTAAGTGGATGGCTGTGGCTATGGTTGGCCTTGTCGGCTGTGTGACGGTGGAGCCGCCGCCGGACTTCGGCAGCATCCCGCTGCGCAATCCGATCGCACCGATCGCCAGCCAGACGAATGTGACCGCGTCGGACCTTGCGGGGGAATGGGCGGTGCGGCGGCAGGCGGGTGCAGCCTTTGGCGGGCGCGACGCACTGAAGATCACGGCAGAGGAAGATGCGATCGGACTGCCGGTCACCGCCATCCAATGCTCTGATGCAGCTGATCTCTGCGACAGTGTGGAGCGCAGGGTGATCTTTGCCTCGACCGGGCCGGGGCGATGGAGCCTTGGCGAACCCGGGGCCGGTGTCGTGGGACCTACGGAGATCTGGGTGCTTTGGGCCGACACCTCGCGTCGGACGGTCGTTCTGGGTGATCCCGATGGCAGCTATGTCTTGGTTATTGACCGCGCGCCTTCGGGCGGGGCCGACCGGTTGACGGCGGCGGCCGAGATCATGGACTGGTACGGATATGATCTGGCGCGGATGGAGGCGGCGCAATGACGGCTCTTGCGCGAAGGGCTGCAGTCGTCGGCGGCGGTGTCATCGGCGGGGGCTGGGCGGCCCGGTTCCTGTTGATGGGCTGGGACGTGGGTGTCTTCGACCCGGACCCAGAAGCGCGGCGCAGGATCGGCGAAGTCATCGACAACGCCCGCCGTTCCCTGCCGGGGCTGTCGGACGTGGCGTTGCCCGATGAAGGGCAACTGAGCTTTCACGACGAGCTGGCCGAGGCCGTGGCGGGGGCCGTCTGGATACAGGAAAGCGTGCCGGAAAGGCTGGACCTGAAACACAAGGTCTATGCCGATCTGCAGGCCCACTGTCTCGAGGGCGCGATCATCGGGTCTTCCACCAGCGGCTTCAAACCCTCGCAATTGCAGCAAGGTGCGGCGCAGCCGGGTCAGATCGTTGTGGCGCATCCGTTCAACCCCGTCTACCTGCTGCCACTGGTCGAGGTCGTAGGCTCGCCCGCGAACGAGACCGCGTTGATGGATCGGGCGTCCGACATTCTTACAGGACTTGGACTTTACCCCCTGCGGGTGCGTGCCGAGATCGACGCCCACATCGCGGACCGGTTGCTGGAAGCGGTCTGGCGCGAGGCACTGTGGCTGGTCAAGGACGGCATCGCCACGACAGAGGAAATCGACAACGCGATCCGCTATGGCTTTGGCCTGCGGTGGGCGCAGATGGGGCTTTTCGAGACCTACCGGATCGCGGGTGGGGAAGCGGGAATGCGCCACTTTCTTGCGCAGTTCGGGCCGGCGCTGGCCTGGCCGTGGACCAAGCTGATGGATGTGCCGGACCTTGATGACGCCCTGATCGAGACGCTGGCACAGCAATCGGACGCGCAATCGGGCCACGTGAGCATCCGCGCGCTGGAACGGGCCCGCGATGACAACCTTCTGACGATCCTGCGCGGCCTCAAGGCACGCGATTATGGCGCCGGGGCGCTTTTGAACGCGCAGGATAGGCGGATCGACACGCTGCCCTCTGCGCTTGATACGATTGCGAATCTTGCCGCGCCGATCGCGACGCTGTCCCGCGCGGTGCCGGTCGATTGGCTCGACTACAATGGCCACATGAACGAGGCGCGGTATCTGCAGGCCTTCGGCGATGCCACCGACCGGTTCATGGCCTTGGTCGGCTGTGACGCCGGTTACATCGAAAGTGGTGGCAGCTATTTCACAGTCGAAACGCACATCCGGCATCTTGGCGAGGCGACGGCTGGCGCGCGCATCGCGGTCGAATCACAGGTCCTGAAGGGTGAGGGCAAGAAGCTGCACCTGTTCCATTGGATGCGGGCGGGTGATCGACTTTTAGCGACGTGCGAGCAGATGCTGATCCACGTCAGTCTGGCGACACGGCGGGCCAGTGAGCCGGGCCCCGGCGTGGCCGGTCCGTTGGCCCGCGTCGCCGCCGCCCATGGCGGATTGCCTTGGCCCAAGGAGGCCGGGGTGGCGATCGGCATGCGATGAGGTCGGCACTGGTGGCAACAGGTTCCACGTCGTGATTGCGCCGTGGATCTGGGTGACTTTGGTGGCGGCGACGGCGCAGACTGCGCGGTTCATGTTGCAAAAGCACCTGCGCGGAACGGGGCTTTCGACGGCAGGTGCGACGTTTGCGCGGTTTCTTTACTCAGCGCCCCTCGTCGCGCTGATCGCATGGTTCTATGCGGGCGGAACGGGACAGGGCATGCCAGTGGTCGCCCCTTCGTTCTGGGCCTTCGCCATGTTCGGCGGTGTCGCACAGATCGCCGCCACCATGTGTGTCGTCGCGATTTTCGCGCACCGCAACTTTGCCGTCGGCATCACCTTCAAGAAAACCGAAGTGATCCAAAGCGCCCTTTTGGGGTTCCTCGTGCTGGGCGAGGCGGTGTCGGGCGGGGCGATGATCGCGATCCTGATCGGCTTGGTCGGCGTGGTCCTGCTGTCCGATCCGCCTGCGGGTCAGGGTGCTTGGCATCGCCGCATCTTCAATCCTGCGGCGGGGCTGGGGCTGGCGTCAGGTGCGCTTTTTGCCGTCTCGGCCGTCGGATACCGTGGTGCGACGCTGGCCATCGCAGAGGGCGATGCCTTTTACCGCGCGCTCTGCACGCTGGCCTTCGTCACCGCGTTCCAGACCGTCACGATGACCGGCTATCTGGTCTGGCGTCAACGTGGCGAACTGGGCCGCGTCCTGCGCGGATGGCGTGTCGCGGGGCTGGTTGGCGTCACAAGCATGATCGGTTCGATCGGCTGGTTTACAGCCTTTGCCCTGCAGACGGTGGCTCTGGTCAAGGCTGTGGGGCAGGTCGAACTGGTGCTGTCGCTTCTGGCCTCGATGCTGGTGTTCGGGGAACGCATCAGCCGCCGCGAATGGCAGGGTCTGGCGCTGCTGGCTGTCAGTCTCGTTCTGCTGGTCCTGATCGCCTAAAGCGGTGACCGCCCACCCAGACGCTGCACAAGCAAAGCTTCGTCATCGTTGCGGAAGAAGGGCGGGGCATAGGGTGCGTCAGGGTTGGCCAGATGGGCCTGCAATTCCGCCAGCACGACCTGCGTGATGAAGGGCAGGTCGAACTGCCTTGCGTTGCTCAGCCGGATCCACTGGAGGTGTGACAACTCGTCGTCGGCATGGGTGAAGTCGTCTGGGTCTGTGCACAGCGCCGTGGCGGATGCCAGAAAGAACCGCGCGTCGAAGCGGCGGGGGCGCCCGCCGGGTGTGACAGCGCGGAAAAAGAACGACAGGGGGGTGGCATCCGGGCGATATCCGGTGGCAGCGAAGCCCTGCCAGTCGGGCGGGGCATCGGGCCAATCACCGCGTGTGCCGATGATCTGGCCGGTTTCCTCCCACAATTCGCGGATCGCGGCGGCGGCAAGACTGCGCGGGTCGCTGGTGCTGTCCATCGACAGGGCTGTTGCGGTTTCGTCGCGGATCGCAAGCGGGATATCTGCGTCGGATCTATCGACAGCCCCGCCGGGAAAGACGAACTTGCCCGGCATGAAGATCGCCCCGCTGTTGCGCTGCCCCATCAGGACAGATGCGCCGTTGGCGGCGTGTCGCACGACGATCAGGGTCGCTGCATCGCGGATGGGTGCGGGTTGGTTCAGATCAATCGGCCCCGCCAAAGCCGTGCATCCGCTTTGCCCACTGGATACCGATCACAACACCCTTGAGGCGGGGCAGAAGGTAGAGGCAAAGGGCGACGCAAACCGTTGTGAACCCGATCGCCATGACCCAAGGATCGGGGCGGAAGTTGGTAAAGACGACGTGGATCAAAGGCGCCATCAGGTGCCCGACGATCAAAATCGTCAGATAGGCAGGGCCGTCGTCGGCACGGTGGTGGTGAAACGCCTGTCCACATTCGTCACAGCTGTCCGCCACCTTGAGATACCCGTTGAAAAGATGGCCCTTGCCGCAGTTGGGACACTCTCGCTTGAACCCGTGCCACATGGCAGGCTTTGCCGGGCGGTCGATCGGAAAGGCGGCGCTTTGATCTGTCATGGCGGATCCTCCTTTCCGCCACATAACCTCTCCCGAAGGTGAGGAAAAGGACAGTGGATCGCACAGGCTGCTTCCGATTGTCGCGCAGGCTTTTTGCCGCAAGCGCCAAGGATTCAGGCGGCAAGATGCAGTTGGACCATGTTGCGACCCCCCGATTTCGCGGCATAGAGCGCGCCGTCGGCCCGGTCCAGCATTTCGGTCAGGCTGGGCGGCAGGGGGGCGTCCGGCTGATCGATGGCAACGCCGATCGAGATGGTCACCCGCACAGTCGGTCCACCCGCACCGGTGCTGAAAGGTGTCGCGTCGACGACATGCCGCAGCCTCTCGGCAGCGAGTGCGGCCTCTTCCGTTGACGTGCGGGGCATGGCGACCAGAAACTCCTCGCCTCCCATGCGGGCGATCAGGTCGATCTTGCGGAAACAACGGGTCAACCGCAGCGCCAGTTGCTTGAGCACCGCGTCACCCGCCGCATGCCCGTAGCGGTCGTTGATCTGTTTGAAATGATCGATATCCAGCATCATCAGCGCGTAGTCGCATTTCGCCTCGTGCGCCTGTTCGGCGATCCGGTGCAGGTGCTGTTCGGCATAGCGGCGGTTGCGCAGGCCGGTCAGGCAATCCGTGACCGAGGCCGTCAAACCGTCGCGCACCCTTTCCCGCATGCGGTCCTGCCGCGCCTTGTGCCGGATGAGGTTGCGGGCCCGCAGCCCCATTTCGCAGGGCGATACATCGGCGCGGACCACGTCGTCCGCCCCAAGGTCCAGAAAGAGTGCTGCCAGATCGGGCCTGTTGCGGGGCACGATGACCATGCGCCCTGCAAAGCGCCGTTCGGCGCAACCGTGCAAATCCGACACAAGCTGCATCAGACGGTCCGGTTTGCAATGGGCATCGCTGGCGTCGATCACGTAAAGGTCGGGCACCCGCGCAGGTGTCGCGGATGTCAGAACGCGGGTCGCGGGCAATTGCCGGACGGCGTGCCCCAGCCCCGCCTGCAAGAGACCGGACAAATCGACGCACATGGCCGGATTGTCCGACAACAAAAGAACGGCTGCGGGGTTCAAGCTGTCGGCACGCTCTTCTTCCCAGCCGAAGCTGGCGTTCGTGCCGTCCTGCATGGTCCATTCCTGATACAGGTTCCATCTGCGCAGCAGATGGCGCACCCGTGCCAGCAAAAGCGTGTCGCTGACCGGGCGCGGCAGAACGTCATCTGCACCGGCATCAAGCGCTGCAAACCGCGCCTTGGCCGTGTCGTCCATTCCAAGCGCGATGATTCCCAGATTCGCGGTGGCAGCGTCCGACCGCAGCTTGCGACAAAAGGCGTAACGATCCTCGGTCGGGTCCGAGAGGTTGATCAGCAGGAGATCGGGGGGATCGGATCGGACGTGTTCCCCGGCCTCTGCACAGTTGGCAAAAGCAACGACGTCGTATTGCGCGGCCTTCATTTTGACGCGAAGAACAATCCTGTTCGTTGCGACCGAGTCGATTATCAGGATCTTGCGTGACATTCTGCCACCCCATGCTTGCCAATTTCCGAAGCTGGGGACACTTTGACGCGCATTCGTAAAAAAAACGTTCATGACCAGAGGAACGCAAAAATGAGTCCGGAAGCCGCACAGACGATCGCGTTGCAGGCGCTTGGCTGGCTCGCGGGAAACGACGATCTGGGCCCGATTTTCCTTGGTGCGACGGGGGGCAGCGCTGACGACATGAGGTCGCGCGCGCTGGACCCTGATTTTCAGGCGTCGGTCCTCGAGTTCCTGACGATGGATGATACCTGGGTGATCGCCTTTTGCGACACGGTGGGGCTGGCCTACGATCAGCCCTTGATGGCACGATATGCGCTGCCGGGCGCCGAACAGGTCCACTGGACCTGACACCACCCGATACCGCTTTGCCGAAAACCGAAAAGGAGACCGCATGATCAAGGGGATCATCTTTGACAAGGACGGGACCCTGTTCGATTTCAATGCAACATGGGGAGCATGGACCCGTGGCATGCTCGAGGACGAGGCGGGCGGAGACCCCGCCACGCTGATCCGGCTGGCCGATGTGCTGGGGTATGATCTGTCACAGGGCCGGTTTCGGCCCGGATCGGTCGTCATCGCCGAAATGGGCGACAGGGTGGCGGATGCGATCCTGACGGTCATTCCCGGCCCGCGCGCGGCCTTGCTGGGGCGCATGCGGGTGCACGCAGCCGAGGTCGCCCAGATTGAGGCGGTGCCGCTGGCATCCTTCATGACTGGCTTGAAGAACAGCGGTCTGATCCTGGGGTTGGCAACGAATGACAACGAATCCTCGGCACGGCAGCATTTGATGCGGGCCTCCTGCCTTCACGTCTTCGATTTCGTTGCGGGCTACGACAGCGGTCACGGTGCGAAGCCGGGGCCGGGTCAGCTTCTGGCGTTCTGCGAAGCGATGGAGCTGGCGCCGGCGGACTGTGCGATGATCGGAGATTCGACCCATGACCTTGACGCGGGCCGTGCGGCAGGGATGACCTGCATCGGCGTGTTGACCGGCCCTGCGCCGGCGGAAGAACTGTCGCCGGTGGCCGACGTCGTTCTGGCCAGCATCGGTGGCGTGCCGGACTGGCTTGATGCGCAACGGCCCACAGGCTAGGCAACGCAAAAAGGAGATCGCCATGTTCACGGGTATTGTTACGGATGTCGGCACCATTCTGGCGCTCGACCAGCGCGGTGATCTCAAGGCGCGGATCGGCACGGCTTACAATGTCGCCGGGATCGACATCGGGGCATCCATCGCTTGCGAAGGGGTCTGCCTGACCGTGATTGCCAAGGGCACCGATCCGCAGGGCTGGTTCGACGTGGACATCAGCGCCGAGACGGTCGACAAGACGAACATCGGGCGCAACAAATGGTCCGTCGGTCGGCAGATCAACCTTGAACGCGCGTTGAAGGTCGGTGACGAATTGGGTGGGCATATCGTGTCCGGCCATGTCGATGGCGTGGCGCAACTGGTGGGCCTGCGGGACGAGGGCGACAGCACCCGCATGACCTTTGACACCCCTGACAGTCTGGCCCGCTTCATCGCGCCCAAGGGATCGGTTGCCTTGAACGGCACGTCCTTGACCGTGAACGAGGTGGACGGGTCGCGATTCGGGGTGAACATCATTCCGCACACCAAAACCGTCACCACATGGGGCGAGGTGCGCGAAGGTGACGCGATCAACCTCGAGATCGATACGATGGCCCGATACGTGGCCCGCCTGCGCGAATACGATTGACCGGCAGGGCCAATGGCCCGCAGCCCATGTCCTGCCTGCCACGCGCAGACGCCGCGTTCCATTGTTCCCACCCCTTCCAAACCCGGTGCCAAGCGGCTATCTGGCAGGCGAACAAAGGCGAGTGACCGTTATGAGCGATATCTACGAAACCCCCGGACCCGTCGAACAGGACTGGTCCGACGCGATTTCGTCCATCGAAGACATCCTCGCGGATGCGCGCAACGGCAAGATGTATCTGCTTGTCGACCACGAAGACCGCGAGAATGAGGGCGATTTGTGCATCCCCGCACAAATGGCCACGCCCGACGCAATCAACTTCATGGCGACGCACGGTCGCGGCCTGATCTGCCTCACGCTGACCGGAGAGCGGATCGACCAGCTTGGACTGCCGCTGATGGCCTCGCAAAACTCATCACGCCATGAAACCGCCTTTACCGTAAGCATCGAGGCCCGCGAAGGCGTCTCGACTGGTATTTCCGCAGGCGACCGCGCCCGCACCGTCGCCGTGGCAATCGATGGCAGCAATGGGCCGCAAGACATCGCGACGCCCGGTCATGTCTTTCCCTTGCGTGCCAAGGACGGCGGTGTGCTGGTCCGCGCCGGTCACACGGAAGCCGCTGTCGATATCTCGCGCCTTGCGGGGCTGCACCCGTCCGGTGTGATCTGCGAGGTGATGAGGGACGATGGCGAAATGGCGCGCCTGCCCGACCTTATTGCCTTTGCACAGCGCCACGGCATCAAGATCGGCACGATCAGCGACTTGATCAAATACCGCCGTCGCCACGACAATCTTGTCCGCGTCCGCGAAGAAAGCGAGATCACCTCGGAGTTCGGTGGCGACTGGAAGATGCGGATTTATGCGGACGAAACCCAGGGATCGGAACACATCGCGCTGATCAAGGGTGATATCGAAGACGGTGCACCGGTGCTGGTGCGCATGCACGCGATGGACCCGATGCTGGATGTGGTCGGAACAGGTCCCAAGGGCCGCCGTGACGAATTCGGCGATGCGATGGAAGCGATCGCGGCAGAAGGGCGGGGGGTTCTCGTGCTGCTGCGCGACACGCAGATGAAGCTTGCCGCGCACGACGAAGTGTCGCCACAGACGCTGCGCCAGTACGGGCTGGGCGCGCAGATCCTGTCGTCGCTGGGGCTGCACGACATCATCCTGCTGACGAATTCGCCCAAGCCCAAGATCATCGGTCTTGATGCCTACGGGCTTGAGATTGTCGGCACGCGCAAGATCTCGGAGATCGGATAATGGCCGGACATTCCGACAACGCGCTGGACCTGCCCCGCTTTGACGCGGGCACGACGGTGCTGATCGTGATCGCGCCTTACTACAAGGACATCTCGGAGGCGCAGCTTGCATCAGCCCGCGCCAAGATCGAGGCGGCTGGCTGCGCGCACGAGACGATCGAGGTGCCCGGATCGCTTGAATTGCCGACCGCGATCGCCATGGCGAACCGCATGGGGGACTATCAGGGCTTTGTCGCGCTGGGCTGCGTGATCCGCGGTAGGACATCGCACTATGACGTGGTGGTGAACCAAAGTGCCAGCGCGATCTCGATTCTTGGGCTGCAGGGATTGTGCATCGGCAATGGCATCATCACGGTTGAAAGCCGCGAACAGGCCGAGGAACGGGCCGACGCAGACCGGCTGGATACAGCAGGGGCGGCTGCCGAAGCGGCACTGCACCTGATGGCGCTGGAGCGTGATCTGCATGACCGCAAGCGTGACAGCGGGTTCGGATTTACCGGCGCGATACTGGCCAAGGGCGGCGATACCGTATGACACTCTCGAACAATCAGCGTCGCAAGATGAAATCCGCGGCCCGGCTCTATGCCGTTCAGGCGCTTTTTCAGATGGAAGCGGCCGACATGTCGGTCGATCGCATCATGCAGGAGTTCGAGGACCATCGCTTTGGCGAGGTGTTCGAAGAAGGTGAGATGACCGAGGGCGACGTCGAGCACTTCCGCACGCTGATGGGGCGTGCTGTGGACGATCAGTCCAGGATCGACCAGACGACGGACCGCGCACTGGTGGCCAAATGGCCCTTGGGCCGGATCGATCCGACCCTGAGGGCGCTGTTTCGTGCCGCAGGTGCCGAAATGCTGGAAGGTGATACGCCGCCCAAGGTCATCATCACCGAATTCACGGATGTAGCGGGGGCCTTCTTTCCCGACGGTAAAGAACCGCGCTTTACCTCGGCGGTGCTGGATCACATGGCCCATGCCGTGATGCCGGACCGCTTCTGATCCGCCGACCTGCGGCAATCTGACAATTGCCTTTGCAATCGGATGAGTTGATGCTTCCCACATGCACCCGATAGCCCGCTTTTACGCCAAACACTGTCTGATCGGCTTTGTCGCCGCCGGTGTTTTTGTGGGCCTCTTGCTTTGGCTGAATGTTGCGAACCTCTGGCACCTGATTTCCACATCAGACATCGGACTAATGGCGGTCTTCCTGCTTTGGTTCTTTCACGGGATCGTCTTCGCCGGTGTGCAGATGGGCGTGGCCGTGATGGCAATGGCTGAAGACGATGACACCAAGGGCGGTGGCAGCAAGGCGCCGGTCACACGGCTGGTTCCGGTGACGTCGGCCAAGACGGACCTGCGCGACGGGCGTTGACTCCTCTGGCCAAGTCCAGAGGATGGCGTCATGACACATTCCGCTGATCCCACACCTCCCGCCACGCTTCTGAGCATCGTTCGCAAGAACCGCAGCCGGTTCCGCTGGATCGGAATAGCACTTGTCGTTCTTGGCGTGCTGGCCATCCTTTTTCCGCTGGTCTTCAGTATCGCCGCGAAGATCGCGCTGGGCTGGTTCTTTCTGATCACCGGGGGGCTGATGCTATGGCACGCCTTTCAGGCCAAGGAATGGGGCCCCGCGCTGTGGTCGGGGCTGACCGCGCTTCTGCATCTGGCTCTTGGCGTCTACCCTGCGTTTTTCGCGCTGACGGGGCTGGTCGGTCTGACCCTGTTTCTGGGTTTCGCCTTTATCCTGCAAGGCGCGTTCGAGGGGATGATGGCGCTTCGCCACAGGCCCGAGACCGGCTGGGGCTGGTTGATGACCAACGGTGTGGTGACGGCCGTTCTTGGCGTGCTTTTGATCATCGGCCTGCCCGGAACCGCGCTTTGGGGTATCGGGCTGTTGATGGGAATCAATTTCCTGATGTCTGGCGTGGCGTTTTTCAGCCTTACGGCTGCTGCGGACAAGCAGGGTTAGCAGACAAGCGGGGTCAGAGGTGGCGGGAACCGCAGCGACCGTGCGAGGGCTTATTCCCGAGGACCTGTATGTACAGGTGGGCGCCAGATAACCGGACCAGGGCCCGGACAGAGCCAGCTCCCTCGGATTTGCTTAAGGCCACTGGAATGTAGCCCCCATATGCACGAGAAGAGCAGAAGCCCGCCGCCGAAAGAGGTATGCCTCTGGACGGCCCCTAACAAGGGGGCAACCCGCCTTATTCGTGTGGCGTTCAGCCGCGCACGGTTTTGCCCTGTCACAGGGTCTGCTTGACCGATGTTTACCTTTTGTTCATATCTTGCGGTTATGTCCAATGATCTGACAGACCGTTCACTTATGCCCGGCCAGCTTTTGGCTCGGGGTGTATGCCGCCACCTGCGAAGCCTCGATTTTGTGAGCGTCGAGGAACTGACGCCCACGCCGGGTTTGCGCGTCGACGTGATGGGGCTCGGGCCGAAGGGCGAGATCTGGGTGATCGAATGCAAGTCCAGTCGCGCCGATTTCCAGACGGACCGCAAGTGGTATGGCTACCTTGACTGGTGTGACCGGTTTTTCTGGGCTGTCGATACAGATTTTCCGACGGAGCTTTTGCCTGATGAAACCGGGTTGATCATCGGCGACGGCTACGACGCCGAAATTGTGCGTATGGGGCCTGAAAGCAGGCTCGCACCCGCACGCCGCAAGGTCATGGTGCAGAAATTCGCACGACATGCCGCCGTAAGGGCCCAGTCGGCGCGTGATCCGGGGTTTCTGACGGCCTGGGGGTAGGCGAGGGTCCGTCAGCGGCGCTTGGGCTTGACGGCCCGTGCAGCCATTGCAGCGGTACGGATTTCCTCTGCGATTTCCTCGGCCTCTTCCGGTTCGAAATCCATCGGCACCTCGATACCCTGGCTTTCGATGAAAATCCGCACCATGCCCACATCGGTCGGGCCGATCTGCATGTTGGCCTCGATGTCTTTTTCGTCGTTGATGCCCATCGGTGCGGTCCTTTTGCTGGGGTGGGGTCTCCTTATCCCGACTGACCTTGGCGTCACAAGGGGCGGTGACCGGCCTTCGCATTGCGAGATTCCATGCCGGTTGTGATGAATTCGCCTGTCTGGTGGTCTTGCAATCGCGGAACGCTTTGGCTAAGTCGCGAGGCGTGCCGCCTTAGCTCAGTTGGTTAGAGCGCTTGATTGTGGATCAAGAGGTCCCTGGTTCGAGACCAGGAGGTGGTACCACCCCCCATCCGTTGGCCTGTCTGGCTGTCGCCGGACCCTCCGGGGGGGATATTTTTGGCAAGATGATGACAGGGCGCATGGCTGATACGATCCGCTTCCTCATTGCCCCGGCTCCGCCCCCGCGATTGGACAAGGCTCTTGCCCGGGATGTGCCGGACGAGTCGTCTTTGAGCAGGTCGCGGCTGGCCAGGTTGATCCAGGAGGGTGCGATCCGAGTGGACGATGTGGTTGTGACCGACCCGCGGTTTCGGGTGGCGGCAGGGGCCGAAATCGTGGTGACCGTCGTGGCGGCGGTGGACAGTCACATGGAGGCGGAAGACATCCCGCTGACCGTGGTCTTCGAGGATGAGCACCTGATCGTCGTCGACAAGCCCGCCGGGATGGTCGTCCATCCCGCGCCCGGCACGCCTTCGGGCACGCTTGTCAATGCGTTGATGCATCATTGTGGTGACGATCTGTCGGGCGTGGGCGGTGTGAAGCGCCCCGGTATCGTGCACCGGATCGACAAGGATACAAGCGGGCTGCTGGTCGTTGCGAAGTCTGATGCCGCGCACGCCGGGTTGGCCGCGCAATTCAAGGATCACAGTGTCGAACGGCGCTATCTGGCGGTCTGCTACGGTGTTCCGGATACGGGCGACCCGCGGCTGCGCGGTGTGCGCGGTGCGTCCTTCGAGGCAAGCAACATCCTGCGTGTGCAGACCTTTCTGGGGCGTCACCGCACGGACCGGCAGCGGCAGGCGGTGTCCTTCGACAAGGGGCGCCATGCGGTGACGCGGGTGCGCGTCATCGAAGGCTACGCCGGGGCGGCGGCCTTGGTCGAGTGCTGGCTCGAGACGGGGCGAACCCATCAGATTCGCGTCCACATGGCCCATGTGGGACATTCCCTGATCGGTGATCCGGTTTACGGCGGGCGTCGGAAACTGAGCGAGCGCACACTGGGTGACGCGGCCGTGACGGCTGTGTCCGATTTCACGCGGCAGGCGCTGCATGCCGCAACTTTGGGGTTCGTGCATCCGGTGACCGGGCAGGACCTGTCTTTTAGCGCCGAGATCCCCCACGACATGGCGAATCTCTGCGCACATCTGGCAGCAGCAGGCTGAAATAATCGTTCATCTGTGCGTGAGCGCACTGATTTTCGACTTTCGTCGGGAACACGGTCGGTTCATGAAGTGTTAACAAATTGAGGGCACCAACTTGAACTGATCGGTTCAGTAACCCATATCCATGTTAAGTCCGTATACATCGGGCGAAAGGGGATGACGAATGGCCAACTACGGGAATTTGCCGGCACCGACGCCGGAAGGCGGCTTGAACCGCTACATGCAGGAAATCCGGAAGTTTCCGATGCTGGAGCCGGAAGAGGAATACATGCTGGCCAAGCGGTGGGTCGAGGAAGAGGACACCGAGGCGGCTCACAAGCTTGTGACGTCGCACCTGCGTCTGGCCGCCAAGATCGCCATGGGCTATCGCGGCTACGGTCTTCCGCAGGCCGAGGTCATTTCCGAAGCGAATGTCGGACTCATGCAGGCGGTCAAGAAGTTTGATCCCGAAAAGGGGTTCCGACTGGCGACCTATGCAATGTGGTGGATTCGCGCGTCGATTCAGGAATACGTTCTCCGGTCGTGGTCGATGGTCAAGCTGGGGACCACCTCGGCGCAGAAAAAGCTGTTCTTCAACCTGCGCAAGGCGAAGAACCGGATCGGTGCTCTTGAAGAGGGTGATTTGCGGCCTGAAAACGTGCAGCGAATCGCCACCGATCTCGGCGTGACAGTGGACGAGGTCATCTCGATGAACCGGCGCATGTCGGGCGGAGATGCGTCGCTGAACGCGACCGTCGGGTCCGATGGCGAAGGGACGATGCAATGGCAGGACTGGCTGGAAGATGAACACGCAGACCAGGCCACCGACTATGCCGAACGCGACGAGCTTGTTACGCGGCGGGCCCTGCTGACCGAGGCGATGGATGTGCTTAACGATCGTGAAAAGGACATTCTGATGCAGCGCCGCCTGTCTGACGAGACTGTCACGCTGGAAGACCTGTCGGGGCAATATGACGTCAGTCGCGAGCGTATCCGTCAGATCGAGGTCCGTGCCTTTGAAAAGCTGCAGACCCGGATGAAAGAGCTGGCGAAAGAGCGCGGGATGTTCGAGACCGCCTGAACCTGACCTGGATCGAAAGAAAGCCCGTCGCATGTCCGGCGGGCTTTTCTGCGTCTGGCCTTCCTGCGTCTGGCTGTTAGATTAGCGCAAACAGGGAAAGGACAGATCATGAAATGGGGCATTCTGGGCGCTGCGAATTTCGCAAAGCAGCATATGGCACCGGCGATTCACGCGGCAAGTGGTGCAGAGATTTATGCGCTGGCGACATCGAGCCCCGACAAGGCCGCAGGCTTTCAGGCCTTTGCGCCTGGTCTGGTGATCCACGACAGCTACGATGCGCTGCTGGCCGACCCGCAGGTCGAGGCCGTCTATATCCCCTTGCCGAACCACCTGCATGTCGAATGGTCCATCAAGGCGCTCGAGGCCGGCAAGCACGTGTTGTGCGAAAAGCCGATGACCCTTGCCGCACCGGAATTCGACCGGTTGATCGCGGCACGGGACAAGGCCGGAAAGCTTGCCGCAGAGGCGTTCATGATCGTGCATCATCCGCAATTCGTCCGTGCCCGCGAACTGGTGCAGGGCGGCGCCATTGGCGCGCTGCGACACGTAGACGTGGTGTTCAGCTTCAACAACGGCGCCCAGACCGATAACATCCGCAACAAGCCGGGCACCGGCGGTGGCGGGCTTTTCGATATCGGCGTCTATGCCTTCGGCTCTGCCCGGTTTGTGACAGGCGAGGAGCCTGACAGCATCGATTTCGCGCGGATCGATTATGAAAACGACGTGGACGTCTTCGTGCAAACCGTCGCCCGGTTTCCCGGTTTCTCCTACGGCGCGACGATCTCGATGCGGCTGGCGACGCGGCAGTATATCACCTTCCATGGCGATAGCGGTTGGCTCTCGCTGCCTGCGCCCTTCAACGCAGGCGTTTATCAGCAAGCGGAACTTGTGCTGGAGCAGGGCACGACCCGCACTGTGGAACGCTGGCCCGCCGTCAATCACTACGTCCTGCAGGTCGAAGCCTTTGAACGGGCGGCTGCAGGGCAGGAGGCCTATGCCTGTCCTCTCGAGTTTTCACGTGGCACGCAGGCGATGATTGACAGCGTGTTCGACGCCGGTGGACGGCCCTGACGGAACCCCCTGATCTGGCCCGCGTTGAGTGCCATTGAAGGAGAGAGTTCATGATGACATTCGCGATCTTTGGTGCCGCTGGTGCGACCGGACTGAAAACTGTGCGGCAGGCATTGTCGCGCGGGCATCGTGTCATTGCCATCGAACTGGAAGACGATCCGTCGCTCGCAGCCCTTGACGGGGTCGAACTGAGGACGGCGGACGTGATGAACGACGATCTTGGCCCTGTTCTGGACGGGGCTGACGCCGTCATCTCCTGCCTTGGCGTCGGCGGCAAGGTCTCTACTTTGCTGGATCCGCCGCCGCTTTATTCAAAGGGTGCGGGTCGCATCGTCGAGGGAATGAAATCGGTCGGACTGACAAGGCTGGTTGTCATGTCCGCCACGTTCGTCGGGGCCAAGGATCGTGGGCCGGTCTGGTTCCGCTTTCCTGCCATGGCGGCGCTGGATCGTGTTCTCGACGACATGACCGAGATGGAGCATCTCCTCCGTGCCACCGACGGGATCGACTGGACTGCCGTACGCCCCGGCTGGCTGATGGAGGGCGACTTGACGGCTGACTATCATGTTCAGGCCGATGTCATCCCCGAAGGTCACATCCGCACCCGGATGGCGGATGTGGCGCATTTCATGCTGGAACTTGCCGAAGGCACCGGGTGGGTGCGCCAGACGCCTGCGCTGTCGCGCAAGGAACACGAAAGCGCCACTTCGTTCGACAAGGTTGTGGCCGATATGGTCGCCTAGTTGATCAACGGCAGATAGAGGATGTGCTGTGGCCCGGCACCGCCATCGAGGTATTGTTTACCCGTATCGTTGAAACCGCCCCGCAGGTAGACGTCACGGGCGCGGGGGTTGCGCAGGTTCACGGTCAGGAAAATCCCGTTCGCCTGCGGGTAGTGCTGGCGCAGATAGGGCTTGAGTTGCATCGCCGTATCGGTCGCAATCCCGCGCCCTTGCAGGCTTTGATCGACCAGAAAGGTCCGCAGACCCGGCCGGTCCGGGTCCGCGAAGGCGTGGTCGTTGTAGAATCCGCGGTCGATGCGAAACATGCCTGCCACGGTATCGCCGTAGAAGATCACGTGCAGATCTATCAATGGCTCTGGTAGGTCGATGAATGCGGCAGGCTGGCTGGAAAAGATCACCTGCTCCGGTGCGACCGTGACCGCACGCAACGCCGGGCGCTGCGCGTCTGTCAGCGGCGCAAGGCTGACGGCGGTCACTCCTCCATCGCCTCCAACTCGTCGATCATGCCTTCGATCATCGACAGGCCCTTGTCCCAGAATGCGGGGTCGCTGGCGTCAAGGCCGAAGGGGGCCAGAAGGTCCTTGTGGTGCTTTGATCCGCCTGCCTTGAGCATCTCGAAATACTTGTCCTGAAAGTCCGCATCGCCTTCGCGGTAGACGGCGTAAAGCGCGTTCACCAGGCCGTCGCCGAAGGCATAGGCATAGACGTAGAAGGGCGAATGGACGAAGTGCGGGATATAGGACCAGAAGGTTTCGTAGCCTTCGTGGTAGTCGAAGATCTCGCCCAGGCTTTCGGCCTGCACCGACATCCACAGCGCATTGATGTCGTCAGGCGTCAGTTCGCCCTCTGCGCGTGCGGCGTGCAGTTTGCATTCGAAGTCGTAAAAGGCGATCTGCCGGACGACCGTGTTGATCATGTCCTCGACCTTGCCAGCCAGCAGGACCTTGCGTTCCTGCTTGTCCTTGGCTTTTTCCAGCAGCTTCTGGAACGTCAGCATTTCGCCAAAGACAGATGCCGTTTCCGCCAGCGTCAACGGGGTTGACGACAAAAGCTCGCCCTGACCAGCCGCAAGCACCTGATGCACACCGTGGCCCAGTTCATGTGCCAGCGTCATCACGTCGCGCGGTTTGCCCAGATAGTTCAGCAACACGTAAGGGTGGACGGTGGTGACGGTCGGATGGGCAAAGGCCCCCGGCGCCTTGCCCGGTTTCACCGGCGCGTCGATCCAGCCCTTGTCAAAGAAGGGCTGTGCCAGATCGGCCATCCTGGGGTCGAAACCTTCATAGGCGTCCATCACCATCCGGCGGGCTTCGGACCAGTCCACGACCCGGTCTGTTTCCATCGGAAGGGGCGCGTTTCGGTCCCATGTCTGCATCCGGTCCAGCCCCAGCCACTTGGCTTTCAGCCGGTAATAGCGGTGCGACAGGCGCGGGTAGGCGGCGACCACGGCATCGCGTAGCGCCTCGACCACCTCGGGTTCGACATGGTTGGCCAGATGGCGGCCCGTTTGAGGGGACGGCATCTTGCGCCAGCGGTCCTCGATCTCCTTTTCCTTGGCCAGCGTGTTGTGGACGCGGGCAAAGGTCTTGATGTTGGCCTGAAACACCTCGGCCAGGGCCCGTGCCGCAGCCTCGCGTTTCGCGCGGTCCTGTTCGGTCAACTGGTTCAGCGTGGCTTCAAGGCCCATCACCTCGCCGTCGACGTCGAACTCCAGCCCTGCCATCGTTTCGTCGAAAAGCTTGTTCCAAGCGGAGGCCCCGACGGTGGACGTGTCGTGCAGGAATTTTTCCAACTCGTCCGACAGCTGGTGCGGTTTCATCGCACGCATCCGGTCAAAGATCGGCTTGTAGCGGGCAAGATCGGCGTTCTGTGCCAGAAGACCGTCAAGATGATCGTCCTCCAGCCGGTTGAACTCCAGCCCGTAGAAGACCAGCGGCGTGGTGAGATCGGTAATCTTGTCCTGACAGTCGGACATGAACTTGGCGCGGCCTGCGTCGGTCGTCTGCTGGTAATACCGCAGCCCGGCGTAGGACATGATGCGCCCGGCGGTCACGTCGATCTGTTCATAGCGTTGCACGGCGTCCAGCAGCCCTGCGGCATCCAGAGACGCCAGCTTGCCTTCGTAGTCGGATGCAAATTCGCAGCAGGCCTTTTCGAGCCAGTCCATGTCGCGCTGCAACTCCGGCGCGTCCTCTGTGGTGTAGAGATCGGTCAGATCCCATTCGGGCAGGTCCCCATAGGATTTTCCGCCTTGGGCATTTGCGTCGCGAACGGGAGTCTTGTCGAACATGGGTCACCTCGGTTGATTGTTTGGACCTACATAAGCAGGGGGGTAGGGCGATGAAAGGCATCGTGTGGCTTTTCACCGACGCCTTATCCGTACTGCACCAGCATGGTTTTCAGGTCGTCCAGCGTGTTCGCTTCCTGCACCGGTTTGTCGTGCCGCCACCGCAGCATGCGGGGAAAGCGCAGGGCGACGCCGGACTTGTGGCGTGGGCTTTCCTGTATGCCCTCGAAGGCAATCTCGAACACATGCTCGGGCGGCACCTGCCGCACAGGTCCGAACTTTTGCAGCGTGTTCTTGCGCACCCACGCGGTGATCTTGCGAAACTCGGCGTCGGTCAGGCCCGAATAGGCCTTGGTGAAGGGCACCAGATCGTTGCCTGACCAGACGGCAAAGGTGTAATCCGTGAACAGGTTCGCCCGCCGACCGGACCCGGCCTGCGCATAGATCATCACAGCATCGATGGTCAGCGGATCGACCTTCCACTTCCACCAGTCGCCCCGCTTGCGCCCCGAAAGATAGGGGCTGTCGCGGCGTTTCAGCATCAGCCCTTCGGCGTTCAGGTCGCGCGACCGCGCCCGTTCCGCAGCAAGGCTGTCCCAATCGGCGAAAGGCACCGAGGCGGACAAGCGGATCGGTGCCTCGGGCGGGCAGCTGGCGACAAGGTGCTCCAGCCGGTTGCGCCGGTCGGCAAAGGCGGTCTGACGGATGTCGCGACCCTGATCCTCAAGCAGATCATAGGCCATCAGGATCACGGGGCTTTCGGCCAGCAGCTTCTTGGGAACGGTCTTGCGACCGATCCGCTTTTGCAGGGCGTTGAAGGTCAGCGGCGTCTCATCCGCAAACGCCAGAACCTCGCCGTCGATCACGGTGCCGTCGGGCAGAAAATCCTTGAGCATCGCCAGTTCGGGGAAGCGGTCGGTCATCAAGTCCTCGCCGCGCGACCACAGGTGATGTTCGGCTTCGCGCAGGATGAACTGCCCGCGGATGCCGTCCCATTTACGTTCGGCGTTCCAGTCGGCGGGCGGCCCCAGATCGTCCAGATCGTCCAGCTGGTAGGCCAGATAGAAAGGGTAGGGCCGCGACAGGTCGGCGCTGGCGTCCTCGGCCTCGATCAGGCTGTGCCATGTCACGGTTTCGGGCGTCCAGTTGCCCATCAGCCGGTGGGTCAGGGCAGGTTCGTCCTGTCCCGTCGCCTGCGCCAATGCGCGGGTCATCAGTTTCTGGCTGACGCCGACGCGGAATCCGCCGGTGAGCAGCTTGGTGAACAGGAAGCGCTGACGCGTCGGCAGGCTGTCCCAAGCCGCAAGGATCCCCGTTTTCCGGGCATCGTCGTCCAGCGTGGACAGGCGCTTGATTTCGTCGATCCAGTGGTGAAGGGGGCGGTCTGTGACCTGCTGCGGCTCTGGCAGGATCAGCGAGATCGTCTCGGCCAGATCGCCCACCACCGAATAACTTTCCTCGAACAGCCACAGTGGCAGGCCCGCCACCTCTGCCGCCCATTCGCGCAGGCGGGTCGCGGTGATGGTGCGGCGGGGGCGACGGTGCGAAAACAGGGCGACGCACCAAAGCTTGTCCGCATCCGGCGCATTGCGAAAATACTCGGCCATTGCGGCCACCTTGACCGTGGTCTTGGTGCTTTCGTCCACGCGGGCAAAGAGATCGGCGAAATCCTTCATGACGTCTCTTCCGCCGCGTCCTCGGCTGTCTCGCCGGAATATTCCGTGCTGACGATATGCGCGTCATACCCCTGCTCGGACAGCCATTTCTGAAAGCTGGCGGTATAGCCGTGGGTGGCGAAAACCTTGTCCGCGCCCGTCTCGCGGATCGCGGTGTTCAGTCCGTCCCAGTCGGCATGGTCACTGACGACGAAACCACGATCCATCGCCCGCCTGCGCCGCACGCCACGCAGGGCCATCCAGCCGCTCGCGAAAGCGGTGGACCGCTGGCCGAACTTGCGTGCCCAAGGCTGCGCCAAGGCACCGGGCGTGGCCAGCACCAGCGCGCCGGGGTAGTCCCTGACGTCGATATCGCCCGTCACGCGGATCGTGTCGGGCAGGGAGATGCCTTGCGCACGCATCACGTCATTCGTGTTTTCGATGGCGCCATGCGTCAGGATCGGCCCGATATCCGCATCGACAGAGCGCAAAAGCCGCTGCGCCTTGCCCAGCGCATAGGCGCCCAGCAGCGAAAACCGCCCGTCATCCTTGTTGCCCCGCCACCAGTCGTTGATCTGGCTTTTCAGCACGTCCTGCGCCGTCCATTTGAAGACCGGCAGGCCGAATGTGCATTCGGTGATGAAGGCGTGGCAGCGCACCGGCTCGAAAGGTTCTGACAGGCCGTCGGGCACGACCTTGTAGTCACCGCTTGCGACCCAGACTTCGCCATTTACCTCTACCCTGATCTGCGCCGAACCCGGCACGTGGCCTGCGGGATGATAGGACACGGTCGCAGCGCCGATCCTGCGTTCTTCCCCGAAGGCGATCGTCTCGATCCGTGCATCCTCGCCCAGACGGTGCCGCATGACGGGTGCGGCTGCTGCGGTCGCAAGGTAATGCTTCATGCCCCATCGGGAATGGTCGGCATGGCCATGCGTGATAAGTGCCCGGTCTACGGGCCGCCAGGGGTCGATGAAAAAGTCGCCGGCGGGGCAGTAGATTCCGCGGTCGGTGAATGTCAGAACGTCAGCCATGACGGTCAACTAGTGCAGGCTGGGCCGGTGTCAGCGATGGGCGTCGAAATGTGCGCAGATCTGGTCGAAAACCTGATTTCTGATGGCGGGTGTCTCCATCATCACCTCGTGGCGGGCGCTTTCGATCACCTCGAGCCGGCCATTGGGCCAGCGCGCCATGCGATCGCGGATGCGGTCGACATCCACGATGGTTTCATCTGTGCCCAGAAAGGTCACGCAGGGAAAGGCAGGGGATCGCATCCGCGACAGCTTGCGCATTTCGACCAGCGCCTCGTTCAGCCAGCGCAGTGACGGCCCGCCCAAACCCAGATCGGGGTATGCTGCAAGCTGGTCCTGCATGTAGGCGAACATCTCGGAGTCTGTCGTCAGTTCGTTTTCCGGCAAGATAACACGTTCGACATAGGACGCCGTGGTCTGACCGGGGGCGATCCGCGTGCCCAATCCGACCCGCCGGGCGACCGAGGACAGCGCCCAGGCCGCGGGTCGCATCACGCCGGACATGGCGATGCCCCACATGGGCGCTGAAAAAGCGGCAGCCTTGACCGGAAGCCCTTGGTGCAGGGCACGCAGACCGATGCACCCGCCCATCGAGTGACCGATCATGTAGTAGGGGCGGGGCAGTCGATGGGCCTGCGCATAGAGCAAAGCCGCATCGACATCCGCCTGAAAGTCAGAAAACGAATCGACGTGGCCCAGTCCGCGATCATCGTTGGCGCGATCTGCCAGACCCTGACCGCGCCAGTCGACAGACAGCGTCGCATAACCTCTTTGGGCGAAATCCGTCGCGGCACGGCCGTATTTTTCGATATATTCGGTCCGCCCCGGAAACAGCAGGATCGTGCCGCGCCCATCGTCGCAGGGCCAGTGACCGATGCGAATCTTGACCCCGTCGGCGGCGGTGGCCCAAAAGGCCACGCCACCGGCGGGTCCGTCTGCGACGTCATCGAAAAAGGGGGCTGCGTCCACGCGATCAGGCCAGAGCGCCCGCAAGACGCATCGCCGCACCCATGTCGCCGTCCACCTTCAGCTTGCCGGTCATGAAAGCGGCAGTCGGGTTCTGAGCTCCGTCGAGAATCGCCTTGAAGGTTTCGGTCGAGGCGGTCAGCGTGACATCGGCCTCTTCATCGCCCGCGCGTGCGCCGTTTTCGTCGATCATGATGGCACCTTCGCCATTGACGATGAATTTCGCCGTTCCGTTGAAACCGTTGTCCATCTTGGTATTCAATTGGCTGACGGCTTCTGTGATGACTTCGCTCATGTTGGTCCCTTTGACGTTTTCATAATTGTGACCTTTAAGGCCGACTTCTTGACGATCCACCACTGGCACATGCAGCCCGAGGCGTTACATTGACGATATGGAACAGCGACTGACCACCTACAAACGTATCGTTGCGGCACTTCTGACCGCGGCGGTCTGCGCAGGCCCGCTTGCGGCACAGGAAAAGCCGTTGGACGAGCTTTATCAAGAGCTTTTGGAGGCCGACGAGACGACGCACGACCGTGTGGCCAACCAGATCGTCTCGCGTTGGGAACGATCAGGGTCCGCCGCGATGGATCTGCTCTTGCGCCGGGGGCAAGAGGCATTGGATGAACGCGACGCCGTTGCCGCTGTCGAACACTTCTCGGCGCTGGTGGATCATGCCCCCGATTTCGCCGAAGGCTATCAGGGACGCGCACTTGCCTATTTTCAGCGCGATCAGATCGGTCCCGCGCTGTCGGACCTGCAGATGGTGTTGCGCATTGACCCGCGTCATTTCCAGGCGCTTTTCGGTCTGGGCGCGATCATGGAAGGACTTGACCGACCGGCAGACGCGTTGGAAATCTATCGCGCCATTCAGGACATCTATCCACGCCACTTCGAAACCGCAGCCGCCATCGCGCGCGTGATGCAGATGCTGGAAGGACGGACGCTCTGATCGGGCAACCGTGCGTTTATGAAACAAGGTGCCGTCACGGCTGTTCTTGGCCCGACGAACACGGGCAAGACGCATTATGCGCTCGACCGGATGCTGTCGCACCGGACGGGAATCATCGGGCTGCCGCTGCGTCTGCTGGCGCGCGAGGTTTATGACAGGCTGGTTGCGGTGCGCGGCCCCGGTGTCGTTGCGCTGATCACCGGCGAGGAACGGATCGTGCCGCCGCGGGCGGCCTACTGGGTCTGCACAGTCGAGGCGATGCCCGACGGCATGGGGTGTGATTTTCTGGCCGTCGACGAAATCCAGCTTTGCGCCGATGCCGAACGCGGCCACGTGTTCACCGATCGCCTGCTGCATGCCCGTGGCCTGCACGAAACCCTGTTTCTGGGCGCGGACACGATGCGCAACGCCATCGCCGCACTGGTGCCCGGCGCACAGTTCATGCACCGCGAACGCTTTTCGGAATTGACCTATACAGGTTCGAAAAAGCTAAGCCGGATGCCTTCGCGTTCGGCGATTGTCGGATTTTCGGTTGAAAATGTCTATGCCATCGCAGAGCTTCTGCGCCGCCAGAAGGGTGGGGCAGCCGTGGTTATGGGCGCGTTATCGCCGCGCACCCGCAACGCGCAGGTCGAGATGTATCAAAACGGTGACGTCGACTACCTTGTGGCAACCGATGCCATCGGAATGGGTCTGAACCTCGACATCAAACACGTGGCGTTCTCGGCAGTGGACAAGTTCGACGGGCGCCGGATGCGCCCCTTGTTTCCCGAAGAGCTGGGCCAGATCGCCGGCCGCGCCGGTCGGCACACGCAGGCAGGCACCTTTGGCGTGACGGGTGAGGCCCACGAGCTGGACGCCCCTGAGATCGATGCGATCACCGCCCACCGCTTTCGCCCCGTGACAAAATTGATGTGGCGGAACAGTGCCTTGCAGTTCGGATCGCCACAAAGGCTGATCCAGACGCTGGAAAAGCACACGCAGGATGATTGGCTGACCCGCGTGCGCGAAAGCGACGATCTGGCTGCCTTGAAGCATCTGTCCCAGGATGCAGAGGTCGCGGCACGTGCCACTGACGGTCCATCCGTGCGTCTGCTTTGGGATGTCTGCCGCGTCCCTGATTTTCGCGGCATCAGCCGTGGCGAACACGCTGGTCTGCTCACCACGATCTACAACGATCTGCACCAGATGGGCCATGTCGATGCCAACTGGTTTGCCTTGCAGGTCAAGCGGATCGACCGCACCGACGGCGACATCGACACGCTCTCGAAGCGGTTGGCGTATATCCGCACATGGACCTACGTGGCACAGCGCAAAGGCTGGCTAAAGGACATGGACCATTGGCGTGAGGAAACCCGTGCGGTAGAAGATCGTTTATCCGATGCGCTTCACGGCGCGTTGACGCAAAGATTTGTGGACCGGCGGACCAGCGTGCTGCTTCGCCGGCTCAAACAGAAGGAGAGCCTTTTGGCCGATGTGAATGACAAGGGCGAAGTCACCGTCGAAGGTGAATTCGTAGGCAAACTGCAGGGATTCCGTTTCCGCATGGACAAGGCGGGCAGCCCGGACGAAGCCAAGACGCTGCGACAGGCGTCTGTGCAGGCGTTGCTGCCGCATTGGCACCTGATGGCGGACCGTTTTTACAATGCGGGTGATCCGGAATTTGATTTCACCGAACAGGGCGGCCTCATGTGGGGCGATTCTGCCGTCGGCAAGCTCGTGTCGGGCGCCGATCCGTTGAAACCACAGGTCGAGGCTTTCGTCGACGAAGAGGCGGGCGAAGACGTGAAGGCCAAGGTGCAGCGCCGGTTGCAGCACTTCATCGACCGCAAGATCGCGGCAGGCTTCGAGCCGCTGCTGAACCTCAAGTCGGACGAGACGCTGCAAGGACAGGCGCGAGGCTTTGCCTACCGTCTGGCCGAGGGCTTTGGCGTCATCCCGCGCGGCGAAGTGGCCGATGAGGTTAAGGCGCTGGATCAGGACGCCCGTGGCGCCCTGCGCAAGCACGGCGTGCGTTTTGGTCAGTTCACCATTTTCATGCCGCTTCTGCTGAAACCCGCGCCGACACGTCTGCGTCTGGTCCTGTGGTCGCTGTCCAAGGTTCTGGCCGAATTTCCCGAAGCCCCGCCACCCGGTCTGGTGACCGTTCCCGCCTCGGGCCAAAGCGAACCCGGCTACTGGGCGATGGCAGGCTATCGCGCCGCTGGCGAACGGGCGATCCGGATCGACATGCTGGAACGGCTGGCCGACATGTTGCGCGACCAGAACTCTCGCGCCGGGTTCGAGGCGACGCCGGACATGCTGTCGATCACCGGCATGACGCTGGAGCAGTTTGCCGATCTCATGGAAGGTTTGGGCTACAAGGCCGAAAAGGCTGAGCGCGACAAGGTCAAAGCGGCCCCCGCCGCCAAGGACAAGCCCGGCGATCAACCGGGCGAGGGGCTGCCGCCCCCGCCTGAACCCGACGTTCCCGAAGACGTGCCGACCGGACCGCCTGCCGATGCTCCGGGCGACATGCCGCCACCTGCACCACCTGCGGATGCCCCCGATATGTCGGCGATCGGCGATGCGGCGACGGGGATTGTGGAAACCGAAGGCGGCCCCAAAGAAGATGGCCCCGAGAAGGAGACTTTCTTTACCTTCACATGGGGCGGTCGGCCTGCCCGCGGGGCCAAGCCGCAAGGCCAGCGCCCACAAGGTCAGCGTCCGCAAGGCAAGGGACGCCCCAAGAAGGGTGCGCCGAAGGGAGGCGGTGACACCAAGCCTCAGAAGTTCGCTGCAAAACCCAAGACCGAAAAACGGATCGACCCCGACAATCCCTTTGCCGCAGCACTTGCGGACTTCAACAAGAAGTGACCGACACCCCGCGCGAGACGATCCGTCTGGACAAATGGCTGTGGCACGCGCGGTTCTTCAAATCGCGCACGCTGGCCGCCGGGGTGGTCAGCGCGGGCAAGGTTCGGGTCGATGGACAGCCGGTCAGCAAGCCCGGCCGCACTATCGGGGTCGGGACAGTGCTGACCTTTCCCAAGGAAGACGCAGTAAGGGTGGTCATGATCCTTGCTCTGGGCACGCGGCGTGGACCTGCCCCCGAGGCCCGCGAGCTATATGAAGACCGATCGCCCGAACCGGTCCATCGTCCCAGAAATCCCCGCTTCGAAGGGAAAGGCCGCCCAACCAAGAAGGACAGGCGGGACATGGAGTCTCATCTGCCGCCTGACGGGTCGTCGGGCCTTGAATGACACCCCTTGTCGCTTTAGCAGGGGCGGGTAATCAGCCGAGACTTTCCATGACCTATATTGTCAACGACAACTGCATCTCCTGCAAATACACCGACTGCGTCGAGGTCTGCCCCGTGGACTGCTTCTACGAAGGTGAGAACATGCTGGTGATCCACCCTGACGAATGCATCGACTGCGGCGTGTGCGAACCCGAATGCCCGGCCGACGCGATCCGCCCGGACACCGAACCGGACATGGAAAAATGGGTCGAGTTCAATCGAAAGTATTCCGAAGTCTGGCCGGTCATCATCACCAAGAAAGACCCGCTGCCGACCGCCGAAGAGATGGATGGCAAGGACGGCAAGATGGAGCTGTTTTCCGAGGCCCCCGGCGAGGGTGGGTGATTCGCGGACGGCCTGTCCGGTGACCCGTTGATTCCAAACGGAATAAGTGCTGCAGTGTGGCGCTTCCGAAGGGTGCGTTTTTGTGGTATACTCATATCAATGACGCCCAAAACTTGACGACATTCCATTCGACCAGACCCGCCGGTGCCTTGCCCCGCGCGGTTTCGTTTGCGTGTCGCCATCCTGAAAGGATTGCACCATGACCAAGAAGAAGAAAGAATTTCAGCCCAACGACTTTGTCGTCTACCCCGCCCATGGCGTCGGAAAGATCATCAACGTTGAAACGCAAGAGGTCGCAGGCTTCGAACTGGAGCTCTTTGTCGTCGCCTTCGAAAAGGACAAGATGACCCTGCGTGTGCCGACCCACAAGGCGACCGAAGTGGGCATGCGTCCCCTGTCTACACCCGATATCGTGGCACATGCCATGAAAACCCTGCGTGGCAAGGCCAAGGTCAAGAAAGCCATGTGGTCCCGCAGGGCGCAGGAATACGAGCAAAAGATCAACTCGGGCGATCTTATTGCGATTGCAGAGGTCGTCCGCGACCTGCACCGCGCCGATGACCAGCGCGAGCAAAGCTATTCCGAACGGCAGCTTTATGAAGCGGCATTGGAACGGCTGGTCCGCGAGATCGCCGCAGTCGCTGGAAACGACGAAACCGCTGCTGCCGAAGAGATCGACTCGGTGCTGGTAAGTCGCGCCGCCTGATTTGGCGCTTTTACGTTTGGAAAGGCCGCTCGTGCAGAGCGGCCTTTTTCATGTGTCCGAGGCGGGCAGTGCCCGGAACCCGATGTCGCGGCGGAAAAAGCCCTGTGGCCAGTCGATCTTGTCTGCCATCGCATAGGCGCGGTCGTGTGCCTCGATCAGCGTCGCTCCGCGTCCTGTCGCGGTCAGAACACGGCCCCCCGCAGACACGAACCGGCCGTCTTTCTTATCCGTTCCCGCATGAAAGACCATGTTGAAGCTGTCGTGGGGCAGATCCTCCAGCCCGGCGATTACACTGCCTTTTTCGTAGGAACCGGGATAACCGTCGGCGGCCAGGACAACGGTCAGCGCGTGGTCGGCGGCCCAGTTCACCGTCATGTCGTCCAACCGGCCTTGCGCGCAGGCCAGCGCGAGGTCAAGCACCTGACCGCCCAGCCGCATCATCAGGCACTGGCATTCGGGATCGCCGAAGCGCACGTTGTATTCCACAAGGCGCGGCTGACCGGCCTCGATCATCAACCCCACGAACAGAACGCCTTGAAACGGCGTCCCGCGCCGGACCATTTCGGCCATCGTAGGTCCGACGATCTGGTCAAGCGCCTTTTGCGTGACAGCATCCGTCATGACGGGCGCGGGGGAATAGGCCCCCATGCCGCCGGTGTTGGGGCCCTTGTCGCCGTCAAAAGCGCGCTTGTGGTCCTGTGCCGTGCCGACCGGCAGGACGGTCTTGCCATCGACCAGCACGAAGAACGACGCTTCCTCGCCGGTCATGAATTCCTCTACGACGACCTCGGCACCGGCATCCCCGAACGAACCCGCGAACATGTCGTCGACCGCCGCCAGCGCCTCGTCTTCGGTCATCGCGACGATCACGCCCTTGCCAGCCGCCAAGCCGTCGGCCTTGACCACGATCGGCGCGCCCTGCGTGCGGATATAGTCCTTGGCGTCGTCGGCATGGGTGAAATGGCCATAGGCCGCCGTCGGCGCACCAGCCGCATCGCAGATCGCTTTTGTGAAAGATTTCGATGTTTCGAGCCTTGCGGCAGCCGCCGAAGGTCCGAATACATCAATACCCGAGTCCCGGAGGTCGTCTGCCACGCCCGCGCCCAATGGGGCCTCTGGTCCGACGATCACGAAATCCACCGCTTCGTCCGATGCGAACTGCACGACCGCGTCGCCATCCATGATATCCAAGGTGGCGCACTCTGCGATCCGTGCGATGCCCGCGTTGCCGGGGGCCACGATCAGACGGTCGCATTTGGGGTTCTGCAACATCGCCCATGCCAGTGCGTGTTCCCGCCCGCCGCCGCCGAGGATGAGGATATTCATGCGCGTCTCCCGCTTGGCCTTCGTTGCCCCGCGTTCTAAGGTCAGGGTCAGCCCGCCACAAGGACGCATCATGGACCTTTTCGAAGACGACGAACCGGCCAAAGCCGAAGCCAACGCGCCCGAATTCACCGTCAGCGAGTTGACGGGGTCGGTGAAGAAGACGCTGGAAAGCGCTTTTGGACGCGTGCGGGTGCGAGGTGAAGTGGGCCGCGTCATCACGGCCCGGTCAGGCCACATGTATTACGACATCAAGGACGACCGGAACGTCGTCGCCTGCAACACCTGGAAGGGGCAGGTCGCTGGCCTTGGCGTGGTGCCGGAGGAAGGGCTTGAAGTCATCGTGACGGGCAAGCTGTCCACCTTCGGGCCGCAATCGAAATACAATATCAACGTGGATTCGGTCGAGGTGGCGGGCGAGGGTGCCTTGCTGGCCATGCTGGAAAAACGCAAGGCGGCGTTGGCAGCCGAGGGGCTTTTCGCGCCGGAACGCAAGAAGCCGCTGCCCTACCTGCCCGAGATCATCGGCGTTATCACCTCGCCTTCGGGTGCCGTCATCCGTGATATCCTTCACCGTCTGCGCGACCGCTTTCCGCGCAAGGTTCTGGTCTGGCCCGTCGCCGTTCAGGGCCAGAATTGTGCCACAGAGGTCGCCCGCGCGGTGCAGGGCTTCAACGCCATGTCCGACGGCGGGGCCATGCCGCGACCCGACCTTTTGATCGTCGCACGGGGCGGCGGGTCGATCGAGGACCTTTGGGGCTTCAACGAGGAAATCGTGGCCCGCGCCGTCGCCGAAAGCGAGATTCCCATCATCTCGGCGGTGGGGCACGAAACCGATACCACGCTCGTCGATTTCGTTTCGGATGTGCGCGCGCCGACGCCCACGGCCGCAGCGGAACTGGCGGTGCCGGTGCGCCTTGAACTGATGGCGCTGGTCGATCAGCAGGGGCTGCGTCTGCGCCGGGCGGTGACGGATGCGGTAGGACGGCGCGGCGAACGGCTGCGCGATCTGGCGCGCGCCCTGCCGCGGGCCGAGGCGCTGGTCGAAGGTCCGCGTCAAAGGCTGGACACATGGGGTGAACGCCTGCCGGTCGCCCTGCGGGGGGTGACCGCCAAGAAAGAGGTGCAGCTTGCCCGGCTATCCGTAGCGCCCGCCGCGTTGGAACGGCGGATCGCGGAGGAGCGCCGCCGCGTCGCTGCACTGTCTGACCGGTTGCGCCCCGCGCTTGACAAACGACTGCGCGACGGCCGCAAGGAGGTTCGGGCGATCCACCTGCGCCCCCCCGACGTCGCCCGCGCCCGCGAACGGTTCGTTGACCGCATGGCGCGGCTTCAAACGGTGGCGGAACGCCAGCAGACCCGGCGCGTGACAGGTCTTGATGCGCTGGACAAGTTGCGACTGACGCTTGGCTACGAAGCGACGCTGGAGCGCGGCTATGCCGTGGTGCGTGGGGACGGGGATGTGATCACAGGCGTCGGGGGGGCGAAAGCGGCTGAGGTCCTGGAAATCCAGTTCGCGGATGGACGTGTGAAGGTAGGCGCATCTTCCCGCAAACCCGCTCGCAAGTCCAAGCCGAAGGATCCCCCCGACGAACAGGGATCCCTGCTCTAGCCGATCAGGTCCGGCCCCGGACAGATCAGCGGTTCGGGGTTTTCGCGCGCTTCGAACAGCGTGGTGCCGGGGCGGGTCGTGAATTCGGCCCTGATGCCGGTATCGGTGCGGTAGACGGCCCAGCATTTGGGTTCGGGATCGTTTTCGTATAAAAAACAGATGTCGCCATCCACCTCGAACCATTCGCCTTCGATGCAATCGCCGCCATCGGCCTGCCACGTCACCTTGCGATCATCATGATAGCGTTCGACGCCGTAGAAATCGTCGACAGGTGACCCGAACGTCAGTGTCTTTCCTTCGACGTAGACCGCGAATTCATCCGCTGTCATACGGTCCTGTGCCAGTGCCGGAGTGGCGAGGCATAGAAACATGATGATCAACCGGCCCATTTACTTGCCCTTCTGTCCATGACCCGCCGCCACTGCGCCGGAAACAGGGCCAGCGTCGCCATCGCAGGCAGGGAGCGTGGCAGCATCGGCCCATCCTGCGGCAATTCGAGCGACGGATAGGCCCGAGCCGGGTGGGCGTGGTGATCCGAATGGCGCGGCGCGTTCAGCATCAGTCCCGACGAGAACCAATGGGGAGAGTTCCAGCTGTGCCGGTGACCGACTGGTTCGGGCTTTCCATCCCTGATCACACGCGACAATCCATAATGCTGCACATAATCCGACAGCAAGAGCTGTGCCTGACTGTAGAAGGCCAGCAGCACATAGGCGATCAGCGCACTAATCCCGCCTGCCAGCAGCGCAAGCAGGCAAAACATCAGCCCGCCGCCGATATAGACTGCATAAGGATTGCGCCAGGCGGGCTGGTTCACACGGGCCAGCCGCGCCGCCTCGGCCCGGTAGCCCTGCACAAAAGACCCGCCCCATGCGCGCAGGGCGTAGCGGTAGTAGCTTTCACCCATCCGCGCGGAATTGGGGTCGTCCTTGGTTGCGACGAACCGGTGATGCACCAGCATGTGAGCCGACGTATGATGTCCGAACAAAAGCGAGATATAGATCCATTGACCCAGACGGTGCAGCACACGACTGCCTCGATGGATCAGCTCGTGCGCGTTGGAATTGCCGACCTGTCCAAAATACATGCCCGCGGCAAGGAACAGCAGCACTTTGGCTGTGACGGTCAGGTGATCGCCCGCCAGCCCCCAGACGATCCATGCCAGAAGGGGGAAATGGATCAAGGCGAGCGTCACGCTCAGCGCGTTTGCGGCGGGGAACTCGGATTCTGGCGTTGGCGGGGTGACGTGTTTCACAAGTTCGTCCAGTGTGAACGTCAATCCCGTCATCGCCATCAGCGCAAGTATCGCCCAGATACCACCAAAACCCGCGCCCAACCCCAGAAGGGGCACGGGCAACAGAGTGGCGATTGTGAACAGGATCATGGATTGCATGGTGCTTGTTAGCATGCACGTTCAGAATGGTCAGCGCGACACTTGCGTAGGTGACCACGTTTTTTAAGCAGCCTTGTTCAAAGGGATGTCGACAGTGCCGGTTGGTCCGAGGCTTTTCAATTCTTCGTGGGCACACTAGGTCAAGTGTGTCTGACCAAGAGGCTATCGCATGGCATTTTTCAAAAAGCTCAAAGAGCGGATGTTCAAATCCTCGTCAAAGATCGACGAAGGGCTGGATGCGATCGTGTCCGACGGTGGCGCGGAAGATACCGTCACCGAAGACGATGCGGCCCGGATAGCCGCTGCCGAGGAATCGGCAGAAGACGCTGAAGCCGGAAGCACCGAAGGCTTCGCCGAGACTGTTGCCGACACGACGGGCACCGGAACGGGCGCGGATCACCCTAAAGGCGCGACGCCCGACAGGCCCAAGGCAGATGCCGCGGATATCGTTCCGGAAACCGATGCTATCGACGAAGTGATCGGCATGCCCAGCGCCGAAGGGGCGGTGAAGGCTGTCGCGGCACTGGAGACCAAGGTCGAGCGTGAAACGGCGACAAGGGACGTGCCGCTGAAAGATGACCCCGACGCCGTGCCCAACCCCGATCCGGTCCCCGAGCCCCCCGATGTCGCCCTTGCCCCCGAGCCTGTCGTCACGCCCAAGCCGCGCGATCTGAACGCCGAGGCGGACCTGCCACCGCTTGCCCCTGATGCATCGCCATCGTCCTTTCCGGCCAAGCCGAAGCCCAGTGCAGAGCCCGAGAACATCTTTGAGGAAAAGACTGCAGGCCCCGAAAAGAAAGGCCTTCTGGGGCGGTTCTTTGGGCGCGAGGACACGACGATCGTCCGCCGCACTCTGGATGACGACATGCTCGAACAGCTCGAGGAATTGCTGATCTCGGCGGATATGGGGGTGGATACCGCTCTGCGCGTGACCGCCAACATGGCCGATGGCAACATGGGCCGGCGGTTGTCGGTCGACGAAATCAAGACCCTGATGGCCACCGAAATTACCCGCATCATGGAACCGGTCGCAAAGCCGATGCCGCTTTACGCGCAAAAACCGCAGGTCGTTCTTGTGGTCGGTGTAAACGGTTCGGGCAAGACCACGACCATCGGCAAGCTTGCCAGCCAGTTCAAGTCGGCGGGTAAATCAGTCGTGATCGCGGCAGGCGACACCTTTCGTGCGGCGGCGGTCGAACAGTTGCAGGTCTGGGGTGACCGTGCGGGTGTGCCGGTGCTGACTGCACCTGAAGGGACCGATCCCGCCAGCCTTGCCTTTGATGCGATGACCAAGGCTCAGGCCGATGGTGCCGATCTTCTGATGATCGACACTGCGGGTCGTTTACAGAACCGCGCCGACCTGATGGAGGAATTGTCCAAGATCGTCCGTGTGATCCGCAAGAAGGACCCCGATGCGCCGCACAACACGCTTCTGGTGCTGGACGCTACCACGGGGCAGAACGCGCTCAATCAGGTGAAGGTGTTTCAGGAGTTGGCGGACGTCTCCGGCCTTGTCATGACCAAGCTGGACGGGACCGCCAAGGGTGGCGTGCTGGTGGCGCTGGCCGACGAGTTCGGCCTGCCGATCCATGCCATCGGCGTGGGCGAGCAGATCGACGACCTCGATGCCTTCGACCCACAGGATTTCGCGAACGCACTTGTGGGCCGCGAAGGGTAACCTTGCTGAGCAAGACCCTTGTGGGTTGGATGACGCCTTGCATCAGTCTCCCCAGTTGCTTTTCCGTTCGATCCAACCCACCACGGACAAAACCACCATGACAATCACCGCGGCAAGCGCCGCCAAAAGCACCTTTCCCGCGCCGCAGGCCATACCGACGGCGCCGGCAAGCCAGATCGACGCCCCCGTCGTGATGTTCCACACCTTGCCATTCGCGGTGAAAATCAACCCGGCGGCCAGAAATGCGACCCCCGCGGTGACCGCTTCGATCAGGCGCAGCGGGTCAAAGCGTTGCTGGTCGTCTGACCCGAAGGTCAGATCACCCAGCTCTTGTCCGATGATGACGAAAAGACAGGCCGCGACGCCGACCAGAATGTGCGTCCTTAAGCCCGCAGGCTTCGACCGCCATTCGCGTTCGAAGCCGATCATGCCGGCCAAGACGATTGCAGCGAAAAGGCGGGATGCTGCGGCGCCAAGAGGTACGACCGAAAAGCTGCCGGTCATGTCGTTGAAAATCGAGTCCATTTCGCCCTTGCCTCTGGCCTGTGTCGTCGCAAAACGGCCCACCCCTTGGCCCGGTTCCGGGGGATCGTGGGTTGGGTGATTGGCTGGTCAGCATCGCGGGCACGCCCGAAGGCGCCCGCCTTGCAACCATGCTGGCGTTGATGTCGGCGGTCGCGCATGCAGGCTTCGGAGCGCTTCAAAAGGGCCGCCATGATCCTTGGCTGACGCGGGGTTTCATCGATCTGTGGCTGATCGTTCTGACTGCGCCTATCGCGCTGTTTATCGTGCCCTGGCCGGAATTTCCAAGTTTCTGGCTGATCATGGCCGGCGTCGTGGCGGTACACTTTGCCTACAAGCTGACGATGGCACTGTCCTATGAACGGGCCGCCTACACGGTCGTCTATCCGGTGATGCGCGGCACCGGACCACTGGTGACCGTCATGGCGGCGGCATTGATCTTCAACGAGCATTTCACCCTTGTCCAATGGCTGGGGGTCGCCTGTCTGTCGGGCGGTATCCTGCTTTTGGCGGGGGTAAACCTGCGGTCTGTCCGCATGTCGCCGGGCACCATGCGGTCTGGTTTGGCTTGGGCACTGGCGGGCGGGTTTCTGGTGGCTGTCTACACCACCTATGATGCCTGGAGCATCCGTCAGGTGCCCAATCCATTCACGTTTCTGGCATGGTTCTTCCTGCTGTCTTCGTTTGATTTTGCGATCCTCGGGCTTTGGCGCTATCGCTGCATGCCCGCGCCGCCGCTGCTTGGCCCCCTGATGACGCGCGGCTTTTTCGGAGCGATCATCGCATGGTTCAGCTTTGGGGGAGTATTGCTGGCCACACGGCTCGACAAGGTAGGAGAGGCCGCTGTCCTGCGCGAAACCTCGACCGTTTTCGCCGCGCTGATCGGCTGGATGTTTCTGGGGGAACGGGTCGGCTGGCTGCGTGCATCCCTGATGGCCCTTGTTGCACTTGGGGCCGTGATCGTGGAAGTGGGGGGATGACAGGGAGGCCCACAATGGCGACACGCAATATCAACCCGATCCTCAAGCAGGTGCTGGAGCTGGGGCCGACCATTGTGTTCTTCCTGATCTATCTGCGGATCAAGGACGAAATCTATCTGTGGAACGGTGTCGAATACACGGGGTTTATCGTGGCCACGCTGATTTTCGTGCCGATCCTGCTGGTCGCGATGGGCGTTCTCTGGGCCATGACCCGGACGCTGTCGCGGATGCAGATATTCACGGCGTTCATGGTGATATTCTTCGGCGGCCTGACGGCCTGGTTCAATGACGAAAGGTTCTTCAAGATGAAGACCTCGATCGTTTACGGCGTCTTCGCGTTGATCCTTGGTATCGGGCTTGTGCGCGGGCGGTCCTATCTGGAATGGATCATGGGTGAATTTCTGGCCATGCAACATGAGGGTTGGATGATCCTGACCAAGCGCCTGACGCTGTTCTTTCTGGCCCTGGCCTTGGCGAACGAGTTGATCTGGCGGACACAAAGCACCGAGCTTTGGGTCAAATTGGAGACATTTGCCTTTCCTGCTGCCTTGTTCCTGTTCTTGTGGTCGCAGATTGTCGCCCTGCAGCGTTACCTGATCGAGCCTCCTGCCGATCCGCGTGCCTAGCGCAGTTCCGGATAGCTTTGAAATCTTGCGTGTTTCCCCTGGCTTGTCTTGACGCCCTGCCTGAGTGCATCGACCTGCCGGGTCGAGATTTTCGGACGGAACAACACGCCATAGCGATCACGTCCCACCCAACGGATGATCCCTGTCACGGGGATACCAAGAATGCTGACCGTCACTTTCTCGCCGGGTTGCACGTCGGGCTGGCCCGATAGGCGCATGCCGCCGTCGTTGACGTCTATAACCTTCGCCTTGACGGTGCCGCGTTGGGTGCGCAGTGACACGGGTGTCGCGGCCGGATAGCGGAAAGGGCGAAAGTATTCCAAGACAGCATCTCCTTCAGACTTTGGCGTCTGTTTTATGCGGACAGGATGAATGGAATGTTCACGCGCGACAGGCGTCAGGGGTCGTTCGCGCTTGATTTGAATAGAATGCACGGCACATCGCGTGCCCTTGCAATGCTTGACCCCCAACGGCGAGGGGCGTATCAGCGCAGAGTGGCGATTTGATACCGGATTGCGGGCCACGTTAAACGCTCCGCTAAAAGGTCAGGGCAGAGCCCCGATACCTTGCCCGGTGTCGGGGTTTTTTGATGGCCGAAGGAAGGGCTTTGACCATGGCACACGACT
>Ga0307946_1000053_pt1 | contig 66840 bp, 57 predicted proteins | sample OrgLakmetagen230_FD_203153 | JGI IMG/M metagenome (GOLD analysis project Ga0307946, IMG submission 203153) | Saline water microbial communities from Organic Lake, Antarctica - #230 | ecosystem: Environmental > Aquatic > Non-marine Saline and Alkaline > Saline | place: Antarctica: Organic Lake...
GCACCCGAGACTTCCACGATCTCGCGAATGACCTTGCCGCCGGACCCGATCACTTCACGGATCTTGTCGGTAGGAACGGTCATCGTCTCGATCTTGGGGGCGTGAACGCCCAGATCCTTGGCACCGGTCAGCGACTTGCCCATCTCGCCGAGGATATGCATCCGGCCTTCTTTCGCCTGAGCGAGAGCCTTTTGCATGATCTCGGGCGTGATGCCTGCGACCTTGATGTCCATCTGCAGCGAGGTGATACCTTTCTCGGTGCCTGCGACCTTGAAGTCCATGTCGCCAAGGTGGTCCTCGTCGCCAAGGATATCGGTCAGGATGGCGTAGTCACCGTCATCTTCCAGAACCAGACCCATCGCCACACCGGCCACTGCGGATTTCAGCGGCACGCCGGCATCCATCATCGACAAAGAGCCACCACAGACCGACGCCATCGAGGACGAACCGTTCGATTCGGTGATCTCGGAGACAAGGCGGATGGTGTAGGGGAAGTCGGTTGCAGCAGGCAGAACGGCCTGAAGCGCACGCCATGCCAGCTTGCCGTGGCCGATCTCGCGGCGTCCCGGAGGTCCGACGCGGCCCGCTTCACCGACCGAATAGGGCGGGAAGTTATAGTGCAGCATGAAGTTCGACTTATACATGCCCGACAGCGCGTCGATCATCTGTTCATCGTCGCCGGTGCCCAGGGTGGTCACGACCAGACCCTGCGTCTCGCCACGGGTGAACAGGGCAGAGCCGTGGGTCCGGGGCAGGATGCCGGTTTCGCAGACGATATCGCGGACTTCGTCAAGTTTGCGCCCGTCGATCCGCTTGCCCTCTTTCACGACTGATCCGCGCAGGATTGTCGATTCGAGCTTTTTCAACGCGGACCCGAGGTTCGCGTCTTCCAGTTGCTCTGCGGACAACTGTGCCTTGATGTCGTCTTTCGCCGACGAGACGGCTGCGGTGCGCTCCTGCTTGTCGAGGATCGCATAGGCGGCCTGCATCTTGTCTTCGCCGGCTTTCTTCACGGCCTCGAAGAGGTCGGAGTAGTCGGGCGCTTCAAAGTGGAACGGCTCTTTCGCAGCTTCTTCGGCCAGATCGATGATCAGGTCGATCACCGGCTGGATCTGCTCGTGCGCGAATGTCACGGCGCCCAGCATTTCTTCCTCGGTCAGCTCGTAAGCTTCCGATTCGACCATCATCACGGCGTCTTTGGTGCCGGCGACGACAAGGTCCAGACGCTGTTCGGGGTTCATGCGCAGGTTGTGCATGTCGTCCATTTCGGGGTTCAGGATGTAATCGCCATCCTCGAAGCCCACGCGGCAAGCGGCAATCGGGCCCATGAAGGGCGCGCCAGAGATGGTCAGCGCGGCAGAGGCCGCGATCATGGCGACCATGTCGGGGTCGTTCACCAGATCGTGGCTCAGCACGGTGCACATCACCAGAACTTCGTTCTTGAAGTCTTTGGCGAACAGCGGGCGGATCGGACGGTCGATCAGGCGGGCGGTCAGCGTTTCCTTTTCGGTCGGCCGCGCCTCGCGCTTGAAAAAGCCGCCCGGCACTTTACCGGCAGCATAGTATTTCTCTTGGTAGTGAACGGTCAGTGGGAAAAAGTCTTGGCCCGGCTTGGGCTTTTTAGCGAACGTCACGTTGGCCATCACAGAGGTCTCGCCCAGCGTGGCGATCACGGAACCGTCGGCCTGACGGGCAACCTTGCCCGTTTCCAGTGTGAGCGTCTCCGGCCCCCACTGCATGGATTTTTTCACTTCGTTAAACATGTAGCGTCTTTCTGAATGGGCCTGTCTCGGCGGTCCGAGTGCCCTTGTGCATTGGTGGCCCCATTGCCACCGACCCCTGTCCTTTGCCTAACGCCGGGGTCGTAGCGTTACGTCACAGATGATCGCGACATAAGCGGTTTGGAGGCATAAAGAAAGGGGGCTGCGGGTGGGTGGCAGAAACCGGCTGTCCGGCAGGGGAGGTCAGCAGTGGTTCGTTGCCCCCGAAACGCAAAACGCCCGCCGTGGTCGAGGCGGGCGTTTCGATCTTTCAGACAGGGCGCGTCTTAGCGGCGCAGGCCCAGCTTCTTGATGAGGGTCTGGTACCGCTCGACGTCCTTGGACTTGGTGTAGTCCAGCAGCTTGCGGCGCTGGGCGACCATCTTGAGAAGGCCACGGCGACCGTGGTTGTCCTTCTTGTGGGTCTTGAAATGCTCGGTCAGCGTCGCGATGCGGCTGGACAGGATCGCGACCTGCACTTCGGAGGAACCGGTGTCACCGTCCTTGGTGCCGTATTCCTTCATGATCTTTTGCTTTTCTTCGGGCGTAATCGACATCGGGGTCTCCTTTGGGTTTGGGTGAATGGCGCGAGCCGGGATGTCGTCCAGCAAGGCCCGTGGAGGGTCCGACCCGAAGCATTGGGTGCGGATGCGCGTCTGTAGGAGAGATTCGTCGCAAAGAAAAGGGGTTTAGGCGGTCATTCGGATCAGCGCGACCTGTGCCAGATCCAGTTCCGTCACGTTCTGCAGAACGGCGACGACGGTTTCGTCAGCCAAAAGCGTCAGCCCGTCGGAACCGGACAGGGTCGCCAATACCGGAGGCAGGTCGCCTTGGTATTCCACCTCGAGCCGGTCCGATGCGGCGTCGAAGTCGGTAATCACAGCATCGCTATCGGCAAGCAGGACGAAACTGTCGGCGCCGTCACCACCGGTCAGCACGTCGTGCCTGCCGCCGATCAGCCTGTCATTTCCGTCCTCTCCGTTGAGATAGTCGAACACGCCATCACCGCGCCCGTAAAGCGTATCGTCACCGCGTCCGCCTTGCAGGGTATCTGACCCGTCGCCACCGAACAGGTCGTCGTCGCCGTCCATGCCTTCCAGAGTGTCGTTCCCCGCCCCGCCGAAGAGAGAATCGTTCCCGTTCCCGCCAACCAGATGGTCGTCTCCGTCCTCACCATAAATGAGGTCATCGCCTTCGTGCCCGAAGAGCGCGTCGTCCCCATCACCGCCGAACAGCGTATCGTCACCGTCCAGACCGTCGATCCGGTCGTCACCGCCAGCGCCCGAGATCAGATCGCCGAAGGCGTCGCCCCGCATGAAATCGGGTCCGTCGCTGCCGATCTGCTGGGGTGGGGTCACCTGATCGTCTAGCGGCGCAAAGTCGCCATCCGCTGCAATAAGTATGTCCAGACCACGGTCTGCGTCTTCGGGGTGCCGTCCGCCACCCTGGTCGTCGTCGTCAGAAGAAACCGGATCGGGCACCAGCATCGCGGCCAGCGCCATCCCCATCAGAGCAAGAATCGCATACATATCAAACCTCGACAGCGGGTGCCCCTACCCGGACCCTGTGTAGCATGCCTGACTGTCGGTCCGCTGCGGAATCGGGACCAATGGTTAACGCGGCCATGGCTCCGGGACCGTGGCGTAGGGCACGTAGAGAGGGTGTCTCGGGTGGCCCTGCCTGGTCTGGCCTAGCGCCATCAAAGGTGTGTGAGTCTGAAGTAGCTGCGCCTTGACCTCTGCCGCCCGGTCCAGATGGTCGCCATGAACGCCCCATGCGGCAAGGATCGCATCGCACTGACCGGCGGCGTGGATGATTTGCGCGTCGTTGTCCGGGCCGACGGGATCACGGGCTTGCTTGAGACGCGCGGGGGAAGTCTCGCGCCAGGCGAAAAGGTTCACGACCGCGACGCCGCCATACCCCAGCTGCACCGCACGCCGCTGGCACCGCTCGATGGTCGGGTCGTTGGCCTGCTCGGTCGCTTTCGACGGGTTCAGCATGACATACAGCAGGCGTGGGCCCGTCGCCCAGTCCCGCGTCAGTGCGTAGCGGTAAGCCTCGCAGGGGGAATAGGTGGCTGTGGAGGTCACTGGGGCGTCGTGATGGCTGCGGGTGGTCAGCATTGCCTTCGGCGCCGCCCTTTGGAGGGGAGGGCGGAAGCCTCCGGCGGGGATATTTGGGGCAAGATGATAATCAGAGATTGAACACGCGGCTGGGGTGCAATTCGCCACCCTTGTAAGTGCCCACCGCGACGGGGATGCCGTCGTGGCTGACCCAGATCTCGTCTCCGAATCCGGCGGTGGGGGCGATGACCGGGGCAGGATTTCCGTTGCGGAGCCGGGTCATGCTGTCCAGCGGGCAGCGCGCCTCTTCGAGATCGGTGAGGCCCGCCGCAACGGGGAGGAGGTGGCTGTCGAGGTCAGGGGTGCGGGCCATCGCTTCGACCTTGTCCAGCGTCAGGGCATCGGAAAGTTCGAACGGGCCGGACCAGAGACGTCGCAGGTCGCGGACGTGAGCGAAACAGCCCAGCGCCTCGCCCAGATCGCGGGCGACCGACCGGACGTAGCCGCCCTTGCCGCAGGTCATTTCCAGCGTCACGTGATCGGCATCGGGACGGTCGGTCATCACCAGTTCCTCGACCCAGAGCGGGCGGGCGGCGATGTCCATGTCTTCGCCGTCGCGGGCCCGCTTGTAGGCGCGTTCCCCGTCGATCTTCACGGCGGAAAACTGCGGCGGCACCTGCATTATGTCGCCGACGAAGGCGCCCAGTGCGGATTTGATCGCTTCGTCCGTGGGGCGTGTGTCGCTTTGTGCGATCACCTCGCCTTCGGCATCGTCAGTCTTGGTCGCCTGCCCCAGACGCATCGTAAAGGCATAGCATTTCAGTGCGTCGGTGATGTAGGGGACCGTCTTGGTCGCTTCGCCGAGGGCCACCGCCAGGATGCCGGTCGCATCGGGGTCCAGTGTGCCGGCATGGCCCGCCTTGTTCGCATCGAACGCCCAGCGGACCTTGTTCACGACAGCGGTCGAGGTGAGGCCCGCGGGCTTGTCCACGACCAGCCAGCCTGAAATGTCCCGTCCCTTTTTGCGCCGCGCCATGCCGGTCTCCGTCTTGATGAAGCGGTCAGCTAGTCAAGCGGGAACGGGCGGTCAAGGGCTGACGACCCCGACGATCGGCCCCAGCTGGAAGCCGATGTCATCGCGTCCCAGTTCCGGAGCGTAGAGACGGCTGACCGATCCGTCGAGGTAGAGCGCGTTCGGCACCCCCACGACGTCGCGAAAATAGCGGGCGAAGGTGTGGAAATTGACCGGATCGTCAGAGATGACGAAGGTGGCACTGGTTCCGTCGGTGCTTGTCCCGACGCCGTTGCGGATGTTGAGGCTCTCTGATTCGGGCAGGAAACGTGGGTGCAGCGCACCGTCGATGACCAGCATCGGGCCGGACTGGTCGGCATCGCGGCAGTCGGGTGTCCTGGCGGCGAAAGCGCGGCTTTCGTAGATCTGGGCCGACTGGTCGTTCAGGCAGAAGACGCCGTTGGGCAACAGGCCGAAATTACCCGGCCCTTCGCTGGTCACGATACCGCTTATCTGCAAGCCATCGACCTGGAACAGGCCGACGGGCGACCGGTCGTCGTGATACATTCCCGCATTCATCGCGAACGACAGCGACCCGGCATAGTCCGCGACCTGACCGAAGCCACCCAGAACCCGACCCTCATCGTCGCTGTGGAACAACCGCAGATCCTCGGTCACCACATCGATGTCGCAGCGCGTCATACGGTGGCCCTCGAAGGTATCGTTCTGACAGGTTACCGCCTCTGCGGCGCCCGCCCAGACCACGCCCACAAGCATGATGATGATCCGCATCAGTCGTCGAGGTCCTGCCGCACGTGGTCTTCGGACAACATCGCGCGGGTCGCGTCCATCCGGTCGAAGGTGTCGTCGATCATGAAGCGGATCTCGGGGACATGTTTGATCTGCAGCGCCTTGCTGACCTGATGCCGGATCTCGCCCTTGTTGCGGGCGAGAGCTGCCAGCATCTCTTCCTTGCCGTCGCCGCCCAAGGGCAGCACGAAGGCGGTCGCGATCGACAGGTCGGGGGTGCAGCGCACCTCGCTGACCGTGATGGAAAAGCGGTTCAGGTCGGGGTCGTGAATTTCACCGCGCTGCAACGTCTCGGCCATGCGGCGGCGAATGACCTCGCCCACGCGGAGCTGACGCTGTGAGGGTGCGCCGGAGGATGATTTTCTCTTTGCCATATACGGCATGTAGGCCCTTGGGGCCGCGCTGCCAAGCGGGTAAGAGGATCGAAACCGCAGGAGGACGACATGGCAGAGCAACCGGGCATCGTGATTACGGGCGGATCGGGGCGGATGGGGCAGATGCTGATCCGCACGGTTCTGGACTCTGACACCTGCCGTCTGGTGGGTGTTCTGGAACGCGAGGGGCACGACTGGATCGGCCGTGACATCGGCGAGGCGATGGGCGGGGCGCCGGCAGGCGTGACGGTGACCGACGACGCGCTGGCAGCTTTTTCGACCGCGCAGGCCGTGATCGACTTTACCGCACCCGTCGCCACCGTCGCCTTTGCCGGGCTCGCGGCGCAGGCCCGCGCCGTGCATGTGATCGGCACGACGGGGCTGAGGGCCGAGGACATCGCCAAGATCGACGCCGCCGCCCGCCATGCGGTGGTGGTGCGGGCCGGAAACATGTCGCTGGGTGTCAATCTTTTGACCCTTCTGACACGGAAAGTTGCCGCCGCACTCGATGCCGATTTCGACATCGAGGTGATCGAGGCGCACCATCGTCACAAGGTCGATGCCCCCTCGGGCACGGCATTGATGCTGGGCGAGGCGGCGGCAGAGGGGCGTGGCATGGACCTTGAGGAAGTGCGCGACAGCGGGCGCGATGGAATGACGGGCGCGCGTGATCGCGGTGCCATCGGCTTTCACGCGATTCGGGGTGGCGACATCGTGGGCGATCATGAGGTGCTGTTCGCCGCCGACGGGGAACAGATCGCCTTGCGCCACCGTGCGACGGATCGCAGCGTCTTTGCGCGCGGGGCCTTGAAGGCCGCACTTTGGGGGCAGGACAAGCGCCCCGGTCACTATGACATGTTGGACGTTCTGGGGCTTAACGACTGATGCGCCGCTAGCCCAGCGCCTGTTCCAGGTCAGCGACCAGATCGCCTGAGTCCTCGATCCCGACCGAAAGGCGCAGCAGGTTTTCGGGAATACCCGTATGCGGCTCGATGGTGTGGCGGTGTTCGACAAGGCTTTCGACGCCGCCCAGTGATGTGGCGCGATGGAAAAGCTGCAGGCGTCCGGCGACGGCCAGCGCCTCGGCGGCACCGCCCTTGACGCAGATCGACAAAAGCGGGCCGAAACCACCCGTCATCTGCCGCGCCGCGATGGCGTGCCCGACATGGGACGACAGGCCGGGGTAGAAAACCGCATCGACCTTTGCGTGTGCCTCCATCGCCCGCGCCACGACCAGCGCATTGGCGCTCATCCGTTCGACGCGCAGGGGCAGCGTGCGGATGGACCTGACTAGCAGCCATGCCTCGAAGGGTCCGATGACCGCGCCTGCGTCGTGACGGTCGGTCTTGATCGCGGACCAGAGTGGACGGTCTGCATTTCCGACGGCCAGAACACCTGCCAGAAGGTCGGAATGCCCGCCGATGGCCTTGGTGGCCGAGTGCATGACGATATCCGCACCCAGTGCCAGAGGTTGCGACAGGACCGGCGTGGCGGCTGTCGAATCGACGGCCAGAAGGCCGCCGACTGCGTGAACCAGATCGGCCGCCAGTTTCACATCGGTCGTCTTGAGCCAAGGGTTCGAAGGGGACTCTATGAAAAGAAGATGGGGCCGGTGACCGGAAACAGCGGCCTTCAGCGCCTTTTCGTCTGCGGAATCCACCTCGGTCAGCGCGATATCGCGGCGGTCGCAGAAATCGCGGACCCATTTCGTCGTGCCCCAATAGATGCCCGACTGCACGACCACCCGTGCATCCGCCGGCAGAGCGCGGAACATCGCGGCGATCGCGGCCATGCCTGACGGGAAAAGGCGAGCCTCGGAGGCGCCTTCCAGATCAGCCAGAAGGGATTCCGCCAGCCGCGTGATATCGCTGTCGTCGCGGGAGTAGATGTTGTCTGGCCGCAAAAGAGCGTAGTCGGCATCGCGAACGAATGTGGTAGAGGCCTGCAAGGGCGGGACCACACCGCCCGACGCTGCATCGACGAAGCCGCCAGCCTGCGCGGCGATGGTCGCGGGATGAAGTTTGCGTGTCATCTCGGGGATGGACCATGCAGATGGTGCGCCTGCAACGACACGCGACTAGCGTCCAAAAATCCGGTAGTAGGCCCAGTCCGGCAGGAATTGCGACAGACGAAAGAGCCACGAAAACACCAGCGGAAAGCTTTTCTTGAAGGTATCGCCGCCCATATGCTCCAGCACCTCTCGTGCGGCATCCTCGGGTTGCATCTTGAACGGCATATGAAAATCGTTCTTGTCGGTCAGCCGTGTCTCGATGAAGCCGGGGTTCACGACCTGCACCTTGACGCCGGTCTTGCGCAGATCGGCATACATGCATTCCGCAAGGGACATCACCGCCGCCTTCGACGCGGTGTATCCGATCGACCCCGGAAGCCCGCGAAAACCGGTCAGCGATGACGTCAGCACGATATGACCCGCGTCGCGCTTGACCATCGGGCCGATCACTTCGCCCACCACACGACTTGCGCCGATGTAGTTGACCTCGGCCATGAGCGTCGCTTTTTCGTTGTCCCAGTCTTCGGCACCAAAGGGCCAGTAGACGCCGGCCAGATAGACAAGCCCGTCAATCTCTCCGACCTCTTTGGCCGCTGCCTTGACCGATTCGATATCCGTCACATCGACCGTGACGTATGACCCCTTGCCGGGGAGCTCCGCGACCAGTTCCTTGAGCCTGTCTTCTGACCGTGCAGAGACGATCACTTCGGCACCGACACGGTTGACCGCCTTTGCGACCTCGCGGCCCAACCCTTCGCTTGCGCCTACGATCCAATAGCGTTTGCCTTGCCAGTCCATCATGATCCCCTTGCAATATCTTCACTCTTCCAACGACGCGACGACCCTTCGGGTTCACCCGCGCGCTTCGGTATTCTCCAGTGACGTAGCTGCCAGAAGCCCGATGGCCACCAGTTTAAGCACGGATGGCACCAGTGCATAAAGAAGCGTCAACCGCGTCAGCGCCTCTTGTGGATTGTCCTGTGCGCCTGTCCGAAAGCCCGATTGCTCGAGCAGCGGCAAAAGCACGGCTGCCGCCAGTGCCAAAGTGAATTTGTTCACCAGGGACCACAAGCCGAAACCCTGCCCGCCGTTTGGGCTGATCTCGCTCATCCGGCGGGCGAACAGCGCGGGCAAGAGTGTCAGGTCGGCCCCGATGGTCGCACCCGACAGCACGCAGACAACGGCGAAGGGCACGACATCGCCAGCACCCAGCGTCAGCGTGTAGCCAAAGGACAGCACCGCCAGCACCATCGCGGTCAGCAGCACAGGCTTGGCGCCGAACGATTGTGCCAGCTTGCTCCAGACAGGCGAGGACAGGGCGGCTGCCAGAAAGAACAGCACCAGCAGCGGCCCTTCCCACCCCGGTGCGTCAAGGCGGCTGTCGACGAAGAACAGGAACAGGGTCGACGATACGGCCAGCGGTGCGGCGTTGATGAGGGCAAGAATCAACAGGCGGCGCGCCAGTTTGTCAGACAGGATGTCTCCGATCTGCGATGGCTCGCGTTCGACCGTGGTCTTCCATTCGGGCCACATGAACAGCGTCGCTGCAGCAGTGACGGCCACAAATCCCCACGCAAAGGTGGCGAACGGGTTGTCGGTCATGCCCATCAGCAGCGTGGGCGCGATGGCGGCAAGACAGACACCCAGCAAGGCACCGCTTTCCCGCCACGCCGCCAGCCTCACATGCCCGTCGGCCTGAGGCCCCGCTTTGCCGATGCCTTGTGCGTAGAAGTTGATGGTCAGGAAACTGAAGGCTGAGAATAGCCCGGTGATCGTGATGCCGAACCACCACAGTGGCGAGATGGGCGGGGCGACGCCGAAAAGCCCCAGCATCGAGATCGCCAGAAGGACGGCACCGGTCGAGATGATGATGGCCTTGCCGCGCCTCAGCCGTTCACTGAGCCACCCCAGAACCGGGTCCTGAACCACGTCGAACAACCGCAACGCAAAGAGGATTGTGCCCAGTGCCGTCAGGCTGACGCCGTAGGTATCGGCGTAATATTTCGGGGCGTAGATGTAGATTGGCAGGCCGGCCCCTGACAGGATCGCGGCAAAAAGGCTGTAGGCGGGCAACCGGTCCTTCAGCGCCCGCCTCACCGGCTGATCTCGTCCGGGGGTGGTGTTGGCTGGCTGCGAAAGGTCGCACCCTTCCACCACAGCTTGACCGCCTGCCAATGGATCAGCGCCATCACGCGACGCGAGCCGAAGGGCCGGCGCAATGTGGCCTTCAGGATGCCTGCGTTGGTCAGCGGCTGCCGCGGCCCCTTGAGCGTGGCGACGACGCCGCCGTTGCCACGGCTGTAGTCGATCACGACATGAACGCTGTCGGGCTGGATATCAAAGCGAAACGTATATCCGCCCTCGATCGGCTGGAAGGGTGAAACATGCATGATTTTCTGCGCAGCGAGCGTTTCGTCCTTTGTGATCTCACGCATGTCTTCATGGTGGCAAAGGTAGGAATGACGGTCCCCGAACGTATTCGTCACCTCTGCGATGACGCAGCGCATGACGCCCACGTCGTCGTGGATCAGCCAGAATGAGACGGGGTTGAACACGTGCCCCAGAAGCCTTGGCTGCGCCAAAAGATCGATCCGTCCGGACAGGTCGACGTCATGCGTCGCCAGAACGTCGCGCACCCAAGCCGCGCCGCGACCGGCTTTGCGGGGGCCGCCGTGGTCGCTGTCCTGCAGGGACATCAGCGACCCCTTGTTGCGCGCGAAAAGCGACGGGCCGGATACCGGCCCCTCGGCTGTCAGCAGGACATAGTCGATCCCGTAGCGAAAGGCGTTTTTCACCGCGCCGCGCCGTCCGTGATAGGTTTCACCGGGGATATGTTCGACCCTATTCAGCTGCGACCTCCAGACGTTCCTGCGCGTTCAGGGCATGCACGACATCATAGGCCGACGACAGCCCGTCTTCGTGAAATCCGTTCTTCATCCATGCCCCGCAGAACCACGTGCAGTTCTGGCCGTTGATCCGCCTTGCCACCTTTTGCGCCGCAAGCGCGGCATTGTCATAGACTGGATGATGCAGCACGGTTTCGTCCCAGATAAGGTTCGGGTCGATCTCGCGCTGCGAATTCAGTGTCACCATGACGTTTTCCGCGCCCAGCCAGGGTTGAAGCGAGTTCATCCAGTAGGTGAGGTCGATCACGTCGGAAACCTTGTTCTTGTCCTCGGTATAGATCCACGACGCCCAGACGCTCTTGCGCTTGGGCATGATGCTTTCGTCACCATGCAGCACAACCCGGTTGGGTTGATAGCGCACGGCGCCCAGCGTCGCAGCCTCTTCCGGGGTCGGATCTGCCAGCATCCGCAACGTCTGGTCCGAGTGGCTTGCGAAGACGACTTCGTCGAAGCTTTCCCAGTCGGCCCCCAATGTCTTGACCTCTGCCCCGAAAGACGACCGTCGGACCTGCTGGACAGGCGTGGCCACCCGGATATCGACGCCGCGCCGGTCCATGTCGGCCTCCAGCAACCTTACGTATTCGCGGCTTCCGCCCTTCACGGTGTACCACTGGTGCTGCCCGTAGACACCCAACAAGGCGTGGTTGTCGAAGAACCGCAGCAGCGTGTCCGCCGGGAAATCCATGATCCGCGCTTTCGGGGTCGACCAGATCGCGCCCGAAAACGGCAGAAGGTAGTGGTCGCGGAAATAATCAGACAGGCGCAATCGCTTCATCAGCCCGCCGATCGTCAGACCCGGTTCCTGCGACGCCGCTAGTCCGCGCTTGTTGAAGACCGTGACGTCGCGCAGCATGCGCAAGAACCGCGGGTTCACCGCGTTTCTGCGCTGGGCAAAGAGGCTATCGAGCGAGCTGAGCGCATATTCCAGCCTGCCGCCATCAAAGGATGCGCCAAAGCTCATGGTGCTTTCGGTCACGGGAACATCGAGGTGTGCGAACAGTTTCGCAAGGTTCGGATAGTTGGCGTAGTTGAAGACGATAAAACCCGTATCGACCGACAGATCACCCTTCCGGCCCGCCGCGCGGGTGCGGGAATGACCTCCTAGGTCGGGTTCGGCTTCGTAAAGGACGACGCGGTGATCCTTGGCCAGCAAATGGGCAGCACCCATTCCTGAAATTCCGGCGCCAATCACAGCAATTTTGCGTGGGGCCGCCGTGGCAGTCTCAAATGGCATACTAGTCGTGTTTCCCGATGGATTTCAGCATCATGCTAAGTTCACGTCACATAGCCTGAAACAGTTTCAGGAACAGTCGTCGTTTTGCCGCATGGGTCAGAAGTTCATTCCGGTCGTTCGGGTGGAAGAGGGCCGGCGTCTTCCCACGCGAGCGTGGTGAAGGTGTCGGCCATCTTGAGCACGCCATCGCCGCCGGGCGAGAGGTAGAAAACGCGGTCCGGATAGGCACCCTGCACGGCCCAGTAATCCGGGGTCAACGCCAACGTGCCGACGCCGGAGCCGCAGATTCGCTGCCCGTCTTGGCACGGGGTCAGTGCATAGCTCCGCAGATCCCCGTGTTCGGCTGATACGACCGACACAGCCCCCTCATCGAAAGGATGGTCCTGAAACGTGGCCCCGTAAAAGCGTTGCACCGCCAAAGGCGTCGCTTCAAAGGTCAAGGGCTCACCGGCGCAACCGGCGAGGACCAGAAAGGCGAATGGTATAATCGGGCGCAGGGACATGACGATCCTCGGGTTAACCTGCACATCTTGGCCTCACGCTTTCGAAGGCGCAAGGGGCATGGGCGCGTCATCGGGTGCTACCTCGGCAAAGTCGAAGTTGTGCAAGCGTCCAGACCGCTTGCCGGCCTTCTCGGCCGAGATCAGGATATCCTCGACGTCCTTGCGGGCCTGCCCGAAGTGCCGGTCCAGATTGCCGACCCGCGTTGTAAGCCGCTCCACATCCGCGTTCAGCAGGCCCAGCTCCTTGCGGATCGCCCCCGCCTGTTCACGCATTCGTGCGTCTTTCAGGATCGCCCGCATCGTGTTCAGGGTCGCCATGCAGGTGGTGGGTGACACGATCCAGACGCGGGCGGCAAAGCCTTCGCGCACCACGGCGGGCAGGCGGGCGTGCAGTTCTGCATAGACCGCCTCGGACGGCAGGAACATGATCGCCCCGTCCGCTGTCTCGCCTTCTATTTGGTACTTCTCGGAAATCGCCTTGATATGTGTCCTGACAGCCGTGCCCAGCTGACGCAGTGCGGCCTCCTGTTCCACTTTGGTCTCGGCCCGTCTCAGCGCCTCGTAGGATTCCAGTGGAAATTTGGCGTCGATCACGATCGGGCCGGGCGGGTTGGGTAGATGCACCAGACAGTCCGCCCGCTTGCCGTTCGACAGGGTCGCCTGCAGCGTGAAGCTGTCGGCGGGCAGCGCCTTGCCGACGATATCGGTCAACTGGATCTCGCCAAAGGCCCCACGCGTCTGCTTGTTCGACAGGATGTCCTGCAAGGTCAGCACGTCGCCGGACAGCTTTTCGATGTTTGTCTGCGCGCGGTCGATGGTCGCCAACCTCTCTTGCAGCTCTGTCAGGCTTTTCGTGGTCTTTTCCGAGCTGCCGGTCAGCGTCTCTTTCATCCGTTCCTGCATGTCCGACATGGAGCGTGCGGATTTCAGCGCGTTGTCTGCCAAGCGCTCGGCGACCTGCTGGTTCACCTCGGCCAGACGCCGTTCCATCGACTGCATGACCCGTTCCTGACCCTGCGCCTGCTGGTCGCTGACGTGCTTGATATTGGCCGCCAGCGTGTGCTGGCTATCGCCCAGAACCCCCACGTCATGCGACATCCGGCCCATCTGGCCCAGCATTTCCCGGGTGATCCGGGTCGACTGGCCCGCGCGCCGGACCGCAATGAACAGCAGGACAACGACGAACAGCGCCAGCAGCGCACCGACAGTCAGCCCCAGCGTCAGCGGATCGCTGAAATCAAGCGTGGTGCTTCCGATCTGGATCATGTGCGCCCGAACAGCCGTTCGATGTCGGAAAGCTTGAGTTCCACGTAGGTCGGGCGTCCGTGGTTGCACTGGCCCGACAGGGGTGTCGCCTCCATCTCGCGCAGCAGGGCGTTCATCTCGGCGCCCTGCATCCGGCGGCCCGACCGGATCGACCCGTGGCAGGCGACGCGGGACAGGACCGCCTCGATCCGTGCGCGGACCGTCGCGCTGTCGCCCTGATCGCGCAATTCGTCGATCACGTCGCGCAACAGCCTGGTCGCATTTACTTCGCCCAGAATGGCAGGCGTTTCGCGCACCGCCACGGCATCACCGCCAAAGCGTTCAACGGTCAGCCCGATCTTCGTCAGGTCATCCGCGAACTCCAGCAGCATCGCCACGTCGCCTGCCTCCATCTCGACGATCTCGGGGATCAGCAGCGCCTGAGCAGGCACCCCGTTCTCGGCCATCTGCGCCTTGAGCTTTTCATAAACCAGCCGTTCGTGCGCGGCGTGCTGGTCCACGATGACGATGCCGCGCTCTGTCTGGGCGATGATGTAGTTCTCGTGAACCTGCGCGCGCGCGGCGCCCAACGGCAACGCCTCGGCTTCCGGTGTATCGGCCACGGGTTCGATCCTTGCCGAACGGTCTTCGGAAAAACCGGACTGAAAGGTCATGGACTGCGCAGTGAACCGCGTGGGGCGGTCCGTCTGCGACGGCCTGTCCATCTGGTAGACGCGCGGTTCCGACTGCTGCGGTTGCATCGCACCCAGCGTCGCCGTGGCCACGGTGGTCGAGGCGCGATGCCCCGCCTCGGCCAGCGCATGGCGCAGGCCGCTGACGATCAGGCCGCGGACGGCACCGGCGTCGCGGAACCGCACCTCTGACTTGGCGGGATGCACGTTCACGTCGACCAGCGTCGGGTCGCAGTCGATGAACAGTGCCGCAACCGGATGCCGGTCGCGCGACAGCACGTCCATGTAGGCCGCCCGCAGCGCACCCAGCAGCATCTTGTCCCGCACGGGCCGCCCGTTCACGAAAAGAAACTGCGCCACGGCCGCACCGCGCGAATAGGTCGGCAAGGCAGCATAGCCGGTCATGTGAAATCCGTCGCGCTGCGCGTCCAGCGCCAGCGCATTTTCCGCAAACTCACGTCCCAGCACCGTGCGCAAGCGACCGTGCAGCGCGTCAAACAGGTCACCGGTCTCTGCATCGGCGCGGAACACGGTGCGGGCCTCGCCGCCCGTCGTGTCGCGCAGGATCACGGTGATGAACGGCTCGGCCATCGCCAACCGCTTGACCACGTCGGTGATCGCCTGACTTTCCGCCCGGTCGGTGCGCAGAAACTTGAGCCGCGCCGGCGTCGCGTGGAACAGGTCGCAAAGCTCGACCACGGTGCCGCTGGTCAGCGCGGCGGGGGTGACGCCCGACAACTGCCCGCCCGAGACCTTTATCTGTGCCGCATCATGGCCCGCAGCCCGCGACGTGATGGTCAACCGGCCGGCAGCACCAAGTGACGGCAGTGCTTCACCCCGAAAACCGAAGGACTGGATGTTCAGAAGGTCGCTGCCGTCGATCTTGGACGTGGCGTGACGCGACAGGGCGAGCGGCAGGTCGATGCCCCGGATGCCACAGCCGTTGTCTGTCACGCGGATCAGGGTCTTGCCGCCGTCCGCGACGACCACCTCGATACGTGTCGCGCCAGCGTCGACCGCGTTCTCGACCAGCTCCTTGACCGCGCTGGCGGGGCGTTCCACGACCTCGCCTGCCGCGATCCGGTTGATTGCGGCCTCTTCAAGCTGCCGGATGACCGGCTGCACCTTTATCTGGGGGTCGGCAAGTGACATGCTACAACAGATAGCATGGCCTGTGACGCTGTGGCGAGGGGGATGGCGGCCTTTTCCACAGGAAAAGACCGCCGTTTGGCATCACGTTTCGTCAGATTCAGTCTGTGGCCTGCTCAAGGCCCTCGGGCTGGCCCACGACCACGAAATGCAGGTCTTCCGGCCGCAGCAATTCACCCGCGACGCGGTTGATGTCCTCGACCGTCACGGCCTCGATATAGTCGTTGCGATTGACTACGTATTCGGGTGGAAGGCCAATCACCTGCATCCCCACAAGGATGCTTGCGATCCCGGCATTTCCATCGAACCGCAGAGGATATTCGCCCGTCAGATACGTCTTGATCCTGTCCAGCTCCTCTTGAGCCATGCCCTCGGTCGCCATCCGGTCCCACTCGGCCCGCGTGACGTCGATGGCCTCGGCGATGGTCGCGTTTGAGGATGCGACATTGCCAAGGATCACCTCGGCATGGAACTTCGGCACCAGATAGGTGCGGATGCCGTAGGTCAGGCCACGCTTTTCACGCACTTCGCTCATCAGGCGCGATTCAAAGCCCGATCCACCCAGCCGGTGGTTGATCATGTAGGCGGCAAAGAAATCCTCGTCGTCGCGCTCGATGCCCTGGTGGCCGAACAGGGCGACCGACTGCGGCGTCTCGTAATCGATGACCGTCACACCTCCTTCAAGCGCGACATCGGTGTCCTCGGGCAACGCCGGTCCGTCCTCGGGCAAGTCGCCCAGAAGCGTGTCCAGCATCTCGCTAAGTTCCTCTGGCGTGATGTCCCCCACTGCACCCACGTAGACGCGGGACCCGACCAGCGCGTTGCGGTGCGCGGTCAACATGTCTTCGCGGGTCAGGGCGCTGACGCTGTCGACCGTGCCGTCGGGGCTGGTGCCATAGGGATGGTCCCCGAACGCCATGCCGTCGAAAGCGGCGCTGGCGATGCGGCTGGGGTTCTTTGCGTCCGATGCGATGCCCGACAGGACTTGCGCCCTGACGCGGTCGATGGCGTCCTGATCGAAGCGGGGGGTGATCAGCGCCTCGCGCAACAATGCAATCACCTCGTCCTGATTTTCCTTCAGAAAGTCGGCTGTGATCATCACCGTGTCGTCGTAGGCGCGGAACCCGAAGCTTGCAGCCAGATCCTCGCGCGCGGCCTGAAACGCGCGGGCGTCCATGTCGCCCGCACCCTCTTCGATCAGCGCCATCATCAGGTTCGTGGCGCCGCGTTTGCCGGCCTCGTCCAGCGATGTGCCGCCTTCGATACGGATATCGAGAGCCACGATCGGGATCGAGTGTTCCTCGACCAGCCAGGCGTCAATACCGCCCTCTGTGGTCACTTCCTGTATCTCGACGGCGGCAAGGGCGGGGGTGGCGATCAGCAGGACCCAAAGGGCGGTCAGAACACGGATCATTTGGCTTGCTCCTCGTTTGCGACGACCCAGCCGGTGACGGCCTGATCCTTGTTCAGAACCTCGCGGGCTGCGGCCTTGATGTCCTCTTCGGTGACGGCTTGCAGAATATCCGGCCATGACTGGATGTCCTCGACCGTTAGGCCGGATGTCAGGCCCACCCCGTACCGCCGCGCGCGGCCCTGCACGTCATCAAGTGCAAATATTTCTGACGCCGTCAGCTGATTGCGGATTCGCTCCAGCAGGACCGGGTCGATGAGGTTTTCCAGAAAGTCGGCAATGACCTGATCCATCGCGGCCTCGGCCTCTGACAGGCTGACACCCTCGGTCGGTACGACCGTGATGCCGAAGGTGCTCGTGTCGAGGTTCGTCGCGCCATACCCGGCGTTGGTATAGACCGCCGTCTGCGTGTCGAACTGGAGCGCCACGCCAAGGGCGGAGGAAAACGGCGACCCGCCCAGCAGGTTGGCCAGATACACAAGCGCTGCAGCTTTCTCCTGCGCGCCGCTGTCACGCTCGGGCGCGAGATAGCTGCGGGTCACATAGGGTTCTGACACACGTGCGTCTGTATAGGTGATCCGGCGCTCGGCGCGCTGGGGCGGTTCCTGCGGGCGGATACGCTCGGGCAGATCGGGTTCGAACGGGATCGGTCCATAGTGTTGCTCGGCCAGCGCCAGCACCTCTTGGGGTTCGACGTCACCCGCAACGATCAGAATGGCGTTGTTGGGACTGTAATACAGATCGTAGAAGCTTTGCGCGTCGTCCAGCGACAGCTGCTCCATCTCGTGTTTCCAGCCGATGATGGGAACACCGTAGCGGTGGTTCTGATACTGCGCGACACGAAACTGTTCCTGTGCCAGCGCACCGGGCGAGTTCTCGGTCCGCTGGTTGCGTTCCTCAAGCACCACGTTGCGCTCTGTTGCGATGTCGTCCTCGGTCAGGCGCAGGTTCTGCATCCGGTCCGCTTCCATCTGCATCATCAGTTCCAGCCGGTCGGACGCCACGCGTTGAAAATAACCTGTGTAGTCGTAGGAGGTGAAAGCGTTGTCAGACCCGCCGTTTTCCGCGACGACGCGTGAAAATTCGCCCGATTCCATCGTGTCTGTCGCCTTGAACAGCAGGTGTTCCAGAAAATGGGCGACGCCCGAGGCCCCGACAGGTTCGTCCGCCGACCCGATGCGATACCACATCATGTGCACCACAGCGGGTGCGCGATGATCTTCGATCACCACCACGTCCATCCCGTTATCCAGCGTGTAGGTCGTGACGTCCTCGGCGGCCAGCACGGCGCTGGTCCAAAGGGTTGTCAGAAGGGCGGCAAGTCTGAGCATCGGCAACCTCGATTTTTGCGGTTGCACTATATCTACGGCGAAGCGGAGGTGTCGCAAGCCGTCATACGCGGATGTGACCCGCGCGGAGGCGGCCTATTCGAGCTGCGGCGGAGCGCTGGGCGTGGGGATACCGGCTGCGCGATAGGCGTCCAGCGTGGCATAGGCATCCAGCGCCTGACCGGCATAGGCATTGAAATAGCGGTCAGGCCGCAGGAAGCTCAATACGTTGAAGCGCGCCGCTCCGCCGCGGAATTGCGCATCGGCGACAGCCAGTTCCTGTCGGATCGCAGGGTCCACGCCGTTGCGCCCTGCTGCCGCCACAAGGGCCGCATCCTGTGCCGGGATGCCGCCTGCGACCTGCGCCGATGGCCGACCACCAAGTGCGGCAACCGCGTCCCCGATGGGATTGGGGTCGGTGATGTTGGTGCCATTGGGCGTCGGTGGCGGCAACGTCAGTTGGTCGGGGATCGTCAGTGGCCCCACGGGAAGGACCGTGAACTCTTCTGGACCCGCGCCGGTCGAGCGCAGGTCGCGCAAACCGTCGGTGCCGCCGCAGGCGGAAAGCGTCAGTGCTGCAAATATGGCGATAGCCCGCATGGATCGTCCCGTCGTCATCTTCATTTTCAACCTGATACCTGATCAGGTGCTTTGCGTCACGTCGCCTTTTTCTTGCGCGGCTTTGGTCCTGCGTCCGGCAGAAAGGCCAGCCCCACCGCGCCTGCAAAAATGGCGATGTCGGCCACGTTGAAGACGTAGGGGTTGTTGATGCCGCAACAAGACATGTTCAGGAAATCCGCTACGGCGCCATAAAGCAGCCGGTCGACAATATTGCCAAGGGCCCCCCCGATCAGAAAGCCACCGGCGACGTAATGCCACTTGCCGACCGTCTTGGACCGCGTCAGCCAGAACAGCACGGCCGCGCTGATGACAATCGCTATACCGATCAGGACCCAGCGCATGTCGTAGTTCGCGAAAAGGCCAAAGTTGACGCCCTTGTTCCACGCCATCTGGAGCGTGATGAAAGGGGACAGCACCTCGATACGCTGCAGCGTGATCAGGTTGAGGTAATGCACCACGATCCACTTGCTGGCCTGATCCAGCAGAAACACCCAGAAGCTTGTCCAGTAAAGCGTGCGCATGGTCTGTCTTCCTAATGTCTGAAGTGGCGCATGCCGGTCAGCACCATGGCGATTCCGGCATCGTTGGCGGCCTTGATGACCTCGTCGTCGCGCATCGACCCACCGGGTTGGATCACGCAGGTGGCCCCGGCGGCCGCGGCCTCCATCAGCCCGTCGGCGAAGGGAAAGAACGCATCGGACGCAACGGCAGAGCCTTGGGTCAGCGGCGCGTCCAGCCCAAGGGTTTTGGCCATTCGTTCGGCCTTTTTCGCAGCAATCAGTGCGGAATCGAGCCGGCTCATCTGGCCTGCACCGACGCCGACGGTCGCCCCGTCCCTGACGTAGACGATCGCGTTCGACTTGACGTGCTTGCCCACCTTCCACGCAAACAGAAGGTCAGCCATCTGCGTCGCGGTCGGCTGCACCTTGGTCACGACTTTCAGATCGTCCTGCGCCACATGTCCGGTGTCCTTGTCCTGCACCAGCATCCCGCCCGCGACCTGCCGGTAGGTCAGCGCGTTCTCCCTTGGGTCGGGCAACCCGTCGGTCAGCAACAGGCGCAGATTCTTCTTGCCGGCAAAGACGGCTTTCGCGGCCTCGGACGCGCCGGGGGCGATGACGACTTCGGTGAAGATCTCGGTGATCGCGCGGGCGGTTTCCTCGTCCAGCGGCTGGTTCAGGGCGACGATGCCGCCGAAGGCGCTGGTCCGGTCGCAGTCAAACGCCTTTTGATAGGCGCGGGCCAGCGTTTCGCCCACGGCGACGCCACAGGGGTTGGCGTGCTTGATAATCGCCACGGCAGGCCCGTTTTCGGGTGCGAATTCCGCCACCAGTTCAAAGGCAGCATCGGTGTCGTTGATGTTGTTGTAGGACAGCTCCTTGCCCTGCACCTGAACAGCCGTCGCCACTCCGGGGCGGGCCGTGCCGTCGGTGTAGAAGGCCGCCGACTGGTGCGGGTTCTCGCCATAGCGCAGACCCTGCGCCAGCGTGCCTGCAAAGGCGCGGCGGCGCGGCGTTTTCACCCCGATCGCACCGGCCATCCAGGTCGAGACGGCGGCGTCATAGGCCGCCGTGCGTGCATAGGCGGTCTGGGCCAGCGTCTGCCGGAAAGCCAGCGTGGTCTGCCCGTCGTTGTCGTCAAGTTGCGCCAGCATGGCGTCGTAATCGTCAACATCCACGACGACGTTCACAAAGGCGTGGTTCTTGGCTGCGGCACGGATCATTGCCGGGCCGCCGATGTCGATGTTCTCGATGCAGGTGTCGTAGTCGGCATCCTTGGCCACGGTGTCCTCGAACGGGTAAAGGTTCACCACCAGCAGGTCGATGCTGTCAATCCCGTGCTCTTGCATTGCAGCAAGATGCGCGTCGTCGTCACGCAGCGCCAGCAACCCGCCGTGGACGCGCGGGTGCAGCGTCTTGACCCGCCCGTCCATCATCTCGGGAAAGCCGGTCAGCTCTGCCACATCGCGCACCTCAAGCCCTGCGTCGCGCAGCGCCTTGGCCGATCCGCCGGTCGACAGCAATTCGACCCCACGTGTGGCCAGCGCCGAAGCTAGGTCGATTAGCCCCGTTTTGTCCGATACCGACAGAAGTGCCCGTTTCACCGGTTGCAAGTCGCTCATGATGCGTCCCCGTTGTCCAAATCCCCGTCCGGCGCATCTTTCGGGCCCAGATCACGCACCACATCGGGCGTGTCCTGCGCCTTGGCCAAAGACCAGCGGACGCGCGTCGCATAGGACATTGCGAGACCGGATAAAACCATCTGTTGCGTTGACCGGGGCTTGAGCCGTCCGTTTTCCAGATAAACCGACGGCTCGAGAGCCAAAACACCGGCCCCGTCGTGCCGGAAGACCCAGATCTCGCCCGATTTCAGCGCAAGCGATACAGCCGCCCCCCCAAGATCGAGCGTCGGGTCGACATCGGGATGCAGATGGAACCTTACAGCGAACGGCACGCCCGGCAGGCCAGAGCGCTTCAATGCGAGGTCGAACCCCTGCTTGTCCTTGTCCGTCAGGGTCGTGATCAGGTCTTCGCCGACGATCCCCCGCCCTTCGTGGCTCACATCGATGATCCGCGCATGTGTCAGCCCGTGACTGGGGCGGAAACCGTCGTGCGACAGTTCGATCCTGCGTCCGTCGGGCAGGTTCGAGCTTTCGCACCGGACATCCTGCGGCACGCTGATAAGCCATTCCTGACGGTTGGGCGCCAGGCGGGCCGGTGCCCCTAGAAGAGAGGACGAATAGCCTTCGATACAAAGCGTCGTATGGCTGGGCGTCGCGCGTCCGGCACGGCGCCATTCCGCGCCGAAACTGCGCCCCGACCCGCAATTCACGATCAGGGGCCTGCGCCCCGACGTCAGCTCGAAGGCAAGGGTCGACGCATGAGCGTTGTAGGATACCGGCCCCGTCGGCGGCGGGGTGGCGTCGATGACGATACTGGTGCGTCCCGCCGTTTCGCGCTGATATCCCATGTAAAGCCCGTTGCCGCCGCGGGTGCGCACCTGCGATTGCGCCAGCGCCTGATCCAGCCGCCCGTCCACGCCGCGCCCGCCACCGTGAAACCGGGCCAGCGCCCCGTCCGCATGGCGCAGGGCCCGCAAGGTCGGGGCGATACGGGCGATGGCGTCACGCACCTCGCTTGGTCCTGCGCGTCCGGCTTCCCGCAGGGCAATCAGCGTCCAGTTCAGAAGCGCGAAGATTTCAAGCAGCTCTTCGGGGTTGCGGGTCGCGATTTCTCCGGCCGGGCCGATCTTTTCGCGGCATTGGCGGGAAAGCGCATCAAAGGCGGGGGCAGTGTGCTTTTCCATCCCCTCCAGCGCAAGTCCGGCATGGATCAACCCCGTCAGTGCTTCGAACAGAGGCAGCCCCGGCGCAGTGGTGCGCCAGCGTCTGGCAAGGAATTGCGTCTGATGCCCCAGCGACCGGAAAAAGCGCTGCGATGACGCGCTATCCTGACCACGCAGCAGAAAGATGCTGTGGTTGATCCAGCGGATCAGGCGGCGGCCCGTTATCTCGGGCGTCCACCCTGGCCCCGTACCGCGCCCGTAACGGTCGATCCACTCGAAGACCCACCGCTGTGCCAGAGCCCGCGCCCTTGTGTCCCCGACAGCCGCCAGATCGTCCAGCCAGGCGCAGCCCTGAATTTCGTCGATCACGTCCGGGCGGTCGGTCACGATATCCCAGACCGAGACATCGTTGCCTTGGGTCAGCGTGCCGGAAAACAGAAGATTGCCCGCCACAAGCTGACGGCCCCGCGCGAACAGCCCCACGGTGCGTGGCTCTGGCTGGCTGACGAATGCATGTGCTCCGCCGCCCCGAGCCGCCCGTCGGGCGTGCATCTGGTGCATGAAAGCGGTGCGCCGGGCACGCCATGTAAGCGGTTGCGACAAGTCTCGGTGCCTCTGGGATCGCGGCTGCGCCGCTTGTTATTGGCGACACTCTAGGGTGAAACCGCCCGTTTTGTCACGCAGGCTTTCGCAGCAACGCGATATAAAAGCCGTCCATCCCGCCAATATCCGGCCAGAGGTCAGGCCGCAGGCGCAGCCCGCCCTCTTCGGTGATCCACGCGGGGTCCACGCCGGGACGGTCAAGCGCTGCGCGATCCACGGTCAGACCGGTGTGGCGTGCAAGGGCTTCGTCCACCTGAACTTCGCCCTCGTCGGGCAACAGGCTGCAGGTGCAGAACAGCAGCGTTCCTCCGGGTTTCAGCAGCGTCAGCGCATGATCGATCAGACGGGCCTGCTGGTCGATCAGGGCGCCGAACTCCGACCCGTCCTTGGCATGCGGCAAGTCAGGGTGTCGGCGGATCGTGCCCGTGGCCGAACAGGGCGCGTCCAGCAGGACAGCGTCAAAGCCGGTCTCGTCGAAGGCAAAGGCATCTGACACGACGGTGCGCGCCGAAAGCCCCGTCCGCGCAAGGTTATCCTCGATCCGCTTCATCCGCACGGGCGACAGGTCCACCGCCGTCACCTCGGCCCCGGCTGCGGCAAGTTGCATCGTCTTGCCGCCGGGTGCGGCGCAAAGGTCCAGCACCCTTTGCCCCGGCACGGGCGCAAGAATACGCACCGGCAAGGCCGCGGCTGCGTCCTGCACCCACCAGTCACCGGTGTCGAAACCGGGCAGGGTCGTAACCTGCACCGCCTGCGGCAGTCTGACGGTGCCGGTCTCCAGCACAATGCCGCCCGTGGCGTGGGCGACCGCCTCTGCATCACTCTTGGCCGTCAGGTCCAGCGGAGCACCGGCAAAATGCGCCCGTTCGATCCGGTCGACCGTTTGCCGCCCCCAAGCGGCAACAAGCGGCTGGCGCAGCCACTTCGGCGTGACCGGAACGGGCATCTTGCCCCAGTTTCCGATCTCTTCTGCAACCTTGCGCAGAACGGCGTTGACCAGCCCTTTCATCGCCGCAGTCCGCTTGTTGCGGCCCACGATTTCCACATAGGCGTTCACGACACCGTGCGCGGCCTCGCCCGCCACAAGCTCGACCGTCCCTAGCCGCAACGCGTTTTGCACGAAAAGCGGCGGGGTCTTCTTGAGATGCGATTTGGCCAACCGGTCTGCACGACCCATGCCGCGCAGGGCCTCGGTCACCAGTCTCTGGGCGCGTGCGCGATCCGGTGGGGCAAGCACATCAAGGCCCCCGCCGCCGATCACTTCGGACATCAACCGACCCTCGTCGGTAATGGCCTGCATCATCCGGTGCGCGGATTTGCGCACGTCCAAACCGCTCGTGTCACGCTTGTCTGTCATTCCATCGCCCGTATATCAGGTATCAGGTGCAAACAAGGAGACACCCCCGTGGACACCCCCGATCTGCCCCCCGCAGCCCAACGCGCACTTGCCGAAGCCGAAGAGCGGCGCAAGGCCGCCGCCAAAGAGATGCCGACCGAACTTGGCGGGCGCGACGGCCCCGAACCCGTCCGCTACGGCGACTGGGAGAAAAAGGGCATAGCCATCGACTTCTGACGCTCAGCGCAGTCGGAACGACGCGGAATCGCCTGCCCCCTGATCCGTGGTAAAGCGCATTTCGTCGCCTCTTACCTCGACCAGTTGGCAGTTGTAGGGAATGGGGTCGCCGCCCCAGGCCATCTCGCGGCAGAAAAAGCCATCCTGCCAGGACCACGTTCCGGTGACGTCCCAGCCCAACGCACCGCCTGCGATCTGCCCGTTCGGGGTTACTGTCAGGGCAAGGTTGTAAAGCCGGTGGGTCAACTGCTGCCCCTCCAGCATGGCCAGAAAGCGGCCCTGATCGGTGACAGGTTGCCAATCGGCGGCAGCCGTTGTCGCGGCGGCAGTCAGACCCAAGGCAAGAACAATATGTTTCATTCAAGGTACCTCCTTGCGGCGTGAAAATAGGTCAGCGCTGCAAGAAGGCGAAGATCGGGGGCGCGGTGGCGGCTAAAGGTCGCTCATCGCGCGGTCAAATCTGTCCTTGCCGCGTGCCCAGACCCCCGTGTCATCGGTCCCCAGATCAGCGAGATAGGGCCAAAGCTGATCTGCGAAGTCCTCGGAGCTTTCGCGCGGTATCATCGACGGAAGATTGTCGATCGCCGTCACGTCAAGCAGGGGCGTGTCATGGACGCGCAGCGCGGGGTCGTCCCAGGTTGTCACGCGGTCGTAAACCTTGATGGGTGAAAAGTCGCTGTCGGGATCGCAGGCGATATCACCGATCACCGTCAGTTGCCGGTCGCTCCTGGCCGCTGCCGCCGCCGGCACAAAGACAGGGGTTCCGGTTCGGGCAAGGATACAGTTGAGCAAAATGTCGTGCTGCAGGACCTCGGGAAAGGGCCCGCCGCTGGCCGTTTCGGCCATGTCCCACATTGTCGGGTCCATCCCCACGGCGCGGCAAAGGTCGGTCGCGCCCGTTCCGACCCTGCCCAGCGCCCCGATGATCAGGGCTGTCGGCACCTGTGCCGGCATGGCGCCCCGCAACTCCTGCAACAGCGCATCCGCCGACGGATAGGCCGTCACCACACCGGCGCGGCCCCCGTTCTGCTGCGCAAGCCAGCATTTCAACGCCACGGCAGCACCGGCATAGCCGGCCCAATAGCCGAAGGCCGCGATACGCCGCCCGGACGCATCGACCAGATACTCCAGATCCAGCAAAGTGCCGCCGCCCGCCTGAAACCGGCGCAGCAGGGCTTGTCCATCCGGCTGCCCCTTGAAGGCGTGCCCGAACATCACGTGGCGGTGGCGCAACGGCGTGCCGTCTGCCGGAAGCTCTTTCAACCCGAAGATCACTGCGTCCTCCGGTGCATCGGTCCAGCTGCCCTCGGGCGCGATCCTGCACCCGGCCCCGGCATAGGCGTCGGTCGGGATGCAACGGGTCGTGCTGTCCTCCAGCGTGACTGTAAAGCCGGCTGCCAGCAGCCCTTTTGCGCCGTCCGGCGTCAGCCCCACGCGCGCCTCATGATCGCGGCTTTCCGCGCGGACCCAAAGATGCGTCACAGGACGTCCCCCTCGGCGATGAGTTTCCGCACCGAGGGACGCTCTGTCATCATCGCGAACCACTCCGCAAGACGCGGCGTATCGGCAAGCGTCACGCTATCGCCTTCGGCCCAGCGCACCACGGCAAACATGTAGAAATCCGCAATCGTAGGCTCTGACCCTACCGCAAAGGGTGCAAAGGTCAGTGCATCCTCAAGATAACGGCAGCATCCCGCCATCGTTTCAGGCACCTTCGCCGCCATGTCCTGCCAGCTTTCGGCCCGGTCCGCCCAGCGTGCGCCGCGCATCTTGTGGGCGTGCGCCACGTGCATCGTGCTGGCCAGATAGAACATCACTTCGCGGACGCGCGCGCGGGCCATCAGGTCCTCGGGCAGGAACGCAGGACCGTGTGCTTCGGCCAGATAGGCCAGGATCGCCCCGGTTTCGGTCAGTACGCCCTTGTCCGTGGCAAGCGCAGGCACGCGGCCCTTGGGATTCAATGAAAGGTAGTCCGCGCTCCGCTGCCCCTCCGTGGCGAAGTCCACGATCCTGCGATCATGCGCCACGCCCAGTTCTTCCAGCAGAACCGCGACCGCGACCGCAACAGAGCCTTTTGACAGATAGAATGTCAGCATCGCCATCCCCTAGTAATGTGTCCGGATCGCCTGCCTGTCCGGATGATCCAGATGCGGCGTCGCGTTGAAACTGCCCAGGATCGGCCCGTGATCGGTGACGACGATCCGGTGGACGCTGGTATTGAAGATCGGCAGGGCCAGTTGCGCCATCTGCGGAATGTCCAGCTTCAGGATGCCCGACACCGCCTGCGCGATGATCCCGCCCGAGGTCACGCACAAGACCCGCCGTCCCGGTTGTGCGGCCAATGCGATGACCCCGGCCACGCGCTCGACGAAATCACCGTAGGGTTCTGCCCCCGCGATGCGCCCGTCCCGCCAGGCGGACAGCGTCGCCGGAAAATGCACGGCAAAATCCCCGGGCGAATTGCGCGGCGGCATATCCGGCAGGCGGTCCATCTCGTCGGTCAGATCGTAATAGGCGATCTCGTTCAGGCGCGGATCGGTGATCACATCGCCAAAGCCCAGTTGCGCCGCCGTTTCCTGCTGGCGACGCAGCGATCCCGCCATGACCGTGTCGAAGGCCCCGTCGTGTTCGGCCATCCACTGCCCCAGCAGCCGCGCCTGTTCGTGTCCCAACTCGGTCAGCCTGTCGTAATCGGCTTCCGTCTTGGCCGCGGAATTGGCCTGCCCGTGGCGGACCAGTGTTATTTCACCCATCGGTCACTCCTTTTTCCCAAGGGGTAGGGGGGACGCTCCGCAAAGACAACGCCCCAGCTTCATCTTGCCCCATAAACTCCCCCCGGAGGGTCCGGCGCAGCCTCACCCCAAGGCCAGAGAGGCAGGAGTCCCACTTTCCGCACCGGAAAAGCCTCCGCTCACTTGTTAAGGAATCCTTCACTTGCGATAACGATCCTCAACGAGCGGACAAAAAGAAACGGACCCCGATGCAGGCTGCCACGCTTCTGCGCGAAATTTTTGGCTATGATGCCTTCCGTCCGGGGCAAGAGGCGATCGTCGATGCCGTGACTGCAGGGCAGGATACGCTTGCGATCATGCCGACCGGTGGCGGCAAGTCGCTGTGCTTTCAACTGCCCGCGCTGGTCCGGCCCGGTGTCACGCTGGTGATCTCGCCGCTGATTGCCCTGATGCGTGATCAGGTGCGCGCACTGCAGTCGGCGGGTGTCGCCGCCGGTGCGCTGACCTCGGGCAATACCGACGCGGAAACCGACGCGGTCTGGCAGCAACTGGCCGCGGGCACGCTCAAACTGCTCTACATGGCGCCCGAGCGGCTTGCGTCCGGTGGGACGCACCGGATGCTGTCGCAGGCGGACGTCAGCCTTGTCGCTGTGGACGAGGCGCATTGCGTCAGCCAGTGGGGTCACGATTTCCGGCCCGATTATCTGCGGATCGGAGAGTTGCGCCGCACGCTCGACGTGCCGCTGGCCGCCTTCACCGCCACCGCCGACGCCGAAACGCGGCTCGAAATTACCGAAAAGCTGTTCGGCGGCGTCACCCCCACCACCTTTCTGCACGGCTTCGACCGCCCAAACATCCATCTGGCCTTCGCCGTCAAGGACGGCCCGCGCAACCAGATCCTGACCTTCGCCGCCGCCCGGAAAGGGCAGTCCGGCATCGTCTACTGTGGCACCCGCGCCAAGACCGAAACGCTGGCGCAGGCGCTGGGTCAGGCGGGACATACCGCCTGCGCCTATCACGGCGGGATGGAGGCGGATCAGCGCCGCCACGTCGAGGCCCGGTTCCAGCAGGAGGACGGGCTGATCGTCACGGCCACGGTCGCCTTCGGCATGGGCATCGACAAGCCTGACATCCGCTGGGTTGCCCACGCCGACCTGCCCAAAAGCATCGAAGCCTACTATCAGGAGATCGGCCGCGCGGGCCGTGACGGTGACCCGGCCGAGACGCTGACGCTGTTCGGACCCGACGACATCCGTTACCGCCGCCAGCAGATCGACGAAGGGCTGGCCCCGCCCGAACGCCGTGCCGCCGATCACGGGCGGCTGAACGCGCTTATGGGGCTGGCCGAAGCGCTGAAATGCCGGCGGCAGAACCTTCTGTCCTATTTCGGGGAAGACACACCGCCCTGCGGCCATTGCGATCTGTGCAACAAGCCCGCCGAAACCTTCGACGGCACGACGCCGGTGCGGATGGCCCTGTCCGCTGCCCTGCGGACCGAGGAATGGTTCGGTGCCGGTCACCTGATTGACATCCTGCTGGGGGCCAACACCGACAAGATCCGGCAACGCGGCCACGACAGCCTGCCGACCTACGGTGTCGGCAAGGACTACGACAAGCGCCAGTGGCAGGCGATCTTCCGGCAGATGATGGGTCACGACCTGATGCGCCCCGACCCCGACCGGCACGGCGCGCTGCGCATGACCGAAGCGGCCCGCCCGATCCTGCGCGGTGAGGCACGGATCGAGCTGCGCCGCGACACGATCACCGCCGCCCGTGGCACCGGCCCCGCCGTGCGGCAGATGGTCAGCGAAGAGGATGCGCCGCTTCTGTCCGCGCTCAAGGCCAAGCGTCGCGCGCTGGCCGAGAAGCAGGGCGTGCCCGCCTATATCGTCTTCAACGACCGCAGTCTGATCGAGATGGCTGAAAAGCGCCCGATGACGCTGGATGACATGGCCCGCATCGGCGGGGTCGGGGCCAAAAAGCTCGACACTTACGGGCGCGACTTTCTCTCGGTCATCGCGGGCGAGGCCGAGGCCCTGCATCCCGCGCGAATGAAGCTGGCAGGCCGGACCGAAGGCGCGGTCTACGACCGCTTGCTGGCTGCGCAGGCCGAGTTGCAACGCGGAGAGGACGGCACCGGCAAGCCGATGACCTGTTCGGCGGCTCAGCTGGCGAAGGTGGCACAACTGCGCCAGCCCGATCGCGACAGCCTGACGCGACTGATTGGCGACCGTCACGCCGACCGCTTCGGCGACGCTTTCCTCGCTGTGCTTCAAGGCGCCTGAACACGTCCGCGTGATTTGGGCGCGAGGTGGGAAACTCTTGCGGCAGTTCAGTCGTTTCTCATTCCAGAACGCGGCCAAGACCGGTCCGCGACCAACGGGAGACCCACTATGAAAACATCAATCTTCACCGCCGCTGCTGTCGCCACCACTGCCGCCTTCGGCACGATGGCCCACGCCGAGGCACACGCAATGGTAAACCCCACCGTCGGTGGTGCCGAAATGAGCGCCGACATGAATATCGTGGAAAATGCGGTGAACTCGCCGATCAACACGACGCTGGTTGCAGCCGTGCAGGCCGCCGGTCTCGTCGAGACCTTGGCAGGCGAAGGCCCGTTCACGGTTTTCGCACCGACAGATGATGCCTTTGCCGCACTGGATCAGGATCAGCTTGCTTCCCTTCTCGAGCCCGAAAATCAGGCCGCGCTACAGCAGATCCTGACCTGCCACGTCGTGGCCGCCGATGCGATGTCCGACGACATCCTGACGATGATCGAGGATGATGGCGGTGCCCGCATGATCGAAACCGTGGGTGGCTGCATGCTGACCGCGTCGCTTGACGGGAGCAACATCACCATTACCGACGAGCGTGGTCAGGTCGCACAGATCGAAGTGGCTGACGTCGACCAGTCGAACGGTGTCATCCACGTGATCGACACGGTGCTTCTGCCTGCAGAAATGTAAGACAAAGTCGCGCCTACCGGCGCTTTGCAGATCAGGGGCGGGCTTTCGGGCCCGCCTCTTTTTTTAGAGTGTTTCCTCTTATGGGCGGGGCAAGCGGTTTCAGGGTCAATCGCTGGAAAGGGTCGGTTTTGCGAGACTTTTTTGTCTTGTCCGCATACGATTGTGTCAGCAATCCGTTATATGGGTCCAGACCGTTATGTTCTCATTGTCTATCGACGATCCCACTCGGATCACGCCGGGCGACCCTGCCCCCAGTTTTTATCAGCGCAGTTTTGCCAATCCTCGCTATGCCTTCAACAGTGCTGCGGGGCGTTATCTGGTGCTTTGCTTTTTCGGCAGCGGGGCTGACGCGCAGGCGCAGGCCGCGGTGCAAGGGGCCTATGACCGGCCCGACATCTTCAATGACCCGAATGCATCTTTCTTCGGTGTCAGCATCGACCCCGAGGACGAAACGTCCGGGCGGGTAACGAACAGGCTTCCTGGATATCGACATTTCTGGGATTTTGACCTGACCGTTTCGCGTCTCTATGGGATTGCGTCGAAAGATGCGGATCCGGGTGAGGGGGCTACTTCGCTTGCGCGTCGATGGGTCATTATCGATCCGACCATGCGTGTGCTGTCCGTCATCCCTTTCCGCGAGGATCAAGGCGATCTGGCCGAGGTGATGAAACTGCTGGAGGAACTGCCCCCGCCGGATCGCTTCGCGGGCACCGAGATAATGGCGCCGATCCTTTTTCTGCCCCGTGTCTTCGAGCCTGAATTGTGTCGCCATCTGATCGGCCTTTATGAGGCGCAGGGTGGCGAGGAAAGCGGCTTCATGCGCGAGGTGGACGGGCGCACAGTCGGCTTGACCGATCCGGGGTTCAAGCGGCGTAAGGATTACACAATCAACGACCGCGAGCTTGTCTCTGCCCTGAGGACGCGCTTTCTGCGGCGGGTGATCCCCGAGATTGCGAAGGTTCACCATTTCCGGGCAACCCGGATGGAGCGCTATATTGTCTCCTGCTATGCGGCGGAAGACGGCGGGCATTTTGCGGCCCACCGGGACAACACGACCAAGGGCACGGCACACCGGCGCTTTGCTGTTTCCGTGAACCTCAACGATGAATTCGAGGGTGGCGAGGTCAGCTTTCCCGAATACGGCCCGCGCAGTTTCAAAGCCCCGCCGGGCGGTGCGGTCGTGTTCTCGTGCTCGCTGTTGCACAAGGTCAGCAAGGTGACGGAAGGACGTCGCTTCGCCTTCCTGCCGTTCCTCTATGATGACGAGGCCGCCCGCATACGCGAGCAGAACGCGCGCTTTGTCGGGGAAAAAGGTTCGACGTTTCGCGCCGACAAAGGGACCGCCCCAAAGGGTTGAGGGCGTTCTCGGGCACCCGGGCAAGTCCTGTGGATCATCCGCGTGATCGGTGCCGTGCTTTTGCCCTGAACCGGTTCGGACCCTGTCAGGCCCGGGTGGCTGGAACGGCCTAACCTACCAGAAGCCGTGCTTCATGCTTCTTGAGCGAGCGCCGCGAGGACTTGTATGTTCCAGAGCGTTCCGTCTCGGCCACTTGGGGGAAAAGCTCGAAGATTTCTTTGCGTTGCGCGCTGTCCATGCCGGCAAGCGTCTGCTGTCCTGGCTGGAAGCTTTCGGTCCAGGTGCCGTTGGACAGAACCACTTCGTGTTGATCGAACATGAAGTGGATGTAGCTCACGGAACTTGCCTCGACGATATCGATGCCTTCCATGCCTGTCAGGTGCTTGGCGGCGGCCAGAACTTCGCGGTCCTCGAAATAGAGAGCCGTCTTCTCGTTGTTCATCAGAAGGCGATGCTGCGGCGAGACCAACAAATCACGCATCGGCAGACCATGACCAAGCGCGCCCTCACGAATCAGCACCGGCTTGAGATGGGGTGCCCTGGCCAATTCCCCACCACTCAGCAAGCGGCGGCCAACCCACCGGATTTCCTGAACGCCATGGTCGCGTGTGATGATGCGGTCGCCTTTGCGCAGATCCTCGACAAGGCGCTCGCCCGTCGACGTCGCGATCAGCGTCCCCGGTGTGAAACAGGGTATATCGCCTTCCTCGAGAAGAAAGACTGTGCCGTTGAAGTCGCCTTCGATTTCCGGGAAGTCCGCGAATATCATCAGCTGCTCGCCGCTCTCAAGCTCGATCAAGGCATAAGTCGGCGGATTATCTGCTGAATATTGCGGATAATCATTGTAGAAGTTGCTGTTCTGCGCCGCCGGCGTGAAGGTCCCGGAAGAGACGATCTCGAATTCTGTCTGCGACGAACCACCGTCAAGGCTGACCTGATCGGCAAGCCACCAATTTTCATCGTTGAACGTCAGCTCCGCGCCAGCGTCTCCGTGGCTGGTGCCGTCCTCCCCGATTCCACTGCTTGGCGTGAACTTCACATTCGGCCCGGACACCTTGAAGGTGCCGAAGGCTGCGTTGAAAATCGAGGTGTCGGACATGCTTGGGCCTTTCTACAGGTGTAATTTATCTCCGTAATGAGCACTGGTTACTAATTTTCTCATATGTTAACAGAAAGTTAGCAATTATCCACTCCAAGCACGGCGATATTTGTCCACGCTTGGGAAACACACTGTTTCTCAGGTAGATCAAATCAGGATGCCTGCTCTCGGACTTGCTGTGGCTGCAGTTTATCTCTTGCACGATCGAGGGGGCGGTTCCAACCTTTACAGTCACGTCCTCCACTGCGGCCGCCTGACACCTTTTCCTCTCTGTCCGGCGTGATACACCCCACCGAAAGAATGAGGATCCGATGCTCGTCACACTTTCGCCTGCCAAGTCGCTTGACCTTTCGCCTGTGGACGCAGCCCCGACCGAACCCGCCTTCGCAGCCGACGCGGTGCGGCTGGCCAAGACGATGCGGGGGCAGACGCTCAAGGGGCTCAAGGCGATGATGGGCCTGTCGGACGATCTGGCACGCCTCAACCGGGACCGCTTCCGCGACTTTGTCGATGACCCGGACGGGTCCGACGTGAAACCGGCGGCGCTGGCCTTCAACGGCGACACCTATCAGGGGCTTGAGGCGAAAACGCTCTCTGCCGATGACATGGCCTATGCACAGGATCACCTTTGCATCCTGTCCGGCCTTTACGGCATCCTGCGCCCACTGGACGCGATCCAACCCTACCGGCTGGAGATGGGATCGAAGGTCAAGACCCGGCGGGGCGCCACGCTTTACGACTACTGGGGTGACCGGATTGCGAAACACCTGAACGACCGTGCGGCAGAGCAGGGCACCGATACGCTGGTGAACTGCGCCAGCCAGGAATACTTTGGCGCAGCGGACCGCAAGGCGTTGAAACTGCGTGTCGTTACCCCGCAATTCATGGAGGTCAAGGACGACCGCCCCCGCATCGTCAGCTTTTTCGCCAAGCGGGCGCGGGGTGCGATGGCCCGGTTCATCGTCGAAAACCGTGTGACGGATGTGCAGGGTCTGCAGGATTTCCACTCCGGCGGCTACGCCTACGATGCCGATTTGTCCGAACCTGACAAACCCGTCTTCCTGCGCGACTACCCGTCCTGACAGGACCGGACGTCCGGAATACCTGACCACCGTCTCCGTTGCCCGAATCCCCTGTGGCGTGCAACGCTCCCTGCATTGCATGAACGGAGATTGCACGATGGTCCGCCTTTTCCTTGCCTTGATGATCGCCCTTTTCGCCACCGCCACATGGGCCGAGGTGCCCGACCGGCGGATCGCCGTGTCGCGGAACCTGGATTTCTACGGCTCGGACCTGCAGACCATCTTCGACTCAACGCTGAACGCCTGTCAGGCCGCCTGTATGGAAAACAGCCAGTGCAGCGCCTTCACCTACAACCAACGCTCCAGCGCATGTTTCCTGAAATCCAGCGTCTCGTCGGTCGAGTTCTACGAAGGGGCGATCTCGGCCCGTGTCTATGCCACGGCACACACCGTTCTGGCGCAGGCCGCCGCGCGGAACGCCGACCTTGCCTTCCTGACCGACAGCGACTTTGACCAGGCTGCGGATATTGCCCGAACGCTCGGGCGCTTTCATGCCATCGACGAACAGTCCGCAGCGGACCTGCTGGATATGGCAACCGTGCGCCGCGCGGCCGGCGATACGCTTGCGGCGCTGAGGTTGACAGGTGCCGCCCTGACCCTGACGGACAACGCTGCCGACTGGGTCGAATATGCCCGCCTTGCGCAACTGCTGACCGCCGACAATGACACGCACCGCGCCGCGCGCGAAAGGGCTGTGCCGGCGGCCATCGCGGGCTACCAGCGCGCTCTGAACGATGGCCTGCGCGTGGCTGCCCTGCTGGAACTGGCTCGCGCGCTCGAAGGCGACGACCGTGGCCGGACGATGATCCCGGCGCTGCGGCTTGCGCAAAACATCCAGCCCCGCCGCGATGTCGAAGTCGCGCTGGAGGATGCCATCGGCAAATACGGCTTCCGAGTCGTGGACACGCAGGTCGAAAGCGACAGCGCCACGCCCCGCATCTGTGCGGAATTCTCCGAGGACCTGATCGCGGCGGGCACGGATTATACGCCCTATGTGAACCTGCCAGACGCTGCGTTGGTGGTGCAGGTCAACGACGGCCAGCTTTGCATCGATGGCGTGCGCCACGGCGAACGCTACCGCGTCGTCCTGCGTCAGGGCCTGCCGGGTGCGAACGGCGAAACCCTTGCCCGCGATGTCGAACTTGGGCTTTACGTCCGCGATCGCTCGCCCGCCGTGCGCTTTACCTCGCAGGCCTATGTCTTGCCCCGCGCGGGGGACGTCGCGGTGCCGGTCGAAACGGTCAACATCACCGAGGTCGACCTGACCCTGCGCCGCCTGTTCGACCGCAACATCGTCCGCGCCATGCAGAACAGGATGCTGAACCGCCAGCTTTACGATTACGAACAGCGGCAGATGGATGACGAGATGGCGACGCGCATCTGGGACGGTGCGGTCACGGTGACCGGCGATCTGAATGCCGACGCCACCACGCGGATCCCGATGTCCGAAGCGCTGGAGGGGCAACCAGCCGGGGTCTACGCCCTGTCCGCTGAAATCCCCGGTGCTGATTCCTACGACAATCCGCCCGCGACCCAGTGGTTCATCCTGACCGATCTGGGGCTTGCGACATGGCTGGGCAACGACGGGCTGACTGTCATGGTGCGCAGCCTTGCCGACGCCAGCGCCGTCGAGGGCAGCACCGTCACACTGATCTCCGAAGGCAACGCCGTGCTGGGCACCGCCGCATCAGACGAATCCGGCGCCGCCATGTTCCCACCCGGACTGACGCGAGGCATGGGCACTGACACGCCCGCTCTTGTCACGGTCGAGATGGGCGACGACATGGCCTATCTGTCGCTGAACGATCCTGCTTTCGATCTGTCCGACCGCGGCGTCGAGGGGCGCGAACCCGCGGCTGCCATCGACACCTTTCTTGCCACGGATCGCGGTGCCTACCGCGCGGGCGAGACGATCCACGCCACCGCCCTGATGCGCAACAGCACCGCGCAGGCGGTGTGGGATGTGCCCCTGACCGCGATCCTGACCCGGCCCGACGGGGTCGAGTATAGCCGCACGATATCGACGACCGGTGTGGCGGGCGGCCATGTCTTCGCGCTGCCCGTGGCTGACACTGCCCCACGCGGCACCTGGCGTGTCGCTGTTCTTGCCGACACCGACGCACCGCCGCTGGCCACGCAAAGCGTTCTGGTCGAAGACTTCCTGCCAGAGCGTATCGACTTTGACCTGTCCCTGCCTGACGGGTTGCGGCTTGGGGACGATCCCATGCTGTCGGTCGAGGCCCGCTATCTTTTCGGAGCGCCCGCCAGCGATCTCGACGTGGAAGGCGAAGCGCTGTTGCGTCCGTCTCAGACCGTCGCGGGGTGGGACGGCTACCGCTTTGGCCGCTATGATGATCCGGTCGATGCAGAACTATCGTATCTCGATGTGGTGCAGACCGATGCAGCCGGTGCGGCACGGCTTTTCGTCGATATGCCAGACATCGCTGCGACCCAGCCGATGGAGCTTCGCGTCACCGCCCGCGTCACCGAAGGCTCGGGCCGCCCGGTCGAACGCCAGATCACCGCGCCCGTTCTGCCGTCCCGCGACATGATCGGGATTTCACCGCTGTTCGATGGGGTGGTGGGCGAAGGCGCGATGGCGGGCTTTGACCTTGTCGCCCTGTCTCCCGACCTTGACCCGACCGGGATGGACGTCGTCTGGACCGTCAACCGCGTCGAGACCCGCTACCAGTGGTATTCGCTCTATGGCGACTGGATGTGGGAACCGGTCACCAGCCGCGAACGCGTCGCCACGGGCTCGGCGACGCTGGGCCAGCCGGTGACGGTGCAGGCGCCCGTCGATTGGGGCCGCTACGAGATCGTGGTGGAAAAGGCCGGTGGTGATTATGCCTCTGCGTCAATGGGCTTCGACGCAGGATGGCATGCGCCCGCCACTGCGCGGGACACGCCGGACGTGCTGCAAGCCTCTCTTGATGCGGAAAGCTATGCGGTCGGGGACACGGCCATGTTCCGTGTCGTCCCACGCTATGCAGGCAAGGCCTTGGTCACTGTGATGACCGACCGCGTGATCTCGATGGAAACCTTTGATGTCAGCGAAGGCGAGACCGTGATCCCGCTGGCCGTCACCGATGACTGGGGTGCGGGGGCCTATGTGTCGGCCACCGTGATCCGCCCGATGGATGCGGATGCGGGCCGCAGTCCCGCACGCGCGCTGGGGCTGGGCTATGCGCAGGTCGATCCCGGCGATGCGGCCTTGTCCGTCAGCCTTGACGCGCCGGACCAGATGCAGCCGCGACAGGCGCTGGATGTCGGCATCACCGTCGATGGCGTAGCGCCCGGTGACACGGCCTACGTCACCCTTGCCGCCGTCGATGTGGGTATTCTGAACCTCACAGGCTTCGATGCCCCCGACCCGCAAGGCCATTACTTTGGCCAGCGCAAGCTGGGGGTCGAGATGCGCGACCTTTACGGGCGGCTGATCGACGGCATGAACGGTGCGATGGGCACCGTCCGGTCCGGTGGCGACGCGATGGGCAGTATGGGCATGCAAAGCCCGCCGCCGACGGAAGAGCTTGTCGCCTATTTCACCGGCCCGCTGACCGTGGGCGCGGACGGCACGGCGACCGCCCGCATCGACCTTCCCGCTTTCAACGGCACCGTCAAGCTGATGGCCATCGCATGGAGCGACAGTGGGATAGGGCAGGCCGACCGCGACGTTCTGGTGCGCGACCCTGTCGTGCTGACGGCCTCTGTCCCGCGCTTTCTGGCCCCCGGCGACCAAAGCCGGATGCTGCTGGAAATTCAGCACGCCGATGGACCTGCGGGCGAGTTCGGTCTGGGGCTGCTGTCAGATGGACTTGCCGTTGACACGCGCGGCCTGCCGACCTCGTTCACGCTGGCCGAGGGTGGCAAGGAAACCTTCGAAGTCCCCTTCGGTGCGCTTGACCCCGGCACGCCAAGGCTGACCGTGGTGCTGACCACACCCGACGGCGACAGCCTTGCCAAGGACATGACGGTGCCCGTGCTGGTGAACGACCCCGAAATCAGCCGCGTATCGCGCTTTACGCTTGCCGCTGGCGATACCTTCACCTTCGACGATCAGGTCTTTGCCGGGTTCGCCCCCGGCACCGGCAGCGCGACGCTGTCGGTCGGACCGCTGGCCCGTTTCGACGCACCCGGCCTGTTGCGCGCGCTCGACCGCTATCCTTACGGCTGCACGGAACAGATCACCTCGCAGGCGATGCCGTTGCTCTACATGTCTTCTGTGGCGGGGGCGATGGGTCTGGCCAGCGCCGCCGACGTGGCCGACCGGGTCGATCAGGCGATCCTTGAAGTGACCGCCAATCAGGCGCGCAACGGCGGCTTCGGCCTTTGGCGCGCGACTTCCGGCGATCTGTGGCTTGCGGCCTATGTCACCGACTTCCTCAGCCGTGCGCGTCTGCAGGGGTTCACGGTGCCTGACATCGCCTTCGACAGCGCCATCGACCACCTGCGCAACGCGGTGAACTACTATCCCGATTTCGAAGCAGGTGGCGAGGATCTGGCCTATGCGCTGATGGTCCTGGCCCGTGAAGGTGCGGCGAACGTGGGCGATCTGCGCTACTACGCCGACGAAAAAGCCGACGCGTTCGGCTCGCCTGCGGCACAGGCGCAGCTTGGCATGGCGCTGTCGCTTTACGGCGACCCGCGCCGCGCCGACGCCATGTTCGCTTTTGCCGAAAACCGGCTGGCGCGTCTGTCACCCCCGCCTGCCGCTCGGTCCCTCTGGCGTGCCGATTATGGCACCAACCGCCGTGACGCTGCCGCCGTTCTGGCTCTGGCCACCGAGGCGGGCAGCATGGCGGTCGACACCGGGGCCATCGCGCAGGGGCTCGCGCGGGAAACCGGTCGCGCCTCGACGCAAGAGGCGGCGTGGACGCTGCTGGCCGCCAACGCGATGATCGACGATCTGCGCACGGCGGGCATCACCGTGGACGGGGCTGCCCCCGACGGACCCATCGTGCGCCTGCGCGAACAGCAAGTTGCCAGCGCGCCGGTGCGCGTTTCGAACGGCAGTGACGCGGCGACCGAGGTGACTGTGACCAGCTTCGGCGTGCCCGACGATCCGCTGCCCGCCGGGGGCAACGGCTATTCCATCACGCGCGCATACTACACGACCGACGGGGTGCCCGCAGATCCCTCAACCGTTGCCAGCGGTGAGCGGCTGGTCGCGGTCCTGACCGTCGTTCCTTTCGGCCAGCAAGAGGCGCGGCTGATGGTGGATGACCCAATGCCCGCCGGGTTCGAGATCGACAACCCGAACCTTCTGCGCAGCGGTGACATTGCCCGTCTCGACTGGCTGGATATCGCACCGACGCAAACCGCCGAATTCCGTTCCGACCGCTTCCTTGCAGCGGTGGATTGGCGGTCGAACGCGTCGTTCCAGCTGGCTTATATCGTCCGCGCCGTGTCGCCCGGCACGTTCCATCATCCGGCGGCCAGCGTCGAGGACATGTATCGCCCACAATTGCGCGCACGCACCGACGCGGGCCGGGTGACGGTCACCGACTGATGCGCTGGCTTCTGGCCCTTGCGCTTGCGCTCTGGACGTTGGGTCTGGGGCGTGACGCCTTCGACCGCTGGATCGATGCGACGGATGTGTCGCCCCTGCGGGCCGAGACGGGGGTCGAGGTGCTGGATCACAGGGGCCAGCTTCTGCGCGCCTATCAGGTGGGCGAAGGGCGGTGGCGGCTGACGGTCAGCCTCGATGGTGTGGACCCCACCTATCTGGCGATGCTGATCCGGTACGAAGACAAGCGGTTCTACGACCATCCGGGCGTCGATTTTCGGGCCGTGGGGCGGGCTGCGGCGCAGGCGCTGCGGAACGGACGGATCATCTCGGGCGGCTCGACCCTGACGATGCAGGTGGCCCGCATCCTCGAAGACGGACCGACCGGCGAATGGCAGGGCAAGCTGCGGCAGCTGCGTGTGGCGTTGGCACTGGAGCGGCACCTGACCAAGGACGAGATCCTGACGCTTTACGTCAATCGCGCGCCCTTTGGCGGCAACCTTGAAGGCGTGCGCGCCGCCTCGCTTGCGTGGTTCGGCAAGCCGCCCCGGCGGTTGACGCCCGCGCAATCCGCCCTGCTGGTGGCCCTGCCGCAAAGTCCCGAACGTCGCCGCCCGGACCGAGCGGCAGATGCGGCGACCGAGGCCCGCGACCGCGTTCTGGTCCGGATGCAGCGCGACGGTGTGTTGACCAGCGACGCGGTGCAGGCCGCCATGCGCCTGCCGGTGCCCCCCACCCGCCACGCCTTTCCTGCCACCGCTCCGCATCTGGCTGATAGGGTGCTGGCGGAAGAACCGCTGGCCGAGGTGCATCACCTGACCATCGACCGTGACCTGCAGATCGCGATGGAGACCCTTGCGACCGGGGCCGTCAGGGATCGCAGTGACCGTCTGCAGATCGCGCTGATCGCGGCCGATCACACGACAGGCAAGATCCTCGCCTCTGTCGGTTCGGCAGGGTACGAGGCGGACGGGCGGAACGGCTTCATCGACCTCACGCAAGCGGCGCGGTCACCGGGGTCGGCCCTGAAACCGTTGGTCTACGGTCTGGGCTTTGATCGCGGGCTGATCCATCCCGAAACCCTGATCGTGGATCGTCCGACCGATTTCGATGGCTACCGTCCGCAGAACTTTGACGGGTTCTTTCGGGGCGAATTGCGGGTCAGGCAGGCTTTGCAGCAATCGCTGAATATCCCCGTGGTTGCGGTGCTGCAGGCCATCGGACCGCACCATCTGATTGCCGCAATGCGCCGCGCCGGAACCGATCCACAGGTTCCGGGTGGTGTGCCCGGTCTGGCCGTGGCGCTGGGTGGTGTCGGGCTGACCCTGCAGGATCTGACGCTTCTCTATGCCAGCATCGCGCAGGGCGGGACAGCTGCAGACCTGCGGCACAGGCCCGACCCCACCACAGGTTTCGCGCCCCGCCGCGTGATGGGGGACGTCGCTGCATGGCACGTCGCCGACATACTCCGCGAGGTGCCGCGCCCCGCTGGCGTGCAAGGCACCGGCATCGCCTTCAAGACCGGCACTTCCTACGGTCACCGCGACGCATGGGCCATGGGTTTTGACGGGCAGCATGTGGTGGGGGTCTGGATCGGGCGGGCTGACGGCACCCCGGTGCCGGGCGTCTTCGGGGGCGACCTTGCGGCACCGGTTCTTTTCGATGCCTTCGCCCGTCTGGGGCAGGTCACGCCGCTGCCGTCTCCGCCGCCCGATACGCTGCTGTCGCCGACCGCGCGGTTGCCGCAACCGCTGCGTCAGTTCTCACCTTTCGGCGCGAAACAGTCCGACGGGCCGCGCATCGCCTTCCCGCCCGATGGCGCGCTGATCGAAGGAGAAAGCCTCAGTGCCAAGGTCCGCGACGGGCAGGCGCCGTTCACATGGCTGGCGAACGGCGTGCCGGTGGCGACGGGCCACGCGCGCGAGGTTGCGCTGCCCGGGATGGGGCCGGGGTTTTCGGCGCTGACGGTGATCGACGCGCAAGGCCGCACGGCGCGCGCTGCGTTCGAACTGCGTCCCGGCGGCTGAAGTCGGTCGCGGGGCAGATCAGAGCCGCTCGATGGCCAGCGCGATCCCCTGACCGCCACCGATGCACATGGTGATCAGGGCGCGTTTGCCGCCCGTGCGCTGCAACTCATGCATCGCCTTCACCGTGATGATCGCCCCCGTGGCCCCCACGGGATGCCCCAGCGCGATGGCCCCGCCGTTCGGATTCACCCGTGCGGGATCGAACCCCAGTGCCTGCGATACGGCCAACGCCTGCGCGGCGAAGGCTTCGTTGGATTCGATCACGTCGAAATCCCCGACCGACAGGCCCGTGCGCTCCAGCAGGTTGCGCACCGCAGGCACCGGCCCGATGCCCATCACCTCGGGCCGCACGCCCGCGTGGGCATAGCCCAGCACGCGGAACAGCGGCGTCAGCCCCAACCGGTCGGCGGCATCCGCCGTGGCAAGGGTAATGGCCGCCGCGCCGTCATTGAGACCCGACGCGTTCCCCGCTGTCACCGTGCCGTCCTTGCGGAAGGCGGGCCGCAGCCCGGCCAGCGCATCGGCGGTGGTGGCCTTGGGGTGTTCATCGGTATCGACGGCCACGACCCCGCGCCGTGTCTTCACCTCGACCGGCGCGATCTGATCCGCGAAATGCCCATCCGCAATCGCCGATGCCGCCCGCTGCTGGCTGTCCAGCGCAAAGGCATCCTGTGCCGCGCGGCTGATGCCATGCTCGCCCGACACGTTTTCCGCCGTCACGCCCATGTGGCCCGTGCCGAAGGGGCAGTTCAGCGCGCCCAGCATCATGTCGCGGCTGGTCATGTCACCCATCTTGGCACCCCAGCGCGTGTCATTGGTGATGAAGGGCGACCGGCTCATGCTTTCGGCCCCGCCCGCCAGCGCGACCTCGGCGTCGCCCAGTTGCAGGGCCTGCACCATCGACACGATCGCCTGCACGCCTGACCCGCAAAGCCGGTTCACGTTCATCGCCGGGGTCGTGTCCGGCACGCCTGCATCCATCGCCGCCACGCGGGACAGGTACATGTCGCGCGGTTCGGTGTTGATGACATGGCCGAACGCCACCTGCCCGATCTGCGGGCCATCAAGCCCTGCCCGCTCCAGCGCGGCACGGGCCACGGTGGCCCCAAGGGCGATCGGCGGCACAGAGGCGAGCGATCCGCCGAAGCTGCCGATGGCGGTGCGTGCGCCGCTGAGAATGACGATATCCTGCATGCTGTCCTCCTGATCCTGTGAGGGCTACAGTAACGGGCGCTTTGCCGCAGGCCAGCGAAACACCACGTCACAGGGCTTGGCCTGACCTGCCCAAGCTATAAGTTGCGTGTATGCTTCTGGATGTCCGTCACCTGACCAAGACCTATGACACGGCTGACGGCACCTTCACGGTGCTGTCAGGCATCGACATGACGCTTGATGCGGGCCGCACGCTGGCGCTGACCGGCGAAAGCGGTAGCGGCAAAAGCACGTTGCTGCACCTCATTGGCGGTCTGGACACGCCTGACGCGGGTGAAATCCTGCTCGATGGCGCGGATGTGGCCGCGATGGACGACGCGGCACGGGCCAAGGTGCGGCGCGGCACCGTCGGCGTCGTATTCCAGCAGTTCAACCTGATCCCCAGCCTGACCGTCGCCGCCAACATCGGCTTTCAGGCGCGGCTGGCGGGCCGCGACGCCCCCGGCGCGACCGAGGCGTTGGCCGATAAACTGGGCCTGACAGAACAGCTGTCCAAATATCCCGAACAGCTGTCGGGCGGGCAGCAACAGCGCGTCGCCATCGCGCGGACGCTGGCCGCAAAGCCGCGTCTGGTGCTGGCGGATGAGCCGACCGGCAACCTTGACGAGGCGACGGCAGCCAATGTGCTGGATCTGATGCGCGATCTGGTGACCGAAACCGGGGCTGCGCTGATGATGGTCACCCATTCCGACGCACTGGCCAGCCGGATGGAACGGCGGCTGCATCTGGCGCAGGGCCGGATCGCGTGAACCGGACGATCCTGTCCGCGCTGCTGTCGCACTGGTGGCGCAACCGGATGCAGCTGTTCACGCTGCTGGCAGGTCTGGCGCTTGCAACTGCACTGTGGTCCGGCGTTCAGGCGATCAACTCTGAGGCGCGGGCCAGCTACGATGCGGCAGCGCAGACGCTGGGCGAAGGGCAATACGACCAGATCCGGCGCAGCGACGGGGGGTTGATCGCGGATGCCACCTATATCGACCTGCGTCGCGCGGGCCTGCGCGTCAGCCCGGTGATCGAGGATCGCCTGAACGGCGTGCGTCTTGTCGGCGTCGATCCCCTGACCGCCCCCGGTGGCATCGGCCCGGTGGACGTGACGAACGATGACTTCAACGCCTTCCTGACCGGGCGCGGGCAGGTCTATGGCACCGCAGCCGCTTTGGCAGACGTGGGTGAGATCGACGCGGACAAGGTCATATCACCCGACGTCGCCCCCGGCACCCTGCTGACCGACATTGCCGTGGCCCAACGCCTGCTGGACCGCGCGGACGGTTTCGACCGTCTGATCGTGGTGCCGGGTCAGACCCTGCTGCAACCCGCGCTGGCCGATATTGCGCCGGACCTCACCCGGCAAGGCGCGCAGGGGGCCGACAACGATCTGGCGCAACTGACCGACAGCTTTCACCTGAACCTGACGGCCTTCGGCCTTTTGTCCTTTGCCGTTGGCATCTTCATCGTGAACGGTGCGATCGGCCTTGCCTTCGAGCAGCGGCGTCCCGTCGTCCGCACGCTGCGGGCGCTGGGCGTGCCGCTTGACCGGCTGCTCTGGATGACCGCGCTGGAACTCTGCGTCTTCGCGTTGGTCGCGGGCGGTATCGGCGTGGCGATGGGCTATGGCATCGCATCGCTGCTCTTGCCGGATGTCGCGGCGACGCTGCGGGGCCTTTACGGCGCGCAAGTCGCAGGCACCCTGTCGATCCGGCCCCTCTGGTGGCTGTCCAGCCTTGCCATTGCCTTGGGCGGCACCGCCCTTGCGGCGGGCGCTGCGTTCTGGCGGCTTTATCACATGCCGCTTCTAGCGGCGGGGCAGCAGCGGGCACTGGCGATGGCCGCCGGTCGCAGCGCACGCTGGCAGGCATGGTCAGCACTGGTCCTGCTGACGGTGGCGGCGGCGCTTGTGGCGGCCGTGGCCGTCGCCGGGCTGGAGCAGGGACTGGTCGCGGGTTTTGCCATGCTGGCCTGCCTGTTGATCGGTGCGGCGCTGGCATTGCCCTATCTCCTCGACCGGGTGCTCACACTCGGTCAGGCGATGGCGCGGGGCGTGCTGCCGCAATGGTTCTGGGCCGACACGCGCCAGCAGCTTCCGGGCCTGTCGCTGGCGCTGATGGCGCTTTTGCTGGCGATGTCGGCCAATATCGGTGTCTCGACGATGGTATCCAGCTTTCGCCAGACCTTTGTCGATTTCCTTGACCAGCGGCTTGCAGCCGAGCTTTACGTCACCGCCGAAGACGCAGCACAGGCGCAAGCCCTCCAGACCTTTACGGCCACCCGCACCCGCGCGATCCTGCCGATCCAGTCGGCCGAGATCACCCTTGCGGACACGCCGGTGTCACTTCTGGGGGCCCGCGACGATACCACCTACCGCGAGAACTGGGCGTTCCTTGCCAGCAGCCCCGCGCCTTGGGACGCCATCGCCGCCGGTGAGGCCATCGCCATCAACGAACAGCTATGGCGGCGCACGGCGCTGGACATCGGACAGGAGGTCGCGATCAAAGGCCGGACGTTTGCCATCGCGGCGGTCTACAGCGATTACGGCAATCCGCTTGGGCAGGCGATCATGACCGAACCTGCGTTTCAGGGTCTCTTTCCCGAGGTGACCGCCCTGTCATTCGGTCTGCGCCTGCCCGCCGAGGATGTGCCCGATCTGGTGGCTGAGATGGAGCAGGCGCTGGGCCTGCCCGAAGGGGCGACAATCGACCAGTCCGGCATCAAGGCGTTTTCGCTGGGTGTATTCGACCGGACCTTCACGGTGACGACGGCGTTGAACATCCTGACGCTGGCCGTCGCCGGCTTCGCCATACTGATGAGCCTGCTGACACTTGCCACCATGCGCCTGCCGCAACTGGCACCGGTCTGGGCGATGGGGCTGACCCGCGCCGGTCTGGGCCGGCTGGAACTGGTCCGTGCCTTGCTGCTGGCGACGCTGACGGCGGTCGTGGCGTTGCCCTTGGGGCTTGCGTTGGCCTGGGTGCTGCTGTCGGTCGTGAATGTCGCGGCCTTCGGGTGGAAACTGCCGATGTTCCTTTACCCGCTGGACTACGCGCGACTGGGGCTGTTTGCTTTGATCGCAGCGGCCCTTGCGGCCCTCTGGCCCGCCATCCGGCTGGCGCGGACGCCGCCCGCCGATTTGCTGAAGGTGTTTTCCAATGAACGCTAAAGTATTTGTGCTGTGCCTGCTCTGGCCGATAGCTGCCTCGGCGCAGGGCTTTGCCGGTCTTGGGACGGATGCAGACGGCTTTGCCGTGCCGCAGCCCGACCCGCAATTCGACTTTCCCGCAGACCACGCTGCACATCCGGACTACCGCATTGAATGGTGGTATCTGACGGCCAACCTGACCGGACCTGACGGCACGCCCTACGGCCTGCAGTGGACGCTGTTCCGGTCGGCCCTTGCCCCGCAGGCAGGCGAGGGCTGGACGGCACCGCAGCTTTGGATGGGCCATGCCGCCGTCACCACGCCCGATGATCACTACGTCACCGAACGTCTGGCGCGGGGCGGCATCGGGCAGGCGGGGGCGACCGAGGATGAGGCATGGATCGACAATTGGCGTCTGGCAGGTGACTGGACCGGCGCGATGACCCTGCAGGCGGATGCCGAGGATTTTGCCTACCGGCTGGACATGGAGGCGACCGGCCCTCTCGTCTTTCAGGGTGAAGGCGGATATTCGGTCAAGTCTGCAGCGGGGCAGGCGAGCTACTATTACTCGCAACCGTTTCTGGAGGTTGCGGGCGAGGTGATGATTGCGGGCGATACGATCCCCGTTACCGGCAGCGCCTGGATCGACCGCGAATGGTCCTCGCAACCTTTGGCCGAGGATCAGACCGGCTGGGACTGGTTTTCCCTGTCCTTCGATACGGGGGACAAGATGATGGGGTTTCTTCTGCGCCAGACCGATGGCACGGCCTATACCTCGGCCACATGGATCACGGCGGAGGGTAAGACGACGCCCTATCCCGACGGAGCCTTCACCGCCGAGCCGCTGACGCAAAGCGAAACGGCAGGTGCAACGGTGCCGACCCGCTGGCAGGTCCGCCTGCCGGACCGCGGCGTCGACGTGACGGTCGGGGCGATCAACGCCGACGCATGGATGACGACAAGCGTGCCCTATTGGGAAGGGCCGGTCACGGTGACCGGCACGCATGAAGGCCAAGGCTATCTGGAGATGACAGGCTATGAGTGAGTGGTTCGAGACGCATGACGGCATCCATGACCGCCTGTGGCAATGCCTTGGGCGCGGTGTGGCTGACGGTAAGTCACCCGCGCGGTTGCCGACCTTTGCGACAGTCTCTCCCACAGGCTGGCCCGAGGTGCGGACCGTGGTGCTGCGCCGCGCCGACCGGTCGGAAGCGGTGGTCGAGGTGCATACCGACCTGCACTCGGACAAGATCGCCAGCCTGCGGCATTCGCCCCGCGCGGCACTGCATATCTGGCACAAGACGCTGAGCCTGCAAATCCGGCTGCAATGCGAGGTGACGATCCGCAGCGGCGCAGAGGTGGCGGAGATCTGGGCCGGTGTCCCGGACCCGTCGCGCCAAAGCTACGGGATCACGCCCGCGCCGGGCACGCCGATCGCGGACACGCTGGACTACGTGAAAGAGCCTGATCCCGCGACCTTTGCGGTGCTCACCTGCCGCATCGTCCATATCGACGCGGTGCATCTCGGCGACCGGCACCGGCGCGCGGCCTATTCACACAACGGCGATTGGGTCGGGCAATGGCTGGTCCCCTAGAGGCTGGCCGCGTATCGAGACGCCATGAATAACGCCCAGATCCCCCTTACGCGTGACCTTGTCCTTATCGGAGGCGGCCATACCCATGCGTTGGTCCTGCGTAAATGGGCGATGAACCCGCTGGCGGGGGTGCGTGTCACGCTGATCAATCCTGGCCCGACGGCGGCCTATTCTGGGATGCTGCCCGGTTTCGTGGCAGGCCATTACACCCGCGACGAACTGGACATCGACCTCGTGCGGCTGGCGCAGATCGCGGGCGCGCGGTTCATCGGCGGCGCGGTCAGCGGCATCGACGTGGGGGCCAGAACCATCGAAGTGCCGGACCGTGGTCTGATCTCTTACGATGTCTGCGCTCTGGATATCGGCATCACTTCGGACATGCCCAAGCTGGAGGGCTTCGCGGAACATGGCAGCCCGGCCAAGCCGCTTGGAGCCTTCGCTGCTAAATGGGACAGGTTTCGTGAAACTGCGCAGTCGCCGCGTGTGGCGATCATCGGCGGTGGCGTCGCGGGGGCCGAACTGGCCATGGCGATGGCCCATGCCTTGCGGGATCGCGACCCTCGGGTCACGCTTCTGGATCGCAGCCGGATCCTGACCGACCTCAACCCGCGCGCCCGCCATTTGATGCAGCAACAGCTCAAGCGCAACGGCGTGACAGTGATCGAAGAGGCCGAGGTGACGCGGCTGACCGAAGGTGCGGTGCATCTTGCTGACGGGAAGACAATCGCCGCCGACTTCATCACCGGTGCCGCAGGAGCCCGCCCGCATTCATGGCAAGACCTTATCGACGTGGAGACACAGGACGGCTTCATCAGCGTAAATCCGGTCCTGCAGTCCACCGACCCCGCGCTTTTCGCGGTGGGCGACTGCGCGCACATGCGACAGCACCCGCGCCCCAAGGCCGGGGTCTATGCGGTGCGACAGGCACCGGTGTTGTTCAACAACCTGCGTGCGGCTCTGTCGGGGAATGATCTCTACCCCTACAAGCCGCAGCGCGATTACCTGAAGCTGGTGTCATTGGGGCGCAAGGCGGCGCTGGCCGAAAAGTTCGGCACGGCGCTGGCGGGTGGGCTGCTTTGGCGGTGGAAGGATTATATCGACCGCAAGTTCATGACCCAGTTCGACGACCTGAAGCCAATGGGCGCACCCGATCTGCCGCGCACCCGTGCGCTGGACGTAGGCACGGTACAGGGTGGCAAGCCGATGTGCGGCGGCTGCGGGGCCAAGGTGGGGCGCGGGGCGCTGAACCGCGTGTTGCAGGCGCCGAATGTCAGCCGCGACGATGTTCGCACGGTTCCGGGCGACGATGCGGCGATGCTGGTGATGGACGGCGTGCGGCAGGTGATCACGACCGATCATCTGCGCGCCCTCGTGGCCGATCCGGTGCGGATGGCACGGATCGCTGCGCATCACGCGCTGGGCGATATCTGGGCGATGGGGGCTGCTCCGCAGGCGGCCACGGCGACCCTGATCCTGCCACGCATGTCTGCAACCCTGCAAGAACGCACTCTGACCGAGATCATGGCTGCGGCGGGTTCCGTCATGACCGATGCCGGTGCGCAGATCGTTGGTGGCCATACGTCGCTGGGCTTGGAACTGACGGTGGGGTTCACGGTCACGGGCCTGTGCGGACATGACCCGATCACGATTGGTGGTGGACAGGCGGGCGATGCGCTGATCCTGACCAAACCCATCGGCACCGGCGTCGTCATGGCGGCGGCGATGGCAGGTGCCGCCAAAGGGGCCGACGTGATCCGCGCGCTGGAGGCGATGGAACAGGGGCAGGGGGCAGCCTCAGCGATCCTGAAGGACGCCCGCGCGATGACGGATGTGACCGGTTTCGGGCTGGCGGGGCATCTGGCGAATATCTGCGCGGCATCGGGTGTGGGCGCTGTGGTGCAGGCGGGTGCCGTGCCTGTCCTGCCCGGTGCGCTCCGTCTGGCGGAGGCAGGCCAGCAGTCGTCCCTGTTTGACGACAACCGCAGCGGAGCGGGGCGCGTCACCGGCGACCTGACCGGCCCACGGGGCGATTTGCTGTTCGATCCGCAGACGGCGGGTGGGCTTCTGGCCGCCGTGTCGCCCGAGCGGGCCAAGGACTGTGTCGCGGCCTTGAAAGAAGCGGGCTATACTGAGGCCGCAATCATCGGTCATCTGCGCGAGGGATCAGGTATCCACGTCGAAGCCTAGGATCAGCGGCATGATGCGGTCGGCCAATGCGGTGCGGCCATCGGCGTCCAGCCTGTCGGTCTGCACTGTTCCCAGCATCTTGCGGTCGTCAATGTTGCGCGACTTGGCATAGGCGGGGTCGTAGTGGTCCTGCATGATCGCGGCGGCAAAAGCCTCTTTGTCGCCAGCGGCCACCAGCGCCTCCCACTTGTCGACGATGGCGTGACCGCGCAGGTGACGCAGGGGCGCGATGCGGTCCTTCACTTCAGCCGGATCAGCGGCGATATCGGCATAGGCCCGCGCAAGAAACGCGGCACGCGCAGACAGGGGGGCCTGCACGTCGATACGCGGTGCGGCAGTCATACCGGCCCAAAGTTGCGGTGGCAGGTTGATCGCGCCGATCTTGCTGCTTTCCGCCTCGACCACGACGGGACGGGTCGGATCAAGCGCGGCCAGGGCGGCGGCGAGGGCGGTTTCAAAGGCTTTCTGGCTGGGCTGCCCGTCGGGTAGCCGCCCCAGAAGCGATCCGCGATGACCGGCCAGTCCTTCGAGGTCGATGACCTGCGCGCCCCGAGCCGCAAGAAGCGGCAACAGGGCCGTCTTGGCGGTGCCGGTGTAGCCGTCAAGCAGGATAAAGCGATGAGGCAGCGGGTCGTCGTAAAGTGACCGCTGCACGAGACGACGATAGGTCTGATAGCCACCCTTGATCGTCTCGGCGCGCCAGCCGATCTGGCTGAGGATCGCGGCGAACGACCCCGACCGCTGACCGCCGCGCCAGCAATAGACCAGCGGCATCCAGCCGCCGTCCTTGTCCGCCAGCGCCGCTTCAAGGTGGTGGGCCACGTTCCTTGCCACCAGTGCCGCACCGGCCTTGCGCGCCTCGAAGGGGGCGACCTGCTTGTAGATCGTGCCGATCCGTGCGCGTTCGTCGTTCGACAGTGCTGGCAGGTTGATTGCCCCCGGCAGGTGGTCTTCGTCGTATTCGGCAGGCGAGCGCACGTCGATCACGGTGTCGAAGGCAGGGTCGAGCAGTTGGGACAGGTGAGTGATGTTCAGGGGCATGCTGTCCCCTTGCAGCCTGCGGATGAGGGGTCAAGAGCCGCCGGTCCGGTCCGCGCCTTCCCCACGGGGAAAACGGTCGGTGGTATCACGGTCTGTTCATTTCGGGGGCTGCAGTGGCAGGCGACCCTTGTCGGTCAGGGCCCAACAGTTGCGTCCCTCGAAAACGGCAGGCACCAGCGGGCGACCGTAGCCCGCCCCGCCGTCGAGGTTGACGCGATTGCCGTAGTGTTCGGGATGCTCCAGTGCCGTGTGCCCGTGCACGACCAGCTTGCCGTGATCGCGGGTATCTTCAAGCCATCCGTCACGGATCCAGATCAGGTCTTCCTGCTTCTGGTGCTCCATCGGCACGCCGGGGCGGATGCCGGCGTGGACGAACAACAGCTCTTCGGTCTCGAAGGTCAGGGGCAGATGCGCCAGAAACGCGACGTGCGATGCGGGCACGGTGTCGCGCGCTTGCAGCACCAGTTCCTGCGCGCTGAGGGTGCCGGCATCCATGTCGTAGGACGTCAGCGTTTCAAGACCGCCGTTGGCGGGATGCAGGAAGGCCGGGTCTCCGTCCAACCCGTAGGACGCAAGCGTCTGGCGCCCGCCCAGCCGGGCATTGACCCAGGAGAGGCCGCTTTTGATCATGTCGTCATGTTCGGCGCCCTGCGTGACGAAGTCATGGAACATCTTGTCGTGGTTGCCCTTGATCGTATGCCACGGCTTGCCCGCGTCCAGACCGTCGATCAGCGTCTGAATGATGCCGCGGCTGTCCGGTCCTCGGTCCGTATAGTCGCCCAGAAACACGATCTGCGCATCTGGCCCCCCGTCGTCCGCAATCAGCTCAAGGGCGCGGTCAAGCTGGCTTTTCTGGCCGTGGATGTCGCCTATGGCGTAGATCATGTCATCTGACTCCGGTTTGGGCATGCTGGGGACAACGAACTGTCCCCCGCCGTGGTTTCGATGGTCCGATCAGACGTCGAAGGACAGCGTCTTGATCTGGTTGAACAGTCCCGTGTCCGACAGCGCCTTGAGCGCGGGCGCGGGCACCGGTTCGTCGACGTAAAGCAGCGCGATGGCCTCGCCCTTGGCGACCGACCGCCCGAGGGTGAAGTTCGCGATGTTCACGCCGTGGCTGCCCAATGTCTGGCCTAGGGCGCCGATGATGCCCGGCACGTCGTTGTTGGTGGTGTAAAGCATGTGCGCCCCGATCTCGGCGTCGATGTTGATACCCTTGATCTGGATGAAGCGCGGCTTGCCGTCGCTGAACACCGTGCCCGCGACAGACCGTTCACGCTTGTCGGTGACGACCGTGACCTTGATGTAACCTTCGAAGGCACCGGACTGGTCCTGCTTGGTGGTGCTGACCTGAATACCGTTTTCCTTGGCGATCACCGGCGCGCTGACCATGTTCACCGCCGGATTGCGACGGCGCATGATGCCGGCCACGACCGAGGCCGTCAGCGCCTTGAGGTTCATTTCCGAGGCTTCGCCGTCATAGAGGATGTTGATCGCCTTGATCGGTTCATCCGTCATCTGGCCCACGAAGTTGCCCAGATGGCCGGACAGGTTGATCCACGGCCCCATGATCTTGGCTTCTTCGGCGGTGACCGACGGCATGTTCAGCGCGTTCTGCACGGCACCGGTCAGCAGGTAGTCCGACATCTGCTCGGCCACCTGCAAGGCCACGTTTTCCTGCGCCTCGGTGGTTGCGGCACCAAGGTGCGGGGTGACGACGACGTTGGGCAGGCCGAACAGCGGGTTTTCGGTGGCGGGTTCCTCGGCGAAGACGTCGAAGGCAGCCCCGGCGACATGGCCGGATTTCAGCAGGTCGGCCAGCGCCTGTTCATCCACAAGACCGCCACGGGCGCAGTTGATGATCCGGACGCCCTTCTTGGCCTTCTCGAGGTTCTCACGCGACAGGATGTTGGCCGTCTGGTCGGTATAGGGCACATGCAGGGTGATGAAATCGGCGCGCGTCAGCAGGTCTTCCAGTTCGACCTTCTCGACGCCGATCTCGGTCGCGCGTTCTTCGGACAGGAAGGGATCGTAGGCCACGACCTTCATCTTCAGGCCAAGCGCGCGGCTGCATACGATGGACCCGATGTTGCCCGCGCCGATGACGCCAAGGGTCTTACTGGTCAGCTCGACGCCCATGAACTTGGACTTTTCCCATTTGCCCGCGTGGGTCGAGGCGCTGGCCTCGGGGATCTGGCGGGCGACGGCGAACATCATCGCGATGGCGTGTTCGGCGGTGGTGATCATGTTGCCGAAGGGCGTGTTCATCACGATGATGCCCTTCTTCGAGGCCGCCACGATATCGACGTTGTCGACACCGATCCCGGCGCGGCCGACGACCTTGAGGTTGTCGGCCGCGGCGATCAGCTTTTCCGTGGCCTTGGTGGCCGACCGGATGGCAAGGCCGTCGAATTCGTGGATGCGCGCAAGCAGGGCGTCCTTGTCCTTGCCCAGATCGGGTTCGAAGGTCACGTCGATGCCGCGATCCTTGAAGATCTGCACGGCGGCGTTGGACAGCTTGTCAGAGATGAGAACTTTGGGGGCCATGTTCGTGGTCCTTTGAATGAGGGATGACGCGCACCGGCAGTTGGCCGGGGGCGGGAATAGGGGAACGCCCCGGGTCAGGCCCGGGGCGGTGGGATCAAACTGCGTCGATCTCGGTCTGGAAAGCCCATTTGAGCCATGGCAGCATCGCTTCGATATCCGCTGTTTCGACTGTCGCACCGCACCAGATGCGAAGACCCGCAGGCGCGTCGCGGTAGGCGCCGATGTCGAGCGCCACACCTTCGGTTTCCAGCCGCTTGGCCACGGACTTGGCGAATGTCGCACCGTCGGTGATCCGGTCGTCCGTGAACTTCAGGCAGACGGAGGTGTTCGACCGCGTCGCCTTGTCGGCGGCAAGGTTGTCGATCCAGTCCTCGGCGGCGCAGAAGTTCCAGATCGCGCGGGCGTTGGCGTCGGCGCGGTGCATCAGCGCGTCCAGCCCGCCGATGGATTTGCCCCACTTGAGCGCGAACAGGTAATCCTCGACGCAGAGCATCGACGGCGTGTTGATCGTCTCGCCCTTGAAGATGCCTTCGATCAGCTTGCCGCCCTTGGTCATGCGAAAGATCTTGGGCAGCGGCCATGCGGGGGTGTAGTTTTCAAGGCGTTCGACGGCACGTGGGCCAAGGATCAGCATCCCGTGCGCGGCTTCACCGCCCATGACCTTTTGCCAGGAAAAGGTCGTCACATCGAGCTTGTCCCACGGCAGGCCCTGCGCGAAGGCGGCAGAGGTCGCGTCGCAGATCGTGAGGCCCGCGCGGTCCGCCGGAATGGCGTCACCGTTCGGGACGCGGACGCCCGAGGTCGTGCCGTTCCAAGTGAAGACCACGTCCTGATCGTAGTCCAGCGCGGCCATATCCACGATTGCGCCGTAGTCGGCGGTATGGGTGCTGGCGTCGATCTTGAGCTGCTTGATGCAATCCGTGACCCAGCCTGCGCCAAAGCTTTCCCATGCCACCATCTGCACGGGGCGTTCACCCAGAAGAGACCACATCGCCATCTCGACTGCGCCGGTGTCGGATGCGGGCACGATGCCGATATGGTAGTCGTCGGGGATGCGCAGCACCTCGCGCGTCAGGTCGATGGCTTCCTGCAGCTTGGCCTTGCCCACGGCGGCACGGTGCGAGCGGCCCAAAGGCGCGTCGGACAATGCGTTCAGATTCCATGTGGGGGGTTTGGCGCAGGGGCCGGATGAAAAGCGCGGATTTGCCGGCCGCACGCCGGGTTTGGTCGATGCCATTTCTGGTATCCTCACAGATATGCGCCCCTCGTTGGGGAGGGGTGTCCCGCCGATGGACATAGGGCCGGTGCGAGGATTGCACAACGATTATTTCGCGGGTGCGGCATTTGGTGTTCGGAAAGCGACCTTGCGGGCCGTCATCCCTGTCGATGCGTTTTGCATAGGGGCCGCCGCCATGGCATGAGGCAGCGACGGATCGACGCGAATCCGGTGATGCAGAAAAGGGTGCGTGATGTTTACCGTCGTCTTGATCAGCAATTCGGCCTGCCGTCTGGAAGGTCCGTTGGTCGAAAACCTGCGCAACGCCATGGGCGGTGGCGACGTGGTCTGGCTGGCGGTGGACCGCGCCGTGGAATTCGAAGTGACTGCAGTGCCCTCCAATCACCGTGACGTCTGGGACAGCCTGCAGGCCGAGGGCGTCGACATGGCCGTTGTCCCAAGCGAGGGACGCAGAAAGCGCCTTTTGATCGCCGACATGGACAGCACGATGATCCAGCAGGAATGTATCGACGAACTGGCCGACGAGGCGGGCTTTGGTGACAGGGTGTCCGCGATCACGGCGCGGGCCATGAACGGCGAGCTGGATTTCGAGGCGGCGCTGCGCGAACGGGTCGGCCTGCTGAAGGGGCTGCCGGAAAGCGTGATCGCGCGGGTGATCGAGACGCGGATCACGCTGATGCCGGGCGGGGGGGCGTTGCTGGCGACGATGAAGGCGAATGGCGCGCGGACCGCGCTGGTTTCGGGCGGGTTCACTGCCTTTACGCAGGCCATTGCGGCCCGGCTGGGCTTTGACGAGAACCGCGCGAACACGCTGCTGGTCGAGGATGGCGCGCTGACGGGTGAGGTCGGCATGCCCATTCTGGGGCAGGAGGCCAAGGTCACGGCGCTGCAAGAGATCACGGCGCGCCTGGGCATTACGCCGGCTGAAGCCATCGCAGTGGGTGACGGGGCGAACGATCTGGGGATGCTGGGGCTTGCGGGCATGGGTGTGGCGCTGCATGCCAAGCCAGCCGTGCAGGAAAAGGCCGATATCCGCATTAACCACGGTGATCTGACGTCGCTTCTGTATCTGCAAGGCTATGCCGAATGCGACTTTGTCCTGACATGAAAAGGGCGCCCGCAGGCGCCCAGTTCGTTCAGCCTTCTTCGGTCGGGCCGCCGGCCTCTTTCCAGCCAGGAAAACCGCCGATGTTCGTGACGTTGCCGAACCCCATGTCCTTGAGTGTCTTGCCTGCGAGGGCAGCCTGACCGCCTGCGCCACAGATCAGGTAGATCTCTTTTTCTGGCGTTAGATAGTCCCTGTGCAGGGCCGTCTCGGGGTCGGCTGCGAACTCCATCAGGCCGCGCGGCAGGCGTTTGCCGTCCTTGATCGTGCCGGATTTGGCGATGTCCGAACTGTCGCGCACGTCGATGAACAGGGCGTCACCGCCTTGGTTGTAGCGGGCGATTGCGTCTTCGGTGGACAGTTTGGGCACCACGGCATCGGCGGCTTGCATGTAGTCTTTGGCTGATTTGGGCATGATGGGCTCCTTGAAGCATCTGTCTCGTATTCCGGTTCACCTGAAAAAACGGCCCGGACCAAAGTCCGGGCCAGTCCAACAGGGAGGTGGTGGCCATACCCCGCCACCGTGGGGATCACTTTGGTCAACGTCACGCCGGATGATCGGTTCCCCTTGCCGGTCCGGGTTTAAGAAACCAGCCGATATCCGCCTTGTTCCGTCACCAGCAGGCGCGCGTTCGAGGGGTCAGGCTCGATCTTCTGGCGCAGGCGGTAGATGTGGGTTTCCAGCGTGTGCGTGGTGACACCGGCATTATAGCCCCAGACCTCGTGCAGCAGAACGTCACGCGCGACGACACCGTCGTTTGACCGGTAGAGGAACTTGAGAATGTTCGTCTCTTTTTCGGTCAGCCGCACCTTTCTTTCGTCCTCGGTCACCAGCATCTTCTGGGCGGGTCTGAAGGTATAGGGACCCATCTGGAACACGGCGTCTTCGGATTGTTCGTGGGTGCGCAGCTGGCTGCGGATGCGGGCCAGAAGGACGGGGAACTTGAAGGGTTTTGACACGTAGTCATTGGCACCTGCGTCGAGGCCCAGAATGGTATCCGAATCGCTGTCCTGCGCGGTCAGCATCACGATCGGGCATTTCACGCCCTGCTTGCGCATGACGCGGCACAATTCGCGACCGTCCGTGTCCGGCAGGCCCACGTCAAGGATCATCAGGTCGTAAAGCTGTTCCTTGGCCTTTACCATCGCCTCGGCCCCGTCGGCGGCTTCGAAGACATCGAAGTCCTCGGTCATCAAAAGCTGTTCGCCCAACGCTTCGCGCAGGTCGTCATCATCGTCCACGAGCAAGATTTTCTTCAACTGTGCCATCGGTGCCTCCACGTTTGTGTGATCGTGAGTTGTGCATGAGATACGGATGAAACAAGCTGCGGGTTGCGCTGTCTCACACGGACGTGTGATTGCGCGTCGAATTGTTACAGATTATCACGCAAATCGCGACAGCCGGTCGCAGGAAACGCCGAAAGCCGCCATGTCGCTTGCCCCCACTGAAACAGAACGTTTGGCCCGTGCGCGGGCCGACCTGGGGCTTGGCCTGCCGGTCGCGGTGGCGGGGCTGGGGCTGGTGCTGGCAGCCGAGGCGGTGACAGCCGCGCGGCTGGACGCCTTGCGGGCCGAAGGCACCGCCGCGCTGGCCGTGACCGTGCGGCGGGCGCAGACCTTGAAGGCGCGGGTCTACGACACCGATGTCGCGCGGATCGCCTTGCCACGGGACGTCGACGTCGGGTGGGTGCAGGCCGTCGCGGACCCTGCCGACGATCTTGCCCATCCGATGAAAGGCCCGCTGACCGCGCAGCGCGAGGGCGACGCGACACTGGCGCGGGTCGCGGTGGCACTGACGAAGGTTGCGCGCCTGTTGCCGGCGGCCCTGATCCTGCCGCGGGCGGATGCCGTGGCGCTGGCTGAACGGGACGGGCTGACGGTGGTCGATGCCGCAGCCGCGCTGCGCACGGATCTGCCGTCGGTAACCAAGGTGATCAGTGCGCGGGTGCCCCTTGCCGTGTCGCAGGCGGGCCGCGTCCATGTGTTTCGGCTGGGTGACGGAACCGAGGAACACTACGCGGTCGAGATCGGTGAACCGGACCGGACAGCCCCGGTGCTGGCGCGGCTGCATTCGGCCTGCTTTACCGGTGACCTTCTGGGGTCGCTCAAATGCGACTGCGGCCCGCAGTTGCGGGCGGCGCTTTCCCAGATGGTGGCAGAGCGGGCGGGTGTCCTGCTTTACCTCAATCAGGAGGGGCGTGGGATCGGGCTGGCCAACAAGATGCGCGCCTATTCGCTGCAGGATCAGGGTTTCGACACGGTCGAGGCGAACCACCGGCTGGGCTTCGAGGACGACGAACGCGATTTTCGTATCGGAGCCGAGATATTGCGCAAGATGGGCTTTGATGCCGTGCGTCTGATGACGAACAACCCCGCCAAGATCGCCAGGATGGAAGGCTGCGGCATCGCCGTGACCGAACGCGTGCCGCTGCGGGTGGGCGAGACGGATCAGAACCGCGCCTATCTGGCGACCAAGGCCGCAAAGTCGGGGCATCTGCTGTGAAGGCTTCGGACCTCGTGGTGACGTCTGCGGGCGTGCGGTTCATGGGGCGAAGATTTCCCCGTGTCATCGGGCGCGGCGGTCTGACGGACCGCAAGCGCGAGGGCGACGGGGCCACACCACGCGGAGTGCACGGGATCGTCGGGATGCTCTACCGGCCCGACCGCATGGCGCGTCCGGCGAACTGGGCGCTGCCGATCCGGCCGGGCGATCTGTGGTCCGACGATCCGACCGACATCGACTACAACATGATGGTGCGCGCGCCCTATGCGGGCAGCGCCGAATCCCTGCGCCGCGCCGACCCGCTTTACGACCTGATCCTGCTGACGGACTGGAACTGGCCCTATCCGGTCAAGGGGCGCGGGTCTGCGATCTTTCTGCACCAGTGGCGCAGGCCAGGCTATCCGACCGAGGGTTGCGTGGCCTTCCGGCGGGCCGACCTGCGATGGATCGCGCAACGGTTAAGCGTTAGCAGCAGGGTTGTTATCGCATAGCGCTGGACCTTCTGCCCTTATCCGGTCCAAACGGACCCGGCAGGATGAAAAGATGAATAAGCAAGGCCCCTTCATGACCCCCGAGCAGATCGCAGAGCTTCCCTATCGCCCCTGCGTCGGCGTGATGCTGATCAATCCGCGTGGTCATATCTTCGTCGGACAGCGGCGCGATTCGGATGAACCCGCGTGGCAGATGCCGCAGGGCGGTGTCGATCGCGGCGAAAAGACGATCGACGCTGCACTGCGTGAGCTGTGGGAAGAAACCGGAATCAGCGACAAGTTGATCTCCATCGAGGCCGAAATGCCGGAACTGGTGCGCTACAATCTGCCGGAACATCTGGTCGGTCGGGTCTGGAAGGGCCGCTATCGCGGGCAGGAACAGAAATGGTTCCTGTTCCGGTTCCACGGATCGGACGACGACATCGACCTCGACACCGAGCATCCCGAGTTCTCCGAGTGGCGCTGGTTGCCCAAGGACGAGGTACTGGAACAGATCGTGCCCTTCAAGCGCGAGGTCTATGCCAAGGTGCTGGATGCCTTCGCGAGCCGTCTTTAACGCAACCTCTCCAGCAGGCTGAGCGACGCCCAGCCATCGGCGGGCAGGTTTGATGCTGTCTGATAGGCGCGGACGGCGCGGCGCGTGCCAGGGCCGACGACACCGTCGACGGGCCCGGCGTTGAAGCCCGCGGCGTTCAGACGTTCCTGCAATTCGCGCCGTTCGGCGCGGAGCAGATCCCGGTCGCCCTCTGGCCAGGGCTGCGCCAGCGGTCCCATCCCCGTGATGCGGTCGCCCAGATGGCCGACCCCGATCACATAGGCTTCGGCATTGTTGTAGCGCGCGATCACGTCGAAGTTGCGGAAGACGAGGAACGCGGGCCCAAGCCCGCCCGTCGGCGTAATCAGGCCAGCGTCGCCGTGGTTCGGCACCGCCTGTCCATCTGGTGTCACGACGCCCAGATTGGCCCATTGGGACGGGCTGCGGGTCACGGCGCGACCTGATTGCGCGAAATCGAACCCCTGCGGCAGGCGCACTTCCACGCCCCAGGGCTGGCCGGTGCGCCAGCCAAAGCGGGACAGGTAGGCGGCGGTCGATGCCAGCGCGTCGGTCGGATCGTCGGCCCAGATATCGCGCCTGCCGTCGCCGGTGAAATCCACGGCATAGGCTTGATAGGAGGTGGGGATGAACTGCGTGTGCCCCATGGCACCCGCCCATGATCCTGTCATGTCCTGCGGCGCCACGTCGCCGTTTTGCAGGATGGTCAGGGCCGCGATCAACTGTGCCTCGAAGAACCGCCCCCGCCGCCCGTCGAAGGCCAGCGTGGCAAGGGTCGAGATCAGGGGGATATCGCCCCTGCGCTGGCCGTAGTTGCTTTCCATACCCCAGACCGCCAGCAAAATGTGAGGATCGACACCGTAGGTGGCTTTGATCCGCGACAGCAACGACGCATGGTCCCCGGCCAGCGCCCGACCGGTGTCGACCCGCGTGCCGCTGGCCGCCGTCGCCATGTAGTCGCCCAAGGGCCTGACGAATTCGGCCTGATTGCGATCCCTCTCGATGGTGTCGGGCAGATAGCGGACACCCTGAAACGCGGCGTCGAACGTGGAGGCTGAAATCCCTTCGCGCAAGGCACGGGCGCGGAAGCCGGCGACCCACTGGTCAAATCCGCCCGCCTGCGCGAAGGCTGCAACAGGAAGGCTGAGAAGGCTGGCAAGAATGGCGCGGCGGCGAAGCATCTGGCGTCCGGTCTGGGGCAGGGTGTGCCGTCAGTTTACCCCGATGCAGCAACGCAGCAAACGGTCGCGGCAAGTGCGGGCGGGATTCAGCTTGCAGGCGGGGTGCCCCGCCGTGCCTGGCGCGCCAAGACAGGAACAAGGCGAACGTGGGCTGATCGCGCAGGCTACTTTGCCTTGCGCTTGCGCTCGACCTTGCGCTTGGTCTTGTCCGTCTTCTTCTTATGGGCCGACATCTTGCGGCGCGGCGGCTTGCCACGGCTTTTCGCCGGTCCGCGCGGCATCGTCTTGCCGTCGATATCGACGATCTCGCCCAGCAGGCCACCGGTGACGGGGGCCGCTTCGGTCAGTTTCAGCGTCACGCGCTGGCCCAGCCCGATGACAAGGCCCGAATCCGAGCCCATGAGTGTCTGGCTGTCCTGGTCGTAGTGGAAATACTCGGCCCCCAGATCACGCATCGGGACCATCGCGTCGGCGCCGGTTTCGTCCAGCTTCACGAAGACGCCGAAGCGGGCAATGCCGCTGATCCGTCCCGGCATTTCCGCGCCGATCCTGTCCGACAGGAAGGCCGACAAGTAGCGGTCGGTCGTGTCGCGTTCGGCGGTCATCGACCGGCGTTCGGTATCGGAGATCTGCTTGGCGGTGGACTCGATGTTCTCGATATCCCAGTCGGACAGACCATCCTTGCCCCAGCCGTGGGCCGTGATCAGTGCACGGTGCACGATCAGGTCGGCATAACGCCGGATGGGCGAGGTGAAGTGGGCGTAGGACCGCAGGGCAAGGCCGAAGTGGCCGAAGTTTTCGGGGCTGTAATAGGCCTGTGTCATCGACCGCAGCGTCGAAAGCGAGATAAGTTCGCTGTCGTCCGTTCCGCTGGCCTGCGCCAGAAGCCGGTTGAGGTGTTCTGTCTTGAGCACCTGCCCCTTCGCCAGCGTCAGGCCAGAGGCCTTGGCGACCTCGCGCAGGGCGTCAAGTTTCGCGGGCGACGGTTCCTCGTGGACGCGGAACAGCAGGGGGGATTTCTTGGCGATCAGGGTCTCGGCGGCGGCCACGTTGGCCAGCACCATGAATTCCTCGATCAGCCGGTGTGCATCCAGCCGGTCCTTGTAGTTGACGCTGGTGACGCGGCCGTCATCGGACAGGACGATCTGTCGTTCGGGCAGGTCCAGTTCCAGCGGCTGGCGCCGTTCGCGGGCGGATTTCAGCGCGGCATAGGCCCCGTATAGCGGCTTCAGCACATCATCCAGCAGCGGCGCTGTCTTGTCGTTCGGCTGACCGTCGATGGCGGCCTGCACCTCTTCGTAGTTCAGCGAAGCGGCGGACCGCATCAGCCCGCGGTGGAAGGCGTGACTGACCTTGTTGCCTTCGGCGTCGATCCGCATCTCGACAGCCAGGCAGGCGCGGTCCACGCCCTCGTGCAGCGAACACAGATCACCCGACAGCGCATCGGGCAGCATCGGCACGATGCGGTCGGGGAAATAGGTGGAATTGCCGCGCTTGCGCGCCTCGTGGTCCAGTTCGGACCCCGGCGTGACGTAGTGGGCGACATCCGCGATAGCGACCCAGATGGTGAACCCGCCGTCGTCGCGCGGCTGCACATGGCAGGCGTCGTCGTGGTCACGCGCGTCCCAGGGGTCGATGGTCAGAAGCGGCATCTCGCGCAGATCGCGGCGTTTGCCCAAGGGCGCGGGCTTGGCCGCTTCTGCTTTGGCCACCACGTCGTCGGGGAAGTGGTCGGGGATGCCATGCTGGTGGATTGCGATCAGACTGACGGCCTTGGGCTGGCCGGGGTCGCCCAGCCGCGTGACGATCCGCGCCTTGGGCAGCCCCATGTGCCCCTTTGGGCCGGATTGTTCTGCCTCGACAAGTTCGCCGTCTTTTGCACCGCCGACCGCACCGGCGGGCACGATCCATTCCTTGTTGGCGCCCTTGTCGATCGGCACGACGCGCCCGCCTTCGGAGCTTGCGCGATAGATGCCAAGGATGCGCTGGGCGCCACTGGCGATGCGCCGGATCATGCGGGCGGTGTGGGAATGATCCTCGCCCTTGACCTCGGTCAGGCGGGCAAGAAGGCGATCGCCTTCGCCCAGCGCGGGATCGGCCTGCCGTAGCTGCAGCAGGATGCGGGGTTCGGCCCCTTCGCCCTGCCATTCAAGCGGGCGTGCATAAAGATCGCCGTCGGCGTCCGCGCCGGTCACCTCCACGACGGACACCGGCGGCAGCGTTTCGGCATCGCGGTAAGAGGACCGCCGCTTGGTCAGCTTGCCGTCCTGTTCAAGCTCCTTGAGCATTCGTTTCAGGTCGATCCGGGCCGCGCCCTTGATTCCGAACGCCTTGGCGATGTCGCGCTTGGCGGTCTTGGAGGGATTATCGGCGATCCAGTCGAGGATCTCGGATTTGAGGGGAATTCGGGTCATACCCTCGCCTATCACGCGGCCAGCGCACTCGCCAGCACGGGCAGGCACCTGTCCAGCCGATAATCGAGCGACGAGTGATTGTCGGGAAACTCCTCGTAGGTGTGGGCGACACCGGCGCGGTCGAGAGAGGCTTGCATCTGCCGCGCGCCGTAAAGCAGGTTGTATTGGTCCTCGGTCCCGCATTCGATCCAGAGAGCCTTGAGGCTTTTCAGCGCGTCCACATGGTTCGGGATCATCCGCACCGGATCATGCGCCAGCCAAGCGGCCCATCGGTCGGGGTCAAGCGTGCCGTCGTGCAGGTCCACGGGCAGACGGATGCCGCAGAAGGCATCCGGGTCAGGGTCGTAGGTCGCGGCCATCGCCAGCGTCATCAGCGTGTGGATGTCACCGCCCTTGACCTTGTCGGCGGTTTCAATCGACCGGACGAAAGCCTCGATGCTGTCGTGTTTCGCCAGTGTCCGCAGCGCGGCAGGCATGTCGGGCAGATAGCCCCATTCAAACGCGGAATCGCCCGACAGGCAGGCCGTGGCGGACCATGTATCGGCGTGCTGCATGGCGTGGACCATCGCGCCGTAGCCGCCCGAGGATTTGCCGAATAGGCCCCGCCTGCCACGCCCACCACAGCCGATTTCGGCTTCGACGGTGTTCAGCATATCGCCGGTCAGGTAGTCGGCCCAGCGGCCCATTGCGACAGAGTTGATGTACTGGTTGCCGCCCAGCCGGGTGAAGCAGTCGGGCAGGGCCACGCAGACCGGGTCCATGCCGCCCGCGATCAGCCGGTCCAGCCGTTCCGGCAGGTTCTCGCCAAAGTTCTTCCAGCCAAGGTGGCTCAGCCCCGATCCGGTGAATCCGGCAAGGTCCACCAGAAGGGGAATGTCCGTGCCGTCGTGGCCCGCCGGGATATAGACAGGCACCAGCCGCGTGGCAGGGTCGCCCAGCATGTTGTCGGCCAGTGCGTCCGAAGTAACGGTCAGTGTGCGGATCGTGCCTGCGGGGCTGTCGGTGCGGCGCATGGGAAACCTTTTCAGACGAAGTAGTCGGACAGGATGCGCGCATAGATGCGCTTGAGCGTATGGATATCCTCGACCGGCACTCGTTCGTCAACCTGATGCATCGTCTTGCCGACAAGGCCGAATTCCACGACCGGACAGTGATCCTTGACGAAGCGTGCGTCCGATGTGCCGCCCGAGGTGGACAGCTCTGGCTGGGTGCCCAGCTCGGCCTTTACGGCCTGCCCGATCAGGTCCGACAGTTCGCCGGGCGGCGTGACAAAGCTTTCGCCCGAATTCTTGACGGTCATTGCGATGCCGATACCGGACTCTTGTGCGACGCGATCAGCTTCGGCCTGCATCCAGTCGATCAGGTCCGCCCCCGTGTGCGTGTCGTTGAAGCGGATGTTCACCGTGGCGCGACAGGTCGCGGGGATCACGTTGGTCGCGGGGTTTCCCGTGTCCATCGTCACGACCGATAGGGTCGAGGCGTCGAAATGATCGGTGCCCCGGTCCAACTCGTGCGACGACAGCTGGTCCATCAGCTTCGCCATCGCGGGGCAGGGGTTCTTGGCGCGGTGCAAATAGGCGGAATGGCCCTGCACGCCGGTAAATGTGAACCATGCCGACAGCGACCCGCGCCGCCCGATCTTCATCGCCTCGCCCATGCGGTTGGGGCTGGTCGGTTCGCCGACAAGGCAATGCGTCATCCGCTCGCCGTTGTCGGCCATCCAGTCCAGAAGGGCGGTGGTGCCATCAAGCGCATCGCCTTCCTCGTCGCCGGTGATCGCCAGCACGACGGCGCCGTCCGGGGGTGTTTCGCGCACGAATTCCACGGCTGCTGCGGCAAAGGCGGCGACGCCGGATTTCATGTCGGTCGATCCGCGACCCCAAAGGAAGCCATCCCTGATCTCGGCCCCGAAGGGATCGACCGTCCAGGCGGCTTCGTCACCCACCGGCACCACGTCGGTATGCCCGTTGAAGCCGAAGGTTCGGTTCGCACCCTTGCGACCCCAGCGGGCGTAAAGGTTGCTGACGCCGCCCCGGTCGACACGGGTACATTCGAAGCCAGCGCCGCTCAGCAGCGTTTCCAACAGCACAAGCGCGCCGCCTTCGGTCAGGGTTACGCTGGGGCAGCGGACAAGATCGGCGGTCAGCGCGACGGGGTCGACGGGCGTGGTCATGAAAGCCTCCGGTTGGTGAGGAATGGCTACCCGTCGGGGGGCGGATTGGCAATCAACCCCGGGCGGGCGATAGCTGTGGCGTTGGTGTGACACCCTGACGCTTTGCGCGGCACGGGTCGCCTAACCCTCGTCCTCGTCACCGAAAAAGGGGGTCATCTGTGCGACGATCACGCTGTTTTCGTCCAGTGCCCGCTGCATCAGGCCCTTTTCGTCATCCGAAATGTCATGCCCTTCGGCCAGCCGTTCCTCAAGCGTGCCGTAGCCCGACACGTCGAGCGGCGACAGGTCGGCCTGCTTGAGGATCGCGACGGTTTCGCGCACCGCTTCCGCCTCGTCCACGCCGGAGGCATAGCACATGAGGGCCGCGCCGGTGGCGCCTTCGGGCAGGCCGTCGTCCACCTGACGCCCGACCTCGACCAGAAGGGTAAAGACTTTCTGTTTCGACGCGGGCTTGGCCATGACGGTCTCCTTCGGATGCCGCTTTCACCTGCGGGGTGATCCGGTGCTTGTCAAGCGCGGGCGGGTCGCGGTCTAGGCGATGAAGGCCAGCAGCACAGCGGTGGCGTAGGCGCCGATCAGCAGCACGCTTTCGATGCCGATCCGCCCCGGTCCCTCGCGCTGTCGCAGGATCAGGCCGGCCAGCAGGATCGCCGTCATCAGCAATCCGGTGCCCAGCCAGTAAAGATCGGTCTGCGTGATCGCATGGTAAAGCGACCCTTCGCGGTAAGCCACGTCCGAGGCGACGAGGAACAGCGTGTCAAAGGTGTTGCCGCCGATGATGCCGCCGACCGCCAGTTGCAGTGACCCCCGCCGGACGGCAGTCAGTGTCGTGACGAATTCGGGCAGCGAGGTCACGAAAGCCGTCATCACGGCACCCACAAGCGAGGCTTGCAGCCCGAAGCGGCTGATGAACTGCCCGCCGATCTGTCCGATCGCCCAACCGCCAACCCCCATGACCGCAACCAGCGCCAGGAAAATAAGGGCAGGCCGCATGACCGAGGCGTCCGGATCGTTTTCGGCGTCGGGCTCATCGTGATGCGTGGCGCTGGTTTCGACGGCTTGCCACATCGGCAGGTTCCGGACGCTGGCCGACAGGCGCAGCCCGTAGATGTAGCCGGCCAGAATCAAAAGAGACACGGGGTGAACGGACCAGAAGGTCAGGTCAGGCCCAGCCAAAGCGCAAACTGGCAGCGCCAGAAGAATGATCAGGAGGATCGCCTGAAACAGGCTTTGCGGTTCAGCGGCAGCATGTTCGAGGTTCGCTTTCCCGTAAAGCATGTCCGCAATCGCCAGAAACAACGTCTGCGCGGCGATTCCGCCAACGGCGTTGGAAAAGGCGAAAGACGGCTCGCCCGACAGGGCTGCGTTCACCGAAACCACGACGCCCGCAAGCGATGTGGCCCCACCCAGGATAATGCCGCCGACCATCGCCTCGCCCATCGCTGTGCGGTCGGCGATCACGTCGGCCAGTCCCGTCGCCTTGATGGACGACAGGATGACGGCCCCTGCAGCCACCGCGAAGATCAGGATCAACAGGGTGAGTGAGAGGCCGCCGAAATCAAGCACGAAGCTTTAGCTTTTCACCGCGCGATAACCGGCGATCAGGATGCAGGCACCGACGAAGCCGACGATGAGTTGCGGAATCCAGCTTTCAGCGGCGTAGATGCCAAGCAATCCCAAGACAAAGTTCAGCACCGCAGCGCCCACGATGCCAAGAACGATATTCAGCAGAATACCCGTGTCTGCTTTCATGAAGCTGGAAGCGATTCAGCCTGCCAGGCCGCCGATGATCAGCGATCCGATAAATCCAAGTCCCATATGTTCCTCACAAATTTGTCAACTTGCTAGCCAACGTCACGAGGTTCCTCTTGGTTCCCATTTCCTTCTTCTACCCAGCGCGATTTCGTGGCCCAGAGGGATGAAATGATCAGAACACCCTGAATCGGAATGAACCCGACAAGAAAGAGTGACAGAACCGAGGCCCAGACGGGGAAGTTGAGGCTTTCGCTAAAGCTGCGGGCTATGGGCCAGATCAGGATAAAGCAAAGCGCCAGCAATACCGCATCCGCCATCACCAGCCCCCAGGCGGCGAGCCAGCCCGGCCGTGCGCCCGCCG